>WNFT01000773.1_pt1 | contig 30042 bp, 32 predicted proteins | sample 5400191 | NCBI WGS metagenome assembly WNFT01 (sample SAMN13153359, study PRJNA577476) | soil metagenome | isolation source: 80 cm saprolite under Madrone tree | place: USA:California | collected 2016-06-14 | reverse complement strand
AGCCGAATCGAAAGCTCTCAGGAGCCGAATAAAGGGCCTCTGCGCACCAAATATACTTCACCTCAACCCGTTTGCATCCAGGTGGAAATCCAAATTCAAAGGGAAATTTCGCCTCTACCACCGTTTTTTCCGCACCCTGTTAGAGTACCAGGGAGCCCCGCAATTGGTGCATTGACGCATCACGGCCCTACACCCGCGGATGAATCAGCAAATCGGTACGCCGCTCTGCAAACCTCAGAATTTCGGTTCAGTAGACCCACATCGCATAGGCTCGCTGCCTCTTCGTAAGTCACATTTCCCGCCGCATGGCGCCCGTGCTCTCGCATCTCCGCCGCCTCGCAGGCCGGTGACGCCGGCGCATAAACTTCGCGAGCGCAGGACGAGGCCACATCGGCCCAAGATTCCAAATTACCATCGGGGCCGCGGACGGGGCCGAAATAGCTACCTGCGAGTTCCTTGGCAATGTCGGATTCGGGCGCTTTTCGAGGTAACCCGCGGCGCAGAAGCCCGCCAACTCTGCGTACGAAACCGCGCGCGTGTCACCCCATCCATGAACGGCCAAGGTTGCGGCGCGGCAGAGCTTGGAAGTCGTCTCGTAATTTCCAAGCCTACAACCTTGATCGACCTCGGGCCACGCCTCAGGGTTTGCAAGAGGGAAACCCTCTGCGCGCCGCTGCGCCAACGCTTGCCCAACGTAAGCTCCTATAAGCGCGGAGGCATGCTCCGCGGGCACTGCCCGCACACTACTTGAGACTGCCGGTGTGCCACTTGGAATGGCCGAGGCTGGCTCAGAGCTTCTTGGAGGTGTGCTACTTTCGCCCCTCGAAATGCTTGCAGAGCGTGCCGCTTCGGAACGCGTCCAGGCGTTGAACACGTGCACGCCCCAAACCCCTAACAGCACGCCTGCGGCAAGGCTCGCTAGCCCGATGCAATTCATGGCCTTGAACGCGGTTGGGGCTTTCCGCCAGCGAACCGTGATGTAGATCAGGGTTACACACAGGATGGCGCCAGCAGAAATAACGGGAAAGCTCCAATAGCTCACTCGTTTGTCCCCGCATGCCGAGTTGTCACGAAATACTACTACAATTCGCCGTTCCGCATCCTACTATCCGACGCGCTAATTTTGCCAGAATCGCCGATTTCCTATTGCAAGCGCGTGACCGCTTAGGCGCCGCAACCCATCTACGGAGCGTTGGAATCGCTGGGCGGCGGGGGCGGGGCGGGCGCCGTTCCAGGGAAATCCGCATTCACATTGCAGCAGAGACGGAAGCTGGTGCCGGCGCGCGGCTCCGCGTCGTAGCCTTCGAGCGAACCGTCAGCCTCGACCTTTATAGCCTCGTAGTTAGTCGAGCCGGAGACACGCATCACCGAGAAAATATAATAGTGATTCGGCTCGAGCGGTTCGGGTGAACCAGAGTCCGGCGTGCCTTGCACAAAATGCCTGGGGACTACGCCGTATTGCACCTCGCTTAGCCGATACTCGCCCCTCTTGCCGAGGCCGGGCAGATCGGACAGCACGCCCTTGTCGACCTGGATCTGCCAGACGGGCACACCGCCATCGAAGCGAAAGACCGATGCCTTCGCATCCGGCCCGCCCCGTGCCGTATCCAAAGCGTACGCGGCGGGATACTTCGTAACCGTTAGCGAACTCAGGTAATCGCGCTCGCTTCCGTAGTCGATATGGATCTTTGCCTCGGGGTTAGAGCTGGCGCCGGACTGCACCGTCTGCGATGGACTAGACGCCGATGTGGCCGCGGCTTCACCGTGGGAAGAGCAACCAGGGAGAAGGGCCGCCACGATCAATGCGACGACGCCACTCGCGATCAGCGCGCCACGGGTTGATACGGCGCCACATGCGCGAGCGCTTCGCGATCCTGTTTTACTTCGAGCGCTCAATGCCGGGGCAGTCACTGTGAAAATTCGATCGGTTGAGGCAGGCTACCCCCCGCATTGTAGCCGTAAACCATCCAGCCACCGTAGTCAGCGCCCTTGGTGATCAAGCCGGCGAGCATCAGCAGCAAGAGCAGGAATGCCCACCGGCCGCGCATCGGCATCGGCCGCGCTGCCAGCGCCCATGTCGAGAGCACGACGCTCAGGGTGAAGGCCACCAGCATGTAGCGCTTGTGGTAATAGAGGATATGCTCACGCACCGGCGGCGCGATCATCACGCCGTCATCGGCGCGAAGCCCGGTGTACACCGCCACCGCCGCGCCAAGCGTTCCGAGCCCGAGCAACCACAGCCCGGTCCATGCCCACGACTCCCGATGCATTGCCCAAGCGGTAAAGTAAAGGAGCACAGCGCCAGTCAGAAACGCCACCGGGTAATGAATCACCAGCGGATGAAGATTCTGAAGACTCCGCGCTCCCGGCAGCCCAAGCTGGCCCTCGACGGCTGAAATGAGCCCCCTAGCCAACGCACTACTTCACCGACTCGACCTTGAGATAGGTGATGCCGCCCTTGGTCATTTCGTTGCCGGTGATCGTGACCTCGTCCTCCATTTTGCTGATCACGTCGTTTGGCAGCGATGTGTCATTCTTGGCCGGGAGCAGGATGTACATCTTGTCGGTGCCCTTTTCGACCAGCGCGACCGGAATTCCCTTCTTGGCGCATCCCATGGCGCACTTCTTGTGGCTTGCTCCGTGCGCGCCCATACCCACGTAACAGAATGAATCCTCGAGCGTGCCGGTGACGCTCTTTTCGTCGGCCGACGCTATCCCGATGAGACCAACCGACAGCAGAATGCCGAGACCAGCGATCGCGAGTTTCTTCATGATTCACCTCCGGTTGACAGGTTGCTGTTATGAACCCGGACGCACAACTCCCGGCGTCCGCATGGGAACCCCGGGCATCGAAACTATCTCATATCATGCTGAGGCCGCTATTATCGCAAAAATCTCCCGCGCCACGAAGAGCAAACTTACCCGCTCATACTGATGCCCGGAAGACAATTGGACCGGCGCGCTATGCGCAAAAAACCTGCGCAGTACGTTTCAAGGGCGCAAATTCGCTGGGCAAGCGGAGGAATCAAAACGGGGATCTTTCACCATCCGGATGATGAATCAATCACGCCTCAAGATTACGAGATGCTTTTTTACGCGTGCGCGTGATGCGCATGCTGATGCATCGGGCAGTAGCCCGAGTGGCTGCCGTTGCAGCACGACGACCCCGGGCAGCAGCTATCATGCTGGTATCGACATCGGGACATGGTAAGGCTCTCCAAACCCAGTGAATTGGTCACGGTGACGATCTTACGCCCCGCCCGTGATGCTACCAGTTTCACTGTTACAGGCCACTAGTGCCCTGCAGAACGCCCGTCAGCGGCGCGCACCGCGGGCTTCCACCGGCGAACCGATAGTTCCAATAAGCTCCCGGCCGCGCGCTCGCATCGAAATCGCGCTCGGCGGTCCGAGCCGTGCGAGATGATGCTCGAGGATCTCCTTCAGCTCGTGGGTCAGGCGCTCGATCTCGAGTTCCTCGGGCATCTGCGCCCGCTCCTGGCCATCCTGCAGCCCTCGTCGCCTGCGTCCGTAAAGTTCCTGGAGGCGCAACTCGGCTTTGGCGAGGGCAGACTTGTACTTGAAGTCCAGACGCCGCAGCGAATCGTTCAACTCGGCAACCGCGCGGAAGCGGCCTCGCAATATCCACCACTCCATCAGCGCCGCGAGCATTACGCCGAACATGAGGACCGCCGCCACCGCAGTGGCGACCGCCGCCGTACGCCACCATGGGAGCGCACGAAGATTGTGCACGTATTGCTGGTTCGAGGTAGTGAGCTCATCCAGTTGCGCGCGGGTCGACTCGAGGGCGCTCTGCACCTTTTCGGCCTTCTGCTCGGCCACCTGCTTGTCGAGTGTAAGCTTGTCAACCTCGGCGTTAAGCTCCCGCTCGCGTGCGAGGAACGGGTTAGGGATTTTAAGCGTATCCCCAGCGATGAGTTCCGTATCTTCGCTGATGCGGTTCAAACGGGCGAGCTGCGCAACATCCACGCCGAACTCCTCAGCGATCGATCCCAGCGAATCGCCGGACCTGATCGTGTACGGGAAAGTTGCGCGCGGCTGAGCAGCGGTGGTTTCAAGTGGCGTAGCAGACTCGCCCTCGTTGTCGGGCGGCGCCGCGTTCGCGGTGACCACGAGGACGAGGCCCAGCCCCAGCGCGCAAAGGAAGAGTACGAAGTTGCGCCTCAGTCCTGAAATCGATTTCCACATCGAAAGCTTGGTCATGAAATACCGTTCCGACCTCCAGCGTAGCCCAAAGCTCGTCCGATGGAAATGCAAGCGATTCGCACGTGGACCGCAAAAGCTAACCAAGGAGTGCAGTTGCACACGTTTCGAAATTTTCGGCTACCCCGCGTGGCTCGAATAGTGAAACATCGCCAGGAATTCCTGGTTCCCCGACGCTCCCTTTATCGGCGATTCGATTACACCGATGATTTTTAGCCCAATTCCCGATGCGAACTTCAAGACGCCCCCGAGCGCCTCGCGCCTGAGCGCCTCGTCCCGAACGATTCCGCCTTTGCCGACTTTGCCCTTGCCGACTTCGAACTGCGGCTTGACAAGCGCGATTACATCAGCGGCGGCGGCAACCACTCGCAAAATTGCAGGCAGCACCAGCCGGAGAGAGATAAAGCTCGTATCTATCACGACCAGATCGGGGCGATACGGCAGGTCCTTAACCTCGATATAGCGAACATTGGTGCGATCGAGCACCGTCACGCGCGGGTCGGTGCGCAATCGTTCGGCGAGCTGGCCGTAACCCACGTCGAGCGCAATGACGTGAGCGGCACCGCGTTTCAGAAGTACGTCCGTGAAGCCCCCGGTCGACGCGCCCACGTCGAGCGCATGGCGTCCGTCGACGCTGATGACAAAATGGTCGAGCGCGGCCGCAAGCTTGTAGCCGCCGCGGCTCGCGTATTCCGACTGTGCTCCGACGAGGACTATCTCGGCAGTTGAATCGACTCTCAAATCGGGCTTGGCGGCAGGCCGCGAGTTGACGCGTACGCGGCCCGCCATGATGAGGCGTTGCGCGCTTTCGCGGCTTTCGGACAGCCCCCGCCGCGCCATCTCAACGTCCAGCCTCGACCGCATCGATCGACTCGGCGGAGAAAAAACTAGAATGAGATGTCTTCGTCCTCGCCGGCGCCGCCGTTGCCTTTGCCGCCGGTTTCGCCCTGGTAGGGCGTCGTCCTGAGTTCACCCTGCGCACTGCGCATCAGAACTTCGACCCTGCGTTCGACCTCGTCGAGCTTCTGGTTGAGCGCGCGCACGAGACCCACACCGCGTTCGAAGGCACTGATCGATTCTTCGAGCGAAAGCTCGCCCGAATCGATTTGCGTGACGATCGCTTCGAGGTCGGCCAACTCCTCCTCGAACTTTTGCGGATGCTCGGCGCGGACGCCTGCTGCTTCGCTATCGTTGCTGCGTTTGTTCGCCATCGCGTCAGGTCTCCCGTGCCGTTGTACGCGCCCGCAGGCGCCCGCGGTTCAGCCGGATATCCAGGTCGTCGCCAAGGTCGACTGAAGCGGCGTCGATAACCGCATGTCCATTGCGCGCGTTGACCACGACCGCATAGCCACGCTCGAGCACCTTTAGCGGCGAGAGCGAATCGAGCCGTCCGACCGCCTCCGCCAATTGCCGGCGCCTCAGCGCGAGCGCCGAATCCATAGCGGCTGTCAACCTGTCGTCGAAGCGGCTGAGCAGCAGCCTGCGTTCGCGCACGAGTGCGGCGGGAGTCCTGAGCCGTGCGGAAATTTCGCGCAGCGAGCGGCGGGAATCCACGACCTTGAGGCGCATCGCCGCATCGAGTTCATCGGCCGCCTCGTCCAGCCGCTGCCGCACCTGGCGCAGCAAATTGCGCGGCTCTCTGAGGCGCACTTCGAGATGAGCCAGCTCCCGGCGATTACCCGCGAGAGCGCTTCTCATCGCTCCTTCCAGGGTCGCCGCGGTCTCCTCGAGCCGGCGCCTGAGTTCGAGTTTGCTCGGCACGACGAGCTGGGCCGCGGCCGTCGGCGTAGGAGCACGCACGTCGGCGACGAAATCCGCAATCGTGTAGTCGATTTCGTGCCCGACCGCGGAAACGATTGGTGCGGCCGAGCGGTAAATCGCGCGCGCGACGGTCTCTTCGTTGAACGCCCACAGATCTTCGAGCGAGCCGCCTCCGCGTCCCACGATTATGACCTCGGCACGGCCGTGGGCGTTGAGCTCATCGATCGCCTGGGCAATTTCAGCGGCGGCGCCGGCGCCTTGCACCAGCGCAGGCCTGACAATCACATGAATACACGGATAACGCTCGAGCAGGATTCGCAGCATGTCGCGAAGGCCGGCGCCGCCGAGCGTGGTGACGATTCCCACCGTCCGCGGCAGGAACGGCAGCGCCCGTTTGTGCGCCGAATCGAAGAGGCCCTCCTTGCCGAGCCGCTGCTTGAGCTGCTCGAAGGCAAGTTGCAGCGCACCGAGCCCGCGCGGTTCCATCTCTTCGGCATAGAACTGGAGCGTGCCGCGCGCCTCATAGAGATTGACGCGGCCGCGCACCACCACTTTCATGCCGTCGTTGACGCGAAAACGCAGCCGGCGAAATGCCGCGTTGAACATCACGACGTTGACCGCACTGCGGGCGTCCTTGAGCGTGAAGTAGAAATGGTTGGAGGGGGCGACGCGGGCGTTGGAGATCTCACCCACTACCCAATATTCGTCGAGATGGAGCTCGAGCGCCTCACGCACCGTCCGCACCAGTTGCGTGACGCTGAGCGCGACGCGGCGCCGAGCGCTCAGCGAAAGCTCGAGCTGTCCGTCCATGCTTACAGCAACTTACCAGAAGGGCCGCCGGCGGTCCTAGCAGGGTGTGGAGAAACAACGATAGTCGCGCAAAAAACTACGCTCGCAGACTATGTGCGCATCGCGGCGCGGGGCAGCGTCGGACTCCTCCCGCCGCGGCATACCCGCGGCACACGATGAGCGCGATTCCGCCTGCCTATACGCCGCGCTACGATGTCATCGATTCGCTCTATCGACACCACTTGGGGAAACGCCATGGCATCAGCGATCGAAAAATGGCAGGGCATGCGCATCAGGCATTCTCACCGGCATCCGCCAATCATCAATATCAACAAGGCCCATGAGGAGACGCTTACGGTCGGCCAACACGCAGCCGATTCGCTTGCCTCCGCGATGGGCAGTTGGATGTTCATCTCGATTCAGTCGGTTGTGCTGGTCATCTGGATCGCGCTGAACGCAGCCGCGTGGATTGAGCATTGGGATCCCTACCCGTTCATCCTGCTCAACCTGGCGCTGAGCTTTCAGGCGGCCTATGCGGCGCCAATCATCATGATGTCGCAGAACCGGTTGGCGGCTAAGGATCGCCTGATGGCGGAGGAAGACTATCGCATCAATTCGAAGGCGGAGGAGGAGTTGAAGGCGGTGATGCGCCATCTGGAGACGCAAGACGATATGATGCTGGACCTGCTGCATCGGCTGGAGGAGCAGCATCAGCAGATAATCTCGCGCATAGCCGGCGCGGCACCACAGTCAGACGGGACGCAGGCATGAGCAGTACGTGCACACCTACGCCCGCATCGCAGTTGTTCAGTTACGGATTTGCCGCGCTCGCCGACTGGCCATCGGCCCTGGCTAACTCGATCTTGTACTTGTTCCAGTGCTCGAGGATGCTAATCGCCTTGTCGAGCTGAACGTCTTTTTGCGGCTTGGCCTCGGTCCCAACTCCCTGCTTACCCGTGGGCTTGCTTCCCGCCCCATCATTGCCCGCACCTGGGATGGATAACGACGGCTGGTGCTGATTGTTCTTGAAATGGTGCGGCAGGTCGCTTTCGTGAATCTCCGCGTCATGGTCTATTTCAACGCCGGGAACTTCGAGCGAGGCAAGCGTCGCCTTGGGCGGTTCGACAACCTCATTGGGCGTGATTCCGACCGCCTGGATTGATCGGCCATTGGGCGTGTAGTAGCGCGCCGTGGTAAGCCGCAGCGCGGAATTGTCGTCGAGCGGCAGAATAGTCTGCACGGAACCCTTGCCGAAGGTCTGAGTACCCTCGATAATCGCGCGCCGCTGATCCTGGAGGGCGCCCGCCACGATTTCACTTGCGCTTGCGGTGCCGCCGTTCACGACCACCACCATCGGATAGTCCTGGGAATCTTTCTTCTTGTGCGCGAAGTATTTCTGCTGCTGGCTCTCGAGCCGTCCCTGCGTATAGACGATCAGGCCGCCGTCGAGAAATTCGTCAGACACGCGCACGGCCTGATTCAGCAGCCCGCCTGGATCGTCGCGCAAGTCGAGCACGAGCCCCTTAATCCGCCCGTGATTCGCCTTCTGGAACTTGGCCATCGCTCTCTCGACATCGTCGCTGGTGCCGTCCTGGAAGGTAGTGATTCGGATATAGGCGTAGCCATCCTTGAGGTTCTTGGTTTTGACGGACTGAATCTTGATCACCTCGCGGGTGACGGCGACGGTGAACAGGTCAGGGACGCTATCGCGATGGATGGTGAGGTGAATCTTGCTGCCACGCGGTCCGCGCATCAGCTTGACCGCGTCGGTCAGCGCCATCCCCTTGGTGAAGTCGTCGTTGATCTTGATGATCTGGTCGCCGGCCTTGATACCAGCCTGGTAGGCCGGAGTGCCTTCTATAGGCGCGACCACGGTGAGAAGGTCGTTTTTGATCGTGATTTCGATACCGAGTCCGCCGAAACTCCCACGAGTTTCGACCTCGAGGTCGCGATAGAGGTCGGGCGTGAGGTAGGCGCTATGCGGGTCGAGGGAGCCGAGCATTCCGGAGATCGCGCCGTTGATGAGCCGCTTGGTCGACGCCGGCTCGACATAATTCTTCTGCACGATAGCCAGGACGTTGGCGAAGGTCTGCAGCTCCTTGTAGGTGTCGTCGGGCAGCGCCTGAGCGCGCCGTACCGCGAGGTCACCAATCACGAAGAGGCAGACGGCGAGTGCAATCGCCATCGCGACAATCAACCGGTTGCGTTTGTTTGCTGACATCCGAGACCCGCCTGAATTCGATTAAAATGTTGGCGCCGTTGAGCGCCGCAGTCACCTTCTACCCAGTCTTGGAATTGATCAACTCCTGGAGCGCGTCGCGAATGTCGGGATTTGCCCAGTCGTAGGGGCCGAGGTGATGGGCCACGATACGACCGTCGCGGTCAATCACGAAGGTTTCCGGAATCCCGCTCACATTATACGCCTCGCCGACGTCGTTTCGAGGATCCAGCAGGATCTTGAACTTGTACCCGCTCTGCTTAACGTAAGTGGCGACGGCTTTGCTCCCATCACTATCCTCGCTCACCGCGAGGATTACGAAACTCTTATCCTTTCCGAACTTCTCGTACAGGGTTTCAATCGAGGGCATCTCCCGGCGGCACGGCTCGCACCAAGTCGCCCACAAGTTAAGAAATATCACTTTTCCGCGCATCGAGGAGAGCGAAACTTCATGCCCGCCGAGGTCACGGAGCTTGAAGTCGGTTGCCACCTTGCCGGCCGCGACCGAGCCCGTCTTAGCGGCCGGAGTGGCGATGCGGACACTCCCTTCGGCCTTTTGGCCACCTCCGCCATCGGGAAGCTGCATGAAGACGACGAGCGCGAGCGCCGCGAGCAATACCGCAACGGCGACCGCTGAAAGCATCTTGGCGTCGCGCCCCATGGCTCAGGCTCTCAATGCTTCCCTTCCGGTCTGGGCCGCCGGCTCGTGCACGCTCGACCAGTACCATGCACCCGCGCCCGCCACCATCATCACGATAGAGATGAGCTGTGCCTCGCTTAGCCCCCACAGCACCCGTGGATTGATCCGGACGAACTCAGCCAGGAAGCGGGCGAGCCCGGCCAGTATGAGGTAGAGGTACAAAATGCGGCCTTCGACGGTGGTCTTTTTACGCGACGACCACAAGACGAGGAAGATTGAGAGGTACATAATGACTTCGTACACGGGCGCCGGATGAACGCGGACGCCCGGAAAGAAGCCTGAAACGAGTTGGTTCTGATCGTCGAGCTTGAGGACGCTCTGCGCGTTCCAGCCGACGATCGCATGCGGATACGCCATCGCCCACGGCAGCGTTGACGGCAGACCCCAGTCGCCATCGCCCGAAAGCTGGCATCCCATCCGGCCGAAGGCCTGACCCAGAATAAGGGCGGGCGCGCACATATCGAGAGCCGTCAAAATTGGGACCTTGTAGCGGCGAGCGACGAGCAAAGTAGCGAGAATTCCGGCGACGAGCCCGCCGTACCATATAAAACCCGCGCCCGAGAAAAATATCGACCACGGGTTAGGGCGGTACAGCGGCCAATTGTCGAAGACGTCGTAGATGCGCGCGCCGGCGATTCCCGCAATGGCGCCCCATACCACGACCGCGTTGGCGAAGTCGGGATTGTAGCCGCGCCGGCGGCATTCACTGGTCAGGACCAGATCGCCGACGATGAAGCCTAGCGCCATCATCAGGCCGAAGCTGTAAATCGTAAGCTGTATCGGCAGGCCGAAAATCGTAATCGGCGGGAGTTGGAACAGAACCGGTATCATGACCTTGAATAATCTATCGTGCGGCGGCTGCGCGCGCGAGGCCAGAGGCGCTTGGCGAAGAGCCTTGCCACGGAGACGCGCTAATTATAGGACGCATTCGTGCGTGCAATTGTTCAACGCGTAAGTAGCGCCGAGGTAAAAGTCGAAGGCCGAATCACCGGCCGGATCGGTCGCGGCTTCGTGGTTTTGCTGGGCGTGGCACGCGGCGATACCGCAAAAGACGCCGAATTTATCACCGACCGTGTAATCGGGTTGAGGGTCTTCGCAGATCCGGCGGGCAAGATGAATCTCGCACTTTCGGCGGTGAACGGCGAACTGCTGGTGGTCTCGCAGTTTACGCTTCACGCCGACACGAGCCAGCGCCGCCCGTCTTTCCTCGAGGCGGCCCCGCCCGAAGAGGCGCGCCCGCTCTACGAGCACTTCCTCTCGCTCGCACGTGGACGCGGTGTTAAGGTTGAAGCGGGCGAATTCGGCGCTCACATGGACGTGAGTCTCGTGAACGACGGTCCCGTTACGATTATCCTGGACAGCCGCAATCGATGAGACGTTATGGCACGGGCAGGCTTTTACGCTGTTGAGTCGGGCAAAATCTCCTTCCGGCGCGACGGCAACTGGTACACGGACGAGGAGCGGATCGACAATCCGCGGATCGCGCTGCTCTTCAGCAAGAGCATCCGGCGCAATCCCGACGGCAGCTATTACCTGCAGGTTGCCGAGGAGCGCGCGCCGATCGCGGTCGAGGATACCCCCTACGTGGTCAGGTCGGTCGCGGACGATGGCAAGGGCGGCTTCATCCTGATGCTCAACGACGAGGAACGCGAGCCGCTGGATCCCGCGACGCTCGAAGTCGGCAAGGACAACGTGCTCTATTGCCGCGTGAAACAGGGTGAATTCAGAGCGCGATTTCTGCGCAACGCTTATTATCATCTGAGCTCGCGTTTCTTCGCCGACGAGGGCGGCGGGGCGTTTTCGATCTTGATTGGCGATCGCCGCTACCCTATCCGCATAGCGCCGGAGGGTGACCGCGCGAACGGCCGCGCGACCCAGCGAGCGTGATCGCGCCCGCCTTCCACCTCGTACTGGTGCGGCCGGAGATCCCACAGAACACTGGATCGATCGCGCGTCTCGCGGCGGCAACGAGAACGCGGCTACACCTGATTGGTCCGCTCGGCTTTTCGCTCGAAGACCGCTATCTCAAACGCGCCGGCCTCGATTACTGGCCGCTGGTGGATTTGCGCACCTATGCCGGGTGGGGCGAATTCGATGCGATTTTCGATTCCGCACATTCGCCGCGCTTCAAGTATTTTTCGACGCATGCAGAGAAGTCGTATCTCGATGCGGAATACCGGCCTGGCGACTTCCTCGTCTTCGGCAGTGAGACGAAAGGATTGGGCGCGGAGTTTCTAAGCACGCGGCGAGACGCGTCGTATCGCATTCCGATCTTCGAGCCGGGCGTGCGCAGCCTCAACCTCGCCAATGCGGTATCTATTGTGGTCTACGAAGCGCTGCGCCAGATGGGCTTGCTGGATGGGGTGTGACGCGTCAGGAGGCCGACAATGATTATCAAGTTAACGTCAATCGGAAATTCGACCGGATTACTTTTGCCGAAAAAAGCGCTCGAGCGTCTCGGAGTGAAAACGGGCGATAGCATTTATCTGGCGGAGACCCCCGACGGCTATGAAATCGTTCCGTGCGATGCCGAATTTGGCCGGCAGATCAAGATCGCAAAGACGGGAATGCGCAGGTATCGCAACGCGCTGCGGGAACTCGCGAAGTGAGCGCTGCCTTGGCGCAGCGCTACCTTGCCTGCGGCTTCGCCGCGTGCACTGCCATCGCGTTGCGAGCGTCGGCCGCCTCGTCCGCCGTATCGCCGTTAGCATCGACTTCGACGCCGTCCATGATCCCCGTCGGCAGGCCATCGATGCTCTTCGAGTTGAAATCGCGCCAGCACTCGACGACCTTTTCCTGTCCCTTCTTCTCCCAGTAACGGGGCACGCCGTCCCGGCGCTCGAGCAACTCCATCCGCGGCACGTTCCATCCGCACGACGTCATCGCGGAGTCGATCGCGATCTTCATTATCTGGCGCTCGCCCGCTAACAACGGAAAACGGCCGTGCAACTCGTTCCATTCCGCGTCGCCGGAGCGAATTACATGGCCGTGCCCGTGTAGACGGACGATCATAGGCGTCTTGCCGAAGCTGCAGAACATCACGGTGATACGCCCGTTCTCGCGCAGATGGGCGGACGTCTCGTTGCCGCTGCCGGTCAGGTCGAGATAGGCGACGGTGCGGTCGTCGAGAATCCGGAACGTATCCATTCCCTTCGGCGAGACGTTGATTCTGCCGCTGTTCGGCGCGGTCGCAGTGAAAAAGACCGGCTGAGCCTCGATGAACTCGCGAAGCTCGGGAGTCAGTGCCTCGTAGAATTGGGCCATGATGAATTTCTCACCGGTCTTCTCCGCGGGCGCCGGTCAGGCGGCCTTCTTCTTGCGCCCGTTACCGCCATTACCCGCCGCTGCGTGGGCGTGCTCGTCTTTGCGCACGATGAAGCGCGTATCGAGTGAGCCCATCTTCTCGACCACGCCGCCGTATTCGAGTTCCGTATAGGGCAGCATCGCGGGACCCGAGAAACCCTGCATGCGAATCTCGGCCGCCTTGGCGGAGACGTTGTTGCGGACCCAGTCCCAGAACGGATGGTCGAAGGCGTCGACCACTTCGGTGAATTTGCCATCATGCACGCAGAACGCGCCGCAGCTTACCACCGCCGGCCCGTCGAAGAACGAAATCGTCGAGTTCAGCTTGACCGGCATCAGCGGCCCATGATGGCTGCCGCGCATCGTACCCGCGACGTAATGGCCAATGCGGTACGGTGACAGCACCTCGCCGGTGGCCGGGAAGTTGCCTTGCGTGCGCACCAGCGCAACTGGGTCGTCCTTGCCCGTGTAAGTGCCGGCAATATTATGGAGGCGCGACGTCGAGACCACCGCCGCGATATCGCCATTGGCGCGGCTCTTGACCGACTCGATCACGAAGCGCTCGTTGTCGCGCAGAAGGCACGCGATGTCGTACAGCTCCTCGGGCGCGTTCAACTCGATGACACGGTCACCCTCGGTGTAGTTCACGTCCATGATCGTGAAGGTGAAACCCTTCGCCATCTTGGGCGAGAGCAGCAACCCCGAGCAGTGCATCGGATCGGCGAACCCAAGATACATCGGCAGGTTGTAGGCCCCGGGATCGGTCTTGTCCGCCGCAAAGAACAGGAAGGGCTCATTGGGCCGCTCCTCGAACTCCATCTCGCACGACGCCGGCCCGAGGCCGCGCACGTTGCCCGAGAAGGCGTCCTTCAGCATGTCCTGACCCGCACCGTAAAGTCCTTGCTCGCGCGCCGCCCTGGTGCCAGCCATGAAGGCGTCCCAAGCCAGTTCGTGAATCTTGGGATCGTCGACGCCGCGTTCATGCGTCATCAGGCATGCAGTGTCGTCGCCGGTCGAACTCACGTACAGGTCGAGCAACAGCTTCTTGCCCTTTTCGCGCACGTACTGCTCGATCGTCTGCTTCACCTTGGCGCTGGGTTTGATGTGGCCGCCAATCGAACCCACATCGGCCTTGATTACTGAAATCGTCGTCTTCATAGGTTTGCCTCCAAGCCGTTGCTCTGGATTACGATTATTCCTTCCCCCCACAAACACGCACCGCAGACTCTAATTTCTGCGCGTCGCACACGTACCGCAACCGCCGCTCCCGCATCCCCCGCCTCCCCGCCGAGCCGATTGAGCATCGAGCGAATAGCCCTCGGCCTCGAGTCCCTCGCCGTTCACCCACTTGAGTTCAGACTCGATGAGGCTATCGCAGTGAACGCAATAACGTTCTTCTTCGTCGTCCGCGTTGAATCCGACGCAGGTAAGCACGATCTTATCGCACACGCCGCACAGTGCGGTGGGGAAGGATGATGAGTTAGGCGCCGGTTCCTGCATAATCTGCCGGTTCTTCTATAGTAGGCTTCGCGACGCGCGCAAATCAAACAACAACGGGCGGAACGAGCCTTGTCTCGTATTGGGTTTGGCCGAAAAACGCTGCGCAGAGGTAAGAATTGACCAAGAGGTCAGAGATGGAGTCCAAGGAACCGGCGGCGAAACGCCTGGCTGCTAAAATCGACGGAGCCAAGCTGGAGGGCGAAGGCACCTTTATCCTTGCGGTCACCGACTTGAGACCCGTGCGGCCGCGCGCCGGATGGTATCATCTGGCGGTGGCGCTAACCGATGCGAAGCGCGAGCCGTCGCGGACTCCACTGATGACCGGCCTCGTGAGCGGAGGCGGGCGTCTCGTTATGCCGTGGTTCGAAGGCCGTCTCTTTCCCGTGGTGGAGATGGCCGACGGTACGAGTACCGACGCGCGCGTCAAAGGGCTCGAGGCGGCGTTCGTCGACCTGCTCGGCACGCTCGTGCCGCCGGGAGGTCACTTAATGATCGAGTACGAAAGCCCCGGCCAGCACGAGACGCATGCGGAATTGCTCCTGCGCGTACCCCCGGCCGCGAGCTACCTCGGTTCGCTGATGTTCCATGCGGGATTTCGCGGCGACTTCAAGGATTGGTACATCTCCGAGGGCGGTCACGAGGGTCCGCGCAAGCTTCAGGCTAACAAATCTCCCACGCCGGCGGCCGCGCGCGCCGCGATGCGCAACCATCTGCGCGATCTCAGAGCCTTCGTCAAACGACCGCCTCCCGACCGGCCCGAAGACGCCACCGTGATCAAACGCGCACAACAGCGCGCCCGCGCACTGCTAAAGGAATTGCGCCGCTGACGAGGAAGCCACGCGGCTTTTTCCCTCTCCCTGCCCTGTCCAATTCCAGATCCCTCGCCCTTTCATCAGGGAGAGGGCAAGCGCGCCTGGCGCGCGCGGGTGAGGGTCATTGTTAGCCGCGCGCGACGGGCGCACGTTGCGTGCGCAATCCCGCGCGCGGCGTATTTTGGAGCGATTGGCAGGAAAGCAGGGAATGGGTCGATACCGGTAAAGTTGGCCTCCGTAGATAAGCCCTCCACACCACGCGAACCCGCACGACGGCTATTGCGTGAGCAAACGGAAGCGGAGCGAGGCCGCAAGCCGCACTCGGAATAACGGCGATTGCTATTCATCTAGCCGCTCGACGCCCTTAGGGCCCGGAAATAGCAGCGAGATTTTGAGCTAGCCGATTACTCTCGAATGTATCGTTCCCCGAGCGCGCTTGGCGCCTGCGCTTGACCGCCCAATGCCGCGAGCACGAGCAGCGTGAGCGCGTAGGGCAGCGCGAGAAATAGCTGATACGGAAGCGTGGTGCCGAAGGCCTGCAACCCGAACTGCAACGCCATCGCGGCCCCGAACAGGAGCGACGCGGCCGCCACGCCGTACGCGCTCCAGCGCCCGACGATCACGACTGCCAAGGCGACGAAGCCGCGCCCCGCTGAAATCCCTTCGACGAACGTGTCCGTATAGGCCATCGTGAGATACGCGCCGCCGAGTCCGCTGAGCACGCCCGCAACCATCAGCGCGTACCATCGTAGGCGACGGACGCCGAGCCCCAGCGCATCGGCAGCTTCGGGGCGCTCACCCGCCGCACGCAACTCGAGCCCGTAACGTGTGCGCGTTATCATCACGGAAATGACCGGCACCAAAACAAATGCGAGGTATACCAATGCGTTTTGCTCGAAGAACGCTCCGCCTACCACGGGAATTCGCGCGAGCGGACCTAGCGCAAATGGACGCATCGGTGCGATCGTGAATGCTTCGCCGGTGATGCCGAAGATGCGCCGGTAGAAGACGCCCGTAAGCCCCAACGCCAGGATATCGAGCGCGGTACCCGCGACGACCTGGTTGACCGCAAGATTAACCACGAGCAGCGCGAATAGCGCGTTGAGCGCGACTCCTGCGGCAATCGCGGCAAGCAGTCCGAGCGCGATACTCCCCGTAAAATACGCGGCCGCAATCCCGAAGAACGCGCCAGCCAGCATCGCGCCCTCGATTCCGACATTGAGGACGCCACTTTGTTCGACGATTAGCTCACCCAGTGCGGCGAGCAGAATCGGTGTCGCCATACTGACGGTCGACGCGAGAAGCGCCTCAAGCATCACTCGCAGCCTCCGCGCCACCCTCGCCGAAAACTGCATCGCGTACGGCTGTCCACGCGGACGTATCGAACGCGAGCAGGATCATGATCACCATCCCCTGGATTACCTGGACGAGTACGGGCGAGACGCCTTCCGCGCGTTGCATCGCCTGCGAACCATTGTCCAGCGCGCCGAAAAGCACAGCGGTCGGAACGATTGCGAGCGGGTTGAGCCGCGCGACCAGAGCGACCGCGATCGCCTCGTAGCCCCACCCGGGTGAAAGCTTCTCGTACAGCCGATGCGTTATCGCCGAGACATAAACGGCGCCACCGAGTCCGGCGAGCGCACCGCTTAATGCCATGGTCCACGTCGTGATTCGCGCGATCGGAATCCCAAAAAAGGCGCTGGCGCGCCGCCCATGTCCAAGCGCGCGAAGCTCGAATCCCGCTTCGCTGTGAAACAGAAAGATATAGCATCCTACCGCCAGTACAGCCGCAAGGATCATCCCGGCGTTGAGCCGGCTCGGTTCCAGGTAGATATGAAGCTCGGCCGTCTGCGCGATAGGCGCGCTCTTCGGGTAGGCGCGCGAGGGCTCCATCAGCGGCCCATGGACCGCCCATCCGAGCATTTGCACCGCGACGAAGTTGAGCATGATCGTGCTGATAACCTCGTTGACGTCGCGGCGAGCGCGAAGATATCCGCAGATTCCGCCCCAGGCTGCGCCAGCGGCCGCGCCCGCAGTGAGAATCGCAAAAATGGCCACAAAATGCGGCCATCGTGCGAGCATCGGACCGATTGCGCCTGCGGCCAGCGCACCCGCAATCAACTGGCCGTCGGCGCCGATATTCCAAAGCGCTCCCTGGAACGCGACCGCAACCGCGAGACCCGTAAAGACCAGCGGCGTCGACTTCACGAGCGTATCGGTAAACGCAAGCCAACTGCCGAACGCCCCCTGCCCTAGCGCGATAAAAACGCCAGCGGGCGAAGCCCCCAACGCCAGCAGGACAAGTGAGATCAGCGCGAAGGCGAGGACCAGCGCTGCGATTGGTTTGGCGACCGTCCTCATCGCGAACTTGGCACGTCACCCGCTCATGACCGGAATATAGATCGGCGGACCCGGGACTTCACTGGCCGCCGCGATGGAGAGGGATAAAATCCGCGTTGCTCACAGCCACGGCGGCAAACTTGAGCGCTGCTTTGATATCGTCAGCAGTGAGCTGTGGCCAGGCTTCGATGAGTTGTCGAACGTGTCGCCGTCGGCGATTCTGCCCACAATGATACTCACGGGCACGCGCGAACCCTTGATACATGGATCGCCATGATCGATCGCTGGATCGAGTACGATTCTCTCACGCCAATCCATAGCGGCTCTCACAAATAAACGATACCACCCAACCTGCTTAGCTAGTAGCTAAGTCTTTGACGATATTATACTTGACAGAACCAAGGCTGGCGGAGTTCAAAGGTTGTCGCCTGCGATACGCTTAAGCGCTCCTGGACTCTCCTTTGGCCAGCTTCTTTAGTTTTTCCTCGAAGCACTCTTTGTCTTCATCGCATTCCAGACGGCGTGCAACGACTTCAAAGTCGTCACGCTTGCTATCAGCGTTTCTTGAAGAACGCGTCGGTGTCGATCCATTCGGGTTTGATTTCTTTGACAATGTTGACCTCCACCAGAAAGTGCGGGCCAGTAATGCAGCGACAATTGATCGTAGGAAATCTACATGCCGCAGGAATCCGCTTCTCTCTTCGCTGACCCTCGTTCGTAACTACCGTATAACCGAGGGTTTTCGCTATGCCGATCAACCAAGGGTCTGCCGGGTCGGGGTTGCCCGTGCCAGTCTGCTCCCACAACCACTTAGCCTTGTTCCCAATCTCTTCCATAATTTCTTGCATTTCGGTCGTAAATTCGTACTTTGACTCAATCTCAATTATGGAACGGTAGGGCTTGAGCATGCCAAGCGACACTGGCCATTTCCTGAGTTCTCCGAATACCTGGCGAATTGTCTTTACGCGGGCGAGTTTCGCTAATTCAATGATACTATCAAATATCTCCTGTTTCTCTTCCAATTCACAAATACGAACAAAGACATCCGTATCGAGCAGGTATTTATGGTCGTCATTCGGCACTAGCTAGTTGGCGGTACTTTTCAACATACTTCCGCGCCTTTTCCATGCTCTTTGGATTGAAACTGAAACCGAGCGCCTGGGAAGCGTGCACAATGTCTATCACTTCCCGGTCCAAAGCACCTATTACAGAGTCCGTATAATGACCACCAAGCTCGCTTAGTCTAATGCGAACAAAGTCCACTATTTGATCGGGTTTTGTCTCAGGTGCGGGAGGTTGTTTGACAGCAAACAGATTGTTAAACCCAGTGGGCGCTTTGTCTAGTTCTTCAAGGCGAATAGCCAAGGCCTGACCGCTCACCTTCAAGCGTTTTGCCGCGTTCCAGATGGTAGTTATATCCCAGACAATCGGATTGTTCGGCCAAACAGGCAAAAGAAGCTGCATTGCTTCGACCGGCATTAAGAACGCGGCTGCGAATCGATTGCAAAACGCTTCGACGGGATTCGTGGGATTCAAATCAGAAAGACCCGGCCTACGAATGAGTAGATGGGCGTATTCATGTATCAGGCTATAGGTCAACGCATTCGGACTCCGATCTGCCTTGTTAATGATGATGGCGGGCGGTTCTCCTTGTTCCCATAGACTAAATGCACGGCCAGCGTCCAAACTGAATTTCTGCAAATAGACGGCGACGCCAGTATGTTCAATTATCGCCCGCCAGCGTGCGAATCCTTCATTGGCTTGCCAGTCTAATTGAACCGCGGCAGATACACCGATTGCTTTGCGTTCGAGGTCTCCTTGATTAAAGGGATTGCCGTTAAAGTCATAATGGCGAAGCTCCCCGACTGGGAAGTCTTCATCTTCAGAAAGCAGCAATCCAAGAACGCGCTGAAAATTCCTTATCTGGCTTTCAGCGACAGCGTAATCAAAGCTACTTTGAGGTTTGATTCCGCCGACTGTCCGGAAGTCTACAGGCTTCTTCGGCTCTTCTGGCGGAGTCTTCCGGAAGAGGGTAGACAAGGGGAGGCGGTAGGCAGATCCGAATCTTTCGAACAGCGTTAAAGACGGCTTTTTGGTTCCCGCCTCAAGCGCTTCCAGCTTAGCTGCGGGCAGACCAAGGCGCTCAGCCGCATCATTCAGAGAGAGACCCCTAAATTCGCGGGCCCACTTGAGCACTGCCCCTTGGACGGGAATCTCCATCACACAAACGAGTCCCGGTACGTAAGACGTTTTCCTCTCGCCCTCGCGATGGCCTTAACTGTTCGAGCCGTATCATCTACACCGAGAGCCACACGCGCGTTATATCTGAAATCAAACTCAGCAAGGTAACGGTGTAAATGGCGCTCGCTACAATGCTGATAAATGCCCTTCATACCACGTTGAAAATGCTGAAATAGCCCTCTGCTGTATTCGTATAAACGTCGCCGCGCACATATTCTTCCGTGCGATGGCTCACGAAGCTATGCTCCACAGATTCTCTTCCGACGCGGGAATAATGACCTGCTTCATCGGTCATCAATCCCGCTTCTCTAGCGATGTTCTGTCGGGGAATGGGCGCGACAGTTTCAGGTTTCGGGTTGTTAACGACGATGCTTCGTGCCTGACGGCGTTCGCGGTCGATCAGAGTCAGCACTTTCATCTTGTGATGCCATGCTCGCTTCTTTGGCTGACCCTTCAACCGCCCGATAAAGGTTTCATCGCTTTCGACTATGCCGCCGCCCGTTCCAAACGGAACCGCTAGATCGCCTTCTCGCATTGCTTCTCGGAGTCTGTGCGCCACAAACCCCGCCGTTTTTAGTGTGCAACCCAACGTCCGATGAAGCTGGTTTGCAGAGACACCCTCTTTGGAAGAACACATCAGAAATGCCGCCTGAAACCACTGGTGAAGCTTCAAATGGGAAGACTCGAAAACCGTGTCTTTCCTAACGGTAAATTGTCCGCGACAGTGATAGCACTTCCACAAGCCAAGCCGGACACGACCGTTCTTGCCCTTCACACCTTCCAGACGATTGATTCGGTCGGTTGCTTCACAATGTGGGCAACTTGGCCCCCTTGGCCATAGGATGCCCTCAAGCGCGCCAAAAGCCGCCGCCTCATCATGGAAATACGGTTCATTTAATACGCTTACGCCAGCCATGACTTGTTCCTCTTGCCGGAACCCAGCCTATGGGTTTAGTGTGGGTTTGTCAAGTATCACATCGTCACGTCTTTCTCCGGCATTGGGCAGTCTGACCCAAATTCGGCAACCGGGCGTTCATGTCGACGCGCCGGCCATCAGAAGCCCCAATCCCTCCGGATCGCGGGTTGCAGCCGCAAACACCCGACCGCGGCTCATCACCCACAGCGGCCCGCACAGTTCCAACAACTCGTCGAGGTCGCTCGATATAAGCAGGACTGCGCCACCGGCGGCTGCGAACGCGCGCAGCATCCGATGGACGTCGGTGCAAGCGCGCAAGTCGAGTCCGCGCGAGATATCATGCGCGACCAGTACGCGCGACGAACTGGCCAGCGCCCGCGCGGCCGCGAGCCGCTGACGGTTTCCGCCCGACAACGCCGCCGCCGGAGCCACTGCACCGGCAGGCGTTCGAATCTCGAAGCGCCGCAGGAGCGCGTCGCAAGCCTCCCGCGCATCCGCACCCTTCAGCCAGCCGCCCGCAACGAACCGCCTGCGGACCGCGCGCGCCAGAATCAGGTTCTCCCACAGCGTCATATCGAGGATGAGCCCGTCGAGGTCGCGATTCTGCGGAATCACCGCCATCGCGCCGTCACGCCGAATGTCCGAAGCGTCGAGCACGCGGACGCTGCCTGAAGTGGGCGCACGGATTCCGGCCATCACCTCGACCAGTTCGGTCTGGCCGTTGCCATCCACGCCTGCAATTCCGGCGATCTCGCCGGCAAATAGCGTAAAGCCGATACGGTCGAGTATGCGGCGTTTGTCGCGGACGAGCGTCAGCCCGTCGACCGCGAGCGCGGTCCTGCCGCTTCCGCGACGATCGGGCGTGCCGTCGGGCGCTACCGCGAGCTCACCGACCATCAGGCGCGCAAGCTCCGCCTCGCTGGTCGCCGTGGCGGCCTTCTCAGCAACGAGCCGCCCGCGGCGCAGCACGGTTACGCGGTCGGCCACTGCAAGAGCCTCGGCGAGCCGATGCGTGACGAGCAGAACGATACGCCCCTCGGCGCGAAGGTGGCGCAACATTTCCAGAAATGCGGCAAGCTCCGACGGCGCGAGCACACTCGTCGGTTCGTCAAGAATAAGTACGCGAGGCCGAAAACTCAGCGCTCGCAGAATTTCGAGCCGCACCCGCTCCGAAACCGAACGCTCCTCGACCGTGGCCCCGGGCGGCGGCAGCCGAAATCCCAACGAATCCGCCAGTTCGCGTGCGCGTTGCGCGACCCCGTCAAGATCGAGCATCGCCGCGGGCTCGCCAAAGCCGCCCAGCGCCAGGTTTTCCTCCCAGGTCATCCGCTCGAACAACATCGGACTCTGATACACCGCCGCGACTCCCGCCTTGAGCGCGGCGTAGGGCGAGCCCGCACGTAATGGTACGTCGTCGAGCGTCACCGCACCGTTATCGGGCTTGAGGCGGCCGGCGAAGATGTTAACCAGCGTAGTTTTACCGGCGCCGTTCTCGCCCACCAGCGCATGAATTTCACCAGGCCGGGCGCAAAAATCGACACGATCGAGCGCGACGGTTCGACCGAAGCGCTTGCTTATGGCGGTTGCGGCCAGCACCTCAAGTGTCGTCGTCGGGAACGGCGGGGCGGTAACTGTCGAGCACATAGCGAAGCGCGTCGCCGGGCGTCGTGAGCAGGCCGTCGAGATGAAGGTCGTCGATTTCGGCGAGGATCTGCTTGAATTGCGGGCCCGGTCTGAATCCCAGCCTGATGAGATCGTCGCCGCCAATCAGACGCGGGGGACGAATCTCATGCTCGCCCATTGCCGCCATCGCGCGCCGGCAGAAATGATAGAAGCCGAGGTAGGAGCTCGAACCAAGTGCGTCCAGCCGTGAGAGTTCAAGCAGTTCGGAGAACCCTTCCTCGGCGAGCATCCGCTTGAGGGTCGCCGGACGCATCCGCGGCGCCATGCACATCCTCAGGTGGTATCGCACGAGGTAAGCGACGCGTTCCTGCACGAAGCGCGAGCGGCGCAGCCGCCGCATGATTTCGGCGGCCATCGCGGCGCCCTGCTCGGTGTGGCCGTAAAAGTTCGTCTTGCCGTCGACGACCGCACGGCATCGCGGCTTGGCGACGTCGTGCAAGAGCGTGCCGAACGCGAGCGTTTCGTCGCACCCGCGCGGCAGCATCGAAAGCATCAGCCGCGTATGGCGATAGACGTCGCCCTCGGGATGGAAATTCTCGGGCTGCTCGCATCCAACCATCTCGACGACCTCCGGCATCAGCACGGAAAGGAGGCCGCTGTCGAGCATCAGGTCGAGTCCGCGCGCGGCACCCCCCTCCGTCATGATCATCACGATTTCCTCGCCCACCCGCTCCGCGGCGATATTGGCGATAGAAGGGGCGCTGCGCCGTATCGCAGTCCACGTGGCGGGATCGATCGCGAAGCCCAGGCGCGCGGCGAAGCGCACCGCGCGCAGCATCCGCAGATGGTCTTCCTCGAAGCGTTCGTCAACGTCGCCGATCGCCCGGATGATCCCCGCGCGCAGGTCGCGGATGCCGCCGACCAGATCGATGACACGGCCGCTTACCGGATCGAGATACATCCCGCCGATCGTGAAATCGCGACGGCGCACGTCCTCCTCGATCGTGCCGTAGCGCACCGCCGACGGACGCCGCCCGTCGACGTAAGGCGCATCCGCGCGAAAAGTCGCGACCTCAAACTGGTCGCCGTCGACAACCACCACGATCACGCCGAAGCGCGCGCCGACCGCTATCGTGTCGGCGAACATGCTCTGGACCACTTCGGGCCGGGCATTGGTGGCGATATCGTAGTCTTGCGCCGTGATACCGAGCAGGCGGTCGCGCACACATCCGCCGGCCAGGTAGGCTTCGAAGCCAGCCCGACGTAATCGCTCGATGACGGAAAGGGCTTTCTGTTCCTTGCCTGTCGCCATAGTCCCGGATAGTCCCGAGATACCCGACTCAGATGCCTAATCTATCCGCTCGCCCGCCCAACCCGCCACCCCGCACCGCTGTCGGTTGACGCTTGCCGGGTTGCCGGGGCGTCGTAAGGGAACCTCAAACAAGCTTCAACAACATTTGACGAAGTCGACAAGAAATGGTAACGGTTTCGCCCTAGCTGGAATCTCATTCGATGCGGGGAGGACAAATGGCGCTCAAACATCTTAGCTTATCGAACTTGGCGTCCGTTTTGTTGCTGGGCGGCGCTATCGTTGGATTCACTGCCAGTACCGCGTTCGCCGGGGGTGGCGGCGGCGAGACGATGGGCCCGAGTGGTCAAATTATCTCGGGAAAGCTTCAATTCAGACAGTACTGCGCCCAGTGCCATGGGATGGACGCAACAGGAGACGGACCGGTCGCCGCTGCATTGAAGAAGAAGCCCGCCAACCTGACCACGCTTGCGAAGAAGAACGGCGGCGTCTTCCCCGAGCAGGAGGTGCGCGAGTTTATTGACGGCACCAAGACCGCGGCTTCGCACGGCACCCGCGAGATGCCGATTTGGGGCTTTGCCTTCATGAACCGGCAATCCACCATGGGCGGTCAGAATACTGCCAGTCCACTGTCTGAGCAGGAAGTGAAGCAGAAGATTAACCGGCTGGTCGACTACATAAAAAAGATACAGGTCCAGTAATTCGGCTCGCGCGAGCGCAAGCCCATTCTCAAGCGGTATGACGCCGATCGCTATCGGCGTCGTACCGCCCTTTCCTGATTGACATTCATTCGTGGCGGTTTCAGCCGCTGACTCTCGCGGCTTTTGGGCCGTCAGCAAGGGGCCTGAACCGACGGGCTCACCTGACGCCGTGAGTTAGCGGCACTGCGAAGCGCGTCAATGTCATCCTCCCGCCTCAGTCGTGAGCACCCCATAGCTAAAACGGGAGAACATGCCGCTACGATTGGCGGTGGCGGCGTGGCGGCGGGCCGAGCACGATGCCGCCGTCGATCGCAACCACTTGCCCCGTCACGTTCTCGGCACGCTTCGAGCACAACCATGCGACGGTTCGTCCGATATCCTCGGGCGTTTGCTCGCGTCCGAGCGGAACCAAGTTTCGCACTGCACCCTCGAATGCAAGTCTCGCGCGATCCTTGCCGCCGCCTATTGCGGCGCCGAGGTCCTCCCATATTTTCGTATAGATGAGCCCCGGCGCGACTGCATTGACCCTGATCCCCGCGGGACCAAGCTGGAGCGCGAGCGTCTTGGTATAGGAAATAACGCCTGCCTTGGCGGCGGCGTACGCCGCCAGAAATGGTGTCGCGAGCATCCCGGCAATCGACGAGGTGTTGCAGATCGCGCCGCCGCGTTCCATCCGAGGCACGACCTCCTTGCACACGAGATAGACGGAATTGAGGTTCAGCTCGACGTAACTGCGCCAAATATCGACGCTATGCCATTGCTCGTGGCGGCCGCTCTCGAACCACTGCGCGTCCCCACCGCCCGCGTTGTTGCAAAGCACGTCCGGGTGCGCGCCGAGTTTCGTAGTGAGAGCGTCCACCGCCGCGTGCACTTGCATCTCGTTAGTAACGTCGGCGGTAAATCCATGTACCCGATCCGCGATCTCCTTCGGCGGCGCCGTAGGCTCGCGGTCAACGACGGCTACCTGATCGACGACATTATCCTCGAGCAGAGCGCACACGATTCCCAATCCGAGCCCGCGCGCCCCTCCGGTCACGATCGCGTATTTCATCGTCTTTCCTTTCGAATTCGGCGCCGCCGGGCCGGCGGTTCTACGTGCGACGGGCCTGCAGGCACATGCGCTTCCTCGCCGATATAGATCCGCCGATAGACTCTGAGCAATGCCGCAAAGACGCTAACCACCGCCGGTCCCGCGAAAATTCCAAGTGGACCGAACGCTTCGATACCGCCGGCAAGTCCGAAGAAAAGCGCGAGCGCCGGCAGCCCGGTGCCATGTTTCATCGCAATCGGTTTGATAAAGTTGTCGACGATCAAGAGTGTGATCCCGGCCCACACCACCAGCACCACCGCCGGGACCCATCCGCTTTCGACCCCGAGATAAATTGCCACCGGCACCCAGGTAATCGTCGTCCCGCCAAAAGGGAGGAGGCCGCACGCGGCGGTCAGAATCGCGAGAAACGCCCAGTACGGGACGCCCAGCACGAAATAGGCGAGCCCGATCGAGACGCCGTCGAGCAACGCCGTGAGCATCAGCCCGCGCATCACGGACGACAGCGTCGCGCGCAACGTCTCGAAGACGGCGGCCTTGTCTTCCTCATGAAGCGGCGTCAACTCGCGCAGTCCTTCGTAATACGATTCGCCGTCGCGCAAGAGGTAGAAGAACGTGAACAGGGCGAGGGCAAAGTGGATGACGGTGCTGGCGACGTTGCTCGCCAGTGCGCCGCCGTGTTGGATTACGTAGTCGCTGGTAACCTTGGCTCCCTGCACGGCGAACTTGCTGATTTCGTCTTCGAGGCTGATACCGCGGCGCACCAGCATCGCGTCGAGCCTGGCGCCCGGAGGCGTACCGCGCAGCCAACTGCCCAACTTGCTGACCCCGCCGCCCGCCCCGACAAATTCGGAAATTTCAACGTAAAGCGACTGCGCTTCGGCAACAAGCCGCGCCGAAAGCCATATCGCCGGCAGGATCACGCCGAGGGCGACCACTATCGTCATAATGATCGCGCACGTCGTGCGGCTCCTGACCACGCGATTTAGCTGAAGCAATGCCGGATGCGCCAGGAACGCAAGCAGGATCGCCCAGGCTATCGTCGACAGAAACGGATCGAGGACTTGATACAGCTCATAGGCCATCAAGGCGAAGAAACCGAAGAAGAAGACCTGTACGATACGTTCGTGTTCCATTGCCGGGCTGCCTGATTGGCCGCGAGCTTAGCAAATGCGCCGATTATATTCCCGCTCCCTATTTTGCTGATTCCCTTGTCCACCGCGAGAGGGTTAGGGTGAGGAAGCAAAAGTAGCCAACCTCACATCGCGCAGAGGGATTTTTGTGGAAGTCAACGGCATCGCCCATATCTACATCACCGTCACCAATTACGAGGCCTGCGTCCCGTTCTACCGCCGCCTGCTGCCTTTCATGGGGCTTACGTACGTCGTCCGCGACAACGCGGAAAGTTTCTACTGCATCGGCGGCCGCACCGGCTTCGGAATCGCTCGATGCGCCCCCGAGTATCAGGATGAGCGCTTCAAACAGGGCCGCCCCGGGCTCCATCACGTATGCTTCCGGGCACGTTCGCGCGAGGATGTCGACGCAGTCCACGGGCTCGTGCGCGAGATGGGTGCGAAGGTAGTCCGCACGCCCGAGGAAGGTAATTGGGCGCCCGGCTATTACTCCCTACTATTCGAGGATCCAGACGGCATCCGAATTGAGGTAAACTATATTCCCGGCAAGGGTTTACTCGCCGTCGAGCCCTCTCATCACCGATAACGCCCCGGTCTATGCGCTCAGCGGGATCGGCAAGGCATTCGCGCGGCACGGCATCACCGATCACAGAGCGGGCCGCTGCGAAGCTTCCGCAAGGCTCGCTGCAAGGGACTCTATTTCGAAAACCAGTGGAGAAACGGGGGCAGTGGCATTGACAGGGCAATGCGTGACCGCCACAAAGTAAAGCACGAGGTGGAGGATGCCTAAGGCGGGGCAGTTGGCCTTGATCGAGAGCGCCCGTTCGCTCGCACCTGACCGCGAGCTTTCCCCTAACGGAGCATATGAGCCCATCAGTAGCGTCTGGGAGGGAGGCCGACGGGGACTTGCTCGAAGCGATGTTCAACTTCTATGCGAGCATACCACCTGAGCCGATCTTGGACGCGACGTTTAACGCCGGTCGATTCTGGAAAGGCTCTAAGCGCGACGTCGTCTCGATGGATATCGACCCGCAGTACAAGCCGATGATCGTCGGAGACAACCGCGAGATGGTCGGCGTGCCCTCCGGCAAATTCGGGGTTGTGGCGTACGACCCGCCGCACGTCGGGCCGCAGGGCCGCGATAAAAGCTGCAAGAAATTCGACGTGGATTTTGGGGCGACCGTTGAATGCGGCAAGGAACACAATTGGAATCTCAGCTATCTATATCCGCCCTTCCTCAAGCAGGCTAAACGGGTCCTGAAGCCTGACGGTCTGCTGCTCGCAAAGATCACCGATATGGTGAATAATCATCGTTCGAAGTGGGCACATTGCGACTTCATGCGTATGGCTGAAGAAGCGGGCTTTACTGTTTGCGACGTTATCATCAAGATTCGCAGCGGGCCGATGGTCTCGAATAAGTGGCAGAATGCGCACCATGCCCGGAAGCGTCATTGCTTTTGGATGTCTGCCGGAACGGTGATGACTGTGAAGGCTGACCGGGCTGGTGAAACCTCTCGGCGACGAAGTCTTTAACCCTCTCGACAAGACGCATCTAGCCGAGAGCGTTAGCGACCGCTTACTTAACCCAAAAAAATCAGTTTGAGGGAGTGAGAGGCGCATCGTCCTGAAGAACTCCTTTGGTATCGTTGGGTTGTGAGACGCAACGATGAGCCAGGCGGAGGGACAGGACGATGCAGGGGAAGAGTAGCGCTTTTTGCGGGGCAGCGACCAGCCTGGAAGTGCGTTATACGGGCAAACCGGTCAGCGGCTGGGGTGGGCTGGTAGCGGTAATGAGATACCTGGAGCAGCGCGGAGTGCGCCAGGTATTAGCGCAGGCGTTGCCCGACGGACGCACCTCACCCAACCAGATTCCGGTGCTCGACATCGCGTTGGCTTTGTTTGTGACAGTGCTGACCGGCGGCCGCCGCTTCGCGCACCTCGAGCGGTTGCGCAGCGACGAGGTGGTGCAGGCGATCGTGGGCTGTGCGCGGATGCCCTCGGCCATGACCCTGACCCGCTACTTCGGCGGTCTGGTGCGCAGCCAGATCGAACATCTGTCCGAGGTGCTGTCGCAGTTCGGGTTGCGGCGGCTGCGTGCGCCGGCGCTGGGCGCGGTGCTGGATTTGGATTCCACCGTATTCGAGCGCTACGGACACCAGCAGGGCAGTCTCAAGGGCTACAACCCACGCAAACACGGGCGTCCCTCCCATCATCCACTGCTGGCGATGTTGGCCGAAGCCAAGCTCGTGCTGCACGCCTGGTTGCGCAGCGGCAATACCGCCAGCGCGCGTGGCGTCATCGCCTTTTTGGCCGAGACCCTGGCCAAGTTGCCGGACGATTTTCGGCTCTACGCGTTGCGCGCGGATTCGGGCTTTTTCGTCACTGAATTTCTCGTCGAGTTGGAGCGCCGCACGCTGCCCTATGTGATTGCGGTGCGGATGAATCCGCACCTGCGCCGCACGGTGGCGGGGATCAAGCAGTGGACGCCTTTCGCCCACGGTCTGGAAGCCGCGGAGACCAGCTATCAGGCTTATGGCTGGCAGACCCCGCGCCGGCTGGTGGTGGTGCGCGAAACCATCCGCGAACGGCCCGAGGCGCGCGGGCGCAAACTGCTCGAGGTCCCCGGCTATACTTTTCATGTTCTGGTCACCACCCTCGACCACGACCCGGTGCAGACCTGGCGCTTCTACAACAGCCGCGCCGAGAGCGAAAACCGCATCAAGGAACTCAAGCAGGACTTTGGCGCCGACGGCTTCTGCCTGCACTCCTTCGATGGCACCGAAGCCGCTTTCCGCTTGATCTGCTTCCTGTTCAACCTCATCGCCGACTTCAAACGCGAGGTTACGCAGCATGAAACCAAATCCTTGATTGTGCACTCGGAGGTGTGCCTGGTGAACGGCACCTGTTCCTCGTGCAATAGCTGAGTAACGACCTCGCCCTAACCCTCGGCTTGGACAGCCTCCACGCGCGGGGCGAGCATCGGCACCGCAACCGAAAGGAGGAGCGTAGGGAGATACCAACGTCATCCCGCCCTTCCAGTGGGAGAAGTTCGCGCCTGATGCCGATACGATCGTTCGACCCTGGATTATCCCGTTAGAGCTTAGCCGGAGATTCGAGCCCTCCATCAGAAATCGGGTCGAAAACCAGCGCTTCCGCGCGCTTGCCCCGACGATGAATGGAGCCGGGAGAGCCTCAGGCCAGGCGGGCATTGCGCTTACCACCGAGCGGACAAAAGGAGGTCTTGGAGTGCCAGCATATCATGCACGGAGGAGCGGGCCGAGTGATCGAGTATCCTGCATCCGCGTTCGACATAGAGAACGTGCATCTGAAGTTCACTCGGGGTGCGCTGCAAGGGATCGCTCGCGAGGCGCTCAAGCGCAAGTCCGGTGCACGCGGCCTGCATGCTATCGTAGAAAGTATTATGGTG
>WNFT01000843.1_pt1 | contig 30067 bp, 32 predicted proteins | sample 5400191 | NCBI WGS metagenome assembly WNFT01 (sample SAMN13153359, study PRJNA577476) | soil metagenome | isolation source: 80 cm saprolite under Madrone tree | place: USA:California | collected 2016-06-14 | reverse complement strand
CCAGTGGCGGTCGAGCACGAGCGCGGGATACGGCTCTTGTCCTTTCAGGATGAAGTCGAGCGCGCGGCGGGCCAGGGTGAGCGCCGGCGCATCCAGATCGGTCGTGCGGTAGATCGGCGCGAAGCCGGCCGCCGTCAGCAGATCGTTGCGGTCGCGCAGCGGCACGTCGAGGGCCCGGGCGAGCTGGAGGACCATCTCACGGCTCGGCTGGGTCCGGCCGGTCTCGATGAAGCTGACGTGACGGCTCGAGACCCCGGCTTCGCCGGCGAGATCGAGCTGGCTCAGTTGCCGGCGCGTCCGCCAGTGGCGGATCAGCGTGCCAACGTGGTGTTCAGCCCCATCCATGGGGTCGAACTCTACACCGTCAGCCGGCCGGGGACATTACCTCCCAGGTAGTTGAGTCGCGACCGCGGAGCGCTCATCATCACGCGCATGGGCACGCATGCCGCCGACATCGCCGAACGCTTCAAGGGCACCCTCGTCGAGACACTGGGGATTCGCTTCACCGAGGCGACCGCCGACCGCGTCGTCGCCGAGCTGGAGTGGAGAGAGGCGCTGACCACCGTGGGCGGGAGCCTCCACGGCGGCGCGCTGATGGCGCTGGCCGACACCATCGGGGCCGCCGCGACGATCCTCAACCTGCCGGATGGCGCGACGACGACCACGCTGGAATCGAAGACCAACTTCTTCGCGGCGGGTCGGGCCGGGACCATTCGGGCCGAAGCCACCCCGCTTCATCGCGGCAAGCGCACGCAGGTGTGGCAGACGCGCGTCACCGACGCGACCGGTCGACTGCTGTCGATGACGATCCAGACCCAGATGGTGCTGACATGAATCCGCGCGTCGCGTTTGCCGGAACGTTCTCCGCCACGCTCGAGCAGCCGGTGCGGACCCATCTCGCCATTCCCTGCGACGTCATCGTCGGCGACGAGGCCGGGATCGTCCCGCGGCTCTCGGACGTGGACGTCCTGGTCACGCTCGGGTTCACCCGCGAGATGGGGCTCGCAGCCCGACGGCTGAAGCTCGTGCAAGTTCCCGGTGCCGGCCTCGACCGCATCGACCGATCGGCGCTGCCCCACGGCACGTGGCTGGCCAACGCGTACGGCCACGAGGTCGGCATCGCCGAGTACGTGATCGGCGCCATGCTGGCCATGACGCGCGAGTTCACCCGGCTCGACGCCGCGCTCCGGCAGGGAACGTGGGCGAGCCAGTGGGCGGTGGGAGCGCCGGTGCCGCCCGCGTGGCCGGAGCTCGCGGGGAAGACGATCGGCATTCTCGGCTACGGACGGATCGGGCAAGCGGTCGCCCAGCGTGCGCGAGGCTTCGACATGACCGTCCTGCCGTTCCGGCGTGGTGACGTGCTCGCCGACGTGCTTCGCCAATCAGACTATCTGGCCGTCACGCTGTCACTCAACGAGACGACCCGAGGCCTGATCGGCGCCCGTGAGCTGGCCTCGATGAAGCCGAGCGCGTTCCTCGTCAACGTCGCCCGCGCCCAGATCGTGGACGAGGATGCGCTCTATCACGCGCTGGCCAAGCGCGTGATCGCCGGCGCCGCCCTCGACGTCTGGTATCGCTATCCCACGACGCCGGGGCCGACGCTGCCGGCCAACCATCCGTTCCACGAGCTGCCCAACGTGCTCATGACGCCCCATCTCTCCGGCTGGACGGAGGGGATGCTGCAGGCCCGCGCGAAGGTGATCGCCGAGAACATTCGTCGCGTCGCCCGGGCGGAGCCACCACTGAACCAGATTCCTTGACGGGCACGAACCCCAGGCAGTAGCGTCAGCGTCGACTCGAGGGTCCGGGAGGGCCATCATGCCAAGGACGCTGGCCGCGCTCGTCATCGCACTCATCTCCGTTGCCTCGGTGTTCCCGTCGGTCGCCGGCGCCCAGACGGCCGCGACGAGTCTCGAGAAGGTCGCGGCCGCGCTCGGCGCGCAAGACGTCCGCTCGCTCGAGATCGCGGGCAGCGGGATGATCTATGCCATCGGCCAGAACGCGTCGCCGACGATGCCGTGGCCGCGCTTCACCCTCAAGAGCTTCACGCGGTCGATCAACTACGAGACGGCCTCGCTGCGTGACGAGCTCGTGCGCACGCAGGCCCTCGACCCGCCCCGGGGCGGCAGCCAGCAGCCCATCCGGGGCGAGCAGCGGCAGATCTTCGTCGTGAGTGGCGAGCACGCCTGGAACGTGGTGGGCGACGTGAACAATCCCGTGCCGGTCGCCCTGGCGGAGCGTCAAATCCAGATCTGGATGACGCCGCACGGCGCCGTGAAGGCGGCCATGGCCCGGAGCGCAACCGTGCGGGGCCGGACGATCACGTTCGACGACCCGGCGCGCTATCGGATGAAGATGACGGTGGATCTTCAGAATCTCGTCGCCCTGGTCGAGGCGGCCGTGCCCCATCCCGTGCTCGGAGACCTGCCGATCGAGGTGCGCTATCTGAACTACCGTGACTTCGGCGGCGTGAAGTTCCCCACGAAGATCCAGCAGTTCGCGGGCGGCTTTCCGATCCTCGAGCTGGCCGTCACCGACGTCCGGCCCAACGCGGCGGTGACGATCGAGGTGCCCGACACCGTGCGGGCCACGCCGGAGCCCTACGCCCGGGTCACGTCACAGATGGTCGCCGACGGCGTGTGGTTCCTGTCCGGAGGCACCCACAACAGCGCGCTCATCGAGATGACGGACCACCTGATCCTCGTCGAGAGCCCGATCAACGATCAGCGCGCGCTGGCCGTGCTGGCCGAGGCGAAGAGCCTGGTGCCGAGCAAGCCGATCCGTTACCTCGTGAACAGTCATCACCACTTCGATCATGCCGGCGGCGTCCGCGCCGTGGCCGGCGAAGGCGTCACCGTCATCACCCACGAGGTCAACCGCGCGTTCCTCGAGCGAGCGCTCGCCGCCCGCGCCACCGTCCGTCCTGATCACCTGGCCAAGCCCGGGCGCACCGCGAAGGTCGAGGGCGTCCGCGACCAGCGCGTGCTGACCGACGGCACGCGCACGGTGGAGATCCGTCACATCGCGGGCAATCTGCACCACGACGGATTGATCATGGTGTATCTGCCCAGGGAGAAGATCCTGATCGAGGCCGACGCCTACACGCCGCTTCCGCCCAACGCGACGCCGCCGACCGCTGCGAATGCGAATCCGTACACCGTCAACCTGGCGGACAACCTCAAGAAGCAGAATCTCGACGTGGCGCAGGTGCTGCCGCTCCACGGGCGCATCGTGCCGGTCGCCGAGCTCCACACAGCCATCGGCCATTGACCTCCTCTTCACCCCCCCTTCAGGCGGGGGTCGAGGAGGTCACGGAGCGCGTCGCCCAGCATGTTGAAGCCGAAGACGGCGAGCGAGAGTGCGACCGCCGGCCAGATGGCGAGCCACGGCGCCTGGTACATGTGGTCGAGCCCGGCCAGCGACAGCATCCCGCCCCACGTCGGGTAGGGCGGCGGCACGCCGAGGCCGAGGAACGAGAGGCTCGCCTCGGTCAGGATCACCGTCGAGAGCCCGGTGGTGGCGACGACGATGATCGTCGGCAGGACGTTGGGCAGGATGTGAGCCATCGCGATCCGCACGTGCCCCGAGCCTGCGGCGCGCGCGCTCTCGACGAAGGTGTGCTCCTTGATCGACAGCGCCACGCTCCGGATGATGCGTGAGTTCTGGATCCCGAAGGCGATGCCGAGCACGATCGTGATGTTCCACGCGCTCGGCCCCACCAGCGACATGATCGACATCAGCAAGAGCAGCGGCGGGAACGCCATCCAGGCATCCACGCCGCGCTGGACGAGCAGGTCGAGACGCCCGCCGAAGTAGGCGGACAGGATGCCGACGAGCGTGGCGAGCACGCTGCCGAGCCCGACCGCGCCGAAGCCCACGTAGAGCGAGACGCGCGCGCCGTAGATGAGCCGCGTCAGCAGATCGCGGCCGAGCTGATCGGTCCCCAGCCAGTGCGCGTGGTTCATCGCGATGAAGCGCTCGCGCAGGCTCGTCTGCGCGTAGCCATAGGGCACGATCACGTCGGCGAGGACGGCCGCCGCCAGCATCACGACGACGATGACGGCCCCGGCGCTCCCGAGGGGCTTGCGCCGGAGCATCTGGACCCAGACGTCGAGATACCACGGCCGCGTGCGCGTCGGCGGGAGCGCGACGCCGGGCAGGGCGATGGAGGCGGGCGTGGTGGCCATGGTCAGCGGTAGCGGATCCGCGGGTCGAGGAAGGCGTACGAGAGGTCGATGACGAGATTGAGCCCGACCACGATCGCCGCGATGATCAAATTCACCGACTGCACGACCGGGTAGTCGAGCTTCGACAGGGCCTCGAAGAAGAACAGGCCGACGCCGGGAAGCCGGAAGATCGCCTCGATGATCACCGAGCCGCCGATGTAGAGCGGCATCTGGAGCCCGATCAGGCTGATCACCGGGATCATCGCGTTCTTGAGGGCGTGCCGCAGCACGATGGTCCGCTCGCCCAGTCCCTTGGACCACGCCGTCCGGATGTAGTCCTGGCGTAGCACGTCGAGCAGCGCCGAGCGCATGATGCGCATGATCGGCCCCGCCCGCGTGATCCCGAAGACGAGGGCGGGCACGAGCATGATCTTGAGGTTGGCGACGGGATCGACGGTGAGCGGGACGTACGTCCACACCGGAGTCCATTTGAAGTAGATGGACGGCAGCACCACCACGACCACGGCGAGGCCGAAGTAGGGGACGGACAGCGCGAGGATGGACAGGATGCGCCCCGTGTAGTCGGCCACGGAATCCTGCCGGACCGCGGAGACGATGCCGACCCCGATGCCGATCACCACCGACACCACGATCGTGAGGGCGGCCAGCTCCAGCGTCACCGGGAAGCGGCGCGCGAACTCGTCCCAGATGGGCTGGCGCGTCCAGTACGAGCGTCCGAAGTCGCCGTGCCGGACGATGTTGCCGATCCACTCGAGGTACTGCACGTGCACGGGCCGATCGAGCCCAAGATCCTTGCGGAGCGCGTCCATCGTCGGCGCGTAGGCGTGGCCCTCCACCATCCGCGTGACGACGTCGCCCGGCATCAGCCGCATCATGGCGAAGACGATGACGCTGACGAGGATCAGGGTCGGGATCGCGAGAGCGATGCGGCGGAAGACGTACTGTTTCATGCGCCCGCGACTACTTCTCGATCCACGTGAAGGTCAGGCGGCGCCCGAGGTCGTACCCGTCGTGGTGCTTGAAGCCTTTGACGTACGGCGGATGCGAGACGTAGCGCGGGGGCACCGGCACGTAGACGTAGTACGCCTTGTCGGCCAGGTAGCGCTGGATCTCGTGGATGATCTCGCGACGCTTCTTCGGATCGATCTCGCGGCGCTGGGCCAGCAGCATCCTGGTCAGCTCGGCGTCGTCCACGTGACTGCGGTTCCACGCCGCGCCGGGCAGGAACGTCGTGGTCAGGAAGTCGTCGACCTCCGTCACCCCGGCGCCGTACGGCCCCATGGCCATCTTCTCGAACTTGCCGAGGTTGGTGGTGGTCGACCACTTGCCGAGCTCTTCCGGCTTGAGCTCCACGGAGATGCCGATCCGGCCGAGCATGTCCGCGGCCAGGTCGTAGTAGCTCCGCCACGGCGGCGGGAATCCCGGGAAGTGGTAGAGCGGCGTGGTGAAGCCGCGCGGGAAGCCGGCCTCGGCGAGCAGCCGCCTGGCCTCCACGGGATCGTAGCCCACGAGGTACTTCGTCTTCGCGGGATCGATCCTGGCCGCATCGAGCTTCCAGTCCATGCCGCAGGGCACCGGGCCGGAGTCGACGCAGCCTTCGCCGAAGATCAGCGTCTCGTTCCACGTCTTGCGGTCGATGGCCAGGGACACGGCGCGGCGCACGCGCACGTCGTTGAAGGGCGGCTGGTCGGTGCGCATGAAGATGTGGCTGGTGTCGCCGATCACGTGCGGCGTCACCACCATCTCGGGATTCGTCCGCTTCAGCGCCTTGCCCTCTTCGGGATTGAGGAAGCCCCACCAGTGAGCCAGCTCGACCTTGCTCGCGCGCAAGAGGGCCAGGCGCGCGGCTTGATCGGGCACGACCTCCCAGACGACGCCGTCCAGGTAGGGCAGCCCGGGCATGAAGTAGTCGGGATTCCGCTCGAAGACGATCCGGACGCCGCGCTCCCACGACTTCATCACGAACGGGCCGGTCCCGATGACGGCGTCGGGCTGGTTGAAGTCCTTGAACTTCTCCTCGGCCTCGCGCGGCAGGATGGCCGTGTGCGCGGCGCTGGCGAGATGGTTCAGGAAAGGCGCGTAGGGCTCCTTCAGGGTAATGCGGACGGTGGAACGGTCCACCACCTCGATCGCCTGCACGGGGTCGAAGCGTTGCCGCATGGGAGACTTCGTCCGGAAGCGCTCGAGCGAGTACTTGACGTCGTCGGCGGTGACCTCGCGTCCGTTCACGGGGGGCTTGCGGTGGAAGCGCGCGCCCTTGCGCAGCGTGAACACGTAGGTGGTGGGCGTCGGAGATTCCCACCGCTCGGCGAGGTCGGGCAGGATCCGGAAGTCGGTCGAGCTCGTCTGCTCGGGGCCGGCGGGAAAGCGGACGAGGTGGCTGTAGGTCAGGCTCGCCACGGTCTGCGGGATGAAGTTGACGAGCTGGTGCGGATCGAGCCCCGGCGGATCGGCCGCCGCCACGTGGAACACGCCGCCTCGCTTCGGAGTCTGAGCGGAGGCCGGCGCGAAGGCCCCGCCCGCCAGCCCGACCACGGCGAGGAGGACGATCGCGAGGGCCGTGGTCACTTGTCGAGCCAGGTGTAGAGCAGGCGCATGCCGAGGCCGTAACCGTCGTGGTGCTGGAAGCCCTTCACGTAGGGCGGGTGCGAGACGTATTGCGGCCACTGCGGGACGTAGATGTAGTAGGCCTTGTCGGCCAGGTAGCGCTGGATGTCGTCGACGATCTGCTTCCGCTTCTTCGGGTCCATCTCGCGGCGCTGGGCGAGCAGCATCCGGCGGAGCTCGGCGTCGGTGACGTGGCTCTGGTTCGTGGGGAGCTCCGGATAGAAGCGGCCGAAGAGGAAATCGTCGACCTCGGTGAACGGCGTCGACGGCCCCATGGCCATCTTCTCGAACTTTCCGACCGCGGTGGTCGAGATGTACTTCCCGTACTCCTCGGGCTTGAGCTCGACGTTGATGCCGACCTTGCCGAGATTCTCGGCGGCCAGCTCGTAGTAGCTGCGCCAGGGCACGACGTAGCCGGGCCAGTGGAACATCGGCGTCGTGAATCCTCGCGGGAACCCGGCCTCGGCGAGCAGGCGCCTGGCCTCGGCCGGATCGTAGCCCACGAGATACTTCGCCCGCGCCGGCTCGAGCTTCGCGGTGTCGAGCTTCCACTCCTTGAGCGCGCAGGGAACGGGGCCGGCGTCGACGCAGCCCTCGCCGAACAGCAGCGCGTCGTTCCAGGCCTTGCGGTCGATGGCGAGCGACATCGCCCGCCGGACGCGCACGTCGTTGAACGGGGGCTGATCGGTCCGCATGTAGATGAAGCCCTGGCCGATCACCTGGAACGGCGTCACCACCATCTCGGGATTGGTCTTCTTGAGCGAGCGCGCCTCTTCGGGGGCGACCCAGCCCCAGACGTGTGGCAGCTCGGCCTTGCCCGCTCGCAGGACGGACAACCGGGCCGCCGCGTCGGGGGTGATGTCGACCACGGCGCCGTCCAGGTAGGGCAGGGGCTTCATGAAGTAATCGGGGTTGCGCTCGAACACCATGCGCACGCCCTTGTCGTACGACTTGAGGATGAACGGCCCGGTGCCGATCACGGCATCGGGGTGGTTGAAGTCCTTGAACTTCTCCTCGGCCTCGCGCGGAAGGATCGCGCAGAAGGACGAGTTGGCCAGGTGGTTCATGAAGGGCGCGTACGGCTCCTTGAGCGTGACGCGTACGGTGTGTCGATCGATGACGTCGATCGAGCTCACGGGCTCGAAGCGCGTGGCGAAGCCCGACTTGGCCATGAAGCGCTCGAGCGAGTACTTCACGTCGTCGGCCACGACTTCACGCCCGTTCACCGGCGGCTTGGGATGGAAGCGCACGCCCTTGCGCAAGGTGAACGTGTAGACCTTGCCGTCCTTCGACACCGTCCACTTCTCGGCGAGGTCGGGGAGGATCGAGAAATCGGTCGGGCTCTTCTGCTCGGGACCGTTCGGGAAGCGCACGAGCTGGCTGTAGCTCAGGCTCACGTACGAATGAGTCAGGAAGCTGATGGACAGATGCGGGTCGAGGCTGGGCGCCTCGCGCTCGGCGATGCGGATGACGCCGCCACGTTTGGGCGTTTGCGCCGGCGCCGGCGTGGCGAGAGCGACGATCACGAGCGCGAGCAGGAATCGAGAGACCGCGCGAGCCATGGTTGATCCTCCGGAAGGGTGCTTCATTATCCCGGGCCGCCGGGGCTTGTCAATTCGGCTGCCTGGCCTCAGAGTGTGTCGCCATGGAATTCGGCCTCTTCACGGAGTTCCAGTGCCCGGCAGGGATGAACGCGTCGACCGCCTTCGACCAGTCGATGGAGCAGATGAAGGCGGCAGAGGATCTCGGCTTCGACGCCGTCTGGCTCGCCGAGATCCACTTCCAGAAGGACCGGTCCGTGCTCTCAGCGCCCCTGGTGATCGCGTCGGCGCTGGCGGTGGCGACGCGCAGGGTCAAGATCGGCATCGCCGTCCAGGTGCTGCCCTTGAGCCATCCCTTGCGGCTGGCCGAGGACGTGGCGACCGTGGACCATTTGAGCAAGGGCCGGCTCGAGTTCGGCATCGGGCGCAGCGGGCTGCCCGGCCACTACCAGGGGTTCAACATCCCCTACAGCGAGAGCCGTGACCGCTTCCTCGAGACCCTGGAGATCCTGCGCAAGGCGTGGACCCAGGAGCGGTTCACCCACGCCGGGCAGTTCTGGCAGTTCAACGACGTGTGCATCATGCCCAAGCCGTACCAGAAGCCGCATCCGCCACTGCGCGTGGCGGCCACGACCGAGGAGACGTATCCGATGGTCGGGCGCATGGGGCTGCCGATCTTCGTGGCGCCCCGCACGATCTCGATCTCGGACCTCACGCGCTTCATGGGTGGCTACCACGATGGATGGAGCGCGGCCGGGCACGCCGGACGCGGCGACGTCGGGCTCAACATGCCGCTCTATGTGGCCGAGACGGCGCGCGCGGCCCGCGAGGAGCCTGAAGCGAGCACGATGCACTTCTATCGCACGATCGGCGAGGCGCTGCGCAAGCGTGACGGCGCCGGCTTCCAGACGACCGAGGCGCGTGCGGTCAAGGCCGATCGGCTCAGCGACATCACCTACGACGAGGTGCTGCGCGAGCAGGCGATCTTCGGCACACCGGAGGCGGTCGTCGACCGGTTGCTGGCCCTCCGTGACGAGGTGGGGTTCACGAGCCTGTCGGCCTGGATGAATCCGGGGGGCCAGATCCCGCACGAGCGCGTGCTGACCTCGATGCGGCTGTTCCTCGAGCGAGTCGCGCCCCGCCTGAGCTGACCGGATCTAGGTCCAGGGCTGCATCTTCGGGCCGTAGCCGCCGATCTTGTCGACCTTCGTCTTGACGAGCAGACGCTTCTCGCCGGGCCGACGAAACGGATACTTCTCGGCGTTGAGGAAGCGCTTGGCCAGCTTGTCGATGTGCGGGTCGGCGCCGGCCTCGGTGATCGAGGCCTTGCCGTGGAAGACCATGTAAGACTGCGGGTCGTTGCGATCCTGCACCGAGATGATCACGCGCGGATCGCTCCGTAAATTCTTCGGCTTGAGTCGCCCTTCGGCGGTATTGAACACGACCTCGTCGCCCTCGACGTCCACCCAGACCATCGTCACCTGGGGCTTGCCGCCGGCGCCGAACGTGATGACGTGACCGTACGCCTTGTCCTGGAGGATCTTCTTCACCGAGTCCGGCAGCTTGATCGCCATGACCGAGCCCTCCCGCTGACGCTTCTAGTCCATCACGCGGGCGGGCGCAAGCGAGAAGTGGCGGTTCACTCGGTCGGCCGGCCTCCGACGCTCCACGGATCCTCGTCGGATGTTTCCGCCGGTGCCGTCGTCGTGGGCTCAGACGACTGGAGCGAGACGATCGAGAGCTCGAGTTGCTGCAGTCGCTCTTTCAGCGCGTCGAGCTTGCCAGCGATCTCCTCTTCGGGAAGCAGCAGGGCGGGAGTTTCGACGGTCGCCTGGATCTTGATCCGTCTGAAGATCGGCATGATTGTACCTCCCCCGGTGAAGACCGACGCCGCATATCCGATGCCGCGCCGAGGGGGCGCGCTACTTCGCACAGAAATCACGGGGTTGCGCTCCGCCGCGAGCCGACGACAATGACAAAACGCGCTGGCGGTGCCATCGCGACGGCCGAATGGCAGATCCGATCCGTATCGCCTGGTCCCATGCGGGTGACGAGGGCGCCGCCGTCGGCTCCCCCGATACGACCCGCTGGGAGTCGCTGAGCTTCCCGCGGCCCTGGCCCGATCGCCCGTGGATCTTCGGCGTGATGGTCGCCTCGGCCAATGGCGTCGTCGCCTGGCGCCGGCGTGGGCCCGGCGACGATCCCGTCCGGGCGATCCTCGGCGGCGACGGCCGTCCGGAGCGCATCGCCGATCGGCGGCTCATGCGGTATCTGCGCACGATCGGCGACGCCGGCATCGGCGCCCAGACGGTGCGAGAGCAACCGGGGCTCGTGCTGACGCCCCAGGAGCCGGGGGACGAGCCAGCGCCCGATCTCTACGCGTTCCGCATCGCGCGCGGACTCTCGTACCACCCGCGCAACGTCGTCTACTCGCTGTACGGCCGCCTGCCGCTCGAGCATCCGATCTTCACCACGCCGGGGCTCGAGGCTGTCGTCCTCACCACGCCGGCCGGCGCCGCGGTCCTGCGCGGTCACGCGAGATCGTCCGCGTCACCGGCGCTCATCGTCGAGCCGCTGGTCGAACGCGAAGGCCTGGTCCGGGCCCACCGGCGACTCCTCGCCGAGCGCGGGGTCAGGTACCTCGCGTGCGAGGGCGGCCAGACCGTGCTCAACGCGCTGCACGAGGCCGGACTGCTGGACGAGGTCTTCCTCACGGTCACCGACATCGTGATCGACACGAGCGCCCACGACGGCGTCCTCACGTGCTTCGACTTCCGGGCCGAGCGGGCCGAGCTCGTCGCCGAAGGAAAGATCAGCCGAGACAGCGGGTACGCGTTCCAGCGCTGGCGCTTCAGGAAGCCCGGCGGTGACGCCTCCCCCCGACGCGACTCCTGAGCGGGCTGTCGACGGTCCTCGCCGCCCAGACGGTGCCCAGTCGAGCTTCGCCCTCCCGAAGCGCCTCGGCGATCGTGGGGTATCGCTCGCCGGATTCCTCGACGAGCTCGGTGGCCAGCCAGATCTGCCAACGCCAGCGTGAACCTTCCGGATTGGAGACAGCGACGATGTGCATGCCTTGCGACCTCGGATTGGGAAGTTTCTTTCTCTCGACTCGAAAGAGTGAGCAAGGCAAATGCCCGATCTGCAGGTCGCGCACTTGCGCGCGAACGACCTCGCGCGAGCGTCACGACGACGACGCGACCGCGTCACGCTGACGCCGAGCGTGACAGCGTGTGAATAAACAGTGAGGGTTCACCGGTGTACACTTGCGCCACGTCACCGAGGGAGGCCCGGCGAGACCATCGTGTTCCTCTGCCCTCCGGCTGCGGCAAGACCACGACGCTGAGGTTGATCGCCGGGCTCGAATCGCCGAATCCTGGAGGCCGCGTGCTCTTCGACGGCGCCGACGTCACCGATGTGTCGATCGAGCGGCGCAACGTGGGCATGGTCTTCCAGTCCTACGCCCTCTTTCCCAACATGACCGTCGCCGGCAACGTCGAGTACGGCCTCCGCGTGCGGAAGCTGCCGGCCGCGGCGCGGGCGGCGCGCGTGGAGGAGATGCTCGCCATGATGAAGATCGGCGAGCTGCGCCGCCGTCGCGTGGATCAGCTCTCAGGCGGGCAGAAGCAGCGCGTGGCCCTGGCCCGCGCGCTCGCGCCCCAGCCGCGCGTGCTGCTGCTCGACGAGCCCCTGACCGCGCTCGACGCCAAGCTGCGCGACGTGCTGCGCGTCGAGATCGACGCGCTGCTCAGACGATTGCGCATGACGGCGGTCTACGTCACCCACGACCAGGCGGAGGCGATGACGCTCGGCGACCGCATCGTCGTGATGAGCCAGGGCCAGGTTGCCCAGGTCGGCCGGCCCCGCGACATCTACTTCGCGCCGCAGAGCCGCTTCGTCGCCGAGTTCGTGGGGACGATGAATCGCTTGCAAGGCGTCGTGCGTGATGGCCATCTGGAGGTCATGGGGGGACGGGTGCCGTGGCGGGGCCGGGGGGCGGGCGAGGTCGAGGTGCTCTTTCGCCCGGAGCGGGCGGCGATCGTCGCACCCGGCGCCGGCCACGTGAAGGGCCGGGTGAGCTCGTCCTTCTTCCTCGGGGATCGCACGCGCCTGCTCGTCGAAGGCGTGAGCGCAGGAACGTTGATCGTCGAGACGACGGACCGTCCTGACTGGGAGCCCGGTCAGGACGTGTACCTCGCGATCGATCCCGACGCGCTGCTGACCCTGGACCGGTGAACGATGAAGACCACCCTGTTGATCGCCCAGATCTCCGACACGCACATCAAGCCCGAGGGCCGGCTCGCCTACGAGCGCATCGACACGGCGTGGCATCTCGGCCGGTGCGTCGAGCATCTGCTCGCGCTCGATCCGCGGCCGGACGTGGTGCTCGCGACCGGCGATCTCGTCGACGCGGGGCTGGCCGAGGAATACCGCCTGCTCGCGCGGCTGCTCGCACCCTTGCCCATGCCGGTGTACCTCATCCCCGGCAATCACGACGCGCGTGAGCCGCTGCGCGAAGTGTTCGCCCACCACCGCTACCTGCCGCGCTCGGGATTTCTCCACTACGTGATCGACGAGCATCCACTGAGGCTGATCGGTCTCGACACGCTGGTGCCGGGCGAGGGCGGCGGCGTCATGGACGAGGAGCGCGTGCGCTGGCTCGACGCGAAGCTCGGCGAAGCTCCCGGCCGGCCGACGCTGATCTTCATGCACCACCCGCCGTTCCGCACCGGGATCGACCGCATGGATCGCCAGGGCCTGGCCAACGCCGAGGCGATGGGGAAAGTGATCGCGCAGCACTCGGCGATCGAGGGGATTGTCTGCGGCCATCTTCACCGGCCGATCCACACGCGTTGGCAGGGCACCGTCGTCACGACGGCGCCGAGCCCCGCCCATCAGGTGGCCCTCGACCTCGACAAGGGAGAGAAGCTGGGGTGGGTGATGGAGCCGCCGGCCTGTCTGCTGCACGCCTGGCGGGCCGGGGCCGGGCTCGTGACGCACACGAGCTACGTCGGCGAGTTCTCCGGGCCCTATCCGTTCTACAAGGCCGGCAAGCTGATCGACTAGCCATGGCGCGACTCAGATTCGACCGCGACTACTACGCGCTGCTCGGCGTGAGCGTGAAGGCGACCGACGACGACATCCGTCGCGCCTACCGGCGCCTGGCGCTCGAGTTCCATCCCGACCGCAATCCCGGCAACGCCGCGGCCGAGGAGCGCTTCAAGGCGATCAGCGAGGCGTACGCCGTGCTGATCGATCCCGCCAAGCGGCGCCAGTACGACCGCGCCCGCCAGACCGGCGTGCCCGGCGACTTCACCGTGAACCGCGACGATCTCTTCCGCGATCTCTTCGCCGACCCGCGGGCCAGCGCGATCTTCGAGGAGCTGGCGCGCGAGCTCGGGCGCATGGGACTTCACGTGGACCACCGGCACTTCGAGCAGACGCTCTTCGGCGGGCGCACGGTCGTCAGCGGCCACGTGGTCGTGATCTCGCCGTTCACACCGCTCACGATGCTCTTCCGTCTCGCCCGGGCCGCGGTGCGGGGCGCCGGGCGCGCCACCGACGGCGAGCGCGCGCCGCTGCCGCCGCCGCGTGGCGTGCTCGGTCACCTCGCTGCGGCCGGTCGCTGGCTGCTCGGTCCGCCCCGCCCGGAGGCGTTGAGCACGTCCGACATCGTCGTCCCGGTGGCCCTCACCGTGGCCGAAGCCGCCCGGGGCGGCAAGAAGCGCGTCGCCCTCGGCGACCGCGAGGCCGCCGAGGACGTGCTCGTCACGATCCCGGCCGGCGTGCGCGAGGGTGCGCGCTTGAGGCTGCGCGGCAAGGGCCGGCGCGCTCGCGGCGGTGCGCGCGGTGACGCCTATCTGGTGATTCGAATCGGCGGCTGACGGTTTGACTCGCTCGCGCCCGCGGCCTATGCTGCGAACGCGATGCTGCTGGTGATCGACGTCGGCAACACCAACACCAAGGTCGGCGTGTGCGACGACACGCGCCTGCTCGTGTCGTGGTCGCTCACCACGCGGCGCGAACAGACCGCCGACGAGTACGGGCTGTTCGTGGAGATGCTGCTGCGCACGCGGGGCGTCGACACGCGGGACATCACTGGCATCGCCATCTCGAACGTCGTCCCCCAGACGCAGCGGGCACTCGACGACATGGCCGACAAGTACTTCGGGGCGACGCCGATCACGGTGGACGCGAGCCTGGAGGCCATTCCCCTCGCCGTGGACGACCCGCGCTCGGTCGGCGCCGACCGGATCGTGGCCACGGTGGCGGCCGTCGCCCTCTACGGCCCGCCCTTGATCGTGGTGGACCTCGGCACGGCCACCCGCTTCGACTGCGTCGACGGCCGCGGCCGCTTCGTGGGCGGCGCGATCGCGCCCGGCATTGGCATCGCCGCCGATGCGCTGCTGACGCGGGCCGCGCGTCTCTACCGCGTGGAGCTGGTGAAGCCCGAGCACGCGATCGGACGCGACACGGTCACCAACATCCAGTCGGGAATCGTCTACGGGTTCGCCGGGCTCATCGACGGCATCGTCGGGCGCATGCGCAGCGAGCTCGCCGCGGATGCGACCGTCGTGGCCACCGGCGGCCTTGCCTCGCTCATGGCGGACGTGGCCAGCAGCATCCAGCACCTGAACGCCGACCTCAAGCTCGAAGGCCTGCGTCTCATCTACCAGCGCGCTCAAAAATAGGAGGCCCCATGCCCGGCTACGTGATCGCCGAAGTCGACGTCACCGATCCGACCGTGTTCGAGGAGTACCGCAAGCAGGTCCCGGGCACCGTCCAGAAGTACGGCGGGAAATTCCTCGCCCGGGGTGGCACCGTGCACTCGCTCGAAGGCGGCTGGCAGCCCAAGCGTCTGGTCATCCTCGAGTTCCCGTCGGTGGAGCAGGCGCGACACTGGCACGACTCCGAGGAGTATCGCGGCCCCAAGGCGATGCGGATGAAGTCGGCCAAGACGAGGGTGATCGTCGTCGAGGGCGTCTCCTAGCGATTGACGCCGCTCCTGGCGCTGTCGGCGGCGTTCGGCTTCGGGGTCGCCGGCATTTTCCTCAAGCGCGCGCTCCAGTACGTCGATCCGCTGCCGGCGGCGGTGCTGTCGGTCACGTTCACGACGGCCGTCGTCTGGACGGTGACGCTGTCCACGACGTCGCTCGACGGCCTGCTGACTCCGCGCATCCTGCCCTTCGTCGTGGCCGGCGTGATCGCGCCCGGGCTCGCCCGGCTGGCGCTCTTCACCGGCATCGACCGCGTCGGCGTCGCGCGCACCTATGCCATCGGCGCCACGGCGCCCCTCGTTTCGGTCGTGCTCGCCATCCTCTTCCTCGGCGAACGGCCTTCGTGGCTGCTCCTGATCGGGGCAGGTGCGATCGTCGTAGGCGGCACCCTGCTGTCCGCGCGCCCGCCGGGCGATCGGAGCTGGCGGCGCCGCGATCTCGTGTTCGCCGGGCTGGCCGCATTCGGGTTCGCCGTGCGGGACAACGTCACGCGGTACGGGTTTCTGGATTTCACCGATCCGGTGCTGGCCGCCGCGGTGTCCACCGCGACGTCGGTGACCCTCATGTGGACCTACGCGCTCATCGCCGCGCGGCGCGAGCTGCGCGTCGACCGACTCGGGCTCAAACTGCTGATGTGCGCGGGCGTGGCCGAGGGCTTCGCCTACGTGACGATGTGGCGGGCGCTGGCCCGCGGCAGCGTGGCCGTGGTCTCGCCGCTCACGAACTCGCATTCGATCTTCGCGGTTGTGCTGGCCGCGGTGTTCCTGCGCGACCTCGAGCGAGTGACCTGGCGGATCGGTGTGGCGACGGTGCTGATGGTCGCTGGCGTGATGATCGTGTTGCGGTTCGGGGCGCGCTGAACCCGAGCGGTCAGCGCGGGTGCGGTCAGCGGGAACGCAGGTGCGTCGTCAGCCGGTACGGATTCCGCGGCACGGAGCGGTCGACCGTCTTCATCGCAGCCAGTCGCCGGGCGCCCTCGGCGACCGCCACGCTGATCGTCGCGAAGCGTGTGCGCGATTCCTCCACGCACTCCCCGGCCGCATTCATGATGCGCCAGCGCCAGCCCTTGTCACGCGGTGTGGACACGGCATAGACATGCATGGCCGGTTACCAGCGCCCGCCGCGGCCGCCGCCGCCGCGCGGGCCGCCTCGGTCGCCACCGCCGCGCTCCGAGGGCTTGGCCACTTCGACTTTGATCTGGCGACCGTCGACGTCCTGACCGTTGAGGCGTGACACGGCCTGCTGAGCGTCCTGCTCACTGGCCATCTCGACGAAGCCGAAGCCGCGCGACCGGCCGGTGTCGCGATCGGTCACGACGCGAGCCGATTCGACGCTGCCGTGGGCGGCGAAGACCTCGCGAAGACGATCGCTCGACGTCGAGAAGGAGAGGCCACCGACAAAGAGCTTCACGGCCATCTGGCGCACCTCGGTCTTCCGCGTGTTCGTCACGTCTCCATCGGCGGAAGAAGCGTGGAGACGCGGGCTCGCCGAGGCGGCCAGCCGTCGACCGCACGTCGCGCCAGACGCGCAGAGACTACCCCATCCCGAGGTCGAACGCCAGCCGGGGCTTAGCGGCTGCGGCGATTCTGGAAGCGGCCGGTCAGCTCGGCCTGTCCCAGGACATGACCGTCCATGGCGGCCCGAAGATCACTCCTGGATGTCCCCGGGGGCAGGGTCAGCTCACTGTCCAGGGCATAGAGGGTGAAGACGTAGCGATGGGCTGATCCCGGCGGGGGGCAGGGCCCGCCCCAGCCGACCTTCTTGAAGTCGTTCACCCCCTGGGTACCGGCACCGGCCACGGTGTCCCTCCCAGGTACGCCCTCTGGGAGCTGCCGAGTACCGGCTGGGATCCGGTAGAGAACCCAGTGGACCCACGTTCCGGACGGAGCATCGGGGTCCTCGACCACGAGCGCATAGCTCTTCGCTCCGGCCGGAGGATTGGACCAGCGAAGCGGGGGCGAGCGATCCGGCCCGTCGCAGCTATAAGTGCGGGGAATCGAAGCGTTCTCGCCGAACGCTGGGCTCTTCAGGTCGAACGCAAATCCCGGCGTTGCGAGCAGCAGGAGCAAGGCTAGGACGAGGAGGATTCTCATTGGCCCAGGATAACTCCCGCCCCGGCCGGAACCTGCCTATCGGTAGCGCTCCTCCCGGAGGTCGGCCGTGGCCTTGTGTGCCAGCATGCCTTCGATCTCGCAGACCCGGGCGACCGTGGGGGCGACCCGGCCGCTCGCTTCCCGGCTAAGGCGCTGCCAGGTCACGGTCTTGATGAACTTGCCGACCCAGAGCCCGCCCGTGTAGCGGGCCGCCCGCCCGGTCGGCAGAATGTGGTTCGGGCCGATCGTCTTGTCGGAGTAGGCGACGGTCGACTCCTCGCCGAGGAAGAGCGAGCCGTAGTTGCGGAGCCGGCCGAGGTACCAGTCGAGGTCTCGGGTCTGGACTTCGAGGTGCTCGGGGGCGTACTCGTCGGCGAGGGCGGCTGCCTCCTCGTCCGACCCGACCACCATCACCTCACCGTTCCTGTCCCATGCTTCGCGGACGACCTCGCGTGTGCCGAGGGTGGGGATCTGACGCTCGCACTCGTAGACGACGGCCTCGCCGAGCGCGCGCGACGTCGTGATGAGGATCGCCGGCGAGGTCGGGCCGTGCTCGGCCTGACCCAGGAGGTCGCACGCGACGACGCCGGCATCGGCGCTGTCGTCGGCGATGATCAGGATCTCGGTCGGCCCGGCCAGCAGGTCGATGCCGACGGTGCCGAAGATCTGACGCTTGGCTTCCGCCACGTACTGGTTGCCCGGGCCGACGACCATGGCGACGGAAGGCACGGTCTCGGTGCCGAAGGCCATGGCGCCGAGGGCTTGCACGCCACCGATGCAGTAAATCTCATCCGCGCCGGCGGCGAACATCGCGTACAACGTCGCCGGGTAGATGGAGCGTGGCGTCGTGTCGGGCGGCGTCGGCGGCGAGCAGGCGACGATGCGCTCGACGCCGGCCACCTTGGCGGTCACGATGCTCATAAGCGCCGAGGCGACCAGAGGGTAGCGGCCGCCCGGCACGTACGCGCCGACCGACTGGACCGGGATGAGCCGCTGGCCCAGGTGGACGCCCGGCTGCAGCTCCACGTCGAACTCGCGAAGGCTCTCGCGCTGGCGCCGGGCAAACGCCGCGATCTGCTCGCGACAGTAATCGATGACGCGCCGGTCCTCGACGCTCACCCGCGCGATGGCTGACTCGATCTCGGACTGCGACAGCCGAAAGGCCGGCGGCGCCCACCGGTCGAGCCGCTCCGACCACTCGCGCACGGCCTTGTCGCCGCGCTCGCGGACAGCGCCCAGGATCTCGCTCACGGTTCGGCGGACGGCGGCGTCGTCCTCGGGCGGACGGGGCACGGCCTTTTTCAGGTACTCGCGCATACGGGCCTCCTCGCGTGATCGAAAGATACCCCAGGACGTGCTATCTCTGACGCCGTCATGACGCTGCAGATCGGAGGGGCACGCCTCACTCTCGACACCGGCGATATCACCGAGCAGCGCGTCGACGCGATCGTGAACGCCGCCAACTCCACGCTGCTCGGCGGCGGAGGCGTGGACGGTGCGATCCATCGTCGGGGCGGCCCCGACATCCTCGAGGCGTGCAAGCAGATCGTGGCGCGGCAAGGCGGCTGTCCGACGGGCGAGGCCGTCATCACGACCGGCGGGCGGCTGCCCGCACGCTTCGTGATCCACACCGTCGGGCCGGTGTGGTCGGGCGGGCGCCGCGGCGAGGACGATCTGCTGGCCGCGGCCTATCGCAACAGCTTGCGGCTGGCCGCTGAGCACGGACTGGGGACGATCGCGTTTCCGTCGATCTCGACAGGCGCCTATCGCTTTCCGATCGAGCGCGCCGCCGGCGTCGCTCTCGGCACGACGGCGGCGTTCCTTCATGGCGGCGGCCATGCGATCGCCGAGGTGCGGTTCGTGCTCTTCACCGCCGACGACCTCGCGGTGTACCATCGCGCTCTCGACCGCCTGATCCAGGAGGAACGCCGATGACCAACGAGGAGTGGTTCGAGGGCGTGACCTCCGAGCTGGTGGCGCGAAGCCCCTTCCGCCGCTCGGAGTACTTCAAGCGCTTCGCCTCCGGCGCGCTGCCCACGGCGCAGGCCTGGGTCCATCTCTCGCAGCACTACCTGCTCATCGCCTGGTTCCCGCGCATCTTCAGCGGCATCCACGCGCGCTGCGACGACCTGGACGTGCGGAAGGACTGCGCGCGCCATCTGCTGGTCGAGGACCTCGGCTACTTCGAGGGCAAGGTGGGCGGCACGCCCGATCACGACGAGCTGTATCGTCGGATCGGGGACGATCTCGGGTACCCCCGCAGTGTCTACGCGACGATCACGCCGATTCCCGAGATGGCGGCGATCGTCGACTACTTCAAGACGATGGCCCACGAGCTGCCGTGGAGCGCGTCGCTCTGCGCCACCGCGCTCATCGAGGAAGAGGTGGTCGAGATCTCCCAGACCGTGGGCAAGGCCCTCGTCCAGCACTACGGCGTCCGGCCCGAGTGGGGCGGGATGAACTACCACGTCCACGAGATGGTCGAGAAGGAAGAGGCCGGCGAGACCAAGGGAACGATCCTGAAGCACATCCGCACGGCCGAGGACCGGGCCGCCGCCGAGGCCGCCATGCGCGAGATGCATCGGCGGCTCGAGCGCTACGCCGACGCGCTCACGCAGCGATACCTCGGCGGGTCAGCGGCCGACCGGGTGCAGTAGCAGGCGACCGTTGGTGCGGTCGAGCGTGATGTTGAATCGGTTCAGGAAGTCGGCGCCGAGGATTCCGTCGATCGCCCGCGACTGCGGGAAGGCTTCGTAGACTCCGACGTCCATGCTCTCGACGACGGCCTCGCCCACCGCGAGCCGCGCGACCTTGACGAGGGGAATCGAGTGCGGGGCGCCGCCCACGGCGCGGATGGTCTTCCGCCGCGCGTTGTCGGGCACGGCGATGCCGAGCCGCCCGGCGTAGAGCGGCGTCAGCACGGTCAGGTTGGCCCCGGTGTCGAGCAGGAACACCGCGTGATAGTGCGAGTCGTTCACCTGCACGTTGACCAGCGTCATCGTGTTGAGGATCTGCATGGGCACGGCGACCTGCCCGCCCGTCGCCGCCGTCGAGGCGCTGCAGCCGGCGAGGAGCGCCGCCACCGCCAGCACGACGAGCCCCCGCCGACGGCCGCAGCGGTCAGCGGCTGCTGTAGCCATGGCGCTCGTTCAGGCAGCGAGCCATGATGTCTCGCTGCTCGTCGGGGGACCTGAAGCGCACGCCTCCCTGGGGCGGGAGCTGGGAGATCGTGGCGCCGGGCGCCAGCGCGCGGCAATCCTGAAAGGCGTCCCAGGCTCGCAACTGCGCCGGCGTGAGGTTCGGTGCGCAGCCCGCCAGCAACGCGGCCGCGCCGGCCACGGCTAGTGCGTGCCGCAGGGCATCAACCCCGGAGCAATTCCTCGGCGACGCGCTTGACGTCGGCGGCGTCGACCTGGCCCTTGTGGGTCTTCATCACGTCGCCAACGAGCCGGCCAGCCTGCTTGCCGTCGCTGATCCCGAGCGCGCCGATGCGCTCCTTCACCAGAGCCCGCAATGCGTTCTCGTCGATGCCCCGGGGCAGGTAGCGTTGACAGAACTCGATCTCGTACCGGAGCTGAGCGATCTGGGCAGCCGCCCGCTCGCCGCCGAGCTTCTCGTACTCGGCGACCGCTTTCTGGAGCTGCTTGCGGTAGGCGCCGATGACGTCGAGGATGACGGCGTCGTCCACCGTGCCGGCGAACCCCTTGGCCGTCCGCCGCTCGGTGACCTTCGTCTTCAGCATGCGGACCACGTCGGCCGTCCGTTGATCCTTCTCGCGGATGGCGCGGGTCAGCGTTTCGGCGAGCTGCTGCTCCAGGCTCACGACGATCTATCGTACCGCGGGGACCGGACGGTGAGCGACTTGTCCGCGGCCGGCGCGCAGCTTCTGTTGGAACGACTCCATGTAGAGATAAATGACGGGCGTGATGTAGAGCGTCAGGAGCTGCGAGAGGACGAGCCCGCCGACCACGGCCAGCCCGAGCGGCCGCCGGGCGTCGCCGCCGGCGCCCACGCCGAGCGCGATGGGCAGCGTCCCGAGCAGGGCGGCCATCGTCGTCATCATGATCGGGCGGAAGCGCAGCAGGCAGCCCTTGTAGATGGCCTCGGCCGGAGTCATGCCGCCGCGCTCGGCCTCGAGGGCGAAGTCGATCATCATGATCGCGTTCTTTTTCACGATGCCGACCAGCATGATGATGCCGACGAAGCCGTAGACGTTCAGCTCGGCGCGGAACAGCATCAGCGTCAGCAGCGCGCCCACCGCCGCCGACGGCAGGCCGGACAGGATCGTCAGCGGGTGGATGAAGCTCTCGTAGAGGATCCCCAGCACGAGATAGATCACGAGCACCGTGATGAGCAGGAGCACTCCCTGGCCCTTCAGCGAGGCCTGGAAGGCCTGGGCCGTGCCCTGGAAGCTGCCGAAGAGCGTGGCCGGCGCGCGGACCTCGCGGACGACCTGCTGGATCTGCGTGACCGCCTGGCTGAGCGACACGCCTTGCTTGAGGTTGAACGAGATCGTCACGGACGGAAGCTGGCCCAGGTGGTTGACGGTGAGCGGCCCCAACGCCGGCGTCAGGCGGGCGACGGCATCGAGCGGCACCAGCTTGCCTTGCGACGAGCGCACGTACAGTCGCGGCAGCTGGCTGGGATCGCGCTGGTAGGCGGGATCGACCTCGAGGATGACCCAGTACTGGTTCGCCGGCGTGTAGATGGTGGAGACCTGGGTCGAGCCGTAGGCCGCGCCGAGCGCCACCTCGATCTGATCGGCGCTGACGCCCATGGCCGAGGCGCGGTCGCGATCGATGTCCACACGGATCTGCGGGCTCGTGATGAGGAGATCCGTGTTCACGTCCGTGAAGTCGGGCAGCGCCCGCATGCGCTCGAAGAGGATCGGCGCCCAGTGGTACAGCTCGGTGAGATCGGTGCTCTGGAGCGTGTACTGGTAGAGCGCCTTGGTGAGCTGGCCGCCGATGCGGATGGTGGGCAGGACCTGGGGATAGACGTTGATCCCGGGCACCGTGGCCAGCTTCGGCCGCAGCTGCTGGATGATCTGCTCCACCGGCGGCCGCTGGTCGTGGGGCTTGAGGCGGATGAACAGGCGGCCGGTGTTGGGCACGATGTTGACGCCGCCGGCGCCGATCGACGACATGAACTGCTCGACGTACGGGTCCTTGCGGACGATCGCGGCCACCGCCTGCTGCTTCTCCCGCATGGCGTCGAACGAGATGTCCTGGGCGGCCTCGGTGAACGCGAAGATCTGGCCTGTGTCCTCGTTGGGGATGAAACCCTTGGGGATCGTGTAGAAGGCCCAGGCTGTGACGCCGAGACTCGCCACCAGGCTGATGACGGTGAGCGGGCGGTGGGCCATCACCCATTGCAGGCTCTTGTCGTAGACGTGCAGCATGCCGTCGAAGAAGCGCTCGGAGAGCATGAACAGCCGGTTGTGCGATTCGGCCGGCGGCTTGAGGAAGCGGCTGCAGAGCATGGGCGTGAGCGTCAGCGAGACGACACCCGAGACGAGCACCGCCGCGCCGATGACCACCGCGAACTCGTGAAGGAGCCGGCCGACCACGCCGCCCATGAACAGGACTGGGATGAACACGGCGGCCAGCGACAGGGTCATCGAGAGAATGGTGAACGCGATCTCCTTCGACCCCTTGAGCGCCGCCTCCATCCGCGGCATACCCTCTTCCATGTGGCGCACGATGTTCTCGAGCACGACCACGGCGTCGTCGACGACGAAGCCGACCGACAGCGTGAGGGCCATGAGCGAGATGATGTCGATCGTGTAGCCGAGCGCGTACATGACGGCGAACGTGCCGACCAGCGACATCGGCACGGCCAGGCTCGGGATGATCGTCGCCGAGACGTTGCGCAGGAAGAGGAAGATGACCATGACCACCAGCGCGATGGCCAGGCCGAGCGTGAACTGCACGTCGCTCACGGACTCGCGGATGGCCACCGACCGGTCGTAGAGGACGTTGAGATTCACCGAGGCCGGCAGCTCCTGACGGAACTTGGGGAGGAGCGCACGGATCGCATCGACGACCTCGACGGTGTTGGTGCCGGGCTGCCGCTGGATGGCCAGGATCACCGCGCGCTCGTCGTTGTACCAGGACGCCACCTTGTCGGTTTGCACGCTGTCGATCACGCGACCCAGCTGCTCGAGCCTCACCGGCGAGCCGTTGCGGTAGGCCACGATCAGCGGCCGGTAGGCGGCGGCGTCGGTGAGCTGGCCGGTGGCCTGGACGACGAACGATTGATGCTGGCCGTAGAGCGTGCCGGTCGGCTTGTTCACGTTGGCCTGCGCGACCGCGCTCTGAACCTCGTCGATGCCGATGCCGCGGGCGGCCAGCTCGCGTGGATCGACCTGGACGCGCACGGCGTATTTCTGGGAGCCGAACACCTGCACCTGGGCCACGCCGCTGATCGTCGAGATGCGCTGGCCCAGATTCGTCTGCGCGTACTCGTCGACGACGTAGAGCGGCTGGGTCGGCGAGGACAGCGAGAGATAGATGACGGGCTGGTCGGCCGGGTTGACCTTCTGGTACACGGGTGGCGTCGGCATCTGGGGCGGCAGCAGCGGGGCGGCCTTGGCGATGGCCGACTGCACGTCCTGGGCCGCGCCGTCGATCGAGCGGTCGAGCGAGAACTGGATGGTGATGGCGGTCAGGCCCTGGGCGCTCGACGACGTCATCGAATCGATGCCGGCGATCGTGGTGAACTGTTTCTCGAGCGGTGTCGCGACCGCCGACGCCATGGTCTCGGGGCTGGCACCGGGCAGCGTCGCCTGCACCTGGATCGTCGGGAAGTCGACGTTGGGCAGGTCGCTCACCGGCAGCAGGCGGTAGGCCATGATGCCGAAGATGAGGATCGCCGCCATCAAGAGCGTCGTGAGGACCGGACGCTTGATGTACAGCTCGGGGTTCATTGTCCCTTGATATCGACTTTACTGCCGGGGCGAAGGCGGAGCTGGCCGTCGGTGACGACAAGCTCACCGGGCTGGAGCCCGCTCACGATGATGGTCTCGGCGCCGAGGCGCGTCCCCGGCTGGACCTGACGGCTGTCCACCGTCTGATCCTCTTTCACCACGAAGACGTAGGGCCCCTTCTGCCCGGGCTGAATCGCCTGCGACGGCACGACGATGGCCTGCTGCGAGGTCAGCGTGAGCACGGCGTCGAGGAACTGCCCCGGCCACAGCACATTGTCGGCGTTGGTGAAGGTCGCCTTGAGCTGGATGGTGCCGGTGCCCGGATCCACCGTGTTGTTGATGAACGTGAGGTCGCCGCTGGCGACCGGCTCCACGCGATTGGGCAGCCGTGCCTGGACCTTGAGCAGGCCGAGCGCGCGGTACTTCTTGATGTCGCCCAGGAACTGCTCGGGCACCGAGAACGACAGATAGATCGGGTGGATCTGGTTGAGCACGACGATCGGATTGTCGTCGTTGCCCTTCACGACGTTGCCGGCCTGGACGAGCACGCTGCCGGCGCGCCCGTCGATGGGCGCCTGGATCGTGGTGAAGCTCAGGTTCAGGCGCGCGTTGTCGAGGGCGGCCTGGTCGGCGCTGATGGAGGCTCGCGCATTCTCGACGGAGGCGCGATCGGCCTCGACCGTGGCCTCCATCGCCGCGAAGTTCGTCTTGAGCTGGTCGTATTGCTCGCGGGCGATCAGCTCGCGTCCGAGCAGCTCGCGGTAGCGAGCCTCCTGCACGCGCGCATTCTCGAGCTGGGCCTGGTCGCGGTCGAGCGTGGCCTGGGCCTGCTTGAGGTTGGCCCTGTCCTTGGCCACCGTGGCCTCGGCCTGGCGCACCGCGGCCTCAAACGGGGCCTGGTCGATCGTGAAGAGCACGTCGCCCTGCCGCACGTCGTCGCCTTCCTTGAAGTGCACCTTTACGACCTGGCCGGCCACCCGCGACTTGATGCTCACCGACGTGTAGGCCTGCACGTTGCCGACGGCGATGACCTGCACCGGCACCATCTTCTGGACGACCTGCCCGGCCGCGACGGGGACAGGAGGCGGTGCCTTGGGCGGCGTATTGCCGCCGGCGCGATCCGAGCACGCGGGCAGCGCCAGCACCAGAGCAAGCACCAACGCCCGCTTCATGACTCTCCCCGCGACACGCGCGCGGCGGCGTCGACCAGGGTCTCCAGGCCGCTGATGACGCGGCGGTGATCGGCCCGCGTCAACAGATTCTTCTGCTCGAGGCGGTCCACGATGTGGGTCACCGCCGGCAACGTCACGCCGAACGCCTTGGCCACCTCGCCCATGTGGCAGTCAGGATGCTCGGCCACGTGGAAGAGCACCTGCGACTGCGCGTAGGTCAGATCGATCTCGGACGCCTTCTGCCAGAGGAGCTGGCGGAAGGTGGTGCTGCCCAGGGCGTTCAAGAGATCGAGGAGCCGCTGGGCCTCGGCCGTTCGGGGCTGACGGGAGCTGTTCCGCGTCCTGGTCCGACTGGTCATAAGGCTTAATGGTCGCCTCGATTAATAGTTTAGTCAATGAAGTATTCGGCGGGCCGCCACACGGGCCGCCTGGCCCACCACGACGCCGGCCTGGGCGGCGCAGGCGTTCGCTGCCGAGATCACGCCGTCCTGCCACGTGCTGCGGCCATCACCGATGCGCGCCGACAGCACGTCGACGGCAGCGCCGGCCACGCCGGCGTCGTCGAGCCGCGCGAGCCCGCTGATCCCCGAGCGCGCCCGCGCCATGCCGCCGTCGCTCGCGATGAGGCCGCGAGGGTGGACGATCCGCAGGAGCGCCTCGATGTTGACGTGGCCGCTGTGGGAGCCACCGCAGAGGACGTCGCCGGCGTTGTCGGCCGTCGCGAACGACAGCGTGTCGAGGCACACGACGCGGCCGGTGGCGACCTCGTCGACCACGCATGGGCGCTCGTCGACGAAATTCGCGGTCATCGCTCCCGGCTCACCGGCGCGCGTGAGCCGTCGCGCGGCCTCGTGCGCGCTCATGCCGATCGCGATGCCGAGCGCCCGGGCGATCGCGTTCGCGTGGGAGATCACGCCCTCGTCGTGGACGCTCGGGCCGTCACCGATCCGTGCCGACATCGTCTCGACCGCGGCGACGGGCACGCCGAGCCCGTCGGCGACGGCGAGCGCGCTGACACCGGCCGCGTCCTTGCCCACGCCGGCCGCGTGCGCGATGAGGCCGCGGATCCCGAAGGGCAGCGCGAGGCGGAGCGAGAGCGCACCGGCGAACGATCCGGCGACGAGGACGTCCCCGAGCTGCACGCGCCCCTGGCACTGCGTGACGGAATCGAGGACGACGATGCGAGCCATGAGGCGACCGATTACCGCGCGATCTGGTACATTTCCCGCGGTCCTCCCGGATTCAGGAGACGCTCATGCCACGTTCGAGAAGCCTCGTGCCGCTCCTGTCGATGGCGGTGCTGGCGTTCGTCGCTGCCTCCAGCGGCTCCGCCCAGCTTGCTCAGCCGCCGACCGGAAGTGGCCATGGCCAGAAGGCCCTGACGTGGACGGCGCCGTCCGAGTGGACGAAGGAGAAACCGTCGTCGCCACTGCGTCGCGGCCAGTATCGCATCCCGGGCCCGGGCCCGAACTACATGCTGCTCGGCGCGGTCGCCGAAGGACCTGACGTCAACTGGTTCTTCCGCGCCATCGGGCCGCGTGACACGCTCGAGCGCCAGCGCGAGGCGTTTGAACGACTGGTGAGCTCGATCAAGCCTGGTCAGGCGCCGGCGGTCAAGATCGGCCTGCTGCTCCCATACACCGGCGTGCTCTCGGTGCAGGGGATCGACACCACCAACGGCTTCGAGCTCTACCTCACCAAGATCGGCCGCAAGGCGGGCGGGCGCGCGATCGAGGTGCTGAAGGAGGACGACGAGGCCAAGCCCGACGTCGCGCTGACCAAGATCAAGAAGCTCGTCGAGCGCGATCACGTCGATTTTCTGGTCGGCCCGGTCAGTAGCGTCGTCGCCGTCGCCATCCGCAGCTACGTCCACGAGCAGCAGACGCCACTGATCGTCCCCGTCGCCTTCACGCGCGTGCTCACGTCGCCCCAGCAGGCGTCGCCCTCCATCTTCCGCATCGCCGAGACGACGGATCAGTCGAACTATCCGATGGGCGCGTGGATGATGAAGAACACGAAGTACCGGCGGGTGGTCGTCATGGCCACGGACTTCGTGGCCGGCCGCCACGCGGTCGAGGCCTTCATCGCCGGCTTCAAGGCGGCCGGCGGCGAGGTCGTCAAGGAGATCTATCCACCGCTCAACACGCCCGACTTTGCGCCGTACCTGGCGCAGGCGGGCGCCGAGAAGGCCGACGCGGTGTATGCATGGTTCGCCGGCGCCGACGCGATCCGCTTCGTGAAGCAGTACAGGGAGTACGGCATCGGCGAAAAGATGCCGCTCACCGGGCACGCGGTCCTGGTCGACGATACGATCATGCCCGCGGTCGGCGACGCGGCGCTCGGGATCGTGACGATGGGCTCCTACACGTCCACGCTCGACAATCCCGAGAACAAGGCGTTCGTCGCCGAGTACGACAAGCGCTACAAGACCTGGCCCAGCCGCTACAGCGACGCCGGCTGGATGACCCTGGAGCTGATCGCCCAGGCCCTCGACGACCTCAAGGGCGACCTGAGCCATCGCGACAAGGTCCGCGAGGCGCTGAAGAACGCGCTGCCCAAGCTCAAGACGCCGCGCGGGCATCTCGAGTTCGATCAGTACCGCCAGGTCATCACGCCGATCTACGTCACCAGGGCCGAGAAGGTGGGCGGGCGTTACGTGAACACGGTGATCGAGCGCATCCCGAACGTGCGGCAGGAAGACGTGTGGGGATGGTGGAACAAGAAGTAGCGCTCGAGGTCCGCGGCAAGACCGTCCAGCTCTGGCAGGGCGGGGACGGGCCGCCCCTCCTCTACCTGCACGGCGCCGGCCTCTATATATGGATGCCGGTCCACAACTGGTTGGCGGGTCGCCGCCGCGTGTTCCTGCCGGTCCACCCGGGATTCGGGGAGTCCGGGGGGTTCGACGAGATCGAGGACATCGAGGACCTCGTGTTCCACACGATCGACGTGATGGACGAGCTGGGGCTCGAGCAGGCGGACGTCGTGGGGCTGTCGCTCGGGGGCTGGCTCGCCGCCGAGCTGGCGCTGCGCCACCCGCAGCGCGTGAAGCGCCTGGTGCTGGTCGACGCCGCCGGCACGCGGGTGGCCGGCGTCCCGCGCGGCAACATCTTCATGGCCACGCCGGCCAAGGCGCGCGCGCTGCTCTTCCACGATCCGGCGTCGAGGCTCGCGACGACGCTGGTGCCCGATGCCGTGCCGCCGGAGCGAATGGAGACGGTCCTGCGCGGCCGGGAAGCCGCCGCGCGGCTGTTGTGGCACCCGCACGTGGCCCAGCGGAAGCTGACGAGCCGGCTCGGTCGGATCACCGCGCCGACGCTGGTCGTGTGGGGCTCGGACGACAAGCTCCTGCCGCTCGCCTACGGCGAGGCCTACGCCAACGGCATCCCCGGCGCCCGGCTCGTGGTGATCGAAAAATCCGGCCACCTGCCGCCCTTCGAGCATCCCGAGCGCTTCGCCGACGTCGTGCTGAGCTTCCTCGAGGCCTGACGTGCAGATCGTCTGTTTCCATCTCATGCCGTGGCCCCACCTGCCGGCCGACTTCGAGCAAAAGCACGACTCGGCGTGGCTGACGCTGCCCAACACGCTCTTCGATCCCGAGCGCGGGCGGACGCTCTACACGGACTACCTCGAGCAGCTGGTGGCGGCCGAACGGCTGGGCTTCGACGTCATCGGCGTCAACGAGCACCACCAGAACGCCTACGGCCTGATGCCGTCGCCCAACATCATGGCCGCCGCGCTCACCAAGATGACGAGCCGCGTGAAGATCCTCGTGCTCGGCAGCGCGCTCCCGCTCTACGACCACCCGCTGCGCGTGGCCGAGGAGGTCGCCATGCTCGACGTCATGTCGGGCGGGCGGATGATCGCCGGCATGGTCGTCGGCCTCGGCGTCGAGGCGTACTCCTACGAGATCAACCCCACGTTCATGCGCGAACGGTACCGCGAGGCCCACGACCTGATCGTGCGCGCGTGGACGGAGCCCGGGCCCTTTCACTTCGAGGGCAAGCACTACGACTTCCGCTTCGTCAACGTGTGGCCGCGCACGTACCAGCAGCCGCACCCGCCCATCTGGATCCCCGGCTCCGGCTCCATCGAGACGATCCGCTTCGTGGCCGACCGGCGCTACCCGTTCATCGCGCTGCCCTACTCGCAGTTCGACGTGATGTGCGAGCACTTCGACCTGCTGCGCGAGTACGCGGCCAGCCACTGCGGCTACGACGTGCCCCCGTCACAGATCGGCTGGCCGGCGATGATCTATGTGGGCGAGACGGACACGAGCGCGCGCGAGGAGTTCGAGCCTCACTTCTGGTATCTCGCGAAGAAGGGACTGCGACTGCCCCGTGAGTACATGTTCCCGCCCGGCCACACGTCGGTGGAATCGCAGCTCCGCCCCAGCCACGCGAAGCGCAAGTTCATCTCGCTCATCTCGTCGTGGAAGGAGGCCGAGGAGGGCGGTTACGCCATCGTGGGCAGCGCCGAGACCGTCCGGCAGAAGCTGCGGGAGGGCATCAAGCGCGCCGGCTGCGGCATCATCCAGGGCATCTTCC
>WNFT01000712.1_pt1 | contig 30111 bp, 26 predicted proteins | sample 5400191 | NCBI WGS metagenome assembly WNFT01 (sample SAMN13153359, study PRJNA577476) | soil metagenome | isolation source: 80 cm saprolite under Madrone tree | place: USA:California | collected 2016-06-14 | reverse complement strand
GCCACCAAGTGCGTTTTGCCGATGTGCCGCTCTCCGATGTTGCATATCCGAGAGCCTTCGAGGAAGCGGGGCTGGTTTTTGTGTCCCTAATCAGCACGAGCGCGCCCGCACGGGTTCGTTATCTCGTGCGGCGCATTCGACGGCGCGCGCCGGACGTGAAAGTTGTGGTCGGCCTGTGGGGATTGTCGCCGGAAGGGCTCGCAGCCGCGAAAGCGGCGCTTGGCGGATCGGTCGATATCGTCACGAGCGTACGCGTTGCCCTTGCCGAGGTACCCGCTCTTGTCAGCAGATTAGACAATGACCCCGATTCCCTGGGCGGTGCCCGTCCCAGCCGGTGCGAGCAAGGCGTCGCCGCCGGGTGCTGATAACGCGGTTTTTCCGCCCATCCTTGCGTGAGGAGGCTGCGCACTCAGTTCGGCGCGGTTCCTAAAGCCCGTTACGCCGCCAAATCTTCACCGCTTTCACGCCAGCCATCATTCGCACTCTTGGCTCCATCCATCAGCAGACGCAGCGTGGTTCGAGCGCGCGAGAGGCGGGAGCGAACGGTGCCGACCGGAATGCCGAGAATGTCTGCGACCTGTTCGTACCTCATACCTTCAAGTCCGACGAGTAGGAGAACCTCGCGTTGTTCGTAGGACAAGGTGTTGATGCCGCGTTGCAGATCCCTCAACTGCAATGAGGAGTCAACGACCGGCTCCACGCGCCATACCGGCTCCGCGTCTTCGACCGGTCCGAGCGATCCCTCACGAAGCGAGTGGCGAACATCGTTTACATGTTGATTATGTAGAATGGTGAATAGCCAAGCACGGAGGTTTGAGCCTGGCTGCCAGAGATGCTGCTTTTCGAGCGCGCGCACCAAGCTACTTTGCACGAGGTCGTCGGCGTTGGCGGTGTTTCGGGTCAAAGCGCGCGCGTAACGTCGCAATCGAGGAATTTCGCTTTCCAAGAGTCGGCTAAACTCGTTCATCTGAGCCTCCACTCCGGTTGACGCCGCCCATCACCGCTGGGGCGGGACAGCTCCGATGAAGGCGAGATTAATTTGCCAGCGTAACCCGCGTATGAACCAAGAATTTCGTCGCGGTAAAATGTTGTAAGCGTTTGTGAAGCGTCAGCCAGGTTTGTAAAGCGCAGCGGTTATTTGTAACAAGGCCGACACTACCACAACATCGGGTGTGAGGAGATGTCTCGTCTTCCGCGCTCTGCGTCATCATTAAGCTAGCCGGGGGAAGCTAGCCGGGGGTTTGGCCTCTTGGACCGCCGCGACACTCAACCCGCGACGCCGGAGGATTCGATCATGGCGAGGCTCCCTCCCATTACGAACAAGGATCAAGCGCTCTGCCTCAGCCCCGCCGCCGAGGTCGAGCTCGGCGAGGATGCTCGGGGTCATGCCGAGGCGATGCACACCCGCGTCTTCCCGTAGCCCGCAGAAATCAGGGCGATCATCGGCGACTCCACGATCGAGGGACGGTTAAGGAGGCGGCGGGGAGGGCTTTCCGAACGGTTCTGCCGCCTTGCTTCTTCGATCTCCTGCAGGATTTGCCGCCGCAACCGCGCTACGAACAATTGCACCACCTCCTGGTCGGCCGCGGCCAGCCGGCGGGGTTCAGGCGTCGGTGCGGGTTCGCCGAACTTGTGCTCGACGCCTTTCATCAGGTCGATCACCGCCTCGGGAGCTTGACTTTATAGCTCTTTTGTGCTATTTTATCAATCAATATGTGTGTTTTCCACAACCGTAGTGCGCCACCAAATGTCCATCCAGATCCTCCCTGCATCCTCCCTCAGGAGCGTCATCCGGCTCCCTGCTGGCCGAGTCCCGTTTCCGGCACCTAACTATCTGATATACTTGATATTATGGTCGATCGGACGGGCGATTTTCGGCGTCGTATCGAATTTTCTCCCTGTTCTCAGGGAGGGCGCGTTACCAGGCCGTGTCGCGCAGGGTGCGGATCACCGTCGGGCCGGCGGTCGCATGATCCTCGCCGATTCGGCATGGAGGGAAGCGGTACCCGCCGGATACGTCCGATGCTCGGTGTGATGAAGCGCACCGTGTCGCGGGATCGAGAACCGACCAATCAGACGATTGACCGATCGGTATGGCGGAGCAGACGCAAGTCGAAGAGGCCGGCAATCCGGGCGTCGTGCTGAGCGTGCTCACATCGATCGAGCGCGACAGCGCAATCACCCAGCGCAAGCTGGCACGCGAGCTGGGAATTGCTCTCGGCCTCGCAAACGCGTATTTGCGGCGGTGCGTGCGCAAGGGCCTGGTCAAGATGCGCCAGGTTCCGATCAATCGCTACGCGTACTACCTGACGCCCCAGGGCCTTGCCGAGAAGAGCCGATTGACAGCCGAGTATCTGGCCTTCTCGCTCGACTTTTTTCGCCGCGCACGGACCGACTGCGCGGCGTTGTTTTGCCAATGCGAAGCACGTGGCTGGCAGACCGTTGCCCTTTACGGTGCGGGAGACCTTGCCGAGATCGCGGTTCTGAGCGCCGGAGAGACCACGGTCGAAGTGCTCTGCGTCATCGATCCGGAACAGCCGGGACGGCGCTGCGGCGGCGTCCCGATCGTTGCCGACCTCGGCACGGCTCTGTTGCGCGCCGGGTCCCGCGGGCTCGACGGGATCATCGTCACGGATACGCGGGCGCCGCAAGCCAGTTTCGACAGTCTGGTGTCGGCGCCCGAGCTGAGCGGCCGGTCCCCCGCCTGTGTTGTGGCGCCCAGCCTGCTGCGCATCTCGCCAGTCTCGCCGCAAATCGTCGAAGAGGCGGCGCCGTGATCCGCTGGTACGCGGTCTACACGCAGCCGCATTGCGAAACCAAGGCGCTCGAGCATCTCTTGCGGCAGGGCTATTCGGCCTATCTGCCGCGCTATCGCACGCGGGTCAGCCACGCACGGCGTCGGCTGGCAGTGCAGCGGCCGCTCTTCCCGCGTTATCTCTTTGCCGGCATCGACCGCGCGTCGATGCCCTGGCGCCCGATCCTGTCGACTTTCGGCGTCACCGACGTTGTCCGTGCCGGAGACGAGCCGGCCCCGGTACCGGCCGAAATCGTGGCTGCGATCCGCATGCGGGAGGAGGCCGGAGACTTCGATCGGCTCGATCCGCGAGTTTCGCTGCGGCTTGGTGAACTCGTGCGGGTGACCGCGGGCGCGCTCGAGGACATGGTCGGCAGGCTGGTCGAACTCCGCGACCAAGATCGCGTCGTTGTGCTGCTCGACTTGCTCGGACGCACCGTAAGGGCTCAGCTCCGCGTGGAGGCCGTGAAAGCAGCTTGAGCGGCCCGGGCCGCGCGGCGATCGCGGCACCGGCCTTGTGGCAGTTTGCTCCGGTGACGCGCCTGTCACCCGGACTGCGGTAGCTTGGGGAACCTCGCTTTGGACGATCACGACGGTTCGATGGATAACCGGGACGCAAACCGCTCGGTGCGGGTGGCGGCGATCGGTTGCGGCTATTGGGGCCGCAATCTGGTTCGGAATTTTGCTGAGCTTGGCGCCCTCGCCGCGATCTGTGACCCCGATCGCGCCGCGGCGGCCGAACTCGCCGATCGCTATCACACCGAGATCGCCGATTTTGAAAAGGTGCTGCGCGACCAGAGCATCGCTGGCGTGGCGATTGCGACGCCCGCTGCGCTACATGCGGGGCTCGCGCGTCGGGCGATCGAGGCTGGCAAACACGTCTTTGTCGAGAAGCCGCTTGCATTGATCCTGGCCGAAGCCGAAGAGCTCTGCGCTCTGGCGGAGCGCCGGGATCGGCGGCTGATGGTCGGTCATTTGATGCAGTACCACCCGGGCTTCACCAAGCTGCGGCAGCTGGTGCGCGAGGGGACGCTCGGCCGACTGCAATATATCTATTCCAACCGGCTCAATCTGGGAAAGGTGCGGCGCGAGGAGGACATTCTCTGGTCCTTTGCGCCTCACGACCTCTCGATGATTCTGTCGCTCGTCGGGGAGGAGCCAGCCCAGGTCACCGCGCAAGGCGGCTCTTACCTGCACAAGACCATCGCCGACGTGACGACGACCCACTTAACCTTCTCGGCTGGTGAGCAAGCCCATGTCTTCGTGTCCTGGCTGCATCCGTTCAAGGAGCAGAAGCTCGTCATCATTGGCGATCGGGCGATGGCGGTCTTCGACGACGGTCAGCCGTGGAGCCGCAAACTATTACTCTATCCGCATCGGATCGAGTGGCGCGAGGCGATACCGGTGCCGCAGCGGGCCGCAGCTGATGCGGTTCCGCTGGATGAAGGAGAGCCGCTCAACCTCGAATGCCGGCATTTCTTGGATTGCATCGCGACCGGAGCCACCCCGCGCACCGATGGTCGCGAAGGCCTGCGCGTTCTGCGCGTTCTGACGCGGGCGAGCGAAGCGCTGCAAGGACTGTCCGTGCAGGCCCCGACGCAGAAAATGCGCTCCGACTCCAATGTGCAGATCCACCAGTCGGCCTTTGTGGATGAGCCGTGCGAAATCGGATCGGGTACCCGGGTGTGGCACTTTGCCCACATCCTGCCACGCACCCGGATCGGTCGTAATTGCTCGCTCGGGCAGAATGTGATGGTGGGTCCCGACGTGACCATCGGCGACGGCTGTAAGATCCAAAACAATGTCTCGATCTACAAAGGGGTCACCCTCGAGGACGGGGTTTTCTGCGGCCCGTCCTGCGTCTTCACCAACGTCAACAACCCACGCGCCGAGATCGAGCGCAAAGAGGATTTCCGCCCGACGCTGATCAAACATGGTGCGACCATCGGCGCCAACGCCACGATCGTCTGCGGCCACACCGTCGGTGAGTACGCCTTCATCGCGGCGGGTGCGGTGGTGACCGAAGACGTACCCGCCTTCGCGCTGATGGCCGGCGTCCCGGCACGACGTATCGGCTGGATGAGCCATGACGGCGAGCGCTTGGGGCCGGATCTCGTTTGTCCTCGGTCCGGCCGCCGCTATCGCGAATTTGGTCTCGAACGGATCGGGGAGATAGTTTGATGCCCGAGACCGCGATTGCTCGAACGCTGAATGCGCAGATCGAGTTCATCGATCTCGGAGCTCAGCGCCGGCGCATCGGCCGGCGGATGGACGAGGCCATCCTGCGCGTCGTCGATCACGGGAAATACATCATGGGCCCCGAGGTCGCCGCATTTGAGAAGGACCTCGCCGCATTCTGTGGCGCCAGGCACGCGCTGAGCTGCGCCAACGGCACCGACGCGTTGGGGCTCGCGCTGATGGCCTTGGACCTCAAGCCCAGACAGGCAGTGCTGGTGCCCTCCTTCACTTTCGCCGCCACCGCTGAGGTGGTGGCGTGGTTTGATGCGGTTCCGGTCTTTGTCGACGTGTGCGAGGATACCTTCAATATCGATCCGGCAAGCCTCGAGGCCGGTATCGCCACGGCCAAGCGTCAGGGGCTCGAACCGGTCGGCGCGATCCCGGTCGACCTCTTCGGATTGCCGGCCGATTATGACGAGATCCTGGCGATCGCGTCTGCGCACCGGCTGTGGGTGGTGTGTGACGCGGCGCAGAGTTTTGGTGCCGTCTACAAGCGCCGGCATGTGGGGACGATCGGCAGCATCACCACCACGAGCTTCTTTCCGGCCAAGCCGCTCGGCTGTTACGGCGACGGCGGCGCGGTGTTTACCGAAAATGATGACGCCGCAGCGCTGTTGAAAAGCCTGCGCGTGCATGGTCAGGGCACCGACAAGTACGACAATGTCCGCATCGGCATCAACGGCCGGCTCGACACGATCCAGGCAGCAGTCCTCGGCGAGAAACTGACGATCTTCACTGAAGAGATCGAAAAGCGAAACCGGGTGGCAGCGCGGTACAACGCCTTATTGGAGGACTGGGTGACCGTTCCCAGAATTCCGGAAGGCCTGACCAGCGTCTGGGCGCAATATACGGTGCGACTACCGAGCGGCCGGGATCGAGAGACGGTCGAAGCGAGGCTCAAGGCCGCTGGGGTGCCGACGGCCGTCTATTATACAAAACCGCTGCACCGCCAGACCGCCTTTCGCGACTACCCGGCCGTCGGCAACGGCCTCCCGGTTTCGGACCGCTTGGCTGCCGAGGTGCTCAGCCTGCCGATGCACCCCTATCTCGACGAGGGCACTCAGGATCGGATCGTCGCAGCGTTGCGGGCGGCGCTGACTTGAGCGCGTTAAAACCGGAAACTCAGGTGAGATGACGTGATCTCGGGTCTCATTGATCCGGCGAGCCGCCGACGCAACCCGTTCACCATGATCTTGGCCTACCGGGTGCCGTTATGGCGCACAACCCTGAGCGAGATTCGGCAACGCTATGCCGGCTCGGCGATGGGGCTCTTCTGGGTGGCGCTGGCGCCGGGCCTGCTGTTGGCGCTCTACGCCTGCGTGTTTATTTATATTTACAAGGTCGTCCCCAACGGGATGGACACCACGACCTATCTTGTCCAGCTGTTCGCCGGACTGCTGCCGTTTCTCGCATTCAGCGACGGGCTGCTGAACGGGTCGGGTGCGGTTTTGAGCAACCGGGCGGTGCTTCTCAACACGGTCTATCCGGCCGAGCTCGTGCCGTTGCGGGCGGTGCTCTCGGGGCATGCCGTAGCGGTGCTCGGAATGGTCTTGGTCGCGGGCCTGGCATTGGCAACCGGCCACCCGATCCGGGGATTGGTGCTGGTGCCCATCGTTTTGGTCCTCCAGATCATGTTCGTCTGCGGGGTGGCGTGGCCTCTGTCGCTCGCCAACCTGGTGCTCCGCGACGTCCAGCAGGTGCTGACGTTTCTGTGCACCGCGCTGATGATCGTCAGCCCGATCGCCTACGCGCCGGACTCGGCGCCAGGGCCACTCGAGCTGCTCGTTTATCTGAACCCGCTCTCATACTTCATTCTCGCCTCTCAAAGCCTCGTCGTGACCGGCAGCCTGCCGCCGATCAAGATCGTGTTGGTAATGACGGCGCTGTCGTTTGGCGCCTTCCTTCTTGGTTTCCGCCTGTTCCAGCGGGGCAAACTGGCATTCTGGGATTATGCTTGAAGCACCTCCGGCTATCGTGCTGAGCGGCATTGCCAAAGTGTACCGCCTCTACGACAGTCCGTCGGAGCAGGCGCTCGATGTCTTTGGTCTGTCCCGGCTGCGCTTCTGGCGAAAACCCAGGTATCACGACAAAGCCGCGCTGGAGGACGTTTCGCTGGTAGTGCGACGCGGCGAGCGCGTCGGCATCATCGGCCGAAACGGTGCCGGCAAGACGACATTGCTCAAACTGATTACCGGCAATTTTGCGCCTACTCGTGGTATCGTCGTCGTCAACGGCAGCGTGCAGGCCTTGATTAATATCGGGCTCGGCTTCCATCCAGAGTTCACCGGCTACGAGAACATCCGCGCGTCTCTGGTTTATAATGGCCTGGCCGAGGCCGAGCTCGACGCCGCGATCGCCGACATCGTGGATTTTGTCGAGCTCGACGAATACCTGCACCAGCCGATCAAGTCCTATTCGCTCGGCATGCAATCGCGGTTGTATTTCGCCACGGCGACGGCGATCAGGCCTGATATCCTGATCATCGATGAAATCCTCGGTGCGGGCGATGCTTATTTCTCGGCAAAGTCTGCCGATCGGATGAAGCGGCTGACCTCGTCGGGGGCGACATTGCTGTTGGTATCGCATTCGATGACGCAGATCCTTCAGTTCTGCGACGAGGCGATCTGGCTCGAGAACGGGCGGGTGATGCTACGCGACACGGCGCTCACCGTGATCAATGCCTATGACAAATTCATTATTGAGCTGGAGCGGCAAAAGAAGCTCGCATCTGCCGCGCCGCCGACCGGCGAGCGTAACTGGCTGACCGAAAGAATGTTGAACCGGCTTGTGGAGGAAGTCCGCGCGGCCAAGGACCGCGACATTTCAGAGCACGAGTTCGAGGGTGGCGTGTCGCAGTGGGAGGGAGCACCGGGGCCACGGGTTCAGGAGTTCGAAATCCGCGGTCCGGATGGCCGGTCGACGGCCCATCTCAGTACTGGCGAGCCTGTAACCTTCGTCGTCGATCTGACTGCCGCCACACCGGGTATTTATCCCTGCACCTTTGTCATCCTTACCTATACACTAGACGGGAATTGGTTGACCCGGCACGTGAGCATCGAACATCAGCTCGATTTCGTCCGGCACCAGCGGTATCGCGTATCTCTCAGGTACGACCGCCTGATGCTCGGCAACGGGTCCTACTTATTGTCGGTGGCAACGTACAAAATCTGTGACTTGAAAGACCTTTCCACAGCCGAGTTTTACGAAATCCTGGCACGAAGTTATCGAATTCACGTGCGAGATACGGATGTCGCCGATTCGACTTTGTTTCACCACCCTGCGGCGTGGTCAGTGGAGGCGATCGAGCGTGCTTGTTGGGACACGGAAATTACCGGTCCCGCGCAAAGCGTCGTCGCTGGCACATTGGACGCTCATCGCCCCAGCGAGGGAGTATTGCGATAATGAGACCCGCGGGGCAGCCTAGGCAGCTCGTCGAGGATCGGCCTCGGCGCTCCGAGAATCGCGTCGATGGTGGTTTGTCCTGCTTGTTCTGCTGAGCTGTCGCCAGCGCTGACGTGCGGTGGTTGCGGCTGGCAAGGGCAATACCGAGACGGCCTGCCCGTGCTTTTGCCGGAGACCGACCTGACCGACCCGGCCACGCGGTCATACACCGAAAACTACGACCGCATTGCACGGGACGACCTCGATGCCAAGGTGATGGACGAAAGGTACATCGAGAACCTAGCCGCCAATTTCTGCGAGCGGGTCGCGCATGTATCGGGGTCGGATATCTGCGACATCGGATCCGGCAAAGGGTTCTTGGTGCGCAAACTCCTGGCGCGGGGTGCTGCCTCGGTCACGGCTGTGGATATCTCTTCGCCCTACTTGGTCCGGTTGACGGGACAGCCGGGCGTCTTCCCCCTCTTGGCGAACGCCGAGGCCCTTCCATTCGTCGAGCATTTCGACATCGTCGTAGCGACCGACGTGTTGGAACACGTTCTCAATGTCGGGTCGTTCCTGTATTCGGTGAATCGGGCGCTCCGGCCGAACGGAAGGTTTTACGTCCGTGTTCCCCACCGGGAGAATTTGCTGCCCTATTCCCCGCATCTCGGCTGCTCCTATCGCTTCGTGCATCTGCGCACCTATGATCGGCCGCTCCTTCGGCAGGCGCTCGAAGAGGCGGGATTTGTCGTCGAGCGGTTCTGGTACGATGGCTATGTTCCGGAATCGGCACGATCGTTCTGGCGTCGCACTGCACTCGGGCGAAAGCTCCACCAGCGGTTTCAGGATCGCTTGCGTGATCGGGGCGGTAATGCGGCTGACGTGACGCGGGTTCCGCACAAACTGCGCGGGGTCCTCCTTCGGCCGACTGTCGTCGTTGCGGCGGCGCGTAAGACGAAGAAATTGGTTCCGATGGGCGGCGGGAGTTTGGAGGCCAGTTGATTAACCGGGCTTTGCGCGAATCCGTTACTTTTCTGGAGAGTCGCTTGTATGCTCGTCTTCGCGACAGCGCGCGCAACCTGGCCCTTCTGTCGGCTGGCGATGTCGGCCGGCGCCTCGACGATTTGCAGATGCAGCTCGACAGCGTGCAGTCTGTACTCGTCGAGCTGCGCGAAGACATCGGCAGGGCGCGCGAAGAGGGCGCTGCATGCGGAGCGCGACTCGATGCCGTCGCGATCCGGCTCGACGACGTCGTGAGGCGCACGCATGGTCTCAGTACCGAGCTACGTGGCGACTTTTACCAGCGCCCAGAGCATCCGTCCTCGACGGAGTACTGGACGCGCCACAACGTCACAGCACACCGCCGATTTGTCTCGATCGAAGACTCACTCGACCAGCTCGAGTGTCGCAATCGAGCCTATCCGGGTTACATCGAAATGCTGCCCGTTTCCGGCAAGAACGGTCTCGCAGTTCTTGATTACGGCTGCGGACCCGGTCACGATCTTGTAGGTTTTGCTCATTACTCGCGGCCGCATCGCTTGGTGGGAGTCGACGTTTCGACCAGTTCCTTGGCCGAGGCCCGACAGCGCCTCGATCTGCACGGCGCACCGGTCGAGTTTGTGCAAATCGATTACGGGAATTATGACCTGCCGTTCGACGCCGCCTCGTTCGACTACATCCATTGCTCCGGCGTGCTGATGTGCATTGAGGATCCACTGCGGCTGCTGCGCGAATTTCGTCGCTTGCTGAAGCCCGGAGGCGAAGCGCGGCTGATGGTGTACAACTACGATTCGATCTGGGCGCACCTTTACGTCGCCTTTATCGTCCAGATCGAGAACGGGCTCTATGCCGACCTGCCGACATCTGTCGCCTTTACCCGCACGACGGACGGCGAAGACTGCCCGGTAAATGCGGTATGGCGGCCCCAGGAGATGCTGACGCTCGGTGAAGCGGCCGGGTTCGTGCCGGAGTTTCTGGGCGCCGCTATCTCGCTCTGGGAGCTATATGTTCTGCCGCGGCGCTATATTGCATGTCTTCACCCCGCCTTGCCGCGCGAGAGCCGTTCCTTCCTGGCAGGGCTCCGGCTCGATTCGCAAGGCATCCCGTGGCACGGCGAGCACCGAGCCGGAGTAGACGGCTGCTTTCGCTTGCAACTGCCCAGATGATGCGCACGGCACGGCGCGCGGCCACCGGGTTCGGGGGCTGATCAGATGGGTGGCAGGCTCCTCGTCGCCTATGGCAACGCGTCCAACTACGTGCCGACGACGGCCGAGTATCTCGGCAGCATCGCGCGATATTCGGATTGGGACGTGCGCTACGTTCACGTCACCCATGGCGCGGAGATCGCGTTTGATCTGAACGATTATGACGCCCTGTTTCAGAGCTACTGCGCGCGTTTGCCGGAGGGTCGGCTCAGTCCGGATTTTGTCGGCAAACTCAAGCAGTTCCGTGGTGTCAAGGTGCTCTCTATTCAGGACGAATACGAGCGCACTGAGACGCTTCGGCGGGCGATCCGCGAGATCGGCTATCACGCGGTCCTGACCTGCATGCCGCCGGCGATGATCGAGCGCATCTTTCCGCGACGGCTGTTCCCGGCGACCGATTTCATCACCGTATTGACCGGTTATGTTCCCGGGTCCCTCTCTGGGCGCGGGGACAGGCTGCCACGCTTACAGGAGCGGCCGATCTGCGTCGGGTACCGCGGGCGCGACGTCGGCGCGCGTTACGGCAAGCGCGCTTTCGAAAAGGTCGAGATCGGTCGTCGAATGCGCGAGATCTGCGCCCAGCGTGGGATTTCACACGACATCGAGTGGACCGAGGACAAACGTCTCTACGGAGAGGCCTGGTACGATTTTATCGCCTCGTGCCGGGCTAATCTCGGCTCGGAGACCGGCTCCAACGTATTCGATTTCGACGGTTCCATCGAGACGGAATACGAGCGGCTTGCGGCGTTGCTGGGGGGACCTGTGCCGCATGAGAAGTTCCGCGCCTATACCGATCCGGTCGAGAGCCAATACGACACCGGGTTGATCTCGCCGCGCCTGTTCGAGGCGGCGGCGCTGCGCACGCCGATGATCCTGTTCACCGGTCAGTATTCAGGTCTGATCCAACCCAATGAGCATTATATCGAACTGAAGAAAGATTTCTCGAACATCGACGCTGTCATCGCCCGGCTGGAAGACCTGGAGGATCTGGAGCGTCTCGCAGACCGCGCCTTTGATCGTCTGGTCGGGTCGGGAGATTTCAGCTATCGCCAGCTCGTCAAACTGGTCGACACCACGATCTCCCGTAAGGCCGCCGAGTTGCGCGCGACGTTGCGGCCGCCTTTGCGGGATGTTCCCGGCACCGTTGAAATCGGTGCCGACCTCGAAGTGCTAACAAGCCGCCGCGAGCGCCCAACAGAAGCGCCGCGCCACCCTGTCTTCTTCCGCTACAAATCTATCGCCTGGGAAAATGAGGACCTGAAAAGTGAGATTACTCGTCTGACTCGGTTTTACACCGATGAAATTACACACATCAACGACGCGTACCGAGCAGAAATTGCAAGGTTGAACGACACCTACCGAGCCGAAATCAATCAGCTCAATCAAGAGATTGAGCGAATACACGGGGTATATAAAGCCGAAATTGCTGAATTGCACGCCGTCTATAAGGCCGAAATTGCTGAATTGCACGCCGTCTATAAAGCCGAAATTGCGCGATTGCGAGAGATAATTTCTGAAGTCCGCGATCGGTTGTACTGGCTCATCTTTATTCACAGGTTATATAAGAGGAGTGCTACGGGGATGAGGGCATTCGGCCAGACGTTACGCAAGCGCGCCGGCTCCCTACCATCAATCGACAGCTTTTGGAGCCCGGCCTGGCGACCGTTCCCGAAGCGGCGCCCGAAGCTGCACCCAGAAAGTCAAGACTTCGACCTTCAGTGAATGAAGAAACGCTTGCTCACGCTGTACCTCGACGCCAATGGCGTCGGGTCGCGCATCATCCTCGTCGACACATTGCTGCGCGGCATGCTCGGCTATCACGATGGCGACCGGCCGCCGAGGTGGTTGTGCCAAAGCCAGTGGGTGAACACGCTCTTTGCCGAGCTGCAGGATGTGAATGCCCGGTCGTCCTACGCGGCCGATTGGCGCGAGGCCTTTCTTGGGTCACCCGACTTGGAGGTAGAGGTCTGCAACATTAACAACTTGGTGCATTTCGGGCGCTGTTTGCTTCGGCTGAAGCAGTACGACTTGATCATCGTCTCGCATGTCGCGGCTGGAGACGATATGAAGCTGTTGCTGCGTTGCGCGCATTGGTTCCACCGTCGGCGTGCGCCGCTGATCGTGTTCATCGGCAATGAATACGATCTGTTTGACGAAAAGATTGGCTTCATTCGGGAGGTTCGATCCGAATTTGTGTGCAGCCAGCTGCCGATCGCCGCCGCCAATTATCTGTACGGAGAATGTGAACATAGCCGCGTCGTCGAGATGCCGCACGCCTTGAACCCAAAGAATTTTTTCCCGATTCCCAACACGTGCCGCGAGATCGATATCGGCTTCATCGGCGACATCTACTGGCCATTTGTCGGAGACCGCGAGCGCACCGAGGTCATCGAGTGGTTTGAGCGGCATGGGCAGGCGCGCGGCCTGCGCTGCGATATACGAAAGGAGCGAATCCCGCGCGCGGCCTGGAATCATTTCCTGAACGGCTGCAAGGGGCTGATCGGAGCCGAGTCGGGCACCTACTACCTCAATGAGCGCGGCCGCCTGCTGGATCGGGCGCGCACCTACAACCTCGTCGAAAACCCTGCTGCCACCTTCGATACGGTATTCGCCAAATTCTATCATGGCCAGAAGCCCGGCATTTCCGGAAAATGCATCTCCTCGCGCCATTTCGAGCCGATCGGCACCAAAACCTGCCAGGTCCTGCTCGAAGGACATTACAATGGGATACTCGAAGCCGACCGGCACTATATTTCTATCAAAAAGGATTTCAGCAATATCGACGAGGCGATCGCCCGATTCCGTGATGTGAGCTACCGGACGCGCATGGTCGAGGACACGTATGATTACGTGCTTTCCCAACACACCTACCGGCACCGGGTCGAGCACCTGCTGCGCACCGTGACCTCAACGGCAGGCGCCAGGCCGTGATGACGCTGGCCGGCAATTGCTTTGAGCGAGGCTGATGCGGCTTACTGCCGAACTCTGCTGTCCGGGGCATCGGATGCCGCTCGCAGCCGACGACGGAACGCCGGAAATCACCCTCGCTACTCGCTTCTTGAGCTGTCGGCTCGGCTGCCAAATCCCGGTCATTGCCGGCATTCCTCGGTTTGTGATCTCGGACAGTTATGCGGCGAGCTTCGGAAAACAGTGGAAGGCTTTTCGCAGAACGCAGCTCGACTCATTCACCGGCGTTGCGATTTCGCGTGACCGTCTGACCCGTTGTCTGGGAGGCTCGCTTGACGCGGTGCGCAACAAATCAGTCCTGGAGGTCGGCTGCGGGGCGGGTCGATTTACGGAATTGCTGCTCAGTAGCGGCGCGCGGGTTTTTGCGAGCGATCTGTCGAGCGCCGTAGAGGCCAATTATGATAATTGCCATGGCGCGCCGGGTTATTTTATTTGCCAAGCCGACTTGCACGCCCTGCCCGTGTACCTGGGAAGCTTTGATGTAGTGGTTTGTCTGGGGGTAATCCAACACACGCCGGAGCCGGAAAAGACGGTTGCAGCATTGTGCTCCTTTGTCAAACCCGATGGTCTGCTCGTCATCGATCATTACCGCTACGGTCCGGAAGATATGACACCGATCCGGCAGCGAATTCGCCGTTTTCTGGTCGGCAGATCGCCGCGCTTTTCGCTCGGATATGTCCGTTTTCTGGTTGCGCTGTTGTGGCCGGTCCACCGGCTCTTGTGGCATTTTCGCAGCCATTCTTCGGTCGCCGCGGCGCGTCGCAAGTGGCTCTCGATATCGCCGGTTCTCGATTACCACGATTACTACAGCCAGCTCGGACCGCGGTTATTGTATGCGTGGGCTGCGCTCGACACGCATGATGCGCTGACGGACCGCTACAAGCACAAGCGCACCGTCGAAGAGATTAGAGAGTGCCTTCAAGATCTGGGAATGGAAGGAATCGAGGCGCGCTACGGCGGAAATGGCGTCGAGGCGCGTGCGCGAAAGCCTCTGGCGAATGTTGATGCCAACGAGCGTACCAACCAATCCGACCTCATTGAGACCTGCTGATGTGCGGCATCGCCGGAATCTTCGAGTTCGATCCTGGGGCGCGCGCGGATCCGCGCCTCCTCGAAGGGATGACGCAATTGATCGCGCATCGAGGGCCGGATGACAGCGGCCATGTGCTGCGCGGCAATGTCGCTCTTGGCCATCGCAGATTGTCGATCATCGACCTGTCTCCCGCCGGCCATCAACCGATGGGTAGCGACGACGGGACGGTGTGGATCACCTACAATGGCGAGTGCTACAATTACCGCAGCCTCGCCGAGGGGCTGGCGCAGCGTGGTCATCGCTTTCGCTCGACCTCCGACACCGAAGTTCTGCTGCATCTCTACCTCGAGCGAGGAGAGCGTTTCCTCGAAGAGATCGACGGCATGTTTGCGCTCGCCATCTGGGACGAACGCAAGCAGCTCCTGCTCGTCGCACGCGACCGACTTGGCATCAAGCCGCTCTACTATTCCGCGGATCATGGGCACTTTCTATTCGCCTCCGAGATGAAGGCGCTGTTGGCCGATCGCCGGGTTCCGATGGAGATCGATCCCGCGGCGCTGGCCGACTATTTCCATCTGCTCAGCATCCCCGACCCGCGCTGCATCCTGAAGGGCATCCACAAGCTGTTGCCGGGCTCTTACCTCGCGGTGACCCGGCAGCGCGTCGAACATCGCCGCTACTGGGATCTAGCAATTGCCCCCGACCCGAGCCCAAGCCTGGAGACGGTGTGCTCGCAGTTCGATCGGCGCTTTGCGGCGGCGGTCAAGGCGCACATGATCGCCGACGTATCCGTCGGGGCCTTCCTCAGCGGCGGTGTCGATTCGAGTGCGATCGTCGCCGCTGCAGCGCGTGTCGCAACAGCGCCGATCGAGACCTTCAGCATCACCTTCCCCGGGCTCAGCGAGTTCGACGAGAGCCCTTTTGCCGCGTCGGTGGCAACCCATTGCCGGGCCCATCATCACGAGTTCAGCCTGACGCCAAACCTGATCGACGGTCTGTCCCGGGTCGCCTGGCACGCCGACGAGCCCTTTGCGATCTCCTCGGCCTTCGCGCTCTATTTCCTTGCGAAGCTCGCCCGTGAGCACGTCAAAGTCGCGCTGAGCGGCGACGGGGGAGACGAGGTGTTCGCTGGTTATGTCTGGCGCCATATCGATTTTCCCGAGATCCCGAGATCGGCAATGGTCGCCGCCTCCTACCTCGGATCCGCGTTCGGGCCGCTCGCCGTTTTGTTGCCCGCGCCTTTGCGCCGGCGTCTCGGGTACGCGCAGACCCGAGACGAGCGCTATTTGCGTTCCTTTACCTGCTTCCAGAAAGAAGACTTGGCGGAGCTGCTGGAGCCGGATGCCGCGGCGGCTATCATCGAAGGCCTGGCCGACAACGTTGTGCAGCGCTGCCTCGACCAGGCGCCGGGCGGCGAGCAGCTCGCCCGCAAGCTCTACACCGACATCAAGACCACCTTGGTCAGCGAGATGCTTACCAAGGTCGACCGAATGACGATGGCACACGGGCTGGAGGCTCGCGTCCCGTTTCTCGATCATCATCTCGTGGAATGGGCCTTCACCGTTCCCGGCCGCTACAAGCTCTGCAACAGAGAGGGAAAGCTCCTCGTCAAAAAGGCGATGGAGCGCCACCTTCCCCGAGATATTTTATACCGGCCGAAACAGGGCTTTAATGTTCCCCTGAAACTGTGGATGCGAGCCGAGCTGAAGGAGTTCGTGCGGGACAGTCTCACCGCCACGCGCTTTGCGGAACGCGGGCTCTACCGACCACAGGCCGTAGCGGCGCTGCTGGATGATCATTTCGCCGAGCGAGTGGATGGTTCGAACAAGATCTTCGCAATCTTGATGCTCGAACTGTGGTACCAGAAATTCGCCGATGTGCGGCGCGAATATTATGTTGCGTAATGCTGTCGAAGGCGGGGGAGCAGAAATCCCCGTAAGCGCAGCGCGAGCGCAGGAGGAACCCGTTCAGCTAATCGGCACCACGGGCAGGACTTTGACCATTTGCGCGATCGGCTACGCCGAGAGCGTCCATGTCGCGGCGCGGGTTCGATGCTTTGCCGAGATGGGGCATCGCGTTTATCTGATCACGGAGACCCAGAGCCCTGATGGAATCGAAGGGGTCACCGAGCTCGTCCCGGCCCTCGATCCCGATCTTTGCCGAAAATTCTGGTTCCAGCTGATCTTGTGGGGTTGCCGCAGGCTCGGCGGGCGGAGCGTCGACGACGCGTGGCGGGTCGTCACCTTCATCCGATTGCTTCGCCGGTGCCGGCCCGACATCGTGCATGTCCATTTTGCCTACAGCTATTATGGATGGCTCGCCGGATTGCTCGGCTGCCGCCCTTTGGTCGTGACGGTCATGGGCGGCGACGTGCTGTTCGAAGAACAGGGAGAACCGACACCGACCGGGAAGTGGTTGACGCTCGAACTGTTGCGCAAAGCCGATTACATCACCTCCAAGTCGAATTATTTGACCCAGGTACTCGACCGCATCGGGGGATTCGGGCGTAAAGCCGAACGCATCGTCTGGGGGATCTCTCTCGCCAGGTTTGGCCGGGTTGACGCAGTAGAGTTGCGGCGATCGCTCGGGCTCTCCCCCCATCGGCGGGTGATCCTCAGCCCGAAGATCTTGCGCCCGCTCTACCGCGTCCATCTCGTGGTCGAAGCAATGGCGGCCGTGAGCCGAGCCTTTCCCGAGACGGTGCTGCTGGTCACAGAGTACTCGCCGGATTGCGACTACCGATCCGAGATCGCTCGACTGATCGCGGATCTCGGCCTCGGCAATCACGTGATGTTCTGCGGGCGGATCGATCACGCCGAGATGCCACGGTATTACAGCCTGGCGGAAATCGCCGTCGCGGTCCCCGCTTCCGACGGGTTGCCGCAGACTCTGCTCGAGGGCATGGCGTGCGAGACCCCCAACCTGCTCAGCAAGCTGCCGCGATACGAGGAGATCGTGCAGCACGAGGAAAGCGCCTATTTCGTCGAAGCGAGCGCTGCCGCGATCGCCGACGGTATTATCCGACTGCTAGACGACGCCGGCTTGCGCGCCAAGCTCGCCGGAAACGCGCTGAACATCGTGCGGCGCGAAGCGGACCTTGATCTGCAGGCGCGGCGCGTGGAGCGGCGTTATCAGCAGCTTGCCGCCAGCATTCGTCCGCGGGTAATTCGTCCCGCGGCATTGCTGGCCGCGTGCCGTTCGTTCTCCGACACGCGCCAAATCGACCCGAAAATCTCGTAATAAACCTGGTAAGGCCAGCTGTGATCTCGACCACGCGACCGCTCAGGGTCCTGATGGTCTGCGCCCACGAACCAACCCTCGATCCCCGCATCCGCTGGGAAGCCGAGGGCGCGGCGGACCGCTTTGCCGTATCAGTGCTGGGCTTCAACCGCGATGACGGGTCGCTGCCGGAGCACGAGAACGTCGACGGCTACCGGATCGTGCGGCTGAAACCAATTCAAGTCAGCGGCGCTCATTACTTCTGGCGATTGAAGGATGTCATCTCGAATCGGGTCCGCGTGCCAATCGGCATCCTCGCGGTATTGCTCTGGCCGATCATGGTTCTGGCGGAGATTTTGCTGCTCCTTCTGCGTGCAGTGGCTCGTACGATGGTGCGTTGGATGGTGCGCTGCACCTCGCGGCTGGTAACCGTCTCCCTGCTGTTCAAAGCGCTCCGCGGCTCGACGATCCCGGGCCTGGTGCGCGGCCGGCTCATCGCCAGGGTGCAATACATTGTCGTGGTGCTGCGGGTTCAGTTCGCCACTGCAACATCGCTGTTCTGGAACTACCTGCGCGACGCCTCGGAGAAGCCCGACGTGATCCACTGCAACGATCTCGACACTTTGTTGGTCGGAGTGCTGGCCAAGCAGCGTTACGGGTGCCGGTTGATATTCGACGCCCACGAGTTCTATCCGCACAGCGACCCCAACGGAAAATGGATCGACGTCACTTTTTTCTCGATGCTCGAACGCTTCCTCATCCGGAAGGCCGATGCCGTCGTTACAGTCAACCCGCCTCTTGCCGCGGCGATGCGCGATGCCTATGGGCTCGAACGCGTTTATTATGTGCCGAACGCCGAACCCTGGACCGAGGTCCGGCCGAAACCGCCAGCAGGTTCGGAGATGGAGCGATTGGCCAAGGGCCGAACAAGGTTTTTGTTTCAGGGACGCTTTACCCCGGGACGAGGAATCGACGAGCTGATCGAAGGTTGGGCACGGGTCGATGGCTGTAAGGCAGCGCTTTTCCTGCGCGGGCCAGACAACATGTGGCGCCAGGCGGCGATGATGCTCGCTGCGCGGCTGGGATTGCTCGACCGCAGCGTCTATTTCTTGGACGCAGTCCAGGAGGACAGGTTGGTTGCGGCGGCCGCCGAGGCCGAGATAGGCATCATCCCGTACAAGCCGTTGATCATCAACGATCGCCTCTGCTGTCCGAACAAGCTGTCACAGTACTTGCATGCCGGGCTGATGGTGATCGCCAATGATCTGCCCTATGTGAAGTCGGTATTGACTGAAGCGGAGGCCGGCCTCTTCTACAATTCGGCTGATCTCGACACCCTTGCCGCAGTGGTCCACCGGATTGTCGGCGATCCTGAACTGCTCAGCCGCAACCGCGGGAACGCCTTGCGGTTCGCCCGCGATCGGTTCAACTGGCAGGTGCAGGCTGAGACGCTCTACGCGCTCTATCGCTCCACCGCCGATGTCGCGGAAAACGCGCCATCGGGCGTGGTTGTCCAGACCGCGACATACCCTGAGGGCGCCGCCCCGAGGGCATGCGGTCAGTCTTCGTGACGGAGAGTTGAACGGATATGTGTGGGATCGCAGGTATCGTTTCGATCGACGGGACGACGGTCCCGCGGCTCGACGGCGGTCTCAATCTCCTGGGGCGCATGGTTGCGCACCGCGGCCCGGATGGCGACGGCACCTGGACCTCCCAGTCGCGCCGCGCTGGGCTCGCCCATCGCCGCCTGGCGATCATCGATTTGAGCGATGCCGGGCAACAGCCGATGGTCGCACCGGGTCCGACGGTGATCACCTATAATGGCGAGATCTACAACTATCTGGAACTTCGCACCGAGCTGTTGTCCGGCTGGCGGTTCCGCTCGACCTCAGACACCGAATGCATTCTCGCCGCCTACGACCGCTATGAGACCGGCTGTCTCGATCGGCTGCGCGGCATGTTCGCCTTTGCCGTCTGGGACGATCACCGCCAGCGCCTGTTTTGCGCGCGCGACCGTTTTGGCATCAAGCCATTTTATTATGCCGTCGTCGGAAACCTCTTCGTATTCGCTTCCGAGGCCAAGGCGCTGCTCCCATTCCTCCCCGACATCGAAACCGATCCCGCCGCGCTCGCCGAATATCTGACCTTTCAATACACGATCGGTGAGGCGACGTTGTTTTGCGGCGTCAAGCAGCTATTGCCCGGGCACGCGCTGACCGTCGAGAACGGCAGGGTACGCGTCTGGCGTTATTGGGATGTCCGTTACGAAATCGATTACGATCATAGCGCGCGGTATTTCGAAAACCGCCTCGTCGATCTGCTCGACGATTCGGTCGGGCTGCACCTGCGCAGCGACGTGCCGGTTGGCGCCTATGTTTCGGGCGGGCTCGATTCGAGCCTGATCGCGATCCTCGCCGGCAAGATCCAGCACGGCATCGGCGACTGCTTTCACGGGCGCTTCACCCAATTCCCGGGCTACGACGAGAGCGCCTATGCCGAGGCCGCGGTCGGCGCAGCCGGCGGACGGCTGCACGTCATCGACATCACCGCCCGGCATTTCCGTGACCATATCGAGGACGTGCTCTACCACCTCGATTCCCCAGTGGCAGGGCCAGGGTCGTTTCCTCAGTTCATGGTCTCCCGACTAGCCGCGCAGCATCTGAAGGTGGTTCTCGGCGGCCAAGGCGGCGATGAAATCTTCGGCGGCTATGCCCGATACCTGCTGGCCTATTTCGAGCAATGCATCGGGGCGGCTCTCGACGGCACGTACAAAAACGGCAATTTTGTCGTCACGATCGAGTCGATTGTTCCGAACCTCGGGTTGCTGCGTGAGTACAAGCCGCTGATGAAGGAGTTCTGGCGCGAAGGATTGTTCGGCGGCCATGACGAGCGCTATTTCCGGCTGATCGACCGCTCCACCGACGTGGAGCAGGAGGTCGATTGGGCAGTGCTCGACAAGAACCGGGTGTTTGAAAGCTTTCTGGCGATTTTCAACAACCAGAGCAACGTGCACAAGGAGGCCTATTTCGACAAGATGACGCACTTCGATTTCAAATGCCTTCTGCCGGCTCTGTTGCAGGTGGAGGACCGGATGAGCATGGCGCACGGCCTCGAGAGCCGCGTGCCACTGCTCGACCATCCGCTGATCGAGTTCGCCGCGACGGTGCCTGCCGACGTGAAGTTCCGGGGCGGCCGGATGAAGCACTTGTTGAAGCTCGCCTATGGTGCCCAGTTGCCGCCGCCGATCGCCGAGCGGCGCGACAAGATGGGCTTCCCGGTGCCGCTCAAGGAATGGTTCTCAGCCGAGCTGCGCGATCTCGTCGAGGACACCTTCCGCAGCCAATGCGCACGCCAGCGCCCGTTTATGAACGCCCCCGCAATTCTCGCCAATTTCGAGAATGCCGGCCGTTTCTCGCGCAAGGTGTGGGGGCTCCTGAGCCTCGAGCTGTGGCACCAGATCTTCCACGACCGCGCCGATCGCTATCGGCGGATGTTGGCCGAGACCCCGGGTGAGGAGATGGCGCTTGCCGCCGGGGCCGGGCAGTAATTGCAGCTCGCCGCCAGCCGGAGCGGACACGCGAGAGGTGGATCATCGGATGCAACCGCGCGCCGTCGTGATCGTCTTCATGGGTGATTCGATCACCGGCGGCCAGTTCGCCGAACCGAACCAGCGGTGGACTGCGCTGATCGGTGATGCACTCATTCGGGACTACTTGGCAACACCGGTCAACTTTTACATTCTCAATCGTGGGATCTCGGGCGAGACCACGCGCCAGGGGCTCGAGCGATTTCCCGGCGACGTTCAGCAGCATCGCCCGGAGATCATGACCTTGCAGTTCGGCCTCAACGATTGCAATTGCTGGGTCACCGACGGGGGTTTGCCGCGCGTATCGGAGCCCGCCTATCGGGCGAACCTCGTCGAAATGATCGAGCGGGCGCGCCATTTCGGCGCTCGGCACGTCATCCTATCGACGAATCACCCGACATTACGGCACAAGATCCTGACAGGCGGAGAGAGCTTGGAGGCGCGCCGGCGGCGGTACAACGATCATGTGCGTGACGTCGCCACGTTGACAGGCGTCACCTTGTGCGACGTCGAGCACAGCTTCGCCCATCTCGACCCCCGCGAGTTGGCCGAGATGCTCCAGCCTTATCCGGACCACCTCCATCTCAGCCCCAGGGGACACCAGCTCTACGCGAGCGCCATCCAGCCGCATATCGAACGAGCCGTCGCCGATATTGCGGCACGCTGAGAGACGCCATGCCCAAGAGCAGCACCGATCTGCATTGGAACCGGCGCGCGCTCGCCGAAGAAGACGAGGCCAGGGTCAACATACACGACACGGTGCAGCGCGATCTCGAGCTCGACTTTGTCTTCGCGCACCTGCCGGAGAGCGGCCGGGTATTGGAGGTAGGCTGCGGCAATGGCTATGTCACGCGGCAGATCCGAGAGCGGTGCGCCTGGGTCGATGCCTTCGATTTCGCCGAGAACATGATCGAGCGTGCCCGCCGCAGCTGGGGCGAGCGCAACAACCGCTTTTACCACGGCAGCGTGCTCGATCCCGCGACCTGCGAGGCGACCGCCTACGGTGCCGCGGTTTGCGTGCGGGTGCTGATCAACCTGCAAAGCCTAGCGGAGCAGGTGAGCTCACTCGACAACATTGCCGGCTGGCTCGTACCGGGTGGCAAACTGATTCTGGTCGAGGGCTTTCGCGACGGGTTCGATGCCCTCAATCGACTGCGCAACGACATCGATCTGCCGGACATCGTCCCGGCTGCGATCAATTATTATTCATATCTCGCGGAGTTGAAATCGGCGATCGACGCCCACTTTGAGGTGGTCGACAGCTTCCACACCGGTATGTTCGATTTTCTGACCCGCATCGTCTATCCCCGCCTGGTCGGGCCGGACCAGGTCGAGAGCGCCGGTGACTTCCATGCCAAAATCGCGTCTGTCGCGCGCTCCTTCAACCCGGCTGATACGCTGCCGCTCGCCCGCGTCAGAGGGTTTGCTCTGGTCAAGCGGGGTAAATAGATTTGGAGAAGATCGCGGGATGAAGGTGTTTGTCACTGGCGGGTCGGGTCTCGTCGGCTCGACCGTCATCGACCTGTTGCTCGGCCGCGGCGACGAGGTCGTCGCGATCGATAACTTTGCCACCGGCCGACGCGACAACCTGACGCCGCACCCCGGTCTGCGCATGGTCGAGGGCAGCATCGCCGACGCCCGTTTGGTCGACGGGCTGATAGGCGATTTCCACCCCGACATCGTCGTCCACACCGCCGCGTCGTACAAGGACCCCGACGATTGGCACGGTGATGCGCTGACCAACTGTGTGGGCAGCGCCAACGTCGCGCGCGCCTGCAAGGACCACAAAGTGGCCCGGCTGATTTATTTTCAAACCGCACTCTGCTACGGCACGAGCCCACGCGAACAGCCGATCACCCTCGACCATCCCCTCGACCCGGTGAACAGCAGCTATGCGATCTCGAAGACCGCGGGCGAACATTACATCCAGTACAGCGGCGTCGATTGGGTCACCTTTCGCCTGGCCAATGTCGTCGGGCCGCGCAATGTCAGCGGACCGTTGCCGATCTTTTTCGAGCGGCTGTCGCAAGGAAAACGCTGCTTCGTCACCGCGGCACGGCGCGACTTCGTCTTTGTTCAGGATTTGGCCCGGATCGTTGTCAAGGCGGCCGACGGTACCGGAAGCGGCACCTACCACTTCTCCTCGGGACGGGATGTCGCGATTAAGGAACTCTATGACGCGGTCGTCCTGGCGATGAAGCTCAACGACTATCCAGAGCCGGAAATCCGGCCGCTCGGACCGGACGACGCGCCCAGCATTCTGCTCGACCCTACCCGCACGTTCCGCGATTTCGGCGAGACGCGTTTCACGCCGCTCGACGAGATCGTCGCGCAAACCGTCGCCTATTACCGAGATCACGGCGTAGTGGGCGGGTACACGCATCTCCGCAGCGAGAAGAATTCGTGAGGATCCTGATCACCGGTGGCGCCGGCTGCCTCGGCACCAATCTCGTCGAAGTATACCTTGCGCAGGGGCACGAGATCCTGGTCATCGACAATTTCGCCACCGGCCGCCGCGAGGCGCTGCCTGCGCTTTCCCGGCTCGAAGTCGTCGCCGGCAGCGTCGCCGACCGGGGTCTGGTCGATGCCGCCTTCGCCCGGTTCGCCCCGAGCCATGTCATCCACAGCGCTGCCTCCTACAAGGATCCGAGCGATTGGCGCGAAGACGTGTCGACCAACGTTATCGGCACGATCAACGTCGTCGAGGCGGCACGGCGCGCGGCCGTCAAGCGGTTTGTCTATTTCCAGACGGCCTTGTGCTACGGCCGGCCGGAACGCGTGCCGATCCCGGTCGAGCACGCCACCCGTCCGTTTACCAGCTATGGCATTTCCAAGACGGCTGGCGAGGCCTATGTCGCGATCAGCGATCTGTCGTGGATCTCCTTGCGGCTTGCCAACGTCACCGGACCCCGCCTTGCGATCGGACCCATTCCGACGTTCTACAAGCGTCTCAAATCGGGACAGAAATGCTTCTGCACCGACGCGATGCGCGACTTTCTCGACATGTCCGACTTCCTGGCGCTGATGAGGGTCGCGCTCTGCGCGGAGGCGCCGCAAGGGATCTTCAACGTCTCGACCGGCGAGGGGCACACTGTCGCGGAGGTGTTCGACGCTGTCGCATCGTGTCTCGGCATCAGCCCGGCGGAGCCCGTTCCGGTCGTGCCGCCGAACCCTGACGATATACCTGCTGTCGTGCTCGATCCGTCCTACACTTCCAATGTGTTGGGGTGGACGGCGAAAGTCGGGTTCTACCAGTCGATCGCCCGGGTGATCGGCTGGTACGACGCGCACGGGGTCTCGACCATCCATAGCCATCTGCAGCCGGTGCCGGCGGAAAGGTCATGACCGGGCCGGAGTTCGTCGGTTCGACAATCCTTGTCGTCGGCGGTGCGGGGTTTGTCGGCAGCGCTCTGGTCCGTCGGCTTTTGCAATTCGAGCCACGCCGGCTGGTGATCGTCGACAATCTCTTGTCGGCCGACAAGAGCAACCTGCCGGAGCATCGGGCCGTCGAGACGATTTTTGCGTCGATCGCCGATGACGAGGTGCTCGCGGCATTGCCGCGCGACCTCGATTTCGCGTTTCACCTGGCCTGCTACCATGGCAATCAGTCGTCGATCCACGATCCGCTCGCCGATCATCAGAACAACGCTCTGACGACATTGAAACTGCTCGACCGCGTGAAGGACTTCACGGCCCTCAAGAAGATCGTTTACTCGGCGGCCGGGTGTGCGGTCGCCGCCAAGACATTCGACCGGCCCGAGGCCACCGAGGAGGATGCCCCAGTCTCGCTGTTCCACGACAGCCCGTATTCCATCTCGAAGCTGATCGGCGAGATGTACGGCAACTACTATTTCATGCGCTACGGGCTGCCGTTTGTGAGGGCGCGGTTTCAGAATGTCTATGGGCCGGGCGAGATCCTGGGTGCAGGGCGATGGCGCGGGACGCCCCACACGGTATGGCGCAATGTGACGCCAACCTTTGTCTGGAAGGCGCTGCAGCGGGAAGCACTGCCGGTCGAGAACGGCGGCCTCGCGACCCGCGATTTCATCTTTGTCGAGGACATCGTCGAGGGCCTGGTCGCCTGCGCCCGGAGGGGTCGCCCGGGCGAAGTCTACAACCTCGCTTCCGGGGTCGAGACCTCGATCCTCGACCTCGCGCGTCTCGTCAACGAGCTGACGCAGAACCCGACGCCGATCGCCCTGGCGCCGGCGCGCGAGTGGGATCGCTCGGGCCGACGGTTCGGCGCCCCGGAGAAGGCGCGCAAAGAGTTGGGTTTTGTCGCCGCCACCGCATTGCGCGACGGGTTGCAGCGGACGGTCGCCTGGACCCGTGCGAACCGCGGCACGATCCGACGCTGCATGCTGCGGCATGCCGATTTCCTGCCCGAGCTGCGCGAGGCAATCGCCTGACCGGGTTGTGCATCCTGACCGTGGTCGGCGCCCGGCCGCAATTCGTCAAGGCGGCGGCAATGTCGCGGGCGATCAAGGCCGCCGATGGGGTCAACGAGATCCTGGTTCATACCGGCCAGCATTTCGACCCCGGCATGTCCGAGATCTTTTTCGAGGAGCTCGGGCTCGCTGCACCGCACGTCAATCTGGGCATCCATGGCGGCGGCCACGGCGAGATGACCGGCAAGATGCTCGCGGCACTCGAACGGGTCATCATCGAGGAGCGGCCCGACCTCGTGCTCGTGCCGGGCGACACGACATCCACGCTCGCCGGCGCCTTGGCGGCGGTGAAGCTGCATGTCCCGGTTGTGCACCTCGAAGCGGGGCTGCGCTCCTACAACCGGCGCATGCCCGAGGAGATCAACCGAGTCCTGACCGATCACATCAGCGCCTTGCTGCTGTGCCCAACCGCGACAGCGGTCGCCAATTTGCGGCGCGAGGGTGTCGTGCGCGGCGTCCACGACATCGGCGATGTGATGTACGACGCGACCTTGTTCGCCGCCGCGGCCGCCCGGCGTTCGCGGGTGCTCGACCGGTTGGGGATCGCCCCGCACTCCTACACGGTCGCGACCGTCCACCGCGCCGAGAGCACCGAGGACGCGGACACGTTAGGCGAAATCCTGGCATTTCTGCGGGAGCGCGCGCGCGACTGCACTGTGGTGCTGCCGATCCATCCGCGGACACGCAAGCAGATCGAGGCGTGCAAGCTCGATCTTGCCGGCATCACGACCTGCGATCCTGTCGGTTATCTCGACATGCATCGGCTGCTGCAATCGGCCGTTGCGGTGTTCACCGATTCAGGCGGGTTACAAAAGGAAGCCTATTTCCACCGGGTCCCTTGCGTCACCTTGCGCAGCGAGACCGAGTGGGTGGAGACCGTCGAGGCGGGCTGGAACCGGCTCTGGAAGGGGCCCGATTATGCCCCGCGAAAGCAAATCGATGCCTATGGCGACGGGCACGCCGCCGCGAAGGCGGTAGCGCTCATCGTCGATTACCTCAGAGGTTGCCCCTCACCCTCCCGCTGCACGGGTCCCTCCCTCTCCCCGCACGCGGGGTGAGGGGCAGGCTTTACCTGCAACACCATGTCGGGCGGGAGCCGGATTCGCACCGTCGTCCTTACTGTCCAATATAGCACCAGATCGTCGTATTATCTGGATTGGGCGGAGGCTTTCGCACAGTCTCCTTTGTTCGAGGCCACGGCATTCAATCTGTTCAATCGAGATCGGCGCCGGGCTGCGAGACGGGCGATCGAAGATGCCGAGCTGGTCGTCGCGTTGCACGCGTGCTCGGCCGATACGCTCGAGTTCATCAAGCCGCTGTTGGGTGCGCTGAAACTCAGGCGCGGCCGCTTCTTGATGCTGGTCACCAACGAATACAACGTGCCCTGGGCACGGATCGCCGACAAGCGCGACTTTCTGCGCGATACAGGAGCCGATTACGTCGGGACCCAGCTTCCGCTCGAGACCGGGCAGTGGCTCTACGCCGATACCGGGGCAAGGGTTCTGGCACTGCCGCACGCGCTGAACGACGCCGTGTTTCGCCGCGACAAGCCCGACCCGACGCGCGCGATCGACATCGGCGGACGCAGCGCCCGCTACCCTGTGTTCATCGGCGATGATGAGCGCAACCGAGCCCTCGATGTGTTCGCCGGAATTGCACCAGCGGCCGGGCTGCGCGTCGACATCGACACGCGTTCGCGGCTCGATCGTCCGGGATGGGCGGCGTTTCTCAATGATTGTCGGGCGACGGTCGGAACCGAAGCCGGGTCGTGGTATCTCGAGCGCGACGACCGCACGGCGCTCGCGATCCGGGAATTCCTGCGCAATCGGCCGGGCGTTAGGACGATTCGCGCCGACGGCCTCCTGCACTCGGCTACCCGACGCCTTCCTTATCATCTCAAGACCTGGCTCAGGGCGCTCGTGAAATTCTCGCCGATGCGGCATGAGGCGCTCGATGATTCGGGGGTGAGCTTCGAAGAAATCGAGGCCCGCTTTTTTTCCGGCTACCCCCGCTGTCCGATGTATTCAAAAGCCATCTCGTCCCGACATTTCGACGCGGCGGGAACCGGAACCTGCCAGATCCTGGTACGCGGTCGCTACAACGACATCCTGCAAGCGGGCGAGCACTACATCGCCGTCAATCCGGACATGAGTGACGCGCGGCAGGCGATCGAACGCTTCAGCGACCCGGTAGAGCGCCGCCGGATCGCCGAGAGCGCCTACGCACTGGTCCATGATGGACACACCTACCGGCATCGCACCGCCGCCCTTCACGAAATGCTGTCCGGCGGCTAAAGCACAATTTCGCGGAGGCCCCTCACCCGGCCCTCTCCCCGCGAGCGCGGAGAGGGAGGGGGTGAGGGGCGGCAAACGATCGGATATATTCGCCGGTGTCTTGATCGCGGCGCGAGGGGGGAGCGGTGATCGGGCAAGCGTTATTGGGGTTCCGCGCGTGCACGGCGGCGTTGCTGCTCGTCGCCGGGACGGTAGGCGCGCACGGCGCGGCGTTTGCCGCCGAGCAGATGGCGCCGTTGGCCGCCCGCATCATCGCGGCCGAGGGCGGCCCGGGCGACAATCCGTTATCGAGTGCCTCCGGCTACGGCCAGTTTCTGCGCGACACCTGGCTCGACGTCTTCCGGCGCGCTTATCCGCGTCTGGCGCTGATCCTGACGGGGGAGCAGATCCTCGCGCTGCGCGAGGTCAAGCCGCTGGCCGAGCAGCTCACCGACCGGTTCGCGCAGGACAATGCGGTTGCGCTGCGGCAGCTCGGTCTGCCGGCCAGCGATGCGACATTGTCGCTGGCGCACGCCGTGGGCGCGGGTGGGGCGATCAACGTCCTGACCTCGGCACCCGGTCGGCCTCTGCGCGAGCTCTTGAGCCCGCAGGCAATCGAGGCCAATCCGGCTTTCGGCGGTATGACGGCCGAGCAGCTGCGGCACTGGGCGACGACCCGGGTTGCCGCGACGGCCGCTACCCTGGCGAACCAGTCGCCGACGACAGCATCGCGCGAGGAGGGTGCCGCCGCGCCGCGCCGCGCCATGCCCGAGGTGATCGCGCCGGCCCAGGATTTCCGGGTCGACGGGCGCGAGAAAGCCTCGCAAATCTTGACGGAGAACCGGGCCGCAGTCGAGCGTTTGCAGAGTTTTGTCGAAGCGGCCTCTGCAGCACTAGAGCGCGGCGATCCCGCCGCGCTGCGCTCGTTGCAACAAGCCGGCAAGACGCTCGTCTTCGCCGCTATACGTGAAGCGGCAATTCGCTCGGCATACCGGCAATTCGCGCCGATCGCGCGCGCCGACCGCCCCGGTGAACCCAAGCTCGCCGTGCTGCGCGACGTCGCCATGGCGCTGGCCGGCAAAATGCAACGCGAAGACGCGCTGCTGCTGAGCATCGCCGCGCACCGGCGCGGCGCGGCGGCCGGGGGCGCGGCCCCGACCCGCTCGGCGGAACGCGCCCAACCATGACGCGAGGCCGCGAAATAGCTCTTTACGACCATAGCTCTTTACGACCGTGGCGTGCGAGGACGAGCAAGGTTCGCGAAAAGCGAAATCGCGAATCGTTTTGCTTGACGCGCAGGTTGGGTTTAGGCTTAAATACTGATCCGGCAATTCGAGGCCCTTTGGGGGGAGTGAGAGAAATGAAGCTGAGATGGAAACATGGCCTGCCGCTGGCCGCGGCGGCGGTCGCTTTCGCGTGCTTGACACCAGGCGCTTCTGCGACATCGTTTCAGGCCTCGACTACGAACACCTACTCGGCCCAAACGGTCGCTATGAATGGCGGTAACGTCGCTATACCGAGCGGGGCTACCATCGCTGGTGGCCCGATCAGATATCAGACTTTCAGTGGCCAATTTGCCGGCGCCGCGGCCGGCATCGCGGGTGATACGATTGTCTTCACCGCGCTGACGGCGGGCGCGACGTTCAGCGGAGCGCCGGTGGCGGTTTGCACGGGCTGCCCTGCGACTACCAGTTTCACCACAACGGTCTCCACCAATGCGATCACCGTGACGGTCTTTAGCACCGCGAACTTCCCCCCGGCTTTGGCGGTGCCCGTGGGTGCCATCATCACGCTGCAAGACAGTGCTGCGGTGCCCGCAGCAGGCACTTTCCACGGTCCGTCGGTCACCCTCCAAGGTCTGTCGAACCTGCAGACTGTCCCCCCGACCTCCGGCGCGGCGCGGCAGCCGGGGGCGCGGCCCCGACCCGCTCGGCGGAACGCGCCCAACCATGACGCGAGGCCGCGAAA
>WNFT01000600.1_pt1 | contig 30131 bp, 25 predicted proteins | sample 5400191 | NCBI WGS metagenome assembly WNFT01 (sample SAMN13153359, study PRJNA577476) | soil metagenome | isolation source: 80 cm saprolite under Madrone tree | place: USA:California | collected 2016-06-14 | reverse complement strand
ACGAGAGGACCGGGGTGGACGGACCTCTGGTGTGCGAGCTGTTCCGCCAGGAGCATCGCTCGGTAGCTATGTCCGGCAGGGATAAGCGCTGAAGGCATCTAAGCGCGAAACCCGCCTGAAGATGAGACCTCCCAGGGCGTAAGCCCTCTGAAGGGCCCTCGTAGATTACGAGGTTGATAGGCCGGAGGTGTAAGCGCCGTAAGGCGTTCAGCTGACCGGTACTAATCGCCCGTGCGGCTTGACCACGATTATTTCTCAGACATCCCTGAAACGTGCGAGATGCAGCGCTTGGCTACACTCGAGAGTCTCCGTATTCGGCGGCGGCATTGCCGCCGCGAGAGTTCCCGGTGGCGTTGCCGGAGGGGCCACACCCGTTCCCATCCCGAACACGGAAGTTAAGCCCTCCTGGGCCGATGGTACTGCGCTGGCAACGGCGTGGGAGAGTAGGTCGCTGCCGGGGTAAATTCGAAGGGGGCCGCCGCGGCCCCCTTCGTGCATTCCAGCTTCGGCCGACCGCTCTACCCCGGGAACACGGGACGTCTCCTCCCGCGAGGGCTCAGCGCGCGAACGCGGTGAAGAGCGCCATGGCGAAGCCGACGCCGGTGAGGGCAGTCGCGGCGCCGGCGAGAAGCCAGTCGAACGCCGTCTCGGCGCGCCGCTCGGCGAGGGACAGGACGAGGCCGGCGGCGAAGCCTCCGGCGAAGCCCCCGGCGTGGGCCAGATTGTTCACGCCCGCCAGGAAGAATCCCGAGATGAAGAGGATCAGAGCCCACTGCCCGTATTGCTGCAGCACCAGCCGACCGAAGGCGCCGCCGCGCTTGCGCGCGTACGCGATGATCGCGCCGAGGAGACCGAAGATGGAGCCCGAGGCGCCGACGGTGAACAGCACGTTGAACGTGTTCGACAAAACGAACCCGGCGGCGCCCGAGACGGTAAAGATCACGACCAGCCGCGCCGGGCCGTAGATTTCCTCGACCGCAGGCCCCAGCTGGCGGATCCACAACACATTGAAGATGATGTGCAGCAGACCTCCGTGCAGGTAGATCGCCGTGAAGATCGTCCACCAGTGGCCGGCCTGCCACGGGATGGCGCCGGCTGCGCCGAACGCCCACAGCGCCCGGTCGCTCGGCGAGAAGACATCGAAGATGCCACGCGGACGGAGCGCTGCGTACGGATCGAAGACGAGGGTGGCGACGTAGAGCGCCACGCACACGCCAGTCACGGTGTTGGTGAAGTTCCACGAGCGAAAGACTGCGCGCAGCGGGCCGGCGAACCCCCACATGCCCGGATTGCGTCGTCCGCAGACGAGGCACACGAGCGCGTCGGCGTTCGTCAACCTCCCGCAGGACGGGCAGAGAATCGACCCCGACGTCTTACGGAACATCGCGCTCGTCGGCGGGGACGCGGTAGCCGTCGAGCCACACGCCGAGGTCGACGAGGTGGCACGTGAGGGAACAGAATAGTCGGTGCGGGTTCCGCTGCCAGGGGGCCGAGGCGCCACATATTGGGCAGGTCACGTCCGGCTCGAGCGGCTCGAGATCAGCCCTATCCGCGTTCGACATCATTGCTGTCGGCGGACTCGTCGTCCATCCCAGCCTGAATCCTACGAGTGCCCGCAAAGCGTGTCAACTCGGGTACTTGGCGCCCGCGCGGGGACGGTTTTCGTTGACACTCGTCGAGGGCGTCGCGTAGAGTTGCGGGGATCTCTCCACCGAAGGAGCCCACCGCATGAACCGGATGCACTCGGCGACTGTTCGCTCGACGCTCAGGACCGTAGCGGTGCTGCTGCTCGCGCTGACGATGAGCGCTGCCGCGGCCGCTCCCGAGGCCCTGGCCGCGGCGCCGGCGGGGCCGGCCGGCGCGGGCCAGCACGCGGGCGGGGGCGAAGCGAATCTCAAGGTCCCCGATCTCGGGCAGGTCGCGGTCGGCGGGATGAACGGCCGCACACTGCTCCTGCTCGGCCTGGTCGTCTGCGCGCTCGGGCTCCTCTTCGGGATCGTGATCTTCAAGCAATTGAGGGGCTTACCCGTCCACCCCGCGATGCGCGAGATCTCGGAGCTGATCTACGAGACCTGCAAGACCTACCTGATCACGCAAGGCAAGTTCCTGCTCGTCCTCGAAGCGTTCATCGGCGTCATCATCGTGCTCTACTTCGGCGTCCTCCTGAAGTTCGATGCGTCGAAAGTGCTGATCATCCTCGCCTTCAGCCTGATCGGCATCGGGGGGAGCTACGGCGTCGCCTGGTTCGGGATGAGGATCAACACGTTCGCGAACTCGCGCACCGCCTTCGCGAGCCTCGCGGGCAAGCCGTTCCCGGTGTACGCGATTCCGCTCAAGGCCGGCATGAGCGTGGGGATGCTCCTCATCAGCGTCGAGCTGTTCCTGATGCTCTGTATCCTGCTTTTCATTCCCGGCGACTACGCGGGCCCGTGCTTCATCGGCTTCGCCATCGGCGAGTCACTCGGCGCGGCCGCGCTCCGGATCGCGGGCGGCATCTTCACGAAGATCGCCGATATCGGCTCCGACCTCATGAAGATCGTGTTCAACATCAAGGAGGACGACGCGCGCAACCCGGGCGTCATCGCCGACTGCACCGGCGACAACGCGGGCGACTCGGTGGGCCCGAGTGCCGACGGCTTCGAGACGTACGGCGTCACCGGCGTGGCCCTCATCTCGTTCATCCTGCTCGCGGTGAAGGAGCCGGCCGTGCAGGGGCAGCTCCTGGTGTGGATTTTCACGATGCGCGTTCTCATGATCCTCGCGAGCGGGGTGTCGTACCTCCTCAACGCGGTGGTGGCCCGCGCGAGGTACGGCGCCGCGACGCGGATGAACTTCGAAGCCCCGCTCACCTCGCTCGTGTGGATCACGTCGATCATCTCCGTGCTCATGACGTACTTCGCGTCATGGGAGCTGATCCCCGATCTGGGCGACGGCACCCTCTGGTGGAAGCTCTCGACCGTGATCACCTGTGGAACGCTGGCGGGCGCGATCATCCCCGAGCTGGTCAAGATCTTCACCTCGACCGAGTCGGGCCACGTCCGTGAAGTGGTGACGTCGGCGCGGGAAGGCGGCGCCTCGCTCGGCATCCTGTCGGGACTCGTGGCCGGGAACTTCAGCGCGTACTGGCTCGGCATGGTCATCGTCGTGCTGATGGGGATCGCGTACATGGTCAGCACGCTCGGGCTGGGGGCGCTGATGGTCGCGCCGGCGGTCTTCGCGTTCGGCCTGGTCGCGTTCGGCTTCCTCGGCATGGGGCCGGTGACGATCGCGGTGGATTCCTACGGCCCCGTCACCGATAATGCCCAGTCGGTCTTCGAGCTGTCCCTCATCGAGCAGATTCCGAACGTGGCGCAGGCGCTCAAGCGCGACCACGGCATCGACGTGAATTTCGAGTCGGCCAAGCACCTGCTCGAGGAGAACGACGGCGCCGGCAACACCTTCAAGGCGACGGCCAAGCCCGTGCTGATCGGCACGGCGGTCGTCGGGGCCACCACGATGATCTTCTCGATCATCGTCGTGCTCACGCACGGCCTGACGGAGAACCTCGACAAACTCTCACTCCTCCACCCGCCGTTCCTCCTGGGGCTCGTCACCGGTGGGGCGGTGATCTACTGGTTCACCGGCGCGTCGATGCAGGCGGTGACGACCGGCGCCTATCGGGCCGTGGAGTTCATCAAGGCCAACATCAGGCTCGAGGGCGTGACCAAGGCCTCGGTGACCGACAGCAAGCGGGTCGTCGAGATCTGCACGCAGTACGCGCAGAAGGGCATGTTCAACATCTTCCTCACCGTGTTCTTCTCGACCCTGGCCTTCGCGTTTCTGGAGCCATACTTCTTCATCGGCTACCTGATGTCGATCGCGCTCTTCGGGCTCTACCAGGCGGTATTCATGGCCAACGCGGGCGGGGCGTGGGACAACGCCAAGAAAATCGTCGAGGTGGACCTGAAGGAAAAGGGCACGGCGCTCCATGCGGCTACCGTCATCGGCGATACGGTCGGCGACCCGTTCAAGGACACCTCATCGGTGGCAATGAACCCGGTCATCAAGTTCACGACGCTGTTCGGTCTCCTGGCGGTCGAGCTCGCGGTCACGCTGACGGCCGAGAGCGGGCCCTTGCTGAGCCGCGGGCTGGCCGCCGTCTTCTTCGCGCTGTCGGTCGTGTTCGTCTGGCGCTCGTTCTATGCTATGCGCATTCGGACCGGCGGGCCGGAAGCGAATCCACCGGCGGCGCGCATGGGCGCGGTCGCGCGAGGCAAGTAGCGTCTGGTGGAGTTCCTCTCCGGCGTCCTCAGCGGGGTGTACTCGCTCGACGACCTGATCCGCTGGGGTGGCTATGTCGTCCTCGTCGGGATCGTCTTCGCCGAGACCGGTCTCCTCGTCGGCTTCTTCCTTCCTGGCGATTCGCTCCTGATCACGGCGGGCCTTGTCGCGGCGGCGGGCGGGCTCAACGTCTGGTGGCTCAACGCCCTCCTCATCCTCGCCGCGGTCACGGGCGACAGCGTCGGCTACGCGATCGGCGTCCGCCTCGGCCCTCGGCTCTTCACGCGGCCGAAGTCGCTCCTGTTCAACCCGCGCCACATCGAGCGGACGCGGGCGTTCTACGCGCGGCATGGGGCGAAGACGATCGTCATCGCCCGATTCGTGCCGATCATCCGGACATTCGCGCCGGTCGTCGCCGGCGTGGGCCAGATGGAGTATCGCCGGTTCCTTTTCTACAATGTGGCCGGCGGCGTGGGATGGGTGACCAGCATGACGTGGGCGGGCTATTTCCTCGGTCGGGCGATCCCGAATATCGCTGATTACGTTCACCTCGTCGTCATCATCGTGATCGTCTTGTCCGTCATTCCTATCGTGGTCGAGATCGTCCGGGAGCGTCGGCGGCGGTCCGTCTGATTCCTCTTGCTCTCGCTGGCGCGGTCGCGCGGCTGCCTCGGCGGCCTGGGGCATGGCTGGGTCGCCGGCTCGGGGATCTTGTATTTCTCACCCTTGCCGGGCGCCGCCGTGTGGCGCTCGCGAACATCGCGCTGGCCTTCCCAGGCGTCACGGCGACCGATCGCCGCCGAGTCTGCCGGGCCTCGTTTCAGCACCTCGGGCTGATGTTCATCGAGTTGTGCACGGTGTTGAGCGAGCCCCCGGAAAGAACGCTCGATGGCATCGCCCTCGACGGTCTGGATCATCTGAAGAACACGATGGAGACGCACGGTCGAGCACTCGTACTCACAGCTCATCTGGGGAATTGGGAGCTTCTGGCTGTGGCCCACCGGCTCATGGGCTTCCCGGCGACCGTCGTCGTGCGACCGCTCGACGCACCGTGGCTCGACATGGTGGCGGAGCGGCTGCGCCGGAAAGCCGGGATCGAGCTGATCGACAAGCGCGGCGCGCTCAGGCCGGTGCTGAGAGCCCTCCAGCGTGGCCGGCTCGTCGCCCTGCTCCTGGATCAGAATGCCTCCCGGCGTGAGGGCGTGTTTGTCTCCTTCTTCGGGCGGCCGGCGTCGACGTCGAAGAGCCTGGCGGTGCTGGCCATGCGGACCCGGGCGCCGGTGGTTCCGATGTTTATCTACCGCACCGACGTCGGACGGCATCGTGTCGTGATCCATCCACCTCTGCCCGTGGACGCAACGCCCGACAACGAGCGGGCTGTCACCGAGCTCACGCAACGCTGCACGGCCGCGGTCGAGGCGGCGATCGGCGTCGCCCCGGATCAGTGGCTGTGGATTCATGATCGTTGGCGCACGCAGCCGGTGCCACCGAAGGGGCCGGGCGCGTGATCAGCCGGTTGTTGGTCCTCGCGCTGCTCTTCGCGGGCGCCGCAGCGGTCGAGGCCTTCGACGTCCTCCCCGACCCATACCGCGCCGCCGCCGCGGCGGGGGCCGTCGGGAACGTGACGGGGCGCGTGTACGAGGAACGCCGACGGCCGGAGGGCGTCGACCAGCCGCTCGCCGGGGCCGCGGTGACCCTGCTGCCTCGCTCGGCGGAGTTCCTCCGGAGATTCGAGGAGGTCAAGCGGACGGCGCGGAACTCAGTCAGCGACTACCGCGCCGCGGCCTCGGCAATCCTGACGCTCAGGCGGGCATACGAGAAGGCGCTCTGGGAATCCGGCGCGGTCGATCTAGTCATGGGCACGGTCGTCGAGGCCGATGGGCGGTTCTTGGTGGAGAATCTACCGGCCGGGGCCTGGCTGCTCATCGTGACCCGTTCGGTCGCGACCGACAAGCGTCCGGCTGGGACCCCCTCTAAGCAGCAGCGCGGGGTCTATACGCCGGGAACCCACCTGACGGGCTACCAGCGCCTCACAATCTGGCTACGCGAGGTCACGGTCTCGAGCGGGCGTTCGGAAAGCGTGGATCTGGCAGAGCGAAGCGCCTGGTTCTCGGGAGTCGTTGAAGAGCGAGCACCGGACGCCGGCCGCTAGGCCGGCGTCCGGTTGAATCCGCGAACTCACTTCTTCTCGGCGGGCTGACCGGTCGACTTGGCGGCAGCGGCACCCGACTTGACCTGGATGGTAACGGCGGTTGCCTTACCCGCCTGGTCCATGTACCGGACCTGGACCTGGTCGCCGGGCTTCAGGTCCGCGGCGGTGATCGCCTTTTGGGACTTCCTAATGGCGGTCTTCGAATCGACCGCGAACGTCCACTCGGCGTCCTTCATTTCCTTCGAGCCCTGGGCCTTTTCCCTGCCTGCAACCACGAGACTGTCGGCGGACGCCGACTTGACGATCCCCTGGGCGTTCTTCGTCTTCTTCGCCTCGGCAGGCTTCTGCTTAGTGTCGACCGGCTTCTGCGCCGGCGCGGGCGTCGTGGCCGGTGCTGGGGCTGGAGCCGGGGAGGGTGTCTGAGCTACGGCCAGCCCGGCAGCCCCGATCCCGAATACCACTGCGACAAGTAGCACCACAGATCTCTTCACGTTCGTCACTCCTCCGCAAGAAGTTTGGGTTGGTGGGTAGTTACCACGGCCTTAGGACGGCTACTGTCAGCCATTTATTCTTAGCCTAAGTGTGCAGGAAATTTGGCGGATACTCAAGTTTTGTCACCCTCGGGCACAAGGCTCGACCGTTCCACGAACGGGCTTCACCGGGACGTTGACCGATAGGGCCCAGCATGATACAAAAGACTTTAGTTTCCTCTTCCTATGGCGATTCGACCCAGTTTCGTGGCGTTCGCGGCCTGTTTCATGTGGATTTTGCCGCCGTCTGCTGCCTGGCCCGAGGATGCCGGTCCGCATCTGTCCTCCTCGGACTCTCTTGAATTCTCCGTCGTCACGCCGGTCGACGACTTCGGTCGACCCGGTCCATCCGTGGAGGCGAAGGGCAACACTCTCGACGCGGCCGATGACCCTTCGATTTGGGTGCCTCTGGATTTCGATCCATGGGCGTACGCGTTCGCCGAATCCTCTCGCCTTCAGACCATCGGACCCACGGTGGATGCCCCGACGTACGACGTTGTCATGAACCACCAGGTGCAATTCTTTGTCGACCGCTTCACGACGAGCCGCCGCGATGTCGTCGGGCTCTGGCTCCAACGATCGCCGCAGTATCTCGGGATGATCCGGCCTGTCTTCCGATCCAAGGGGCTTCCAGACGAGCTGGCCTACACGGCGATGATCGAGAGCGGATTCAATCCGCTGGCGGTGTCACGCGCGGGCGCCAAGGGGCTGTGGCAGTTCATGGCGGGCACGGCGCGCCTTTATGGCCTGCGCGTCGACCGCTGGGTAGACGAGCGCCTCGACCCGGAGAAGTCCACCACGGCGGCGGCCGCGTATCTGCGTGACTTGCGCCTGCGTTACGGCTCGTGGCATCTCGCCCAGGCGGCCTACAATGCCGGCTCAGTGACCGTGGACAGGGCGGTACGCGCCACTGGCTCAGCGGATTTCTGGACGCTCGCTCGCACGCGATTCCTGAAGCGCGAGACCAAGGACTTCGTTCCGGCGATCCAGGCGGCGGTGGTGATCGGGCGCGACCCCGGGCAATATGGCTTCGAGTTGGGCGGGGCGGTGACAATTCCCGACCTCGAACGAGTGGCGGTCCCTCCCGGCACGGAGCTACGGAAGCTGGCCGCGAGCACCGGGATCTCGGTGCAAACTCTGAGGTCGCTCAATCCCGTTTTGATCCGCGGTGTCACTCCTCCGGGCACGACTTGGGAACTGCGTGTACCGCCCGGCACCCGGCAGGATATCTTGGCAGCCCTTGCGTCTCGGAAGAAGCTCGCCTCGGTGAATAGCGTGGGCCGTCGTGCGGCAGGCGAGGTCGACCATCACACCGTGCGCCCGCGTGACACGGTGAGCTCGATCGCCAAGCTGTATGGGGTGTCGATCGGCAACGTCGTCCGGTGGAACAACCTCGAGGACCGAGACTCGATTCGCCCGGGCGATCGGTTGCGGGTCACGGCTCGAAGCCCATCCGTCGAGCCCGACGGACAGGGCGGGTTCAGGTGAGGGTCGAAGTCAGACTCTTCGCCACCCTCGCAGCATTTCTTCCCCCTCTTGGTCGGGACGGCATCGCCGAACTCGAGCTTCCCGAAGGAAGCACCGTCGCCGACGTTGCGCAGCACCTCGGGATTCCACCCGGTCTCGCTCGTGTCGTGCTCGTCAATGGTTGCGATATCGGATCGGACGCCTCACTCGCGGCACGTGACGTCGTCACGATCTTTCCCCCCCTCGCGGGTGGAGTGTGAGCCGAACGACGGCCGCGGGCGGTGCTTCCTATGCGTCGCGCGGCAGCGTGGCCAACGAGGCCATTCCGTTCTCAGGCTCCATGGCGCGTTCGGCCGTGGCCCGCTCGATCGCTGAATCGATCTCCGCGCCCACGAGCAGCGCAACACCGCTCCAGTAGAGCCAGAGCATCAGCAAGATCACGCCGCCGATCGAGCCGTAGGCCGCGTTGTAGTAGCCGAAGTGACTCACATAGAACCGGAGCCCGAGGGAAATCGAGAGCCACGACACCAGCGCGACTGCTGAGCCCGGGGTGATCCAGGACCAGCCCCGGTCCGTCGCAGGGGCCAGGTAATATACGAGCGTCAGGCCCGTCAGCCCCAGGAGGGTCACCACGGGCCACCGGAGTAGCTGCCAGGCCAGCGCGGACACTGGACCGAGCCCGACCCAGTCCCCGACAGCGTCGCCGATGCGGCCGCCGAAGACGAGCAGCAGCATGGCGGTGAGGATGAAGAGCGAAAACCCGATCGTCAGCGTGATTGCGATGAGCCGCCTCCGCCACCAGGTCCGGCTGTCGGCGATGCCATAGGCGGCATTGAGAGCCTTCATGATCGAGAGCATGCCGCTGGAGGCCCCGAGCAGGGCCGCGAGCACACCGACCGACAGGAGACCCCCACTCGCGCCGCTGACGACCTCCCCCAGCGTCTTCTTGAGCAGCGAAGCGGCGTCGCCCGGCAGCACACGGTCGGCGTAGCTCATGAGGTGAGGCATCAGGTCGGGAGTCGGCAGCAGGCCGAGGAGCGTGGCCAGGAACAGGAGCGTCGGAACGAGCGCGAACGCGAAATAGTACGAGAGCTCTGCCGCCCGGTCGAGAATCCCGTCCTGCCAGGACCGCTCATAGACCCGCCTGCCGAGCTCTCTGACGGAAAGCCCGCCGAGCGCCCCGGGAGATACCGCCGTTCGGCCGGGTTTTCGCTTCAACGGAGCCACCTCGCCGCCTATCGTAGCAGGGGCTGAAGCCCGTCCGAAATCAGGGTGGCGCTCGGAGGGCGGTTGCTGATGCCCTCGCCTGGGTCGGGCCCCGACACCGGCCCGTCGGGTCAGTGGTAAACTCTTGTGGTTTCTCCGAAGCATTGGAGCAGCGTCGGAAGCGTCTAGGAACCCGGTGGGCCTCCCGGACTTCAAATCCGGTGGACCGTTCTAGACAAACGGTCGATGGGTTCGACTCCCATACGCTTCCGCCACAGGAGCGGCGAGATGGCCAGGGACGAGCGACACGCCCGAGCACGTCGGCGGATTCCGCGGCGACAGCGGACTGCCATCGTTGTCACGGCCGCAGTATTGGTGTCGATCGTCGTCGGGTACTTCGCCTACCGGGCGCAGGCGAACCTGCCGGGCGTGCAGCTGGCGGATCAGGGCAATCTTCACATCGCGAGCGCCGACTCGCCCCACGTGCCGTACAACTCGGATCCACCGACCTCGGGGCCGCACCTTCCATACATCGCGCCGTGGGGTGTCCACACGCGGCCGATCGGCCGCGAGCTCCAGGTTCACAACCTGGAGGACGGCGGCGTCCTCGTGCAGTACAACTGCGAGTGCCCCGATCTCGTCGCGAAGCTCAAGGCGATCGTGCAGCGGTACGACAAGCAAGTCATTCTCGCGCCGTATCACGGCATGAAGCCCAAGATCGCGCTGACGGCGTGGACGCGGATCGACACGCTGGAGGCGTTCGACGAGGCCCGCGTCACACGTTTCATCGAGACCTATCGTGGCATCGACCACCACAAGTAGCCGGACGGAGCCGGCCCGCGCCTTTGTCGGGCCACCCGCGATGTGGGCCGGCTTCACGGCCCTCGCCACAATGGCTCTCCTGCTCGGCGGCTGCTCCGGGCTCTACGTGTCGCCGCTCGCGCCGCCGCCGTACCAGGCCGAGGTCGCGGCGCGCTACGACGCGACCTGGGCCGCGCTCGTGCGCGCGCTCGCCAGGGAAAACGTGCCGCTGCGCGCGATTGCGCGTGACTCCGGCGTCATCGCTTCCGACGACTTCATCGCGCCGATCGGCGTCTACGCCGACTGCGGCCGGATTGGCGACGATCGTCTCGAGGGCGAGGCGCTGGTGGCATTCACGCTCTTCGCGGAGCCGAACGGCACGTGGACCAGGGTCCAGGTGAATTCGAAGATGCGGACGCACATGCAGCGCAAGGGCTCGAGCGGCAAGTTGCGTCCGGCGCCCGTCTACCAGTGCGCGTCGACCGGCCGGTTCGAGGCGAACCTGCTCGACGCGGTGCGCGAGCTGGTGAAGGAATAGGCGGTGCCGTCTCGGCTGGCCGATCTCATTCGGAAGGCACGTCGCCTCGCGGCGGAGCGGGACCGGCTCATCGAGGACCTCGCCGCCGAGTGGACTCACGCGCTCCGCGGACAAGGTCTCTCGCCGACCGACCTCGACGAGCTGTGGGCCGGGCTCGTCGAGGACGCCGTGCGGCGCGGCCGGCAGTCGGGCGAAGGGAAGTGGACGGCCCAAGCATGGCGTCACGAGGCGCAGGAAGTCATCGCACGCGTTCGGGAGAAGGTCGAGGCCGCGCTCGGTGAGCGCTGACCGCGCCGCCGCGCTCCGGAGCCTGCCCTCGGTCGATCAGCTCCTCCGCCGGCTCGCGGATCAGGAGGAGGTCCGCGGACTCACGCGGGCGCGCCTGACCGCGCTCGTCCGCGAGGCGCTCGAGCAGGAGCGCACCCGTGTTCTCGAGGAGCGGGCCGCGCCGGCGGCGGCCGAGACCCTGGCGGCGCGCGTCGTGGAGCGCGCGCGACAGGCCGGTCCATTCTCCCTGCGGCCAGTCATCAACGCGCAGGGCGTCGTGCTGCACACCAATCTGGGCCGAGCGCTCATGAGCCCCCTGGCCCTCGAGCGGCTCGGGGCAGTCGCCGCGGCCTACTCGAATCTCGAGCTCGACCTCGCTCGAAAGGAACGTGGCTCCCGATATAGCCACGTGGAGGCGCTGCTGCAGCGGCTGACCGGCGCCGAAGACGCCCTGGTGGTCAACAACAACGCCGCCGCCGTGCTTCTGGCGCTCGAGACTCTCGCCCACGGTCGGGAAGTCATCGTCTCGCGTGGTGAGCTGATCGAGATCGGCGGAGAGTTCCGCATCCCCGACATCATGCTGCGGAGTGGCGCGACGCTGCGGGAGGTCGGGGCGACGAACCGGACGCACATGCGGGACTACGCGGACGCGATCACGCCCGACACGGCGCTGCTCCTCAAAGTCCACACCTCGAACTACCGCGTGGTCGGCTTCACCGCCGACGTGTCATCCCGCGAGCTCGTGGAGCTCGGGCGCGAGCGCGGGATCCCGGTGATGGAGGACCTCGGCTCCGGATCGCTGATCGATCTGCGGCCCTGGGGCTTTCCGTACGAGCCGACCGTGCAGGAGACCGTGGCGGCGGGGGTCGATCTGGTGTCGTTCTCCGGCGACAAGCTGCTCGGGGGTCCCCAGGCCGGCATCGTCGTCGGTCGACGCGCCATCGTCTCGCGGCTCAAGAAGAACCCGTGGAACCGGGCGCTCCGGATCGACAAATTCACTATCGCCGCGCTCGAGGCGACCCTGTATGCCTACGAAGCGGGAACGGCGCTCCAGACGGTACCGACGCTCGCGATGCTGACCGAGCCCCTCGCCGCGGTGCGGAGCCGCGCGCGCCGCGTGGTACGGCGCCTGTCCGCAGGCGTACGGGAGCGCCTGGGCGCGAGCCTCGTGGACGATCTCGCCAAAGTGGGCGGCGGCGCCTTGCCGACGGTCGAGCTGCCGACCGTGGCGCTCGCCGTCGGAACGAGCGCGGAGGCGGCGATGCGGCTCGACGAGGCGCTGCGTCTTGGTGATCCACCGGTCGTCGGCCGCATGACCCACGACCGTCTCTTCCTCGACTGCCGGACGGTGTTGCCCGCGCAAGTGAACATCCTCGCCCAGGCGCTGACCGCCGCGGCGGCGCGCCTGTGACGGGGACGACCCCGAAGCATGTTGTTGTCGGCACGGCCGGGCACATCGACCACGGCAAGACCTCGCTCGTGAAGGCGCTCACCGGGATCGACACCGACCGCCTGCCCGAGGAAAAGGCTCGCGGCATCACGATCGATCTGGGATTCGCGTTCCTCGAGGAGGTGGGTGGGCTCACCATCGAGATCGTCGACGTCCCCGGTCACGAGCGCTTCGTCAAGAACATGCTGGCCGGTGTTGGCGGCATCGATCTCGCGATGCTGGTGATCGCGGCGGATGAAGGCGTGATGCCACAGACGCGTGAACACCTCGCGATCTGCTCCCTGCTGCACATCAGGGCCGGGCTCATCGCGCTGACCAAGGCCGATCTGGTCGAGCCCGACTGGCTCGAGCTGGTCCGGGAGGACGTGGCCGGTGCCGTCCGCGCCACGTTTCTCGAGGGCGCGCCGATTCTGCCGGTGTCCGCCAAGACGGGCCACGGGCTCGACGACCTGCGCTCCGCGCTCCGCGGCCTCGCGGAGTCGGTGCCCTCGCGAGGGACGGACCAGCTTCCACGATTGCCCATCGATCGCGTGTTCACCGTCAAGGGATTTGGCACCGTCGTCACGGGCACCCTTACCGCGGGCGCGCTCGCCGTGGACGACCGCGTGGAAGTCTATCCGAGAAGCACCGAAGCCAAGATCCGTGGCCTGCAGGCACATGGCCATGCCGTGGCCTCGGCGCAGGCCGGGCAGCGCACGGCGGTCAACCTCCAGGGGCTCGAGCGGGCCGCGATCGCCCGCGGCGACGTCGTCGGTCTTCCCGGCACGCTCGTCCCGGCGCTCCTCGTCGACGGCACTCTCGAGCTCTTGAAGGACGCCCCACGTGCGATCCGATCGCGCACGCGTGTGCGGTTCCACGTCGGGACGAGCGAGATCATGGCGCGTGCGCTCCTGCTCGACCGGCCCGAGCTCGCGCCGGGCGAGACGGCCTTCGCGAGGTTTCGTCTCGAAGCGCCGCTGGTCGCGCGGCCCGGTGACCGGTTCGTTGTGCGCTCCTACTCGCCGATCGTGACCATCGGCGGCGGCACGCTGCTCGACGTCGATCCGCCGCGCTTCAAGCGCAAGGCGCCCACTCTGGTCGCGCACCTCACCCTGCTGCAGACGGGCAGCCCGGAAGCCGTCCTGGAAGAGCACATTCGGCACGTGGGCGCCGCGGGAGTACGGCTCGCGACCCTCGCCGGCCGTGTGCCCTTCGGCCCGGAGCGCCTTCGCGGTCTCCTCGACGCCCTCCGGGCGACCGGCCGGGTGGTCGCCGTGGATCGCGACTGGTTCATCCATCCCGACAGCTTCGCCCGGCTGCGCACGCTCGTCGTGGACGCGCTCGCGGTGTTCCACCGCGCGAACCCGCTCAAACCCGGGATGTCCCGCGAGGAGCTTCGCGGCCGTGCGGGCGGCGCCGACGAGCGCGTATTCGCATTTCTCCTGTCGTCGCTCGTCGCGGGGGGCACCGTCAAGACCGAACGCGACAAGGTGCGACTCGCCACGCACGAGGTGCGCCTGTCGCCCGAGCAGCAGCGCGTCGTCGATCGCCTGGAAGAAGACTTTCTCCGGGCGGAGGCCGCCCCGCCGAGTGCCGAGGAGGCGTTGGGCAGGGCCGGGCTCGGCGGTGACGAGGAGCACGAGCTTTTCCAGGTGCTCGTGCAGGCCGGGAAGCTCGTGCGCGTGAAGGAATCGCTCTTCTTCCATACGCGCGCCCTCGACGCGATCCAGACGAAGCTCGTCGCGCTGCTGCGCGAGCGCAAAGAGATCGGGCCGGCCGATATCAAGGACCTGCTCGGCATTTCCCGGAAGTACGCCATTCCGCTCCTCGAGTTCTTCGATCAGCGCCGCGTCACGGCGCGCGTCGGGGAAAGGCGGATCTTGCGCGCGGGGTAGGGGGGGAGTAAGGTGTGGGCGTCGTTGGAAAGGAGCCGCACATGTTTGGGCTGGGCTACCAGGAACTGCTGATCATCCTCGTGATCGTGCTGATTCTCTTCGGCGCGAACCGACTGCCGGAACTCGCCCGCTCACTCGGCTCGAGCGTCAAGGAGTTCAAGAAGGGCGTCAACGAGGTCAAGGCCGAGGACACCGCCGCCGCGACGAAGAAGCCAGAGGAGAACAAGACGTAACCGCGCGCGCCGATTTCCTCGTCGCGGCCGCCCTCTCCCTCCTGACGATCGCCTCGCGTCTCCCGTACCGCGCCCATCTCCTCTACAACTGGGACGCCGTGCAGTTCGCGCTGGCGCTCCGTGAATACGACGTCCTCAAGCACCAACCTCACCCGCCGGGCTACATCCTGTACGTCGTGGTCGGCCGGATCGTCAACGTCTGGTTCGACGATCCGGCGGCGGCCTATGTCGCGCTCGCGGTCGCGTTCAGCGGGCTGACGACCTTCGTCGTCTACTACCTGGCCTGCGCCGTCTACGACCGGACGACGGCGGTCGCCGCCGCCGCGCTCCTGGCCGTGAGCCCGCTCTTTTGGTTCTATGGCTCCGTCGGCCTCACCTACACCGGCGAAGCACTCTTCGCGTCCACGGTCGCGTACTGCGCCTTCCGCGCGCTCAACGGGAGCCGGAGCGACGCGTACCTGGCCGCGTGGTACCTGGGCATCGCGGGCGGGATGCGCCAGTCGCTCCTCATCCTGCTCTTTCCCCTTTGGTGCGGGTGCGTGGCCTTCGGCCTCCGAAGACTTCGCGTCGTGGCGGTCGGGCTCGCCATTCTGTGCGCATCGGTCCTGACCTGGTTCCTGCCGATGATCTGGCTCACCGGCGGCCTGGGTCGGTACGTCGCCGCTTCGGTAGAGCTGGCGGACTCGGTCGTCAAGCCCACCTCGATCGTCGGCGGCCCCCTCGAGATCACGCTGCGCATGTCGCGCTATCTGCTGGAGTCCGTGCTCGTCGCACTCGGCCCGCTGGCGGCGGCGGGGTTCTTCACGGTCTGGTATGTACGCCGCCACGGCTGGAGCGCGCGGGAGTGGTTCTTGCTCGGCTGGACGATCCCGTCGGTGGTTGTCTGCACGCTCGTGCACTTCGGTCAGGCGGGCTACATCCTGACGTTCCTCCCCGCGCTGGTGATCTTCCTCTCGCGCGTGCTGGTGACGGCGCTCGGGCACGCCGGCGAGTCGCTGCCGTATCCGCGGGCGCGGGTCGCCCTCACGGCGGCCGTCGTCGTGCTCGTGGTCCTCGTGAACGGGTCGTTCTTCGTGTCGGCGCGGCCGGCGCCTCGGGACTTCGACACGCCGCGACCCAACTGGGTCCGTCAGGCGCAAGACGAGGCGTTCGACTGGATCTTCAGCCGGACTGCCGGGGCGCTGCGCGAGCACGAAGAAGTGGTGCGGGGATTCGTCGACTCGATCCACGGACTGTACCCGGCGGAAGAGACCGTTGTGATCACCGAGCAGGGCAATTCGCGCTCGTACCCGTGGTTCCGTCACGCCATGTTCTACCTGCCCGAGTACGCGGTCTACGAGCTCCAGGTGGGCGATCGGGTCCCCGGCTTCCGGGCGTCGCGTCTCTCGTCGACCATGACGACGATCCCGGACACCGAGATCCCCCTTCCGGCTTCGGTGGAGCGCCTCGTCTGGTTCGTCGACCACTGGAGCCCGACGACCGTGCGGCCCGAAGGGCTCGTCGAGATCGAAATCCCCCACGGCCGCTATCTCTACGTGCTGCCGCTGGGCGAGAAGCCCGTCGACTACGAGGACTACACGTTCGTCCGCGCGGAGCCCTCTCGCCGCGCCGTCAGCGCCGCGCGTGCCCGACCGAGGTGAGCGCCCCGCGGCACGAGCCCGCCGGTGGCGCGACGACGTCTTCGTCATCGCGGCGGCGGTGTTCCCGCTCGCCCTCTTCGCCGCGCGCGAGAAGCAGATCGCCGGAGCGTCTGGGTTCCCGCTCGACGATGCGTGGATCCATCTCCAGTTCGCGCGCAACCTCGCCGAGGGCGCAGGCTTTTCCTTCAATCCGGGTGCACCGGTTGCCGGCTCGACGGCGCCCCTGTGGACGCTCCTGCTCGCCGCAGGCGCTGCGGCTTCCTCGCCCTCGCTCGGGATGGCCAAGGCGTTCGGCGTCGCCGCGACCCTGGGCGCGGCCATTCTCACCCGCCGGGCGGCGCTCGCCTGGGGGGCTCGAGCCGACGTCGCGCTCGTCGCGGCCGTCGCGCTCCTGTGGACCGGACCAGTCGCCTGGGGCGCGCTTTCAGGCATGGAGGTCGCGCTCGCCGCGTTCCTGGTGGCCGCCGCTCTCCTCGCGCACGCGCACGATCGTCTGCTGACGTCGTCGGCGTGCGCGGCGCTGGCCGTCCTGGCGCGGCCGGAGGCCTTCCTTCTCATCCCCCTCTTCGTCCTCGCTCGTACGGTAACGCTCCGCCGGGCTGCGGCATTCGCGCTCGTGACGGTCATGACCGTGGCGCCCGCCGCGCTGTTCAGCTTGTGGACCGTGGGCACGTTGTATCCCGCCACGGCCGCGGCCAAGGTCGAAGGCGGGCTCGTCGGTTGGCTCGGCGGCGTCAACGAGCCGGCGGCCCTCACGTGGATCTGGCGCCCGTGGACGTTCCTCACGGCATGGATTGGCTGGCTCACGGCCACCCACTGGCTTCTGCCGCTCGCGCTCGTTCCAGGGCTCGTCTTAGCATGGCGTCGCGCGGGCCGCGCGCTCGGCGCGGTTGCGCTCGCGCTCCTCGCGCACCCGTTCGGCATGGCCTTGCTCGCGCCGTACCGCGGCCCGGCGTTTCAAGAGGGTCGGTATTCGATTCACCTTCTCCCTCTCGTGGTGCTCACGCTGGCGGTTGCGCTGGGGGGCCGGGAGCGCGGTGGCCCCCCTTCCGAGACCATGCTGGCTAAAACCGGTTCACATGAACTTCCTACGCGCGGCGATGCGGTCAACCCTGACAACACGGGTCTCGGAAGGGGGGCCACCGCGCCCCCGGTCCCCCGGCGCAATTGCTGGGTGCGTACGGTCGCGGTGGTGTGGCTCGGCATTGCGGTTGTGAGTCTCGTGCCGGCAGCGACGCGATACGGGTGGGCGGTCCAGAACATCAACGCGATGCAGGTTCACCTCGGGCGCTGGGTGGACACCAACCTGCCGAGGACAGCCCGGATCGCTGCGAACGACATCGGCGCGATCGCCTACTTCTCACGCCGTGAGATCATCGACCTGATGGGACTCGTGACGCCGGAAATCATTCCCTTTCGACGGCGGGGGGAGCTGGGAGTGATGCGGTACCTGAAGGAAGCGTGTCCGCAATACGTGATCATCTTCCCGGCGTGGTTCCCGCAGCTCGCCTCGAGCCCGGAAACGCTCGAGCCTGTCTACCGCGTACGCCTGGAGCGCAACGAGGTCGCGGGTGCAGCGGAAATGGTCGTGTATCGCCTGGCGCGGTGTGCGGTATGATCGCGGCATGCGACAAGTAGTGCTGCTTTTCCTGACCGTTCTGCTCGTGCTCGGGCGACCGGCGACCGTCGGGGCCCAGATCTACCGCTGGGTCGATGACAATGGCGTGCCCCACTTCGCCGAGGGAATCGGCAGTGTCCCCGACCGCTATCGCGCGCGCGCGGTACCGCTGGGTCTCAAGAACGCGCCGGCGCCCGACCCGTCCGCGCCCGACGCCGGTGGTGCCAAGCCCGGCTCATCGGGCGGAACGACGATCCGGTTCAGCCCCGGCCAGCGGATCATGGTGGACGTCAGGATCAATGGCAGCGCAGCGGCTCGGCTGCTGCTCGACACCGGCGCCGACCGGACGCTCATTAGCCCCCGCGCGCTCCAGGCAGCCGGGGTCCGGATCGCGGCGCCAGCGGCCACGGGCCAGATCGTGAGCGCGACGGGAAGCGAACAGATCCAGTTCGTAGTCGTCGACAGCCTCGAGATCGGCGACGCCCGCGTCGGACGGATGCCGGTGGGCTCCTACAACTTGCCCGCCACGGATGTAGGCGATGGCCTCCTCGGGCGCGATTTCCTCGACCAGTTCAACGTGAACATCGATTCCAGCCGGGGCGTAGTGACGCTCGCGCCCAAGTAGCTCTCGCCTGCCCGTGTGATACCATGACGCTCCGGGTCATGGACTACAAGGCCACGCTAAACCTGCCGAAAACCGCCTTCCCGATGAGGGCGAACCTGCCGAAGAGCGAGCCGGAGATGCTCGCCTGGTGGGATTCGTTCGGAATCTACAAGCGCCTGCGCGAGGCGGGCGCAGACCGGCCCCTCTGGATCCTCCACGACGGCCCGCCATACGTGAACGGTCACATTCACATGGGCCACGTCCTCAACAAAGTGCTGAAGGATATCGTCGTGAAGTCGCGCACGATGCTCGGCTTCAACGCCGTGTACGTGCCCGGCTTCGATTGTCACGGTCTGCCGATCGAGCATCAGGTCGACAAGGAGCTCGGTCTGGACCGGCCCGGTGTCGACGTGCGCCAGGCGATGAATCCCGTCGAGAAGATCACCAGGTGCCGCGAGTACGCCCGCGGCTTCGTCGACATCCAGCGCGACGAGTTCCGGCGGCTCGGCGTCTTCGGCGACTGGGACAATCCGTACTTGACCATGGCGCCCGCCTACGAGGCGGTGATCGCCCGCGAGTTCGGGCGCCTCGTCGGACGCGGTCTCGTCTACAAGGGCCTGAAGCCGGTTCACTGGTGCATGCACTGCAAGACCGCGCTCGCCCAGGCGGAGGTCGAGTACGAGGAGCAGCGCGCGCCATCGGTGTACGTGAAATTCCCCCTCGAGACCATGCCGCCGGCCCTCGCGGCCGAGCTCAAGGGGCGCAACGCGTTTGCCGTGATCTGGACGACCACGCCATGGACCCTGCCGGCGAATCTCGCGATCGCGGTGGAGCCCTCGCAGAGCTATGTCGCACTCGACGTGACCGGTGAGGTCCACGTCGTGGCCCGCGCGCGGCTCGAGGACTATCAGCGCGTCCTGGAGAGAGCTTCGAAGGGCACCGTCCAGGTCACACCGGTCACGGTGGGGTTGCACGGCTCGGACTATGTGGGGAGCACCTACCGGCACCCCTGGATCGATCGTCGCGGACAGATCGCAGGAGCCGACTTCGTCGCCATGGACACCGGCACCGGGCTCGTCCACATCGCTCCCGGCCACGGCGAGGAGGACTACGAGCTCGGACGGGCCCTCGGCCTCAAGATCTACAACCCCGTGGACGACGACGGACGGTTCGTCGCCGAGGTGGAGCACTTTGCGGGGCTGACGGTCTGGGAGGCGAACCCCAAGATCGTCGACCTCCTCCGCAATCAGGGCGCCCTGGTGGCCGAGGAGATCCTCGACCATACCTATCCTCACTGCTGGCGCTGCAAGAACCCGACGCTCTTCCGCGCCACCGAGCAGTGGTTCGTGGCCCTCGACCAGCAGAGCCTCCGCACGCGCACGCTCGACGCCATCCGGCGCGACGTGCGCTGGATCCCCGCATGGGGCGAGGAGCGCATCTTCAACATGATCGCGCATCGGCCGGACTGGACGCTCTCCCGCCAGCGCGTGTGGGGTGTGCCGATCGCCGCCTTCTACTGCGCCGGCTGCCAGGCGGTGCTGCTCGAGCAGGCGGTCATCGAGCACGTCGCGCAGATCTTCGGTGGCGGCCGCGGGATCGAGGAGTGGTACCTCCGCGGCGAGGAAGAACTGCTGCCGCCGGGCACACGGTGCCGCCAGTGCGGCGGGTCGGTGTTTCGCAAGGGCACCGACACCCTCGACGTGTGGTTCGACTCAGGCTGCAGTCACGCGGCGGTGCTGGAGACGCATCCCGATCTCCGGTGGCCGGCCGAGCTGTACCTCGAGGGCTCCGATCAGCACCGCGGCTGGTTCCATTCCTCGCTGCTGGAGGCCATGGCCACGCGCGGGGCGCCCCCCTACAAGAGCGTGCTCACGTGCGGCTTCGTGATCGACACCGAAGCCCGCAAGATGTCGAAATCGGTGGGGAATACCGTCGCTCCAGAGGAGCTCTTGCCGAAGTACGGCGCCGAGGTGCTACGGCTCTGGGTGGCGGCGGAGGACTACACCGATGATATCCGGGTCTCGACGGAGATCCTCGACCGGTTGGCCGACGCCTACCGCCGCATCCGGAACACGTTTCGATTCTTGCTCGGCAACCTCGGCGACTTCGAGCCGGCGCGCGATCGGCAGTCCTACGCGCGACTGGACGAGATCGATCGCTGGATCCTCGACCGACTGGCGCGCCTCATCGGCCGGGTCCGGCGCGCCTACGAGGAGTACGAGTTCCACACCGTCTTCCACAGCGTGCATAACTTCTGCGCCGTCGATCTCTCCTCGCTCTACCTCGACGTCATCAAGGACCGACTCTACACCTCGGCGGCCGACGACCCGCGTCGACGGGCGGCTCAGACGGCGTGCTACGACATCTTCGCCGCGCTCGCGCGGCTCCTGGCGCCGATCCTCACCTTCACCTCCGAAGAGGCGTGGCGCTACCTGCCGGGCGTCCGAACCGAGAGCGTGCACCTCGAGCGCTTTCCCGAAGCGCCGCGCGAGTGGCTCGACGATGCGCTCAAGCGCGACTGGGACCGGCTCCTCGAGGTGCGCCACGAGGTTGCGAAGGCGCTGGAGGCGGCGCGTGCCGAGAAGCTGATCGGGAGCGCGCTCGAGGCCGCGGTGCGGATCGCGCACGCTCCCGAGGACCTACCGGCCCTTCTGCGGGCCAAGCGCGATCTCCTGCCGACGCTCTTCATCGTGTCGCGGGTCGATCTCGATCGCTCCCAGGCCCGCGCGAGCGTTACCTACGAGAGCCAGGACATCCCGGGTCTCGTCGTCGGCGTCGACCGTGCGCCCGGCGCGAAGTGCGAGCGCTGCTGGATGCGCAGCGAGCGCGTCGGCGAAAACGCTGCGCATCCCTCACTTTGCGAGCGCTGCGTCCCGGTCGTCCTCGCGCGTGGTGGTGCGAGCTGAGCGGCTGCGAGGCGAGTCGTCGAATGGTGCAGGCGATCCGCCTTGAGCGGCCCCGCGTCGGGCGCGTCGTCGCGATCGCCGGTGGTGTCGTCGTCCTCGACCAGATCGTCAAGCTGATCGCGCTCGACCGCCTGACACTGGGCGTCCCCGTCGACGTGGTCCAGGGCCTCGTCGCCCTGACGCTCGTCAAGAACCCGGGCCTCGCCTTCGGCCTTCTCTCCGGCATCCCGGCCGGCTGGCGCTGGGTCGTGGGGCTCCTCTCTCTGGCGGCGCTCGTCGTCCTGCTCCGGGTGGCGCTGCGGATCCTTCCGAGCGGCGGATGGCGCGAGCAGTCCGCGATCGGCCTCATTTTCGGCGGGGCCGTCGGTAATCTGATCGACCGGACACGCCTTGGCGCCGTGGTGGACTTCGTCGACGTCCACTTCCGCGGCTGGCACTGGCCGGCGTTCAACGTCGCCGACTCGGCGATCACGGTGGGCGTGGCGGTGCTGGCGCTCGGGATGCTCGCCGCTCGATCACCCTCCGCTCCCGCCTGACCCGTGACGGTGCTCACGGTCGAGCCCGTGTCGGCCGGCGCCAGGCTCGATCGCTGGCTCAGCGCCCGGCTGACCGCTCTCTCGCGGGCCCGCCTCCAATCTCTGATCCGCGGCGGCCTCGTCCGGGTCGACGGCTCGGTGTTGAAGGCTGCCCATCGGCTCCGCGGAGGCGAGAGGATCGAGATCGAGGTCCCGCCGCCCATGGAGGAGGAACTGGCGCCCGAGCCGACCGCGCTTTCCGTCCTCCACGAGGACGAGCACGTGCTCGTGGTCGACAAGCCGGCTGGGATGGTTGTCCATCCCGGCGCCGGCCGAGCGCGCGGCACGCTCGCGGCGGCTATTCTCGCCCACGCGCCGACCACCGCGGGCGTCGGCGGGCCCCGACGTCCGGGAATCGTGCACCGGCTGGATAAGGACACTTCGGGACTTCTCGTCGTCGCCAAGACGGCACAGGCGTACGACGCGCTCGTCGCGCAACTCGCTGCCCGCACGGTGACGCGTCGCTATCTCGCGGTCGTTCATGGACGTGTCCGCGCGAACGAGGGCATCGTGGATGCGCCGATCGGGCGCCATCCGACGGACCGGGTGAAGATGGCGGTTCGCCCGGTCGGCCGTGGCAAGCGGGCCATCACCCGATATCGGGTGCTTGAGCGGTTTGCACACTTCACGCTGCTCGACGTTCGCCTCGAGACGGGGCGTACCCACCAGATCCGTGTCCATCTGGCGTCGCTCGGCCACCCGGTCGTCGGCGACGAGGTGTACGGTAAGCCCCACTCGCAGCCGCCGATTGCGCTTGACGGCTATGCCCTCCACGCCGCGGCGCTCGCCTTCGTCCATCCGGCTTTTCGGAAAGTGATCGAATGCTCCGCCCCCGTGCCGGCCAGGATCGAGCGGCTCCTGTCTCACCTCCGCAAACCCTGATTGTCGCCCTCGAGCGACGATGTAAAATGAGGGCTACCCGATGGACAGACTGACAGCCGTCGTTCTCGCCGCGGGAGAGGGCAAGCGGATGCGCTCGCGGCAGCCCAAGGTGCTCCACCCTCTCTGCGGCCGCGCGCTGATCGCCTATCCGCTCCGCGCAGCGCGGACCCTGGCCGACCGCATCGTGCTGGTCGTCGGGCCGAACGCGGACGACGTCGTGGAGCTGGCCGGACCCGACGTCCGCGCGGTCGTCCAGCGCGAACGACTCGGCAGCGGTCACGCCGTCCTGCGGGCCAGGCCCGAATGCGTCGACGGCACCATTCTCGTCCTGCCGGGCGACATGCCGCTTCTGTCCGTCGAGACCATCGAGCGTCTCGTCGCCCACCATCGGAAGAGCCGCGCCGCCGCCACCGTGCTGACCGCGGTTGTCCCGGAACCCCAGGGCTACGGGCGCGTCCTGCGCCAGGGGGGGCGCGTCAAGCGAATCGTCGAGGACCGCGACGCGACCGACGCCGAGAAGAAGATCGCCGAGATCAACACGTCGGTCTATTGCTTCGCCGGGAGGCGGCTCTGGCAGGCACTCGGCAAGGTCCGTCCCGACAACGACCAGGGTGAGTACTACCTGACGGACGTGATCGGCGTCCTGTCCCGGGCCGGGGCGCGCGTGGACGCGGTCGTGACATCCGATCCCAGCGAGGCCCTCGGTGTCAACGACCGCAAGCAGCTCGCGGCGGTCACCGCGGTCCAGCGGCGCCGCATCCTCGACAGGTTGATGGAGGGGGGCGTGACCATCCTCGATCCGGCCAGCACCTACATCGAGGACACGGTCACGGTCGGGCCGGACACGACCATCCATCCCCAGGTGATGATCGAGGGGCAGTCGTCGATCGGCAGCGAGTGCGTCATCGGCGTCGGCTGCCACGTGAGCTCGTCCCGGGTCGGCGACCGCGTGACGCTCAAGCCGTACTGCGTGTTGACGGAGTCGGTGGTCGAGGACGCGGCGACGCTCGGTCCCTTCTGCCACCTGCGGCCGCTGTCGCACGTGGGGCCCAAGGCGAGGATCGGCAACTTCGTCGAGCTGAAAAAGTCGAGGATCGGGCGGGGGTCGAAGGTGCCGCATCTCTCCTACGTCGGCGATGCCACGGTCGGCGAGGATGTCAACGTCGGCGCCGGGACGATCACCTGCAACTATGATGGAGTCGCCAAGCACAAGACGAAGATCGACGACCGCGCTTTCATCGGGACCAACACGAGCCTGGTGGCGCCGGTCACCGTCGGCGAGGGCGCCTACATCGGCGCGGGCTCGACGATCACGAAGGACGTCCCGCCGGGAGCGCTCGCGGTGGGACGCGCCCCCCAGGTCGTCAAGGACGGCTGGGCCGCCCGGAAGGCCAAGAAGCGCGAAGAGCACCGAGGCTAGCCATGTGCGGAATCGTCGGATACGTCGGCGACAAGAGCGCGGTCGGCATCATCGTCGAAGGGCTGAAGCGACTCGAGTATCGGGGCTACGACTCCGCGGGCGTCGCGGTGCTCCACCACGGCACGCTCCATGTGCGGCGCGCCGCCGGCCGGATCAAGATGCTCGAGGGGGTCCTCGGCGAACGGCCGCTGACCGGCGCGCTCGGCATCGGCCACACGCGCTGGGCGACCCATGGCCGGCCGTCCGAGGAGAACGCCCACCCCCACACCGACTGTGACGGCACGCTCGTCGTCGTCCACAACGGGATCATTGAGAACTACCTCGAGATCAAGGAGCGCCTCCTCGCCGCGGGCCACCAGTTCAGGTCGGAGACGGACACCGAGGTGATCGCCCACCTCATCGAGCACCACCTCAGGGCGACCGGGCGGCTCGACCGGGCCGTGAAGGCGGCGCTCAGCGAGGTCACGGGCTCGTACGCGGTCGGCGTCATCTCGACCGCCGCGCCTGATCGGCTCGTCGCCGCCAAGCAGGGCGCGGGCAGTGTCGTCGTGGGGCTCGGTCAGGGGGAGATGTTCGTGGCCTCCGACATTCCCGCGATTCTCGCGCACACGCGCGATGTCGTCGTGCTCGAAGACAACGAAGTGGCGGTCGTCACGGCCGACTCCGTCGAGCTGTCGACCCTCGAGGGCGAGCCGGTCCGGCGTGCCCCGGTCCGCATCCTGTGGGATCCGATCATGGCCGAGAAGGGCGGTTATCGGCATTTCATGCTCAAGGAGATGCACGAGCAGCCGCGGGCCATCACCGACACGTTCCGTGGCCGGATCGCCCCCGAGACCGGCAACGTCGTCCTGCCCGACGTGAACCTCGCCCCCGACGCCGTGCGCGCCGTCGAGCGGGTGGTCCTCGTCGCCTGCGGGACCGCGTTCCACGCCGCGATGCTGGGTCGCTCGATGATCGAGCGGCTCGCCGGCATTCCGGCCGAGGCGGACCTCGGCAGCGAGTTCCGTTATCGCGACGCGCTCGTGGGCCCCGAGACGCTCGTGGTCGCGATCTCCCAGTCCGGCGAGACCGCCGACACCCTCGGGGCCGTCAAGGCGGCCCGACTCAAGGGGTGCCCGATTCTCGCGGTCACCAACGTTGTGGGCTCGGCCTTGGCGCGGGAGGCGACGGGCATCCTCTACATGCACGCCGGACCGGAGATCGGCGTCGCGTCGACGAAGGCATTCTCGACGATGATCGTCGCGACCTACCTCCTTGGCCTCTGGCTCGGCCGCCAGCGCGGCGCCCTGACGGCCGAGGACGTGAAGAAGCGGATCCACGACCTCGTCGAGATCCCACGTCTCGTCGAGAAGACGCTCGAGCTCGACGGCCAGATTGCGACGATCGCCCGCGAGCTCGCCGGCGCGCGTAACTTCCTCTATCTCGGCCGTGGGCTCCAGTTTCCGATCGCCCTCGAAGGCGCGCTCAAGCTCAAGGAGATCTCCTACATCCACGCCGAGGGCTACGCCGGCGGCGAGATGAAGCATGGCCCCATCGCGCTCATCGCCGACCGGCTGCCCGTCGTCGCGTTGGCCCCGCGCGACGGCTCGTACGAGCGCATGCTCGGCAACGTCGAGGAGGTCCTCGCCCGCGAGGGCCAGGTCATCGCCGTCGTGCACGCCGGCGACCGAACCCTCGCGGCGAAGGTTCAGCACCTGATCGAGGTGCCGGTCTGCGCCGATCTCCTGGCGCCGCTGATCACGGTGATTCCCCTACAGCTCCTGGCGTACCATATCGGGGTGCGACTCGGCTGCGACGTGGACCAGCCCAGGAACCTCGCGAAGAGCGTCACGGTCGAGTAGCGCGACGCCGCGCGCCGGGGCGCCCGACTCCGACCGAAGCTTCGGGTTGGCGACGCCCGGATCGCTCGGTACAATCGTCCGGTGCTCTCGGAGCTCACGCGCTTTCTCGACGATCTGAATCCCCCGCAGCGCGAGGCGGTCACCGCGGGAGACGGACCGCTCCTGGTCCTTGCCGGCGCCGGGAGCGGCAAGACGCGCGTCATCGCCTACCGGATCACCTGGCTCATCAGCGCCCGGGACATCTCACCGCGGAACGTCCTCGCGGTCACGTTTACCAACAAGGCGGCGGGCGAGATGGCGCGCCGGGTCGAGTCGCTGCTGCTCCCGGTGGGCATCAGGGCGCCGCTGATCGCGACCTTCCACTCGGCGTGCGTGCGCGTCCTCCGCCAGCACGGTCGCCACATCGGGCTGCCGGCCCACTTCGTCATCTACGACGAGGACGACCGCGCGAGTCTCGTCAAGGAGAGCATGAAGGAGCTCGACCTCGGCGAGCGCACCACGACCCCCGCCGCCGTCACCCAGCGTATCAGCTACTGGAAGAACCACATGCTCGGCGTTGACGACGCAAAGCAGGAGGCGCGGGGACCGTGGGAGGAGAAGATCGCGCTGGTCTTCGGGCGTTACGAGGAACGCCTGCGCGCCGTCGGCGCCGTGGACTTCGACGACCTGCTCCTGAAGACCGTGCGGCTCTTCGAGGAGGTCCCGGAGGCGCTCGCGTGGTACCGCGGGCTCTGGCGCCATGTCCTCGTGGACGAGTACCAGGACACCAACCGCGCCCAGTATCGAATCATCCGTCTGCTGACCGGCGAGCACCGGAACATTTGTGTCGTTGGCGACCCTGACCAGTCCGTTTATCGTTGGCGCGGCGCCGACATCCGGAACATCCTCGACTTCGAGCAGGACTATCCCGGCACCCGCGTCGTGAAGCTCGAGCAGAACTATCGCTCGACCCAGCGCATTCTCTCGCTCGCCACTGCGGTGATCGATCACAACGTGCAGCGCAAGGACAAGTCGCTCTGGACCGAGAACGCCGAGGGCGATCCGCCGAAGCTCTATCGCGGCTGGGACGAGCATGAGGAGGCGAACTTCGTCGCCCAGACGATCCTCGGGCTGCGCGGTGACGGCGTGCCCTGGGACGGCGTCGCGGTCTTCTACCGCACCAATGCGCAGTCCCGGGTGCTGGAGGACGCGCTGCGCCGCGCACGCGTTCCCTATGGGATCGTCGGCGGCGTGCGCTTCTACGAGCGCAAGGAGATCAAGGACGCGCTCGCGTACGTCCGCCTCGCCATCAATCCGGCGGACGACGTCGCCTTCCGGCGGGCGATCCAGACGCCGGTTCGGGGCATCGGCTCCGCGACGCTCGCGCGCCTGGACGAGGCGCCGTCCCGGGCCGGTCGAGCGCTGTTGACCGTCGCCGCGGATCCGCCAGCCGCGATCACCGGCAAGCCGCGGCGCGCGCTCGGGGAGTTCGCGGAGCTGATCCGCGGGCTGGCGGACCGGCGGGCGGAGATGACGCCGCCGGCCTTCGTCGACCACCTGCTCAACGCCTCGGGCTATCGCGAGGCACTGCGCGAGGAGCGCTCGCCCGAGGCCGAGGCGCGTCTCGAGAACCTCGAGGAGCTGATCGCCGCCGCTGAGGACTACGTGCACGCCGATTCGGCCCCGACGCTGGAGGGGTTCCTCGACGGCGTCGCCCTGCTGGCCGACATCGACGAGCTGAAGGACGAGGGACCGCGCGTGACGCTGATGACGCTTCACTCGGCCAAGGGGCTCGAGTTCCCGGCCGTGTTCATGACGGGTATGGAGGAGGGGGTGTTTCCGCACACCCGGTCGATGAGTGATGACGAACAGATCGAGGAGGAGCGCCGCTTGTGCTACGTGGGATTGACGCGCGCCCGCGAGCGGCTCTATCTCTCCTATGCGTTGCACCGGCGGATTCACGGCTATGGAGTCGGCGAGCCCTCGCGCTTCCTGCGCGAGATGCCGGAGAATCAGCTCGTCTCGTTGAACACGCGACGTGAGCCCCCGGCCGACTGGGCGTCGGACGCGGTGGCCTACGCCGCGGCCGCGGACACCGTCGGCGAAGACCTGCCGCTCCGCGTCGGCGCCAAGGTGCGTCACGCGCGTTTCGGCGAGGGGCTCGTCGTCGGGATCGAGCGGGACGGCGCCGACTTCGTCGTCACGGTGGGCTTCGCCAGCGTCGGCCGCAAGCGGCTCTCGCTGCAGTACGCCCATCTGGAGGAGCTCTGAGCCCATGATCGAGCGCACGGACGTCGAGCATGTCGCACGCCTGACCCGTCTGGCCCTGACCGACGCGGAGCTCGAGCGGATGCGCGAGCAGCTGAATTCCATCCTCGCGCACCTGGACACGCTGCGCGCGGTCGACACCGAGGGCGTCGAGCCGACCTCGCACGCGGTGGACGTGGTCAACGTCATGCGCGAGGATGAGGTCGAGCCGTGCTTCCCTCAGGACGCGATGCTCGCCAATGCGCCGGACCGCAGCGGCGAGCTCTTCCGCGTGCCGCGGATCCTCGAGGACTGATGTACCAGCCCATCCACGAGCTGACCGATGCCTACCGGCGGGGTGAGCTGACCCCGACCGCCGTCGCGGAGGCCTACCTGGCGCGCATCGACGCCCTCGACGGCCGGGTGGGGGCGTACCTCACGGTCGTGCGGGACCAGGCACTGGCGGCGGCGCGCGAGTCCGAGCTGCGCTGGCGCGCCGGCGCGCCACTCGGCCCGCTCGATGGGGCCCCGGTGGCGCTCAAGGACGTTCTGTGCACGCGTGGCGTGAGGACGACGTGCGGCTCGAAGATGCTCGAGAGCTTCGTACCGCCCTACGACGCGACGGTCGTCGAGCGGCTGCGGGCGGCGGGCGCGGTGATCCTCGGCAAGACCAATATGGACGAGTTCGCGATGGGCTCATCCACCGAGCACTCGGCCTTCCACCCGACGCGCAACCCCTGGGACCTCGCCCGCGTGCCCGGGGGGTCGTCAGGCGGGTCGGCCGCGGCGGTCGCTGGTGGGCTCGCCGCGGGCGGGCTCGGAAGCGACACGGGCGGCTCGATCCGTCAGCCCGCTGCCTTCTGCGGTGTGGTGGGCATGAAGCCGACGTACGGCCGCGTGTCGCGCTACGGCCTGGTCGCCCTGGCCTCCTCGCTCGACCAGATCGGGCCGTTCGCCCAAGACGTCAGGGACGCCGCGCTCCTGCTGGGCGCTGTCGCCGGCCACGACCGGCGCGACGCGACGTCCATCCAGGCGCCGGTGCCCGAGTACGTCGCCGAGCTGTCGAAAGGCGTCGCGGGCCTCACGCTCGGGCTCCCCGACGAGTACTTCATCGACGGCATGGACCCGGACGTGGAGCGCGCCGTCCGCGCGGCGATCGAGGTGCTGAAGGAGCTCGGCGCCCGGCTCGAGCACGTGTCGCTGCCGACGACCAAGCATTCGCTGGCGGCCTACTACCTGATCCTCCCCGCCGAGGCGTCGTCGAACCTCGCGCGGTACGACGGCGTCAAGTTCGGGCTGCGCGTGCCGGGTCGCGATCTCGTCGAGATGGAGAGCCGGACCCGCGCGGCGGGCTTCGGCGCCGAGGTCAAGCGCCGGATCATGCTCGGCACCTACGCGCTGTCGGCCGGATACTACGATGCCTATTACGGCAAAGCACAGAGCGTCCGGACGCTCGTGCGCCGCGAGTTTGCGGCCGCGTTCGCGCGCGTGGACCTCATCGTCGCGCCGACGACGCCCAACGTCGCGTTCAAGCACGGCGAGAAGGAAGACCCGCTGTCCATGTACCTCAACGACGTCTTCACGATCCCGGGCAACCTGGCCGGGATCCCGGGGATCTCCGTGCCGTGCGGCTTCAGCGTG
>WNFT01003172.1_pt1 | contig 30134 bp, 33 predicted proteins | sample 5400191 | NCBI WGS metagenome assembly WNFT01 (sample SAMN13153359, study PRJNA577476) | soil metagenome | isolation source: 80 cm saprolite under Madrone tree | place: USA:California | collected 2016-06-14 | reverse complement strand
TCGGAGTTCGAGGCTTCGTGCCCGGGTGTCGGGGCCGTGCTGAAACGACCGCGGCGGGCGGCCGGCACATCCGCGACGCCATCTCAAGAGTCAGGGGCGCTGTCGTCGGCTCGTGGCCGCGGGCGTGGCGTTGACAGACCACCAGAGTGGCCCTTGAGGGAGACGAGAGTGACCAGACAGACGTCAAGCGCCCATGCCGACCCATCGCGCCGCAGTCTCCTCATCGGCGGTGCCGCTATGGTCGCCGCGGCAGCGCTCCCGGCCCCGATGGGAGCCGCGTATGCCCAGGCTGCGCCTTCGACATCCGCCAACCAGAACCAAGGAGAGCATCCCATGACGACGATCACGACCAAAGACGGCACGCAGATCTACTACAAGGACTGGGGAACGGGACAGCCCGTCGTCTTCAGCCACGGCTGGCAGCTGAGCGCGGACGCCTTCGAGGACCAGATGTTTTACCTGGCCTCACGCGGCTACCGCTGCATCGCCCACGACCGTCGCGGCCATGGCCGCTCGAGCCAACCCTGGAACGGGAACGATCTGGACACCTACGCCGACGACCTCGCGGCGCTGGTCGAAGCGCTCGACGTGGAGAACGCGATCCACGTCGGTCATTCCACGGGAGGTGGCGAAGTCGCCCGCTATATCGGTCGTCACGGTACCAAGCGTGTGGCCAAAGCCGTGCTGATCGGCGCCATCCCACCGCTCATGCTCAAGACGGCTGCCAATCCCGGCGGTTTGCCGCTCGAGGTATTCGACAAGCTGCGCGCCGGTGTCCAGGCGGACCGCTCGCAGTTCTGGAGGGATCTCAGCCTGCCGTTCTATGGCTACAACAGGCCGGGTGCCACGATCTCGGAAGGCGTGCGCGAGTCGTTCTGGCTCCAGGGGATGATGGCCGGCTTCCCTGCTTCCTATTTCTGCATCAAGGCGTTCTCCGAGACGGATCTCACCGCGGATCTCAAACGATTCGACGTGCCGACATTGGTCCTTCATGGTGACGACGACCAGATCGTCCCGATCGGAGATTCAGCGCTGCTGTCTGCGAAGCTGATCAAGAACGCGACGCTCACGGTCTACAAGGGCGCCCCGCACGGCATGTGCACGACCCTCAAGCACCGGGTGAACGAGGAGCTGAGCACCTTCATCAAAGGGTGAGCGGACATTCCCGATCCGCGACGGCGTCGTACCACGAAAAGATCCTCGATTCGGGGCGACGCCGGAGATCGAGCCCGGCTCCGCGACACAATTGGAGGCAAGGAGCAGTCTATGTGAGTGAACCCCAGAGGATGATGCGGAGGCGCCGTTGAATACCGCCGCACCATATGACGACTCCCGCCGTGGCTTCTTGCAAGCGAGCGGCGGCCTGGCCCTGTCACTTCCCTTCATCCCGGGGATCGCTCGACGCGGGCCACTTCGCCTTGGAAACGGACGGCGATACCATCGCGAAGCTGATGCGAGAGTTCCTTGGCCAACACGTGGCACGGAATTAACCGCCGACGGTGACTGCGGCGGCCCCGCCGATGAACCAACCCGTCTATGGCCTCCGGCGCGCGGAAGCTCCCGTCGCGAAAGAGTGGGCCGGCGGTAATCTCAAAAGAGCGCATACGATGTTCGACTACTAGCCCTTCAGGAGAAGCCATCATGAGGAATGCACTCATCGGCCTGATCGGAGCGACCGCCTTTCTGTGCAGCGCCGCCGCCATGGCTCAGTCAGCCAGGGACATTCGCGGGCCCGCCGGGGTGGTGCCGCTCGCCAGTGAGCCAGCGGCGAAGATCGTCATCGATCCCCCGCTGGCGGACTCGCTTGCCCATGGGCGGGTCGTCATCCAGTACCGCGCCGAGAACCTGCGCATCGTCCAGGTGTTCGGCCCGGCAGCCCTGGATGTATCGCCGCGTATCGGCCACATCCATGTGACCGTGGACGATGCGCCGTGGCGTTGGGCCGACGCAAGCGGCGAGCCGCTCATCATCAATGGTCTTCCCGCCGGACCGCATAAGGTCCTGATCGAACTCGTCAACGCGAACCATCGGCCCCTCGACCAAGGCGTCGTGAACTTCGAGATCCCGGGTAAACCATGAGCACGATCACGACCCAAGATCAGTCGCTAATATAAAGTCTACTCCGAGTCACGGCTGACTCGTCCCTGGCCTTTAGCACAGTGTCCTCCTCAGCGGGGTGGGTGCTGCGCCCCATTTGTGTGCCCGGCCTTGCTTCGCAATTGCGCTCAGGGATCAATTCCACGGTATCGCCCACTCGAATGTCGCCGCCCTGGATCACGTAGCTGTTCAGGGCCAGCTTGCCGCCGAGCTTCTCCACGATGTCTCTCAGCACTTGGCGATCCTGTTTCTGGGTATCAGGATCGAAGGTGGTCATGACGCAGCGGCCACGAAGATCCTGCACTCCAATGACAACCTCTCCGATCCGCAGACAACGCCCCGGCCAGGAGCGCTCAGTTAGGCCGTCCACGCCGCCGATGACGATGTTCGGACGGAGCCGGCGCCCGTCGTGGCCGAAGGCGACGATGGCGCCATCGGTCGCGACCAGCAGCGGGAGAACGTCGAAGCGATCGGAGGTGTCGTCACGGATGAGTTGGGCGCCAGGCCCGACGATCTTGATCACGGCACGAAGAACCTCAGCTTCGGTCCAGGGCCTACCGTCAACAAGCGGCTCCCCGGAAGGACTGAGCGTGGCATGGAGTCCGAGAAGGCGCGGGTGAGTTCTTGCCGTAACGACGCGGCCTCGCGCATCCTCGACGTGGACGACACGATCACCTGCGATTCCGAGGGAACCGATGGCAGCTTGCTCAATTCTTTCTCCGGCCATCGACTTCACGGGAAATCGGCAGAGTTCTGAGACCTTCATCGAGATCCTTTCCGTGTCGGATCTCCCTACCCTCTGGGTCGACAAGGACTAGCGCCCTCGTTCAGCAAATAACCCGGGGTCGCCGTTTTCTTGTGCGTGGCGAGTTGCTGGCGCAAGGCGAGGTTCTCCAGGGCGAGCTGGCGGTGGCCGCCGCAGAGGAACGGGAGGAGTCGAAGCACGTGGGCGCTTTCAAGTATTCAACTAAATCGGCGCGCTCGCCAGGGTCCGCGATGCCGGAGAATGGCATAACGTTGCCAGGGACAACGGTCTGCGGATCCCCAAGATACGCATCCAGGGTCTTGTCGTCCCAGATGATCCCAGAACTCTTCATTGCTCGGCTGTAACGGAAGCCTGCCGCGGTGCCCGCCTTGCGTCCAACGATGCCGGCAAGGCCCGGCCCCGCACCATTGCTCGAGTCGGTTGGGTGACACGCGCCGCACAGGCTGTACATCTCCTTGCCTTTACTGGCGTCCCCCGCATGAGCCAGTCCTCCACAAAGAGAGAAGAGAAAGAGGGGTAGCGCGCCTACGGCCACTGACATTCGACGCCGCATACGGGGGCCCTCCGGCAGTTTCCTACAACGTTTCTGGCCGGTCGACATATCGACGCACATCGTCGCCAAGACGGAGTGCGAGCGCCGCCAGGGGACCCGTCGGGTTATAACCCGCGTTGAACGTATAGACCGACGCGCCAACCACAAAGAGGTTTTGAGCATCCCAGTGCTGCAAGTGCGGTGACACGACGCTCGTACCCGGATCGGCGCCCATGATGGTTCCGCCTGTCACGTGGGTCGTTTGATACACTCGCGAGTCGTACGGTCCCCGGCGGGGCGTCCCCGGCGCGACGATCGTCGCGCCGGTCTCTTTGGCGATCTCTTCGGCCCTCTGTGTACAGTATTCCGACATGCGCAGCTCGTTCTCTCGGATATCCATGGTCATCCGCACGAGGGGCTGACCGTACGCATCTCTGTACGTCGGGTCGAGGTCGAGGTAATTTTCCCGGTGCGGGTACCAGCTGCCGTGAGCCGTGATCGCGAAGCTGTGCGCATACCAGTCTGCGTTTGCTTGTTTCCACCTGCTTCCCCATGCCGGGGTGCCAGGCGGCACCAGGCGCGAGGCGATCGGCCGGCCGTTGGTCACGTTCGAATAGATGTACCCGCCACCGAAGAACCCGAGCCCCGTATGGTCGAAGTTGTCCTCATTGAATTCGTCGACGCACGTCTGAGATGCCCCGGAAGCGAGAAATGGGTTGATCCAGCGATCCTTGAAGAATACGTTCACGCCCGACATCATCTGATGGCAAAAGTTCTTGCCGACCACGCCACTCCCGTTCGTCGGGTCGTACGGCTGGCCAATCCCCGACATCAGCAGATACTTGGTGTTCGACATCGTAAACGAGGCGAGCACCACAATATCGGCCGGCTGTTCATACTCTTCACCCGTCACGAGATCGACGTAACGCACTCCTCGGACTCGCTTCGCTTGACGATCGTACTCCACCTCCACGACATGACACCGTAACCTCAGCTCGAAACTTGGCCGTTTGAGCAGCAACGGAAACAAGAGAACTTCCGGACTCCCTTTTGCACTCGCTTCACAGATGAAGCGCTCACAGTGGCCACAGTACTGGCATTGGCCGAGTTTCATTCCATCGGGATTCGTGTAGGCGTTCGGCGAATTCGCCGCCGCCATCGGAAATGGCTTGTAGCCGAGATTTTGGGCGGCGCGAGTAAAAATCAATCCGGCCTCTGTCGTCTCCAATGGAGGCTGCGGATATTCGTTCTGTCGCGGCCCTTCGAAGGGGTTGCCACCGGCCTGGATCTGTCCACGCAGATTGCCAGCCTTGCCCGCGATCCCGAACAGCCGTTCAAACAGGTCGTGATAGGGCTCCATCTCCCCGTACGTGACGCCCCAATCCTGGATCGGCATGTCCGCAGGGATCGCCTTCCTGCCGTATCGGCCCTCGAGACGCGTCCGCAGAATCGGATCGTATTCGGCCCAGCGCCACGTCTGTCCGTTCCAATGGTTTGCCGCGCCGCCCATGCCTTCCCCGGGAAGGAAGGCTTCCATCCGGCGGACCGGAAGCGCGGTTTCGTTACGCCCATGACGCAGTGTGTACGTCTGAACGGCCCAGTCCTGGGCAAGGCCCGCGTGCGTCGCCCAACGCAACTCATCGCGTTGGTTCGGCAACTTGGCCTCGGCCGCCCTGGTGTGGTCGTAGCCGCGCTCCAAGACGAGTACGTCGACGTTCTTTGAAGTGAGTTGTCGCGCGATGAGGCCCGCGGTCAGGCCGCCACCGCAGATGACTACGGTGCGCTTCTTCAATGTCGTCGCCATGACACGTCCCTTCTCTCAGCTGAAGTCGGGGATTGCCTTCGGGTCCTTGGCCCCTGGGTAGGGTTTGCCACGGAAATTCACCATGTCTCGCGTGTGTGTGGCGGGAAGGCCGGGATAGCCGATCATCTTCCAAAAGACCTTGCCGTTATTGCCGCCATACATCGGATCGGCAAAGCAGGCCTGCGTGAACAATGGGTAGACGAGTTCGTTGAACCATTGGGCCAGCGGAACGCGTATGTCGCTGATCTTGCCGCCAGCCAGGTCGCGTAGAAAAGCATCCGCATCGGCAGGCTCCAGTTCATCAAAGTCTTTGTTAAACCTCTCTCTACACGCAGCATTGGCTGCCGCTACGCCCGCCTTGAAGAATTGGTCAGGGGTGAGCGGCAGTTGGTAACCGAGCTGTGGTTTCCCTTGCTTCCAGGGACCGCGCATATATAGTCGATCCCCTTTGCCAAAGCCGCCGGCGAGTTGCCGGTCCATGAATACGGCAAGGCCGCAGTCGACACCGCTGGGAGTAAGGGTATCGGCCGGGCACATGACGTTGACCATCGCTTCAACGAAACTCGCCTCGTCAGGGCCCAGCGATTCATAACCGAACGCCGGCGCAGAAGCGGTGGACGCGCCAGCCGGCTGCGCCGAGGCTGGCGCGGCACTCGCGCCGCCCGCCGCCAACGCTGCGGCACCGATGACTTTTGGCGCAAGTGACGTGCCACCGGCAAGAGTTGCGACTTGCCTTAGAAATGCGCGTCGACCGGTTAACCGTTCCTCGTCAGTCGAGTTCGCATTCATGGCGGCGTCCTCTCCTTCGTGTTGTGGTTATCGAACCGGCTGTCGACCCGGCAGTGCCGGTCACGACGCCAGGTTCGGTGGTCAACACTTGGTCATCGTTGGCAATCATCTCGAACCCCTCCACTTCGTCACGCTCACCGAGGCCAGCTCCTATTTTCACGGACGCGTGCACTCTCCTGCTGGCCACCGGCCCAGGTGTCGACCGCGTCGCATGTCAAGCCCTGATACCCGGTGAGCGTCTCCGCGCTACCGCCACAACGGCAGAGAAGGCGCTCGGACTCGTTCATGTCTTCCGCCATCCGAGAGGCCGCGGCGCCAACCCTGGTGACTGAGTGATCATCAAGGGTTCGGTAGCAACACGGGCATGTCGGGCGGCAGGTCGACCTGATGCAACCTGGCATTGACTCTCAGGGCGACCATCTTCGCCTCCCTGCCGGACGCCCACTACTTGCCCTTTTCGAGGAACTCCGGCAGCTCACGGTTGACCAGGTCCGCGTGCATCCTTCCGCCAGATCGTTCCGGGGATCCCAGAGTGGTCGAAGATTACGCTGATGAGTCCTGCGTTCACGCCAGCAGAACCGGCGCGCTGCGGAACCGTTTCGCTGCGGCGATGGGCAGCAGAATGAATAGAGCCAGAGCAGCCAGTTGCGTCATCACGAATGGCGCACACAAGCGGCTACCATACTGGCTGGTAGCGCTGCTGCGGCGACCATGGCGGCACCGCCGATGAGGAGGCTGCGGCCGCGACGGGTCGGCATGGGCGCTCGTCTGTCTGGTCACTCTCGTCCCCCTAAAGAACCACTCTGCTCGTCTGCCAACACCACGCACCGGTTCCGCGAGTCCGAGGTCCATCGCTCCGCTGGCGGAGTCGAAGCGTCCTCGGTGATCCAATCGAACAACCCGCGTGCCATGATGGCGATGACGGCGCAACCGTCTATTGAGATGGCGTCGCGGATGTGTCGGCCGCCCGACGCCGGCGTTTCAGCAAGAACGCGATACTCGGGTCGCTGGAGCCTCGAACTCCAATGAGCGTCGGCACGGGCGACGTCGCGGGGGGCATCCGCAGCGCTCCACGCAGTCCGTCCACCCCTTACGGGACGTCGCGTGCGCAGCCGGACACAACGGTGGCTTATGGTGGCGTGCGGTGGCGACACGGCCACGCTCGGTGTGCAATGTCCTGGGGGGGCTCCCGCTCGCGGGCGCCGCGTCGCCTGGTGGACCCGCTCTTCGAGTCCATCCATGATGTGGCGCTTCTGACCCGGGCGGCCGGGCAGGCGCCTGGCCCGAGGTAACCCCGTCACTCGCCCGAACGCCGCGACGGCAGCCGGCAGACAGACCACCGCGAGTGCCCATGGGGCCTAGCGTGAACCCCGTCGGGGCCAACACTTCCGCGTGCTTGGGCGTCTGTAAACGCTTGCTCGAGCGGCACGGCGAGCTTTTCGATCGCGTTCCCATCATCCCGATCGAAAAGGCGGAACAGTTTTTTCTCCCGCCATACCGCGTGCGCGCCGGGCGCTTCGCGGGCCGCGCCGACGCGGGACGCTATGCCCAGCGTCTGGCGACGCTGGGCTATACAGTCCTGGTCACGCCGGAGTAGGCCGGATCCGTGCGCGGTCGGGGTCTCCGGCGCGGCGTTTATCTAAGAACGGCAGTCTTCCGCCGCTCGATCAGATCGAAATCGATGGCGGCCCCCAGCCCCGGCTCGCCCATCGCGTGCACCAGCCCGTTCGAGTCCACTTCGATGTCCTCCACCAGACCGTACTTCTGGGCGCCGGCGGGCAGCAGCACCTCGAAGAACTCGCAGTTCTTGATCGCCATGATGACGTGGAGATTTGCCACGTTGTTGAGCGAGTTGCCGCCGTGATGGACCTCGAGGTTCATGTGGAAGGCCTCGGCCAGATGCGCGGTCTTGACGAGCGAGGTGATGCCAGCCTTGACAGCCACGTCGCCGCGGAGGAAGTCGGTCGCGTGGGCGGTGATCCAGGGGGCGAACGCGGTAAACCCGCCCGGGGAATACTCGGTGGCCAGGATCGGTATGTGCAGCTGCTGCTTCAGTTTGACATAAGTGTACAGATCATCGTCCGCCAGCGGATCCTCGTACCAATGGTACCCCAGCTCCTCGATGGCCTTCCCGACGCGCAGCGCTTCCGGGTATTGATAGGCCCACGACCCATCGAGCATCAGGGTGAACCCGTCGCCGACGGCCTTGCGAACCGCCCGGCAGACCTCGATGTCGAGCTGCGGATCGGTCGGGGGGTGAATTTTGTAGGCCAACCACCCCTGGGACTTGAACTTCGCTGCCTCCTCGGCGTACGCCGGTGCCGAGGGCAGAACGGCGGAGCTGGCATACGCGGGCACGCTCTCCCGGTAGTAGTGCCGTTCGCGATCCAGCGGGTCCTGACCGAGGACGACGGGCTTCAGGGCCTCGATCAGCGATTCCCCGTCCAGGTGCGCCCCCCGCATCGCCGAACCCAGAAAGGCGTGGCCCCGAATCCCATCGTCAGTGGTGATGGTGAGCAGGCCGAGGTGGCTCCGGCCGCCGAACTTTCCAGTGTGCTTGCCGTACGTGGTGGGCGGGATGCCCTCCCAGGCGAACAAGGTGAGATCGACGTCGGTGATCTTCATGTTCGGTCCTCCCGCACGATCGCTCTCCTCACAGGCTGCCGCACACGATCTCGCACTCAACCACGGCGGGCAAGCCCCTCTTCCGGCAGCGCCGATGTCGACGCAGGCGGCACTGGAAGCTCACGGCGCGCCGGTGTGGGCGGCGGCCGCCGCCGAGGAAGAGCACGCACCAGGACCACACGGGGCGGTCCTCGGGGCTAACCTCGGCCCTCGACCGGACCAGTTCGATGGGAAGGACGGCAACAGAGGGCGTGAGTGGGCGCGCCACGGGAACGCCAACCCGGCCGCCCAGCAGCGCGGCGTGAAGCATGCACGAGGCGGCGTTGCCATCGTTGTCCCCGTCGTGGGCGTCGGCGTTCCCCCTTTCATTGAACATGGAGGATCATGGTCAGCCCACCGCCACCCTGCTGCTCGACGTTGTTGTTCGTCGTGTGGTGAGGGATGTGGCAATGCACCAGCCACTTGCCCGGTTGCCGTGCCTTCCAGATCACGTCCCAGCGCTGTCCCGGCCCGACGTTGACCGTGTCCGCGAAATACCGAGCCGACGGCGCAAGCGTGACGCCGTCGAGCGCGACGACCTCGAACGGACCTCCGTGGACGTGCATCGGATGAACGAAGTTGTTGTTCGTCCCGATGAACCGCAGCTTGATGGTCTGGCCCACCTGCATCCGGACCACGTCCGTCGCCGGGTATGCCTTGCCGTTGATCGTGAAGAAGTTCGGCAGGCCGCCCTCCATCAGCATCGCTGGATACGTGAGCCACTCGCGCTTGAGCCACTCCTGGAGCTGGATCGTGTAGTCGAGGTCGGCGCGCGGTTCGCCGGCGGCACGTGGCTCGATCAGGAGCGCCCCGTAGAGCCCGAACGCCTGCTGGCGGTCGGCGTGATCGTGAGTGTGGTAGAAGAACGTGCCCGACTGCTGGACCGTGTACTCGTACACGTAGGTGCCACCCGGTGGGATGGGCGCCTGGGTGATCTCGGCCGGGCCGTCCATCTCGTTCGGGACGACGAGACCGTGCCAGTGGACCGTCGTCGCCTCCGGCAAGGAGTTACGGACGTTGATGCGCACTCGATCGCCCTCAACGAGGCGCACGCGCGGCCCTGGGATCTGGCGGTTGAATGCGTAGGCATCCACGGAGACGCCGTCGAGAATGTGCCAACGGATCACCGATGCCTCGATGTCGAAGACCTTCACGCCGTTCTCGATGCGGTGCCAACGGCTGATCCCCGCGCGCGTCGCGGGCGGCGTGGAATGACACGTGACGAGGATGAATGGCGGCCATGTCACGCATCGCGGCCGCCGGCGTGTCGAAATCCATGATCATCCCGCGCGGCATGATGTTGCCACCCACGTCGTGCGCGCTCAGCGACAGGTTGACGTAGAACCCGGGCACGATAAGGCCGGCGAGCAGCATCAATGACGTCACGCCCGTGACGGCCGCCAGCTGCGGGCGCGTGGCGTCCGTCGTCATCTCGTGGTGTTCCCCACCATGCTCGCCGTGTCCGGTCGCTCCGCCTGCTCCGTGGTGCTCAGCCGAGGCGCCGGCTTGATGGCCCTGTTGACCATGCCCGGCATGGACGTGCTGGAGGTCGAACTGGGAGCCCGGCTTTCGTTCCGTCATCAGCCCATGCTTGAGCTTGCGGCTGACCATCCAGACGTTCACCGGATACGCAACGGCGAAGCCCGCGATCACGCCGAGCGACATGACGCCCCAGAAGAGCAGCTCCGTCGGCACCATCGCGCGCATGTCGCGGCCCATCATGAGGAAGCTCATGACGGGCGCCATGCCGGCCATCATCGCGTTCATGCTGATCAGCTCGGGAAGGAACGTCGTGCGGACGTTTTCCCAGTAACTCCCGCCCATCATCTCCCTCATGAAGAGCGACTGGAAGATGAACAGGCCGCACGCGAAGCCGGCGAGGTACTCGACGATCAGGTCAATCCGCATCGGCAGCCCCAAGGCGGCGGTGATGGCGGCGGCCAGGATGATGCCCGTCGCGTCGCCGGCGACGCAGTGGATCGTGCTGCCGACCCCCTGCTTCCACAGGGACGCCGTGAATTGCTCGTGGGTCCCCGGCCTCGGCTCCTTGTCGGCGAGGACATAGAGCAGGAGGCCGAGGGGCCCCATGTAGACTGTCACGAGAATGAAGCCCCACTTCATCACCCCCGGCTCGGGGTTGTTCCTGAATTGATCCCAGCCCACCCAGATCGTGGAAAGGATGGCGACGGCGAACCACGCCACCAGGAAGTAATCGATCGGCTGGATCAGCATCGCACTCGTCTCAGACCGGATTGTCGATGGCGTACGACGTAGGGAGTGGCAAGAAATTGGGTGCAACTGCTCAAAGAGACCGCCTCAACGAGGATTTCGAACTGTTCAACGTCCGACACTAGGTCGTCTCCGTAGCGTAGCGATAAGCTGGCCAGGTTTTAGTTTAAGAGGGCAGCGTCCTCGTTCTTGACGATGAGCACTTAGCGGCCAGCCGCCGCCCGCTACCCCTCCGCAGGGATTTTTTCGCCGCGTAACGCCAAGGCTGAAACCAGAGGCCGGACATGGGAGACGGGCTCGCACTTCCCGACCGCGTGAATGTGAACCCGTGCTCGCCGGGCTTGAGCCCGTTCACCCGGAGCGTGACGCGCACGCCGCCGGGGACTTCGCTGAGCGTTGCGGTCCCGACAACTTTCGCCTGGGCGTCTTCGAGCTGAGCCCGGACCGACTGGGCGTGGGCCATCGCCGGCAGCCCAAGACCCAGCATTGCGAGCACAACGACGCGAGGTCGCGTCATCGTTCCATCTCCTTTCAACGCTCGGCGCGCTGGCTCAGAGCCGCGATATACGTGGCGAGTGCCGAGACGTCCGATGGAGAGAGCTCTGCGCCGCCCATCGGCGGCATCACGCCCGTGTGCTCCTTGGGGTTCGCGACGCCCTGGGTGATCGTCCGGCTGATCGCAGCGAGACTGCCGTCGCCCCACAGCCATTTGCCCTTCGTGAGGTCGGATCCGAGCGGCGTGCCCTCCGCGTTGGATCCGTGGCATCCGACGCATGTGTTGGTGTGATAGAGACGGTCGCCCAGCGCGACCATCGCAGCCGTTGCGCCCTTGGGTGTCGGCAAGCCCGCTGCATTGGCGCCGGCGTCGGGATGGATGCCCTCGGGCGGCCCGACGCGCTCAGCGGGCGCCGCCGCGGGAGCTCCGGCGCGTTCGGATGGAGCGGATGCAGGCACGCCGCGCGTCGCCGCGACGGTGCCCGAGTAGATGATGCGCCAGACACGGCCGTGCGCATCGTCCGCGACGTAGAGCGCGCCGTCGGGTCCGACGGCGAGTCCTGCGGGTCGGTGCGCGGCCCGCCCCGGCTCCTTGACGGCACCAGCAAAGCCGTCGGCGAAGACCTCGTACTTCCCGGCGGGCTTGCCGTTCGCGAGCGGCTGGAACACGACGTTGTAGCCGCCCTGCGGGAATGGCGCTCGATTCCACGAGCCGTGGAATGCGATGAAGGCACCGCCGCGGTAGCGCGCAGGGAACTGATCGCCGTAGTAGAGGGCAAGGTCATTGGGCGCCCAGTGGGCGGGGAAGACCGCGACCGGGCCTCGCTTCTGCGCACACACTCCGACAGCCTTTCCGCCATCGCCGCCGTACTCGGGCGCCAGAACCAGCTTCTGCTGCGTGTCGTCGAAGTAGCATTCGGGCCACCCGTAGTCGGCGCCGCGCTCGACGCGCACCAGCTCCTCGGCCGGCAGATTGGCGCCCTGCTCGGGCTTGTAGAGTGCCGGCCAGTTCTCCGCGAGCTGGTCGCGGCCGTGCTGGGTCGCATAGATGCCCACGCCCGTCGAATCGACGGCGACGACGCCCGCGTTGCGGAGCCCGGTGACGAAGCGCGCGGCCGGCGAGAACCGCTGCCCCGTCCGCTCGGCCTCATAACGCCAGATGCCGGCCCGCGTCTCGAGCTCCGTGCACGGCTGGTGCCCTGGCGAGTTGGGCATCCGGTTCCGCATCTGGCACGCGTTGGTGGCCGAGCCGCTGTTGACGTACAGCGCACCCCACGCATCGATCGCGAACGGGTGCATGGGATGGTCACCGGTGAGAGGCAGTCCCGACACGATCACCGTCGGCGACTCGGTCGGCACGATCCCCTTGGCGGGCAATGCATACCGCACGATGCGGTCGTCGACCTCCGCGAAGAGCGCACCGCGGTAGAGCGTGATGCCGGTGCCTCCGGCGCTGCCGGTCTGGACGCTCTCGCCGAAGCGGACCTTGACGTCGGCCCGGCCGTCGCCCTTGGTGTCCTGCAGAGCGACGAGGAATCCACCGGCCGGAGGCGTGTCGTTGCCGTAATACCGGCCGCTCCATGTGTTGACGTAGACCACGCCGTTCGGCGCGACGACGAGGTGCCGCGCATGGCCGATATTGTCCGCGAACACCGTCGCGCAGAAGCCGGCGGGCAGCGTGATTCCGCCGTTATCGTCCGCGCAGACTTGCGTCGCGGTCGTCGGCCGTTCCTGGCGAGCCGCCAAGAACGATCCGGTTGCCAGCAGCACGCCGATGATGAGCCCCGCGTAGAGAGCGCGTCCAGACAGTGAGTCGGCGATACGCATTGTGTTCGTGCTCCTCCCAACAGTTTCCCTAGAGCGCGTTAGCTTCGACGGGCGCACCGCGCGGCGCGAGGCCGAGGCCCTCGGGTGCGGCGCCGGCGCGCTCGGCCACAGCGGCCGATTGGACGCTCGGCGCGGCGGCCACCGACGTCAGGTTCTGGCGGCGCGCGCACCATACGAGAAGAGTCGTAAGAATGAGCGTTGAGATAGTGGTCGTTCGGAGAAAAGTGCTCACGGACGGGTCATCCTTTCACAATCGCTGGCCGCGAGAAGTCGCTCCGCTCGTTGTGAGGAGCGGGCGCGGGCTCACGTCACCGGTCGCCTTCATTTCCGCAAGAACGCGATACGTCGGTTCGGAATCCCCGTGGTCCGGGTAGTCTGGAGCCGCGCCGGCCCCCGTCCGGATCGGGGCTCCCGGAGGGGCTGAGCGATCGCGGTGGGCACGCCGGGGCGCGCGGGACGGCGGCCCTGGCCACCTCGGGGCGCTGCGCGGCCGCAGGACGAAGGCTGGTCCCGGCGACGGCAGCGTGGCCAGACAGCGGTCTTGGGGGAAGACGAGCAGCCGGCCATCGAAGGAGTTCGCGGAGTTCGACGCGGCAGCCCGCGTAGGAGTGCCCGGCGGGGCCCCCGCGGGATCTGCACACAGCGCGGCCCGAGGCGGACGGTGTTGTCGCGGGCGACGCGGCGCGGGTAGCGACAGCTGAGGAAGCGGTCGAGATCCCGCGGCGGCCGCCGCCAGACGGCGGTCGGATCGGTGGGCAGGTGAAGCGTCGGTTGTAGTCGGCGAGGAAGGTCGGCAGGTAGGCATTGGCGGCCTCGAGGGTGGCAATGCGCCGCAGGCGCAGTTCGCTGACGAGACGGTCCTGCAGAGTCTGCCAGAGCCGCTCGACCCGGCCCTTGGCCTGGGGCGAATGGGCCTGGATGTAGCCGATGCCGAGCTCCTGGAGCAGGCGGCCGAGGTGGGTGGGATGTTGGGCGCCGTGCAGCTCTTCCTCGAGCGACCAGTGGCGGTCGTTGCGGACCAGGATATTGAGGCGGTCGCCGTAGATCGCGAGGGGCAAGCCGTACTCCCGGAAGACCTGGGCGAAGACGACGGCGTAGCCATGGAGACCCTCGGTCGGCCGGAAATGCGGCGCCAGGAGCTGCGAGGTGGCGTCATCGATGGCGCCCAGAAGGGTCATGGCGGGCCCGCGCGCCGCGAGCCACTCATACGGGCTGCCATGAACCTGCACCAGGCCGCCGGTAGCTTCCGGCGGGCGCCGGCTGCGGTGAAGCCGGGGCCGACGGCGCCGCCGGGTGGGCTGCGCCGCCGCGCGCGCACCGAGGCCCGGCTGATGGTCAGGTGGTGCTCCTCCTACAACTTCTCGGTGAGGTGGACATCGTTGAGGCCGGGGTAGGCCGTGATGATGAGGGCGCTGATACGCTGCCGCAGGTCCTCGTCGAGGCGCCGCGGGGACGGCCGCCCGCGGCCGCGATGCAGCAAACCCGCGGCCCGTCGCGGGCGAAGCGCTTCTTGAGGCGGTGGAATTGTCGAACCGAGAGGTGCAAGGCCGTGGCGCCCTGCTGATTGGTGATCCGGCGCGTAGACCAGGCCCGCCCGGGGCGCTTCCTTCCTGCTCATCGTGAATGTCTCCATGGGGCGACAGTTTCACGGAACAGTTAGACATGACGGTTTCATAGACCATAAGCAGTGTCTCGCACGCCCCTGTCTCGCACGCCCCTTGACCGTCCGTTCCTTCCGGACTAGCCTGTGGCGCAAACATCTCGCCCAGGCTTCCTCAACGAACTTCCTCTGTGGGAGGAGGATTCCATGTCCAAGGAATGGTTCTATGGCGCGGCCGGATGGCTCATCGTCCTCGTGTTCCTTGTCGGCTTGGAGCCGGCAATCGGTCAAGCCCCGCCGACCGAGAACAAAGGGCTGACGGTCGGCTCAACGGCCACAATCGATCTCGGCCCTGAGATCGGCGTGCAAGGGCGGACGCTCAGACTGCGCCTACTGACTATCGCTCCAGGAGGCGTCCTGGCACTGCACAGCCACAAAGACCGTCCGGCAGTGGCATACATCATCCAGGGCACCCTGACCGAGCATCGAGAGGGCGGATGGGTCAAGGAACATCATGCGGGAGAGAGCTGGCCGGTGGGAACGGACGTGACGCACTGGGAGGAGAATACAGGCTCCGAGCCCCTCGTGGCCGTGGCCGCCGACGTCCCGAAGTCAGGCATGTAGCCTCCGCCGTTCTGCCGTAGCGACGGACAGCGGCCGGGCTCCGTGCAACTGACCGGCGGCTTCTGAGAGATACAAGATGGCGGGTATCGAGGACAAGGTCTGCGTCGTGACCGGCGCCACCTCGGGGATCGGGCTGAAGCGCTCGACGAGATTCAGCCACCAGGCCCCGGCTGCGGGTGAAGTGGAAATGAAATTGCGGATGCTCGACCATCCACGTCTTCACGGTCGGATGCACCGGCATGCCGATGCCGATCGCCACGAAGATGATGTGGAACGCGAGTGACACGGCCATCTCGGAGCGCGAGAACAGGAAGGCAGTCATTGGTCATCCAGCCGCCCTGTCGGCCCTGTGCGTTCTTAACAACAACCCCCGCCCGCCTATCACGGCCGCACTTACGCACGGTCGGCAACACCGTGAGCAGGGTGTTTTTTCAGAACGACGAGCGAGACGACAAGGGCCACGATCATCACCGTCAGCAGTCCCAGCTCGAGCGTCGCCCCCTGGAACACCCCCTCGTTCTTTTCGAGGAGTCGGGCAAACTCGGCGGTGAGCACTAGCACGCGACGGATCGCGGCGATCAACCCGACGATCAGGAACGGCTCCGGCACGAGCGCGTGCTCGCGGAAGGAGACCTGTACAGTGTAGAGAAGCTCGACGATCATCAGGATCAGCAGAATCCGGTCGAGCAGCTCCACGGCATGGTCGGGCAGCGTGCCCCCCAGCAGCGCCTGCACGAAGGCCACGGCCACGGCGACGAGCATCACGAGCGCGATCGCTGCCAGGAGCATTCCCAGACCCACGTAGACCGCGTCCTCGACCCTGATGAAGCCTCGCGTGATCGATTCGCGCCAGGCCTGCGCATCCAGCCGGGGCCGTGCGTCGCTCATACAACTCGCGTCAATGAATGCTGACCCCGTGAACCCAGATTCCGTCGGCTGTGACGCACTCACACGGCGCGCCCGGCACGATCGTAAACGGGATGAGACAGATCCCGTACTCGGTGCGACACACGCGGATCAGTGGACCCGGGTAATCGAAGGGGAGGAGCTCGTAGAACGGGGGGGCCGCAACTTCGGCCGCGAGCGCAGCCGAGATCACGCCCAGGATGAACGCCGCCAGCACTACTACGTATGCGCTCCTCATCTTCATGTCCCTTGTGAGGGCCACGCAGGCAAGGTTACGGCTTGTCCCCCTTCTTTTCCGCAAGAACGCGAAATGCGGGCGTCATCCTCGCGCTGCTGATCGTCGGGCTGCCGGCGGTCGTTCAGGCCGGGTCGGCCCGGGCTGCACTCAAGGACGAAGGGGTTCGGTACCCGCCACGCTGGGGAGCCTGACGGGCGCCAAACTCAGTCAACCGGCCGTTTTGCCGCCATCGGCGGTAAGGACGTGGCCGGTCACGAAGGAAGCTCTGTCGGAAGCGAGGAAGACCACAGCGCGGGCGATTTCTTCCGGCGCGCCGACGCGGCCGAGCGGCACTCTCGACGCCAGGGTCGCCTTCGCCTCCGCGGTCCCGGTGAAGCGGTTCAGCATGCCGGTCTCGATCGGACCAGGAGCAACGGCGTTGACGCGCACACCGGATGCGGCGGCTTCGAGCGCCGCGGATTTCGTCATGCCTTCGACCGCGTGCTTGCTGGCCGCGTAGACCGATGCGCCGGCCGCTCCTTGATGACCATAGGTCGAGGAGATGTTGACGATACTGCCACTACCCTGAGCCTGCATCACACGGAGCTCGTGCTTCATGCTCAGCAGCGTGCCGAGCACATTGGTGTCAAAGGTGGCGGCATAGCTCTCGGGCGTTTGCTCCAGGACCAGGCCAGGCTGGCCTTCGCTGCCAGCGTTGTTGACGGCTGCGTCGACCCGGCCGTAGCGGGCGACGGTCTGGTCGACCAGTTCGCGGACCTCATCGTCATGACGAACGTCGGCCTTGATAAACTCGGCTTCGGCGCCGAGGCCACGAAGTTCGGCCTCAAGGGCTTTGCCTTCCACCTCCCTGCGGCCGGAGACCACGACCCGAGCGCCATCTCGCGCGAAGGCCAAGGCCGTAGCCCGGCCGATGCCCGTCAAAGCGCCGGTGATCAGAACAACGGGGACTCTCATGACAGTTCCTCCTTTAAAACAGCTTAGTTGCGCTGGTGGCGCGTACCTTCTCATTGTGCCTCAGATACGATACGCACCGTATCTTTTTATGGTAAGATACGCTCCGTCTCGTTTAGGATTCACGCGATTCACTGTTTTTTACAACTGCCACTGAACGGCAGGTAGAGCCGCGACGCGATGCGAGCAATGCGGCCGGGACGCCCAAGAAGCGAACGACTCCATCGGGCTATCTTAAAGACAGCCTTCAAATTAGTCCTTGAACTCGGATTCCGTGCGGTGAGTGTCGAATTGATCGCTGCAAAGGCAGGGGTTGGAAAGACGACCATCTACCGGCGCTGGCCAAACAAGGCGGCCGTGGTCATGGATGCGTTCACATTGATGGTCGGTTCGGGAAGTCTCTTCCCGAGGGCTGAAAGGGCCACGGACAGCATACGACTGCAGATGCGCGCCATGGCAAAATCGTTTAGGGGCGACGATGGTGTGTTAGTCAAGGCGCTGCTCGCGGAAGCTCAGTTCGATCCGGAATTGGCAAAGGCCTTCCGTGAAAGATGGACACTCCCGCGGCGCAAGCTGGCTCTTCCTGTCATCCGCGAAGCGATTCGCCAAGGGGGAATGCGGCCTGATATCGACCCTGAGGACACGATCGATCTCTTGTACGCACCCATTTACTACCGTTTGCAGATGGGCACGGGCCCTCTCTCCGACGTATACGTTGATGCAATTCTTGACCGCGCCATGAAGGGTCTTGGACGCATGTAGCCGCCTGTGACGGCACCAACCCAATCCTTCGTGCACAGAGACCTCTCGATGCCGATAACGCCCTTATGTCGCCCACCGTCCACGTGAGTCCAGAGCATCTCCATTGTGTCCGTCGCTCGTCCCGATGCTCGCCTGCGCAGTGCCTGGCGCGCGTCCCGTACCCGCCAATGCTGGTGAGCCGTCCGGAGATCGAACCCGGGACCCCCTGATTAAGAACGCGATCCCGTTTGGCGCTTTCAGCGTGAACCTGTCCTGCGCCGCAAGGGCCATGTTGCCCAAGACAGCGAGCAATACCACAATGATCCTATTGACCTTCTAAAATTGAACTCTCGGCAACCTCCTCGGAGGACGGCGCCTCCGCGGTCTGGCCGCTGCGCCGGCAGGCGTCTGACAGCTCAACGAGACAGACGCGCACCTGCCCCTGCCGGGCCAGCATCGAGAGAATCGAAGTGGCCGACGCCTCAGAGACGCCGATCCGGCAGCCAATCGCCGCGGGGCTCATGGGGCCGCCAGCCCTTAGGCAGTCAAGAATCTCACCGTCGATCTCGGCCCACCAGTCATCTGTCATTTGGCACCGGCCGCTCATCGGTTTGAGGGGTTCTCGAGACGAAGTGCAAAGCCCATGCCTTCTCTTCTGTGCTCGAAATATTGAGTCCTTATAGGTTCTCGGTGAAAGCAGTGCGCAAGGTCGAGGCATCTTCCGTCGGGTCTGCCTAGAGTTTCCGCGACCGTCCCGGGAGCGGCGCCTGTAGCGGGCCGGGTTGAACGTTCGCGACAGCTCAACACAAAGCGGGGGGAAGTGATGAGTGCTCGACCGGGCAAGTGACGCGAGGGATGACCGCCTGATCGGCAGATCCCGCGCTACTAGTGCAGACCACGGGTGCGGCAGTCTCCGTGCGAGCAAGCGACTGGGCGAACTCCGACGATTCGGGCGAGAACCAGAGATCCTAGCCGACCCACGACACTGGAGCATCGTACACGGGCAGCCTCAACCGATGGCGGCAAACCTGTCTGACCCCACGCGCGGGCGCTTGGTGTGCTGGCCGCGCTCGACGGCCCGCTCCAGGATGTGCCAGGCCTCGTCCCAGCTGATGCGCAGGATCCGGGTGGCGCCCGGAATATCGGTCTCCTTGAGGACGTCGATCCCGAGCCGCTCAAAGAGGGCGGTGAACCGGGCCCGCACCTCCGCCCACGGCAGGCGGGCTTGCCGGACGCCGTGGGTCGGGCACTCCACCCGCGGCGGCTGGGCGTGCAGGTAGGTCATGAACTGGCAACTGTCGAGATGCCGCCACACGCGTTCCTCCGAGTGGTCATAGAGCCCCAGCGGGGTCCCGCACTCGAGACACGGCCAGCGGACGTCCTCGGCGTGGCCCGCCCAGACGTCGACTCGTTGCCCCTGGACGTTCAATTCCACCGACCGGACGGTCCACGGCGCTTCGAGGCCCAGCAGATGACGGTAGAGTTCGACATCACGCATGGCGCCAGCCCTCCGGGAGAGATAGAGCTGGCGCCATCCTTACACTACCCGGCTACCCACGGGAAAGCCGGATGAACCCTCACTAAATTGTTCGCCGCGCCACCGTTCCCGTCATAAGCGTACTCTCGCCTGGATCGGCGCGCCGCCGAGGTGGACGTCGAGGTCATGAGTCCACAGCCTAGTCTAGTCAGCCAACATTCCACCGTCCACCGGGATCGATGCGCCGGTCATGTAAGAGGCGTGTGCCGAAGCGACAAAGGCGATAACGTGAGCGATCTCCTCCGGCGTCGCGAGACGTTTGATCGGCACGGTCGAGACGAGCGCGGCCTTATTCTCACCTGTATTGGTGAAGCGCGTGAGCATGCCCGTATCTGTCGTGCCCGGAGCCACCACGTTGACGCGGACACCGGTCCCAGCGACTTCCAGTGCGGCAGACTTTGTCAGCCCCTCCACCGCATGTTTGCTGGCTACATATACGGACGCCCCCGCAGCGCCGACACTTCCGTACGCCGAGGAGACATTCACGATACTTCCACTCCCTTGCGCGAGCATGACGCGCAGCTCATGCTTCATACTCAACAGGACACCTAAGACGTTCGTATCGAAGGTGGCCGCATAGCTCTCCGCGGTTTGCTCCGTTACGAGACCACGCAGCCCTTCGGTTCCGGCATTGTTGACTGCGATGTCCAGCCGTCCAAACTGCTTGATCGTCTGATCGATGAGATTGCGGACATTATCTTCGGACCGCACGTCTGCCCGGATGAATTCGGCCTTAGCTCCGAGAGCCCTTAGCTCCGCCGCCAGATTCTGTCCTTCCTTTTCGCGACGCCCGGACACAACAACGTGCGCCCCTTGTTGTGCAAATGTGACTGCGGTCGCTCGACCAATACCTGTGAGTGCACCTGTGATGAGAGCAACGGATTCTGCCATTTCTGTTAGTCCTCCTTGCCTGGTATAATATGGACGTACGTATACTGAGATGCCGGTCTCGGCATCGTCGATTCAAGCGGACAGCGGTCCGGTCAGCGCCGTTTTGGGCGAGGGATTATCGAAAGTTGGATCGCCTCGAGTGCAGGGAGTGCGGTAAATTGCCGAGCAGCAGGGCGAGCAATGCCTAAGCCATCCAACCGCGAAATAATTTTAACCGAAGGGCTGCGCGTCGTGCTGGAACGCGGATTTTGCGGCGCGAGCGTCCGCGACGTTGTTCACGCCGCAGGAGTTCCGCAGGGATCATTCACCAATCACTTCGCGTCGAAAGAAGCCTTTGGTCTGGAGATCCTCGGCCTCTACTTCGCCCAAGTAGGTGACGGCATCCGGAAGACACTTCGCAACGATGCACTGCCGCCGCTCGATCGGCTTCGGGCATGGGTGGACCTCCAGATCCGCTTTCTCAAGAAGGCGGAGATGCGGAACGGCTGTCTGATTGGCAACTTCAGTATTGAGGCCGCCGACCATAGCGAAGCGATCCGCCGGCGACTCGTGGAGATATTCGATGAGATCCAGGAGTCGGTTGCCCACTGCTTAAGGGCGGCCGTGAAGGCGCGTGAGCTCCGACGGGCCACGAACTGCGACGAACTGGCGAGTTTTCTGTACTCATCCCTTCAGGGCGCCATCCTGCAAGCCAAGGCGGAGCGTAGCGCGATTCCTCTCGAACGATTCAAGAAGGTCCTCTTCTCTGCGGTCCTACGGTAGGGGCCTCGGCGCCGTCGGCGCCATTTTTCGCGTCAGCGGTTGAACTCAAGATACGTACGTAAGTATTATCCAGGGCCACAGAGCGGGACCCTCCGAGGGCTCAGCAGGTCGTGGCGTTCGGCGCTCGTGAGCGGGGCCAGTCCGAGGTCATCAATAACGACGAGGTCGATCTTGCGCTGCAGCGCTCTTGTCCAACTGCTACCAAACCATCCCGAACCACGCTGCTCCATCCCGCGCGGCGTTAACACGGCTTCGGATCGCGTTGGGCATTTGAACCCGGTCATCACGTTTCCGCCATGGTTCTCAATGGGTTCGGAATCGGCTGTCCCGATAAAGTCGGAGCAGACTGAAGCACGTGCCAGGACCAGGACGTGCGGCGCCGCATCGGCGGCCGGACCGTGAGCGTCCGATCACACCGAAGCTGCGCTTCAGTCAGGACGCGTTGCGCGAGGGGAAGGGTGATCAGGGAGTGAGAGGCCGAACGTGCTCGAGCACCTCCGGCCCCGGGCGCCCCTGATCGACCACCCGCCAGCCCACGAGATCGGGTCTCTGGCCGAACAGAACGATGACGGCCCCGTTGCGGGGTGGCGCCGGCTGCAAGCCGCCGTCGACTCGCCATCCGCCGGCCCCACCGGGCATCAACGCGGCTGATCGAGCCCGAAGGCCAGCCGCGCCAGCGTCACGGAGTCGCCTAGCTTCGTCTCGGCAAGCAGGATAGGTCTCGATGCCGCCGAGCAACACGGCTTCCTCAAGGGCAGGTCGCGCGCTGGCCTGTACTGTGTCGTCAAGCACTTCGATCGCCCAGATCGCGCGCTGGACGCCAATGAGCTCTTCAGGCGCCGTGATCTCCTCGTGGCGGAGTAGCTCCGCCCAGGCTCCATCGGGCGTGTCGGCGAGATAGTGCGCTGGGCCCTCGCCCGGACCGTGCCAGCGCGAGAGCGCGCACGTTTTGCGGGCCCGCGTCATCGGGCTTCCAATGTCCGACCAGGAGCTGGGCTGGTCTTCGACCGTCGAGTTGGGTGCGCTTCCGCTCGAACCACTGCCGGATTCCAATCTCGTTGTAGGCGCCGGCGAGTTCCCCGACGATCAAGGCCAGCCAGTGGAGTCGAGCAGCCACGTCGTCCGGCGTCTCTCGAGTTGTCGCGGCATAGCGGCGGACGCTCGCCGGGGAGATCCCGAGCAGTCGGGCGAGCATCTCGCGATCAAGAGCGCGGAGCAACCGTGACCACTCGGTCGAGGGCGCAGGCGAGGCTTCGAGGGCGTCGTTCAACTGGTCAAGACACCGCTCAAGGAGGGCCGGCTCCTTCGTCACCGCAGTCAGTGTCGGTACTATGGCTCCGCCGATTCCCGCCTTTCGAAGGCGAGCGGCCAACCAGCCGAAGATCGTCGCATCGAGTATGAGTCCTTGGTCGCGTTCTTCGAGCAGGCCCATCGCGTCGGCGCGAGCAAGGGCGACCGTACCCTTGAAGGCCAGTCGCGGGGTGGTGAAAGGTTCTCCAACGGACCTAATTCGGAGCATCTGATGTGACCACATCATATCCGAATCGGTTCCGCCCTGCAAACGCGGACAGGCCACGGCGGTTCCTGGGCCTCGCACGGGAAGGCTCTTATCTCTCAGGGCCCGCTTGAGCGGCGAAGCTGCTCTGGCGGTCGCTTGCCGTACACTCTCGGGTTCACGAGTCGTAGGGCACGGAGATCTCCGCGCGTGGAACGGATACGGATCGCGGGAAAGCGCCCCCCATCTGAACGGCTCGAGGCGCGAGTGGGTAAGGAGCAGTGCGCACACACGATTCCCTCGGCCTCAGCGAGGGCGACTGTCAGACCTTCGTGTCAGTCCTCCTCGCTCCCCCTACCGGCGCGACCAGGGCGGGCGCCGGCTGCTCCTCCGCCCCCGAGACCTTCGCCAGCCGCCGGCGATGGCTCTCCACGTCGGCGAAACGAGCGTCCAGAAAGGTTTGGATCAGGTCCCAGGCGACCGCATGCCCAACGACGCGAGCGCCAAGGCACAGGACGTTCATGTCGTCGTCCTCGACGCCCTTGCGCGCGGCCCAATCGTCGGAGCAGAGGGCGGCACGCGCCCCGCGCACCTTGTTGGCGGCGATGACCGCTCCCACGCCGCTCCCCGAGATCGCGATTCCCCGGTCAACAAGCCTTCGGCTCACGGCTCGCGCGAGAGGGAGGACGAAGTCGGGATAGTCGTCTCCGGGCGCGAAGGTCTCCGCCCCGAAGTCAACGACCTCGTAGCCTTCCTCTCGTAGAGACCTTGCGAGGCTCCGCTTGAGTTCGAAGCCTTCGTGATCTGCCGCGATTCCCACTGTCGTCATCTCTCGCCTCGGTTCCCGGGATCCTACGGGTCCGGCTTAGCCTTGTGTCGTCGTTCCACCCTGTGCAGGAGCCGTGCCGAATTTCGCGATCACAGCAGCGATCAGCAGAATCAGGAAATCATCGACTCCTAGCAGCAGGACCTGTTTCGCACGGCACACGCCGTCTTTGGATCCAAGCGGCTTGCGTAAAGATCTTCGGGCGCCGCGGCGCCCGAAGATCGCGGACGGGCCCGGGCGCACTCACGTCTGCGCCACGACGGAGCGTGCTCAGACTGCTCCCGTTGAGCGTGCGCGGGTCCGGACTCACCGCATCCTAGCGAAGGCTAAGAGCAACAAGACCCCTGCAGCCGCGCTCGGCATTAGCGGGATCCAGCTCTTCACTCGCCTGAAGCGGCTCGGGCTCGCGTCGCAGTGGCTGTACCGTTCGATACAGGTCGTTCAGAATTATGCGGTCGTCTGTGTAGAACGATCCGGCGGCGCCTCGCCTCGGGCGCTCTCGTCCCTCCTAATCTTCCGATTTCCGACGCTTCGCGCACGCAGACCGGGCAGGCCTGCCCTTTGCAATAGCTGTCTGTCGTGCACCGAAGCGAGGAGGTAACTCGGATGATGCGCAGCTGCCGGGGAGGGACGTTGGACCGTCGGATTTGCCTGCGACGCTGGGTGGGGGAATCGGGAAATCGGGCGCCGTTGGCGGAAGCCCTGGAGGGCCCGCTGACTCTCGCAGGCTCGATCCTCGACATACTCGCGTCGCTTCGCGACCGACCTCGGCCGATCGATCGGTACATCGACTACTTCGGCGGCGCTCCCCTGTCTACCCGGTGACCGGAGAAGGACGGGTCAGACATGGAGAATCCTGACCTACCACGGTCGCTCCATGCCGAGCCTCGGGTGGACGCCGGTAGAACCCCGGGCCTAACGCTCCGGCGTCCGGGAAAGTGGGCCACGACGTGCGTGCCGCCGGGAATGCCGGCCCTCGACGAGCTGGTGAACGTCAGCCATCAGACCCTGGTCGCGCCAGTTGAGGGCATGGACGAGACCGTGATGTTCGCTCATCATCAAGGACCACCTCGCCCAGGTGTCTCCGTTTGGCGTAAATAATTACGAGGGCGCGACCAACGTTGCCGGCCAAAACCAGCGGCCGCCGCCCGCTGCCGCAGTTTTATAGATACACGTCCACGAAGGCACTCAACAATTGGAGGGCATCATGAAATACGCAACGCTCGGCAATACAGGTCTCCTGGTTTCGAAACTCTGCTTCGGAACCATGACATTCGGGGACGGCAGAGGGATCTTCAAGGCCATCAGCTCCGTGGGCCAGGCTGAGGCTGATGAACTGATCAAGACTTCGATTGATGGCGGCATCAACTTCTTTGATACGGCTGACAATTACACGGAGGGCGAGAGCGAAAAGATTCTCGGACAATCCCTGAAGAACCTTAACATCGCGCGGAAGGATGTCGTGATCGCGACGAAGGTCTATAGCCGCGTCGGCCGTGGGCGGAATGACATCGGCGCTTCTCGCGGCCACATTATGGACGGTGTGGAGGCCAGTCTCCGCCGTTTGCAGACCGACCATATCGACCTGTACCAGATACATGGCAACGATTCCGTGACCCCTGTCGAAGAGACGCTCCGCGCTCTCGACACCTTGGTGCAGCAGGGAAAGGTCCGTTACATCGGCTGCTCCAACTGGCAGGCATGGAAGATTGCCAAGTCCCTCGGCATCTCGGAGTTCAAGAACCTGGCCCGATTCGGCACGCTTCAGGCTTATTACTCGATCGCCGGGCGCGATCTCGAACGGGAAATCGTTCCCCTGTTGGAATCCGAAAAGGTCGGCCTGCTCGTGTGGAGCCCGCTTGCCGGCGGGTTGCTTTCCGGCAAGTACAGCCGGACGGACCAGAAGCCCGCGGATTCGCGCCGCACTACCTACGACCATCCCATCGTGGACAAAGAGCGGACCTGGAAGATCCTCGAAGTGATGGCTCCGATCGCGAAGGCACATGAATGTAGTCCTGCACGTCTCTCGCTAGCATGGCTCTTGTCAAAGCCGGTGGTAACCTCGGTGATCATTGGCGCGAAACGCCTCGATCAGCTCCAGGACAATCTCGCGGCGGTTGAACTCACGCTCACTCAAGACGAGCTTTGGCAGTTAGATGAGGTCAGCGCGCTTCCCCCTGAGTATCCAGGGTGGGTGCTGCCATTCCAGGGGGCCGACCGTCTGGAGCCGGTTGATCGCTGGGAGCGTTTTCGCGAGGCGAGAAAGTCGCATTGATCCTGCAAATCTCCTCCCGACTGCCGGCAGTCTCAGAAGTCCTTGTAGTTCGTGGTAAGCCGTCCGGGGATCGAACCCGGGACCCCCTGCGAGCGTGCGAATGGCTCTATCGAGCTCCCCTCTGCGCAGGTAGAGAGAGCCGACACCCCAATCGGCCAGGATCTGGCTGTATGGGTGCCTGACCGCTTCGGCGATCCTGATCCCCTCTTCGCCGCAGGCAATCCCGTGGGAGAACTGTCCCAGCTCGGCGAGGGACCAGGCAAGCTGGGCTCGGGCAATCACTGCCGGAAGACCTGCCAGACCGAAGCGCTCGCGGGTCAGATCTTCGTGAAGAGCCTCGACGTTCCTGTGGAACTCCACTGCCCGTCGATAGTCACCGAGGTAAAAGTCGGCAATGCCGACGTAGGTGTTCGCCACGATCCCCGCACTCTCGGCAGAATTGTGCCCCTTCACGGTTCTCCGCTTGACACCGGGGACACTTCATGCCGGACCTCTAACCAGACGGGTCAGTTCACTGCAGCTGCGAGGAGTGGGCCGAGCTTAGCTGGAGGCTCTCGGGGGATCAAGGATCGCCGATCCGCCCACTATCCCTTCAGCTCCTTCTTGAGCTCATTGAGGAAGCGCCAGTCGGTGCCCTCGGCGATGATCTTTTGAGGGCTGCTCTTGATCAGGCCGACGTCGCGCAGTCGTAGCGCGTAGAAGCGCACCGAGTCCTCGGGATCGTACTCGCGCCACTTGCCGTACGGGATCTCCTTGAGACCCTGCAGGGCATAGTCGTAGCGCGAGGTCCGACCTCTTTCCACCATGGACCGGACGATTCGTTCTGGTTTGAGGGCGCACACGTTAGCGGACTTGAGAATGGCTCGCAGCGCGCGTGGTCGCCACCGGGTGCTTGAGGACGAACTCCTTGGTGCTCGCCACCAGGCAGCAGAAGTACTGGGACCAGGGCTTGTCGGTCGTCGTGTTGACCAAGACGTGACCGATCTTCTTCGCTCGCATTTCCAGCGCGTCCGGCGGGCCCACGAAGAAGGCGTCGATCTTTCCCGCGGCGAGGAGTCGCGCCGCCTCCCAAGAATCTGCGGGAATCGGAAGCAGCACCCAGTTGATGTCCTTCTGTGGATCGAGGCCTACGTGCGCCGCGAACATGGAGATGAAGACATGGTCGTCGCCCACCCCCTCGTACAAAGCGACATTCTTGCCCTTCAGCTCACGAGTGGATCTGACTCGATCACTTCCGACTAGCTCGACGCAGCCGATGTGGCTCCCGGCCAGAACGGCGAGCGGCGCTCCCGCCTCGATCGCGAGAACGTCCTTGGGGCCGAACGACAGGCAGACGTCGACCTGGCCCGAGAGGAGAACCTCGGGGGGCCAGGCCTTGGTCTCACTGGGCCACTTGACGTACCGCACGTCCGTGAATCCCTCGCTGTAGAGCAGCTCTTGCGCGACGTATAGTGGCGCTACACAGCTTGGGAAGGGGCTTTCGAACAGCCTGAGCCTCGTCGTCTCGGGCGGCGGGTCCGCGTCGGCCCGGCCTGGTCGGAGGCCAACGAGTCCAGCGGCGCCTGCGAGGGCCATACGACCGAGGAATTCGCGGCGGTCCCATTGGTCGACCGACTTGTTCATTCGAGTCCTCCCTCAGGGACGAGTGGCCTGAGTGTGACACGAGTGAGAGGCAGAGCGGCGGTCTATTCTCGGTTCGAGTGGACTGCCGACCCTTATGCGTGGCCTGCGCGGACGCCATGCAACCCGTGGAGTTCCAGTTGTGGGGTTGGTACGGACCTCCGGAGCGGAGCGGCTACATCACCGCCGCCCTTCCCAGCGAGGAGGGCGGCGATGGCTGAGAGATGCAGCCGCTGTGGCGCCGCGGGCCGGGAAGCATCGGTGGTGCCGTGAGTGTCCGCGCGCAGCCGGGAACAAGCGGGCTGGCTTGAGGTGCAGGAACGGCTCGAGGGCTAACTGCCTGCTCCTGATCCTCGCGCCGGAGCGCACGTTTTCGGGCTGTAGGCGCCCCCGGCGCCTTCCGCGTTATGTTGGTAAGAGGAGGAGGACGACGAAGAGATGATGTCCCTGCGTGTGATCGAGTTCCAGGGCCTGGGGATGAAGAAGCTCGTGCTGGCGCTTGCCTTTATCGCTGTGGCGGGGTGCGGGCGCGTGGAGGGCACGGTCTACCTGGCGAACGGCCGCGGGGAGGCGACCCGTCAAGTCGGCGCAAAGGTGGTCCTGGTGCGGGCTGACTTCAGGGCAGCGTTCGACCGGGGGATCCTGGAGTTCGCCGCACGGCGCGCTCCGCTCGAGGCGGAGTACAAGGCGCTGGACAGCAGGCCGGAACCGACGACCTTCGACGAGTGGAAGGCGACCAGGGCGCAGATGGCGGAGAGACTCGACCAGCAAGCGGCCGAGTTTGAGGCGTGGGCGATGAAACTCATCGAGTGGGCCAAGGTCGATGAAACGATCACCGGGCCCGATGGACATTACGAACTTCACGGTCACGGGCAGGACGTGGTGGCGCTAAAGATGACGCAGCAGTCGATCGGAGACGTTCACTTCGAGAGCCTCTACTTCTGGGCGAACCAGGTGGTCGGCAAGAAGGTGGATCTCGGGCTCGCCGTTCCTCTGCGGACCCTCGGGGTCGCTGTTCCCCTACGGACCCTGCTGGATGGGGCGGCGAAATGACCTTCTGTCTGATCTTGCCGACGTAGACCCCACCGTTTCCCAAGAGCACGGGAAGAACTGCAGTGGATCGCCTGCCGGAGCATCCGGCGGCGCGGGTGCCTGTCGAGCGCAGGCCGGAGATGGACGCTGGCCGGGCCGAACGGACCTCGCTCAAGGGCCCCCGGGCGCATGGGCCGAACTGCTCTTGCCGCGGGTGTGCGACGCTGGCCGGAGTGGGGCGAAGGGGCGAAGCCCGCCATTTCCTCCGCCCCGGCCCCTGAATGCCGCCGAGTGAGTTGGGCAGACTCGCCTCACCTTGCCAGGTCGAAGGTGAAGATGCTCCCGTTATCAGCCTGGGTGCCATCGTCGTTGAAGACTATTTCCCCATTCACCTGGATCGGGGTGTGTGGAGAGGAAGGCGGTGGGATGAGGTCGGAGGCGCCCGTGAAGACTTGGACTGGGGGAGAGTTGCTTGAGAGCCTGGCCGCACGACGGCGCGGTAGGGGCAGCCCGTGGTGCCCACGCCCGTCACGTCGATGAGGTTGGCGTGGGCCTCGATCGTGCCGGTCGGCCCGGGGGTGACCTGGGTCAGCACATGGATCAGGCCGGACAGGGTCACGAAATCGCTGGGGGTGGAGAAGCAACGACAGGGATTGTTGGGGATGTAAGTGTGCCCGCCGGTAATCGCGTACATCCGGCTCGTGGTGACTTGGTGCTGCGCCTGAACCGGTGCGGCAACAGCGAGAGAAGCGGCAGAGTCAGGAGGATGAGGCGCCCCAGATGGAAGGGGCGCTGGTGGTTCATTGCTTTGGACTCCTTTCATGGGCCGGACTGTTCGGGTGTGACACCGTGGCGGACACGCTCCCCGTCGAGAGGGAACCCGGGAGGCCCGTGGTGGGCGGCTCAGGCGCGCTCCAGGAGATCAGGGTTCCTCCCGGTCGCGTGCTCAAACGCGTTCTCGGCGCGGCGGTGTTCAGGGCGAGAGGCATCCCGAAGGTGTCCTGCCCACGACAGTATGCCTCGCCTGGAGCTGACACGACCGCGTCCCGGGCGGCCGGGGCTCAGGGCCGGAGTCACTAGAATCAGGCGGTTGGCCGGTAGCCAGCCATGGCACGCTCTCTGCCCTTCAGCACCGCGGCCGGTCATGTCAGCGGTCGACCATCAAGGAGGGGTACATGAGAACTCGAGCAGGCTGGGGGCGACTCGCCGCCGTCCTGAGCGGACTCCTTCTCGTTTCGTCACCAGCCAACGCGGCCGGCATCGGGCCCGTCGAGGGCGGAGTCCTTCCCGGGCCGCTGCCGCTCTTTCCTTCGGACAACTGGTGGAACGTCGACGTCAGCGGCGCACCGGTGGATCCTGGCTCCGCGGCCTTTATCAGCGTCATCAACAACGGCGGCACGGGCCGGCTCCATCCCGATTTTGGCGGCGAGGTC
>WNFT01000598.1_pt1 | contig 30137 bp, 32 predicted proteins | sample 5400191 | NCBI WGS metagenome assembly WNFT01 (sample SAMN13153359, study PRJNA577476) | soil metagenome | isolation source: 80 cm saprolite under Madrone tree | place: USA:California | collected 2016-06-14 | reverse complement strand
GAAGCTCGTGGGCCAACTCGACCACCCAGTACTGCCAGGGCGTCGCCGCGGGCACGACCAACTGCGCCGGCATTGCAGGCGCGGTCTTCGTGAACAATCCAACTCGCCAGCTGGCGGGCGTGTGGAACGACACGAGCCCAGTGCCATCGAGACTGGGCACGAGCAGCATCGCGGGTGAGGCCTTGAGAGCTGTCACGCACTTCGGCTACCACGCCAACGCCGACTACATGGTCTTCACGCCCAGCGGTCTTTCGACCAGCGGTTTCGGAACGCAGTTCTGCGCCTGGCACAGCTCCACGAGCTCGAGCTCAGGCCCAGTTTCGTTCGCCAACATTCCGTACCAGCCCGACGCAGGCGCGGCGTGCGGGCAGAACTTCGTCAACGGCAATGGCTACTTCGACGGATTCTCGATTGTCGGTGGACATGAATATGCCGAGACCATCACCGATCCGTTCCCGAGCACAGGTTGGGTTGATGGCGCCGGCGCCGAGAACGGCGACAAATGCGCGTGGATCAGCTCCGGCCAGGGCGCTGCGCAGAACGTGACCCTCAGCGGCGGCGCGTCGTACCCAGTTCAGTCGCTGTGGAGCAACGCATTCAACGGCGGCGCCGGCGGCTGCGTGGTCTCGTACCCGTAGGAGCAAGGGCCTCAATGAGCCAGATGCGGCCAGGCATGATGCCCAAGCCCAGCGAGCACGCCAAGGCGGCGTTCTCGAAGCTGGTGCCCGACGAGCCCGCCGTGACCATGCGGCCGATGTTCGGCAATCTGGCTGCATTCGTGAACGGCAACATGTTCAGCGGGCTTTTCGGTGAGGACCTGTTCGTACGACTGCCTGACGACCAGGCCGCGCCCATCCGCAAGCAAGGTGGCCGGGATTTCGAGCCTATGCCCGGACACGCGATGAAGGGCTACGTGATGGCGCCCACCAACTGGAGCGCCAAGCCGGCCGCGACCAAGACGTGGATTGCATCTTCTCTTGCCTTCACCCGCGCCATGCCACCGAAAGCCGCCAAGGCCCAGAAGGCCGCCGGCAAGAAGAAGTAGTCGCGACCTAGCGCCGCTTCTTCTTGTTCTTGTTGGGCTTGCCCTTGATCGGCGCTGCTCCCGGCCTGCCTTTGCCGTCCTTGCCGGCCACTCGGAGCTCGGCCACCGGAGCCGGCGCCGCCGTCTTGATGATGGCCGGCGGAGTTATTTTCGGAGCCGCCACGATCGGCGCGGCCGGCTTCTCGACCTCGGTCGCGAGCTTCGGCTCGGGCTCGAGAAGCGGGGTCGGGGCCTCGACCACCTTGACGGCCGGGGCGGTCGCCGCTCCAGCGCCCATGGACACCTTGCCGCTGAACGTGGCGCCATCCTGGATGGCCAGGCGCGCCACTCGGACATCGCCGAACAGCGAGCCCGATTTGGCCACAACAAGACGCTTTCGCGCGACCACAGCGCCATTCACTTGGCCGCGAATGGTCACGTCGCGTCCGGCCAGCGAAGCTTTGACCTTCGCCATGTCGTCGATCTCAACGTCGCCCGTGACCTCCACCTCGCCCTCGACGACCCCTCCAACCCGAAGATCACCCTCGATGTAGATCTGGCCGATCACGCGGTCGCGCGGGCCGAGCATGACCGAGTTCGGCTGGTTCGAAACGGCGGGCGGGGATTGGGTCGGCGGCTCGTCCGCCGACGTCGTGATCGGACGCCTAGCTGCCGGGGGCCTGCTGCTCAAAGTCGCCCATCCGGACGTAGCCGTTCAAGCTGGCGCCGTCCTCGATCTGCAGCCTGCGCACCTGTACGTCGCCGTTCAGCTTCGCTTGCTTCCCCAGGGTGAGCTTGTCGCGGGCCGTGAGCCTGCCTTCGACCTCGCCCTTGATGTTGACGTTGGAAGCCTCAAGAAGGGCTTTGACGACCGTTCCGTTCCCGATCTCGATGTTGCCCCCGATCCGAAACTCACCTTCGGCGTGCCCACCGTTGACGGTCATATGCCCGCCGTAGGTCAGCTTGCCTTCGAGGCTGTCGTTAGGGCCGAGCGTGAACTTCTGCTGTCCATCACGCTTCGCGTCGGATTGGCCATCAGTCTCCATGGGCGTGCTCTCCGCAACGGCCTCTTGTGTTTCCATCAGCCTAAATCTCCCCGCCTAGGTATTGATCTCGGGGCCGGCCCGAAGTCGCGTCCCAGGATACTTCAGGGCTGACCTTCTCCGCCGAGCGTTCTACGTTTGTTGCCAGGCAACGATCGGTAAGGCTTGCAATTGCTCAAGCAAATTCGCCAAGCAGTCCGGCATCCGTAAGTGCGGGCGAGTTCTGTGACAGGGAGATGTAAGGCTCTCGCCCGTATCCCTGCTGAAGCAGATGTGGATGGTTACGTATCTCCACTCGCCATGGCTCGAGCTGGCTCCGATGACAGTCGATCGCCCTCAGCTTCATCTGCACCTCCTCGGGGCTCAGCTCGAGCACGAGGTCGACCCGATCCATGACCACAAGCGGAAGAACGCTGCCGTCCTCGCCGTTGAGCTCGATCGCTGCACGATAGAAATCCGCAAGCGCCGCGTCGATTGCTACGTGATACAGAGCCGGCCGCGCGGATTCCGGAATCGCCGCGACCGCGGCGTCGGTGCAGCGTCCCATGGCGATGTGGTCGGGGTGGCCGTATGCGCCGTCGGGACCCCAACCGACGACCACCGCGGGCGCCATCGTCGAGATCTTCTCGCGGATGCGCTCTGTGATCTCGACATGGCTCGATGTCTCGACCCTGCCATCGGGGTAATCCCAGAGCTCGTAAGCGCTCAATCCCAGCGCTGTCGCGGCGGCCTCCAGCTCAGCCGTGCGGATGCGCGAGAGCTCGTCGGAATTTCCCGCTGGCCCGCCGGCCCAGCCCTGCTCCCCACGCGTCGCACAGATGAGGTGCGCGTCGATGCCTGCGCGGGTGTGTCGCAGGATGATGCCGCCCGTGCCCATCGATTCGTCGTCGGGATGGGCAAGCACGACGAGTATTCCGCTCACGAGCTGCGGTCCTGGATCTCCCACGCGTGATCCAGCAGATGCCAGGCCATGCGGCGGGCGACATATCGGGGCGGCCATCTCTTCTCGCCTGCTTGCGGACCGCCTGCGCTTGAGCGAATCGCATCGAGGATCGCCTTGCGGGTGGCCGCAACCCCCGCCGCGTCGTCTCGCTTGGGAGCGCGCAGCTTGAGCCCAAGCCTGGTCGTGTATGCCGACTCCGCGTCGATGATGTGGTCGGCGATCTTGTCGCGGTCGCGACCTCCGCCCCGTGGTCCTTTGCGCAGCTCCGCCGGGGCTTTCGAGATCACCTTGTCAAAGACCTTCCAAGAAGCGGCCAGCAGAGCGCGGATGCGTTCCGCCTCAGCGACCGGGAGCGCTTTGGTATCGCTCGATGCGGGTATGCCGGGCGCGCCAAAATCCGTCGTCGCGTTGCCCGTGACGCGCTCTACGACTTTGAACTCCGCGGTGGCGGGAAAGTCGATGCGCGCCGTTTTGGGCACGATCGCGTAGCGCGGCAAGTAAGCGAGCAGCGCCTCGATCGCCAGGTTCTCGTCCTTGCCCGCACGCGTCCATCCCGGCCAGTCAAGCGCCGATGCGAACACGCGCTTCTTTCCGACTTCCAGGTAGATGGGAATGGTTGCGGCCACGACCGCCGATGCTAACCGACGTCGGTCAGGAGGCACGCGAACGACTGCAATGGAGCGGGCGATGGGAATCGAACCCACGTAACCAGCTTGGAAGGCTGGCGCACTACCATTGTGCTACGCCCGCTTTCGCGCATCGCCTGGTGGCCCGTAGGGGCTTCGGGGCCAGGCCAGCAATTAGAGTAGCTAGCGTTGCTGGCCCGGTCGTCTAGTGGACTAGGACACCGGCCTTTCAAGCCGGGAATCGCGGGTTCGAATCCCGCCCGGGCTACCAGTTGGGCCGTCGGCCTCACTTGAACCTCTGCCAAACAGCGGCCAGGCGAGCGCAGTAACTGCTCCCGGCTAGGGCTTCAGCCCTATGGACAGGGACGATGTGCGGATTGCAACATCTCGTCGGCTCCCGCATAGGTAGGTCATGAGGCTCAAAGAACTAGACTCGCTGCGGGGCGTCGCGGCCCTCGCCGTGTCGTTCGGCCACGTCCTGATGTTGGTCCCGGTGGGTGTGGCTGGAACCGCGCTCACGTTGCTCGCTTTCACGCCACTACATGGACTCTGGGACGGACACCGCGCGGTGCTCTTCTTCTTCGTCCTCTCCGGCTTCGTGCTTGCCGTTCCGTTCTTTTGCGGGACAGTGAGCCCAATCGCGTTCGTGGTCAAGCGCGCGGTCCGAATCTATCCGGCCTACTGGATCGCGGTCGTCGTGTCGATCGGGGCGTTCTGGCTTTTCGGAATCCCGCACCTCAACCTCTACGAGCTCGCGAACTTCGCGTCCCTCATCAGTTCTCATACGGCGCAGAAGTACGATCTCGTCGTCTGGTCGCTGGTTCATGAGATGCGGCTGTCAATCATCTTGCCACTGCTCATGGTGCCGATCGTTCGGTATCGCAGCCGATGGGTCCTGCTGGGCGCTTCACCTCTGCTCGTCGCCGGGTTCTATTTCGGCTCCTCTGGCATCGAAACGGCGTACTACGGCTGGTTCTTCATCCTGGGTGCCGTCGCCGCCAAGCACGCCGACCGGATGATCGCGTACGTGCGGGCGATGACGGTCCGGCGTGCGACGCTCTGGTTTCTCGTGGTGATCATGGTCTACGGCGCGCTGCCCACGAGTTACGCGACTGACGGACAGCCCTTTCCGGAGATGGAGGCTGCGGTTGGGTTCTCAACCATCGGCCTGATGGTCTTCGGGCTTGCGCGGCCCGGCCTCTCGCGGATCCTACTCTCCCCCGTCCTCCGCTTCGTCGGTCGGCTCGCCTACAGCTACTACCTGCTGCACCTCGTTTGGATCGGGCTCGTCGCCAGGCTGTTGGTCGGAACGCCTGGCATCGTCATCGCCATACTCGGCATCGCCGGTTCGCTCGCGCTGGCGTGGCTCGCGTACCGCTGGGTCGAGGTTCCCTCAATCCGGCTCGGCCAGGCGCTATACGTGCGAATCAGCAACCGCATTAGACCTCTGGCTCATGTGCCTCCGGCATCCGGCGTTGAGGAACCTGCGCGAAGTCGTCACGTCCCCGAGCATGCCATCGTCGGCCTCCTCCTGAGTCCAGCACTGGTCCTGCACCTGCAAGCGCCGCGTAGCAGTGTGGGAACAACTTAAGACCGCACTAGCGCCCAGCGTGGACCTTGACCAGGTCCGACGGCGAGAACGGGGGTACCTCGCTCGGAAAAATTTTCGCAGGATGTTGCCGGGGGAGGGTCGACTGCTCCGCGTTCTCGATGGCGTCTAGGCGCGCTCCCGGTCTCGAAACTCTGGCCGCCGCCACACGCTCATACGCGAGACCTTCAGCGTGCGGGCGATTTCCGAATTGTTCGTCCCGGCATCCTTCACCTCCGCTCACAGAAAGCCGAGATGGCGAAGCCCGCTCCGCCCCGCTCCGGTGAAGATGGTCATGACTGGCCTGGGTCAGCGTGGGATTCAGGCGACAACATCGTCAGGCTCGCGTTGCTTCAGGACATGTTCAACGGCTTGATCATCCGCGACGGCCGGATCATGGATTACGAGCCCCGGCCCGAGGTGCAGAAGAGCTAGACGCACTGCTAGTTGGCTTCCTCGGTCTCCATAACAGGCGCGGTCTGTGCGGGCTTCGAACCGCTGATCTCCGGCTTGAAAGGCCGGCGTCCTAGTCCACTAGACGAACGGGCCAGGCGCCACCGATTGTGCCGCAAACGCCACGAGGCGTAGCGGCGACAACACCCCGCTCGTCATTGGTGGGCGGCGAGGGTCTCGAACCCCCGACCTCCAGCATGTCAAGCTGGCGCTCTTCCAGCTGAGCTAGCCGCCCGCGGCGGAATCGGCGCGGAGTGGACGCTTATTCTAGGCCCGAACCTGTGATCCTCGAAATTGCTCTGCTCAGCGAGGAGTGACCCCACCTCACCCGGTCGATTGGCGGCGAAACCTGGCCGCGTTGTGGTTCGCCGAGTTCACCGCCATCTTCGGTTTCAGCTTCGCTTTTCCATTCCTTTCGATCTTCATCTCTCAGGACCTCGGCGTGGCGCAGGGACATGACCTCGACCTCTGGACGGCGGCCGCCGGCAGCGTGTCCGGGCTGGCGATGGCGATTGCCAGCCCCATCTGGGGGGTCCTCGGCGACAGGTACGGGCGCAAGCCGATGCTGATCCGCTCCATGCTCGGGGGAGCGATCACGGTCGGCCTCATCTTTTTCGTCCAGACCCCGATCCAGCTCGTCGCCCTTCGGTTCATTCAAGGCGCGACCAGCGGCACCGTCGCCGCGGCCACAGCACTGGTGGCGGTCGAGACGCCGCGCCAGCGCGTGGGATGGTCGCTCGGGGTGGTCACGTCGGCCGTTGCACTCGGCAGTGCGATCGGACCGGTCGTCGGCGGACTTGCGGCTGCACAGTTCGGGCTGCGCCTCGTCTTCCTCGGGGGCGGGATCCTCCTGCTGATCGCGATGATCCCGGTCGTGATAATCGTGCGCGAGAGCCCTTTGAAACCGCGAGATCGCTCGCGACCAGGAATGCTCGCGCTGATCAAGCAGCGTCCCGGTGCGCTGCCCTCGCTCGCGGTCTTGATCGGCGCCCAGGGCCTGGTGACAGTGATCAACAGCGCGATGCAGCAGCTCCTCGTCCTCCGGCTGATCGAGATGGTCGGTCGCGCCGCGGCGACTGTTACCGGCGTAGCGTTCGGCGTCGCCGGCCTGACCAACAGCGTCTCGGCCATCGGCTACACGACGGTCACGCGCCGGACCGGTTATGTAAACGCGCTAACGATCGCCTCCATGTTGCTCGCCATCGCAGTCGCCGTCCTTGTGGTGGCGCCCAACACGGTCGTGGTGGTGATTGCTGTCGGAGCAACAGGGCTCCTGTACGGTGCTGTAGTGCCTGGGACCGCGGCGATGATCGGGCTGGAGACCCCAATGGAAGCGCAGAGCACCGTCTTCGGGTTCAACGCCAGCGCAGTCGCCTTCGGGTTCTTTCTTGGCCCGCTGATCGGAGGTGGGATCGCGGCGTCGAGCAACGTGCGGGACGCGCTGGCGGTCACCGCCGGGCTCGCGATGCTGCTGGCGTTCGTGATTGCACTGGGCGCGCGCGAGCCTTCACGCTGATTCGGTAAATTCCGACGTGATGAAACGCATCTTGGCCGGGCTGATTGCAGCCATCGCGGTGTGCGCGTGCGCCGATTCCGCAGGGCCGACCTCGACCGCCCCGGGCTGCGACAATGAGATTGTCACCTGCATGGAACAGCGAACCACGCCCCCGCCCACAGTCATCGACCCGGCCAAGAAATACACCGCGACCGTGCATACGTCGCGGGGTGATTTCACGATCACGTTCGTTGACTCGAGTGTGGCCCGGCAGACGGTCAACAACTTCGTCTACCTCTCGCAAAACCACTTCTACGACGGCCTCACGTTTCATCGGGTGGTGCCTGGATTCGTCGTCCAGGGCGGGGATCCGCTGGGCAACGGCACCGGCGGGCCAGCGTACAAGCTCCCCGACGAAACCAACCCGTCGAAGTGGCCGCGCGGAACCGTCGGGATGGCCTCGAGCGCCGCCGGCGTGAGCGGATCGCAGTTCTTCATCACGACCGCTGACGCGCCATTTCTCGCCACCAGCGGTGTCTATAACCATTTCGGCCAGGTCACGGCAGGCATGGAAGTCATCGATTCGATCAAGGTTGGCGATCGCATGACCTCGATCGACGTCAGCTCTACGTGAGGGCGGCGCCGCTCGCAGCATTTATTCTCGCCGGCGCGTTCGCGCTGACTGCGTGTGGATACTCCGACCCCTACGCGAGCGCGGGGCCGGTGGCGAATGAGAGCCCCGGCTTGAACGTGACCCCTTCCCCCGGGACCGACAGCTTCAACGACGGCGCGGGTCTACCGGTCGTGACCTATCCCGACGGTCTCAAGTACGTCGACCTCGTCGTCGGGACAGGCGCGGTCGTCATCAGCAACAACAATGTCACCGTGCAGTACACCGGATGGCTGAGCGACGGCACGAAGTTCGACTCCAGCCGCGACCGCAACCAGCCGTTCCCGGTCGACCTCGGTCTCGGCCAGGTCATCGCCGGTTGGGACGAGGGCGTACCCGGGATGAAGGTCGGCGGGAAGCGCAAGCTGATCATCCCCGGCCCGCTGGCCTATGGGGCGGCCGGCAGGCAAGATCAGAACTCAGGCGCGTACATCATCCCGCCGAACGCGACCCTCGTCTTCGACATCGAGGTCTTGAGCGCAAAGCCGGGACCGAGCCCGTCACCGGTGCCGACGCCATCGCCTTCACCGAGCCCGAGCCCGTCTAAGTCGCCGTAATCGTCCCTTTCATGCCCGACGCCTCATGGCCGGGCTGGTCGCAAAAGAAGGAATAGCTACCGGCCGGCAGGTTGGTGACGGTGAAGACGAAGCTGTCCCCCGCCGACACCAGCTCGCTCGCGGCGCCGGAGACGCGCTGGCCCGATGTGTCTCGAATGATCATGTCGTGCGAGATAGACCCGGCATTGACCAGGAAGAAGACGGCCTTGCCCGACGGCACGCTGATGGTCGATGGGTTGAACGAGTATTCGGTCATCGTGACTTTGATCGAGCCGGCCGGTTGGGCGGCTCCTCCGCTGCCGCCGCCGCAGCCCGCGAGGATTGCCAGCCCGACCAATGCGACCGCAAGGGCTCTCATCTGAACGCTGTCACCCCCAGGTAGAGAATGCCGAACAGGAAGATCCACACGACGTCGACGAAGTGCCAGTAAAGCGTCACCGCCGCGACGCCCACATGGTGCTGCGATGAAAACTGTCCTCTGGCGGCGCGATACAGCACGATCGTCAGAAGTATCAACCCGCCGAGCACGTGCAGTCCGTGGAAGCCCGTCATGGTGAAGAAGGCGCTTGCGAAGCTGTTGGCGGTGAGCGTCAGCCCGCGGCCGAATGCGCTGATGAACTCATACAGCTGTCCGCCTTCGAATCCGAGGCCGAGGACGATCGTGGCGATCTGGAGGACGAAGAACTGCCTGCGGTTGTCGTGGGCGATGGCGTCGGATGCGAAATGGCATGTGACACCGCTGGAGAGCAGGACGATCGTGTTGATGAACGGTATCGGCCACCAGTTGACATAGAACTCCGGTGTGGCGGACGGTGCCGGTGGCGGCCAAACGATGTGCGAGCCGTATAGATAGAAGTAAGAGGCGAACAGGCTTCCGAAGAACATCACCTCGGAGGCCAGGAAGATGTACATGCCCATCATGCCCGGCTTGATCGCCGGGTACTGCGGGCCGGCCTGCCGCTGCATCGTTGCGACTGCCATCAGCTGTGCCCCTCGCTGCCGCCCGCGCCTTCGGTCGGGTACATCTTCACGTCCTCGACGAGAACCCATCCGACGACTCCGACCAGGAAAATCACGCCGCCGATCACCGCGAGCGTGATGCGGACCACTGAGTCGAACGGGATCGCGGCCAGGCCGAGGAACAAGAAGCCGGCGCAGATGACAAACGGCCATTTGCTGGGCGGCGGCATGTGGATCCCCAGCTCATGGGCCTTGGCGTCGAAGTCGACCACAAGCTCGTCGTGACGTGGGATCTCCCTGTCGTAGCGCGAGGCGCCCGCACGCGCTGGATCGGCTGCGCGCCAGGCCTTGAAAGCCGCCGAGGCGGCGTAGCTGGACGGCCACAGCTTGTAGGCGTCGTTCTGGCACAGGTCGAGAAACCTCGGCGTCTGGAGCCCGCACCGCGGGCACTCGACGACAAGGGATGGGTTGGAGATGTCCACATATCGGGGCTGCTTGGATGCCGCCACGTTCGGCTCGGATTCTATCAACCAAAGGGAATCCGGCCACGGGAGCCGCCCGTCCAAGCGTAGATATACTGGCAGCCGTGAAGCCCTGGTCACTGATTCGGTTGTGGCCTCTGGCGATTCTTCCCGCAGCCCTGCTCTTGGGCTCCTGCGAAGCGCCGGGCGGCATCTCGCCCATCTTCCCCGCACCGGTTTCGCCCAACGGCCAGGACATCTACAACACCTACATCGGTATCTCGATCCCCGCGATCATCATCTTCCTCGGCGTCGAGCTGGCCCTGCTCTGGGTGGTGATCAAGTACCGCCGCTCGGCACAGCCCGCCGGTTATGTCCCGCCGCAGATCCACGGCAACACGCGCGTCGAGTGGGCGTGGACGATCGTCCCGCTCATCATCGTTCTCGGGATCGCCGGGTACAGCTTCAACGAGCTGCAGAAGGACTTCCAGCCCGTGAGCAACTACGACTTCGAGGTCGTGGTTTCAGGCCATCAGTTCGGCTGGAACTACACGTATCCGGAGGGCTTCACGATTCACCAGGAAGGAACCCTCGCCGGCGATGTGACCCCGTTCGTCGTCCCGGTCGGCAAGCTCATCCGGTTGCGAATGCAGGGCACCGACGTCATCCACTCTTGGTGGGTGCCGGCGATCTCGGGCAAGACCGACGCCGTGCCCGGTTATGACAACTTCACCTGGCTCAAAGTCGACACCGTCGGCAAATGGAAAGGTGAATGCGCGGAGCTGTGCGGCGCCGGGCACAGCACGATGCAGATCATCGTGCAGTCGATGAGCCAGTACAACTACGACCAATGGGTGCGGAAGCAACAGGCGGCGCAGAAGTGACGCCGAGTTAGGATGGATACGTAGTGGCAACCAACGCTCAGGTTCTGCCCCGCCCGAAGGCCTACGACGACACTTTCTGGAAACCGATCACCCTGTGGTTGACGACCACCGATCACAAGCTGATCGGGATCATGTACATGGTCACTGGCCTGTTGAGCTTCGTGATCGGCGGCATCTTCGCCCTCGTCATCAGGCTTCAGCTTTCACAGCCGAACATGACCGTGGTCGATCACGAGACCTACAACCAGCTCATCTCCGCCCACGGGGTGACGATGATTTTCTTCTTCGTCACCATCTTCCTGACCGGGATCGCCAACTACATGGTCCCGATCATGATCGGCGCCCGCGACATGGCCTTCCCGCGCGTGAACCTCTTGGGGTTCTGGCTCGTGCCTGTCTCGATCCTCCTCTACTACGGCGGTTTCTTCACCGGCGGTGCGCTCGACGCGGGCTGGACGGGCTATGCACCGCTGACGGAGAAGGCCTACCAGGGCCACAGCCTGGGCGTCGACTTCTGGGCGCTGAGCATCATCGTTTGGGCCATCTCCGGGATCATGGCCTCGACGAACTTCCTGACCACGATCGTCGCCCTTCGGGCCCCGGGTATGAAGCTGACTCGCCTGCCTCTGTTCGTGTGGGCGCAGATCTCGACGTCGATCCTGCTGCTGATCGTGGGCGCGCCGCTAGCGGCGGCCATGATCCTGGTCGAATTCGATCGCCAGCTGGGAACTCAGTTCTTCACGACCCAGGGCCGGCCGGTGCTGTATCAACACCTTTTCTGGTTCTTCGGCCACCCCGAGGTCTACATCATGATCCTGCCCGGATTCGGCATGATCTCGGAGGTCATCCCCGTCTTCGCGCGCAAGCCGATCTTCGGCTACATATCGATGGTCGCGGCGCTCTTCGGCATCGTCTTTCTATCCATGACCGTGTGGGCGCACCACATGTTCACGGTCGGCATGAACACCTGGGTGGAGGGCTTCTTCATGCTGATGACGATGCTGATCGCGGTCCCGACCGGCATCAAGTTCTTCAACTGGATCGCCACCGCCTGGTGGGGATCCATCGAGTTCACCTTGCCGATGAAGTTCGCTTTCGGATTCCTCGCCACGTTCTTGATCGGCGGCATCACCGGCATCTACCTGGCATCGGTGCCGGTCGACACGCAGCTCCACCAGTCGTACTACGTCGTCGCCCACCTCCATTACGTGCTGTTCGGAGGCAGCGTCTTCACGATCTTCGCTGGGCTCTATTACTGGTTCCCGAAGATCACGGGCCGCCTTCTGAACCGCACGTTGGGAGAGTGGAACTTCTGGACCCTGTTCATCGGCTTCAACGGAACGTTCTTGATCATGCACACGCTGGGACTGGAAGGGATGCCGCGCCGCATCGCGACCTACGCCAATCCCGCGTGGGCAACCACCAACCTGATCATCACGGTGTCGTCATTCCTGATCGCGTTCTCGGTCCTCCTCTTCTTCATCAACGTCATCCGCAGCTGGTACGGGGGCGAGATCGCGGGCAACGATCCGTGGCAGGCCAACACCCTCGAGTGGGCGACGACGTCACCACCGCCTCCCTACAACTTCGAGCGAGTGCCGCCCGTCCGCAGCTTCATGCCACTGCGTGACCTGAGAGAAGCCGGTGAGGCGCCGGCCGAGCCAGAACCGGCGCCGGCCCCCGCTTAGAACGATGTTCTTTCTCGCCGGTGAATGGGTCTACGCCTGGCTCGCGATGAGCATCACATTCCTGGTCGCGCTGGGCGGCGTGGTGGGCCTGGGATGGTGGGTGCTGCGCGGGGACGCGCGCAATCGAGCGTCCGAGAACGTTGCCGAGGCCGAGCCACCGAGCCCACACCACTAGTCGGCCGGTAAGTTGGAGACCTGAATCTCAACGTAATCGACGTCGTGATCGTGGGCGCGACCGTGATCGGCCTGATCAACGGCTACCGTCGGGGCTTCTGGCTATCCCTGGCGCAGTACGTCGGCCTGGTCATCGGCGTGGTGCTTGGCGCCATCGCCGCCGGACCGCTGCTCGACTACATCGCCATCCACAACCCCGTCGCGCGCCCGCTCGGCGCGGTGCTCGTCCTCGTCATCGGTGGCAGCCTGGGCTCGAGCATCGGCTTCGCCGCGGGCGAGCCGATCCGCCGCAACATCCTCCGCAAGGGAATCCACACGATGCCCGACTCAGTCGGCGGCGCCGCGCTGTCCACAATCGCTGTGCTGGCGATGTGCTGGTTCCTAGGTTTGAGCTTTTCGAACGGCCCGAGCCAGGAGGTGGCGCAGCAGATCCAGCGTTCGACTGTGCTGCGCACTCTCGATGCAATTGCGCCGCGCCCGCCAGGTTTCCTCGCGCGCGTCGAGGGCATCCTGGGTGGGGTCACCTTCCCGCCCGTTTTCGCCGGGCTCGAGCCATCGCTGCCAGCCCCGCTCCCGATCCCCGCCTCGGTCGACACGCAGGGTGTCAAGCACGCCGCCCAGCTGGTCGTCAAGGTGACGGGCAGCGGCTGCGGTGGGCTGGTGACGGGCAGCGGGTTTCCGATCGGCAACGGCTACGTGGTCACCAACGCACACGTCGTGTCGGGTACGGGCAGCCATCGCGTGGAAACGCCCGCCGGGATAGTGCTGCGCGCCGAGGTCGTGTACTTCGACTCCGATCGCGACGTGGCGCTCCTTTACGTTCCCGATTACGTCAACGCCGTTCTCGATCTCGGTCCGGCTGAGCGCGGCACGCAAGGCGCCGTCATCGGCTATCCCGGCGGCGGTCCCGAGCAGGTGCAGCCGGCGGTCGTGGATGGTGCGATTGAAGCCGCCGGCCGCGACATCTACAACCAGAGGCCCGTGACCCGAGAGATCTTTGTGATTCAGGCCAAGGTGCGACCGGGGAACTCGGGTGGTCCGCTCGTGGACCTGCAGGGCCACGTGATCGGAATCGTGTTCGCGACCTCGGCCAGTCAGCCCGACCAGGCGTACGCGCTGACGGACGACGAGATCACCGCTGCCGAACAGAAGGCACATGGCTCGCAATCGCAGATCGATACGAGCCACATGGAGTGTGCCGCATAAGTTATTCGGCTTCTGGTTTTCCCTCTTCGATCAGAAGCACGGGGATGCCGTCGACGATCGGATAGAGGACCTTGCAGTTCGGGCAGCGAAGATGGTCCGGCTCCTTGAGCTCGAGCTTGGTGTGGCATTTTGGACAGGCGAGAATCTCGAGCAGTTCTTGAGAGATCACGCGTTCATGGTAGTACCGTTCCGACCGTGATCCTGCGGCGCCTCTACATCTATCTCGTCAGCATCGCCGCGCTCGCAGTGCTTGCTTTTGGCCTCGCCAATCTTGGCTCGACTGCCCTCCTGTTCCTCCTCAACTCGCCGGAGGCGGAGTCCAGCCGGTCCTCGCTGGCCGGGTTTGCCGCGATGGTTGTCGTGGCGTTCCCACTCTGGGCCATCCATATGTGGTTCGGCCGTCGCTTCTCGCGGCGAGACCCTGCTGAGCGCGGGTCAGCGGTCCGCCGCCTGTATCTCTACCTGGCTTGCACCGGTTCATCGATCGGAGCGGCGATCGCGCTGGCGATGGGAATCACGAACCTTTTGCAGCAACAGCTCGATGGATTCGCCTTCGACCGCATCGTGGTTGCCGAGGACGCGTGGGTGGCGGTCGTTTTGCTCGCGATCTGGGCTGTTCACTACCGCATCGCCGCTCGAGACCGCGCAGCCGTTGGCGAGCAAGGCGCCTCCGCCACCCTTCGCCGCTGGTACATGTACGTCGCCCTGGTCGTCGGGCTCTTCATGTTGCTGATCGGCGCCCAGGGCCTGATCCAGGCGGTCTGGATCAAGTCGCTGCACAACTCGGTATCGGTCTATCAACCCCTTTCCACATCGGCCGGCCTGGTCGTCGGCGGTTTGCTGCTCTGGGGATTTCACGCGCAGGTCCTTGCCACGCGCCATCTCCACGACGACCGCAAGTCGACTCTGCGCGCGGTCGAGGGTTTCATCGCGGTCGGAGTGTGCATCATCCTCGCGCTGATCGGCGCCAGCCAGATCCTGTATTACGGCGTCGCCCGTGCTCTCGGCGTCGACAATCCGGGCGGTCTCGGCAACGACGTCCTGGCCGGTCTTGGCCAACCGGCGTCGTATGTAATCGTGTACGGTCCCGCCTGGTTCTTGATCCGGCGCCGGCTGGCCCTGGATGCGGCTACCGGCGAGGCCACCCGCCAGGCCGGGATGCGGCGCCTGTACACGAACCTCGTCGCGCTCGTGTCGATGGGCGCGCTTGCGGTTGGCACAGCGGTTCTGCTCGCAGCGCTCGTGCAGGCCGCGGAAGCGCCGATCATCGGTGTTCCCGCGCCGGGCTGGAAGGATCCGGTCAGCCTCGGGGCCACGCTGCTCATCGTCGGGGCCGCTGTCTGGCTGGCCGATTGGCGTCGTGTGCCCTGGCTCGAGGAACGCCGGGCGCTGAGCCGGCGGCTGTACCTGTGGGCGGTATTGTTGGGAAGCGTGCTTGCCGTTCTGGGCGGCGCGATCGGCCTCCTGTACGTCGTTTTCCAGCAGGCGTTCAGCACGCAGCCGCGGCTGAACGACTCCGCCAACCTCGCGTTCGGCCAGTCGCTGGCCGTGGTCGTGGTGGCGGCCGCCGTCGGCGTCTATCACTGGCGCGTGCTCAGGTCCGACGCTTCCACTCGCCTGGCCAAAGCCGAGCGCCCCGCCTCGCATGCCGTCGCTGAGCCGGCCGCCGCGGCCGGGCGGCCACCTGCCGTCGAAGTCGCACCGGGCGCCCACTACCAGCTGTCGGTGGTCGGAGCCACGGAAGACGACGTCCACCAGGCGCTGACAAATCTTCCGCCCCAGGCGAGCTACAAGCTCGTCGCTTCAGATGCACGGACTTAGATCACGGATGTCCCCTCACCGCGCCGCTTCGCGGCGGGGAGCTCCCCGCATGGCGAGCCCAGGCCGACAATTGAGCTGATGGACGCGCACCACATCCTCACCACGACTCGTGCGGTACGAAAGCGCCTCGATTTCGATCGGCCGGTCTCGCGCGAGATCTTGCTGGAATGCCTGGAGGTCGCCGTCCAGGCGCCGACCGGGAGCAACTCCCAGGGCTGGCAGTGGGTGATCGTCACCGACACTGAGAAGAAGCGCGTGATCGGTGAGCTGTACAAGAAATCCTGGTACGACTACGCGAAGAGCGGCGGCAAGCGGTACGAGAGGGACGACCCTCGGCGTAAGCAGCTGCCGCGGGTGGCGGCGTCCGCCCAATATCTCGCCGACCGCATGCACGAGGTGCCGGTAATGGTGATCCCCTGTATCGAAGGCCGTGTCGACCGCCCGGGCGTCAGCAATCTCGAGAGCGCCGGTCTATACGGATCGATACTGCCGGCGGCCTGGAGCTTCATGCTCGCCGCCCGGGCTCGCGGTCTGGGCACGGCCTGGACGACGCTGCACCTGCGATACGAGCGCGAGGTGGCCGACCTACTCGGCATCCCATTCGAGCGCTACACGCAAGCGGCATTGATCACCGTCGGCTTCCACACCGGCGGCGAGTTCAAGCCGGCCGAGAGGATCCCGCTCGAGCCGATCACCCACTGGGAGACCTGGTGACGCTAGACGCGGTCGGGCTGCTCGACCTTGTCGACTGGCGGCGAAGGGTTGGCGACCTTTATCGGATCGGCGGACCGGACTCGCTCGAGAAGTTTCGCGAGGGCCGCGATCGCCTGTTCAAATCGCATCCGCAATCGCCGATCGAGCCTGAAGAGCGGGCGTCGTTCACTGGGCTCCATTACTTCCCGAACGATCCATCCTTCCGCGTGACCGCGCGGATGGAGCCTGCCGATGGGTCCGAGCTTTTGATCGACACCGGCGGCGAGGATGGCGCGGTCCGCTACCGGCGAGCCGGACATCTGAGTTTTCGCCTGGCGGGCGAGCCGTGCCGGCTGACGGTCCTCAGCCTGGTTCAGTACGCGGGCGGCCTGTTCGTCCCGTTCAAGGACACCACCGCCGTCCATCAGACATACGGGGCAGGACGCTACCTGTTCGACACCGCCAAGGACACCGACGGCCTCGTGCTGGAGATCACTCCTGGTTCACCGGAGGTCGTGATCGACTTCAACTACGCCTACAACGCATCGTGTGCTTACAGCGCACGATGGGCATGCCCCCTCGCGCCGCCGGAGAACTTCCTGCGTCTTCCGGTCACAGCCGGCGAGATGAACTGGGCTCCCCACCCTGTGGGGAGCTCCCCCGCGCAGCGGGGGTGAGGGGACGACCGCTTAGACACGCGCCCCTGACAGCAGCTTGATCAGCTCCCCGCCGAGTGCGATCGCCTCTTTGGTCGGCAGCGTCTGGTTGCTCAAGGTGAACCCGCCGAAGCCCGCATCGATGAAGGGCTGCAGCCGATCGGCGACCTCCGCGGGCGTGGCCACGAAAACCATGGCGCGGCGCTCCTCGGGGATCCTGTCGAGCTGGGCTTTCGCATCGCGAGCGTTCTCGACCAGGATCGCGAGGGTGCCCATCAACAGCCTCACGGTCGAAGGGTCGCGGCCCTCCGTTTCGCAGTGCCTGAGGAAGACGTCGCGCTTGTGCTTCAGCGCTTCGATCGGGCCGCCGAACAGGTGGCCCATATCGCCATGCCGCGCGAGGATGCGCAGGGTCCGCATCTCGCCACCGCCTCCGATCAGGATCTTCGGGCCGCCGGGCTGCACCGGGCGGGGGACGTTGAGCGCTCGATCGATTCGGTAATGCTTGCCTTCGAACGAGGGGCGCTCCTGCGTGAACATCAGCTTTGCGATGGTCACCGCCTCCTCGAGCCGATCCTCTCGCTCGCCGATCGGTGGAAATTCGAACCCATACCCGGCGTGCTCTGAATCGTTCCACGCCGCGCCAATACCGAAGACGGCACGCCCCTTCGAGATGACGTCGAGAGTGGTGACCATCTTGGCGAGCAGGGCCGGATTCCTGTAGGTCACGCCGCTGACCATCGTCGCCAGCTTCACGCGCGACGTGCGCGCGGCTATCGCCCCGAGGGTGGTGTAGGCCTCCATCATCGGCTCGGTTTCGGGGCCCACGCCGCGGATCTGATAGAAGTGGTCCATAACGGTCAACATGTCGAAGCCAGCCGCCTCGGCGGCGGTTGCCTGTTCTACGAGGCGGTCGAAGATTTCACCTCCGCGGGCGCCGGAGTATGTGTAGTTGGGCATGTGGTAACCGAAAAACAAATCAGCCATGCGTTTCATAATGCACCGTCGATGAAACTTACAACAGCAGCCGGCGTCGCCTTGGCGTTCGTGATCCTCGCTTATGGAACCGTGCTCGTGTTTCTCGCCTTCGACCGCAACTCGAATTCAGCCAGCGACACGATCCGGCCCTTCGTCATCACCATGGGTCCGGTGTGGGCGCTGGCCATCTGGTCGGGAGTGTCTCTTCTCCGGCGCCATAGATAGAATTTGTAGCCACGGCTGTGGCTATAGACGAGTCGCGTAACGGCAAGGGAAGCTCGATCCAGCTGGTCCAGGTCGAAGGATTCCTGGAGGTGGCTCGTCGCGGAAGCGTGAGCCGGGCGGCCGAGGCCCTCTTCATCACGCAGCCAACCCTCACCGCGCGCCTTCACGGGCTGGAGCGCGAGCTCGGGACACCCCTCTTTTTGCGGACGCCGCACGGAATGCGATTGACGGACGCGGGCAAGGCCTGGGTGCCGTACGCGGAACGGGCGCTGCGCGCTCTCGCCGAAGGTCGTGACGCGCTCGAGCAGGTGATGTCAGCCTCGGCCGGCCACCTGATGATCGCGGCCGCGCCCGCTGTAAGCACGTACGTCCTGCCCCAGCTGCTGGAGAAGTTCGTCGCCACGCATCCGCGCGTCGAGGTGTCCGTGCGCACAGGCCATTCCGAGGACGTCGTCGATCTCGTCCTTCGCGATGACGTGCAGCTGGGGCTCGGGCGGGCGATCCGCCATCCCGACCTGGAGCTGCGACGGTTCCACACCGAGGAGCTGGTGCTCGTCTGCGCGCCGGACCATGCATTCACGAAGAGGCGCGCCGTGACGATGGCGGAGGTTGCCGGCCAGAAGCTCATCATGTTCGACCGCACGTCGAGCTACTACGAGATCACACAGGCCGCATTCCTTTCCACGGGCACCAAGCTGCGCGGGCTGATGGAACTGGACTCGATCGAGGCCGCCAAGAAGATGGTGGAGCGCGGCCTCGGTGTCGCGCTGCTACCGCGCACGGCCGTGGCCAGGGAGATCGAGGGCGGGACATTGAGCATGGTTCGCATGAAGGACGCGCCACCGATGCACAACTCGATCGTCGCCTTCCGGCGCCGTGACGCCGGCAAGCCACAGGGGATCGTCGCCGCATTCCTGGCCCTGCTGAACACGATCGAGTAGGTTTCGCCAGCTATCGGTTTTATTGATCATGACGATCAAATCAATTAATTGGACTTATACGACTCCGATTGATAATTTGGCGTCCATGGAAAGGAACGAACAGTCGCAGGAGCTCGAGACCCGGACGGCGACCACACACGAATGCGAGTGCCCGGAGCCTTGCAACTGCGACCACGAGAACGAGTAGGACGCGGAAATGGAGCTGACATCCACCCCTCTGCTTCCTGACGGCTTCAAAGTCCCGGCTTCGCGCAACGAGGAACCGAGCCGGCGTCTTCGACGCTTGCTCGCGACCAAGCCTTACGTCTTCGGACCGGGCGTGTACGACCCATTCGGCGCCGAGCTGGTCATGTACCACGGCTTCGACGCGGTGTATTTCAGCGGGTACTCCTTCGCCATCGGCCACCTCGGCACGACGGACATGGACATCTACTCCTCGGTGGAGATCGCTGACGGCGCTCGCCGCACGGTCAGCGCACTTCGCAAGTTTCAGCTCACGATGGCCATGGGCGATCCCGAGAAGGGCGTCGCGCCCATTCATCTCGAGATTCCACCGGTTGTCGTTGACATGGACGCGGGTTACGGAAACCTCTTCAACGTCCAGCGCACGATCGACCTCTATGTTCGAGCCGGCGTCGCGGCTGCGCATCTCGAAGACCAGGTCATGCCCAAGCGCTGCGGCCACATCGCGGGCAAGGCGCTCATCTCGGCGGATGAGTTCGTCGGCAAGCTCAAGATGATGCGCAACGCAGCCGATGACCTCGGCCACAAGGACTTGGTCATCATCGCACGGACCGATGGAGTGTCGGCCACCGAGGCGCCCGAGACGAAGCGCGGAATCCAGCTCGCGATCGATCGCGGCCTGCGCTACATGGACAGCGGCGTTCCCGACCTTCTTTGGTGCGAGTTTCCAACCGCCGAGCGAGGACCGACAGAGCAGTTCTGCAGCGAGATCCGCAAACGGTTTCCACGAGCGCGCTTCGCGTTCAACTACTCGTCCTCTTTCAAGTGGCACAACGAGAAGAATCCGATCACCTGGGACGAGCTTGGCGACCTCGGTGTCGGCTTCATCTTCATCACCCTCGCGCTGCAGCACGCTGCCGGGCATGGCATGTCCGTTCTGCTCGACGAACTCAAGAACAGTCAGGAGGCCGGCTACATGGCGCTGCAGCGAAAGGAATGGGCGCCGAACGTGGACATCCCGACGAAGAGCCACCACCTGTTCACCGGAGTGCCTTATCACCAGCATGTCGGCCAGGAGTACGGGGCGACCCGCCTGAGCGAGAACCTGGACGAGCACCTGGAGATGTCGAAGGTAGTCTGAAAGCTCACCCTCGCGCCAACTAAGCTGTTGGTGAAAAGGCGGGGTGTGATCTTCTTTCCGTTCCGTTACGTCTGGTGGCTGCTGTCGAGCGTGCGGCGATCGATCGGCAGACCGCCGGACTACGTCATCTTCGTGCTCGAATCGGGCCTGCCCACACTGCCGGACCCGCCCGGCCCCTTCTGGCAGCGCTTCGTCTCGCAGTCTCGCCTGAGCATCAAGGAGATGGGAGAGCGATTCGATGCGATCGCCCGCGACCCGCGAACCAAGGGCGTGGTCCTTCATCTCCGGCCGGTCCCGATGCCGATGGCCACATTGCAAGACCTACGCGAGCTCGTATCGAAGTTGCGGGCGCGCGGCAAGCGGGTGATCGCGTGGGCGCCCTTCTATACGACGGGCACCTACTACCTCGCGTGCGCGTGCGACGAGATCGTGCTGATGCCGGCCGGGCTGGTTCGGCCCCTCGGCTTTTCCTCGACGGGAGTCTTCCTCGCCGACGCTCTGGCCCGAGTCGGGATCAAGGCAGACTTCATCCAGATCTCGCCGTACAAGTCGGCCGCCGACCCGCTTACGAAGTCGGAGATGACACCCGAGGTGCGCGAGCAGACGACCTGGCTGCTCGACTCCAACTACAACGAGCTCGTTCGGGCGGTCGGCGAGAGCCGGCGCGTCGGAGTGGACGTGGCGGCGCAGCTCGTCGACGGCTCGCCATACACGGACGCGACCGCCCTCGAAGCGCACGCGGTCGATGCGCTGCTGCCGGAGGAGCAGCTCCCGGATCGCCTCGGCAGCGCCGGCTCTCGCGCGAGGATTGCGACCTGGGACCAGGCTCGACGCCGGTTGAGGGCGCCGCGGCCCACGACCGGCCGCGGCAAATACGTCGCGATCATGCGCATAGAGGGCACGATCATCGACGGGCGCAGCGGCCGGTTGCCGATCCAGCCGCCAATCGATGTGCCGATAGTCGGTGAGGAGCGAGCGGGCGATCTGAGCGTGGTTCCGCTCGCGCGCCAGATCGCGGCTGACAAGCGCGTGGCGGCCGCGGTTCTTTACGTGAACTCGCGAGGCGGGTCGGCGACAGCTTCAGAAGCGATGCGCCAGGCTCTCGAGCTCATCGCCAAGCGCAAGCCTCTGGTGATTGCGATGGGTCCGGTCGCGGGCTCGGGCGGCTACCTGGTCGCGACCCCGGGCCAGTGGATCATCGCAAGGCCGGGCACGCTGACCGGTTCGATCGGGGTCCTCACCGGCAAGCTCGTGACGGCCGGCATGTTCTCGAAGCTGCTGGTGAATCGTGAGACGGTCGCCTTCGGAAACCACGTGACGCTCGAAGGTGACGACGATCCCTTCACCGATGAGGAACGGAAGATCGTCCGCGGTGAGATAGACCGAACGTACGAGCTGTTCCTCGAGGCGGTCGCCTCGTCGCGGAAGATGACACGCGACGACGTGCACCCTATCGCGGCCGGTCGCGTGTGGACAGGCAGCCAAGCGCTGGAGCGAAAGCTGGTCGACGAGCTAGGCGGCCTCGAGACCGCGGTGACCAAAGCGCGAAGCCTGGCCGGGCTCGCGGAAAGCGTGCCCGCGCGTGAGGTGAGGGCGCCGCGAAAGCCGATCCCGCCGCAGGCAATGCCCAGCGCGGCAGCCTGGATCGGTTACGTGCTCGAAGGTATCGGCTTGCTCAGCCGCGCCCCTTCGCTGACCGTGATGGAGTTCCTACCAGCCGACCCCGACTAAGCATCACCGCCGCCGGCCCTCCCCATTGATTCGGCCAGAGCCTTGATCCGGCCCGGCCAGTCATCACGAAAGATTCCCGCCACTACAGGATCGAACTCGCCTACGTGCCGCAGTCGAAAACGTGTCCCGGCGCCATCTCGAGCCAGCATGAATGTGACCTTTGATGGCGGGTTTCGATCATCGACGGACCAGGACCAGACCATGCGGCGCGGGGTCTCGAACTCAAGCACCTCCGCATCCACCAAACCGTCCATCGAGAGCGGCTTCATGCGAAACCGGCAACCGACAGCGGGTTTGAAATCGTCGGTCGCCATCAACCAGGTAGAGATGGCGCTCTTTTCGGTTATCTCCGCCCACACCAATTCGATCGGGTGCGGCAACTGTTTCTCGAACGCGACGTCGAGCTTCACTACGAGTCGAGGGGTGGAAATTTTTCCGGGTTCCGCTCCCGCATCAGGCCGTAGACAGCCTCGACCACGCTCTCCCGGTTCGGCTTGGTGAAGTAGTCGCCATCGGGTCCATATGCCGGGCGGTTCGGCGAGGCCGCCAGCGTTCGCGGCGCCGCGTCGAGGTGCCACCAGCCGTTCTGCCGCTCGAGGACCTGTTGCATCATGAACGCGGACGCACCACCGGGCATGTCCTCATCGAGGAACAGCACCGCGTGCGTCCGCTCAACCGACCGCACGATCGACTGATCGACGTCGAACGGGTTCAGTGTTTGTACGTCCATCACCTCGCAGGAGATCCCCAGCTCCTCGAGCGCCCGGGCCGCGTCCAGCGCGATGCCACAGCACGCGCCGTAGGTGACCACGGTCACATCGGTGCCGGCACGAAGCACATCCGGCACACCCAACGGGATCGTGAACTCGCCGATGTTGTCGGGCACCCTCTCTTTCATCCGGTACCCGTTGAGCACCTCGATCACGACGCCCGGGTTGTCCCCGCGAAACAGCGTGTTGTAGAAGCCGGCCGCCTGGGTCATGTTTCGCGGCACCGCGATGTAGACGCCGTGGAGCGCGTTGACGAGCACCGCCATCGGCGACCCCGCATGCCATATGCCGACCAGCCGATGACCCTTCGTGCGTATGACCACCGGAGCTTTCTGGCCGCCGGCGGTCCGCCAGTGCAGGCAGGCAAGGTCGTCCGCCGCGACCTCCAGTGCGTACAGGAAATAGTCGAGGTACTGGATATCGCAGATGGGTCGCAGGCCGCGCATGGCGGCGCCGATCGACTGGCCGAGAATGGTCGTCTCCCGGATCCCCGTGTCGGTGAGGCGCAGGTCGCCGTACTTTGCCTGCAGTCCCTCGAACACGAGGTTCACATCACCCAACCGCCCGATGTCCTCGCCGATCACGAAAAGGCGCGGGTCGCGCGCGAAATTGGCATCGAAGTTGCGCAGCAGTACCTGGCGGCCATCGACGGTCGGCGACTTTGCCGAATAGACGGCGGGAACCACCGGTACTTTGAGCGGGGACTCATCGGACGTGCTGTAGACGTGAGAGCGGTAGCGCTCGGCGTGCTCGCGCTTGTAGTCCTCGATGAACTTGCTCAGCTCTGTCCGCTCCGGCGAATCGGTCCCGCGCAGCGTGCGCAGCGCGAATGAGATGCCGGACAGGATCGCGGACCTTGTGACCTTGTTGGCGTCAGTCAGCGTCGCGGCGATCTCCGCCACCTTGGGCGTATCGACCCGCTGAAGAATCGAAACCGCATGGTCACGCTCGTTGCGGATGGGCGCCTGGTATGCCTCCCACGCCAGGTCACGTGCCGCCTCGACCGCTTCCTTGTCGGCGGCCTCCCAGCCCTCGATCTGGGACTCGCTGGCAAAGCCAGACTCGATGATCCAGTCGCGCATGCGTCGGATGCAGTCGTACTCGACCTCGAATCGCAGTCGTTCCTTCGATTTGTAGCGCTCGTGGCTGCCGCTGGTCGAGTGTCCCTGTGGCTGTGTCAGCTCGGTGATGTGGAAGAGAGCCGGCTTGTGCGTGGTGCGCACTCGCTGGATCCCGGCCGCGTAGGCGTCGACGAGCGCCGCGTAGTCCCATCCTCTCACGACGTAGATGTCGATGCCAGGCCGGTCGTCAGGGATGAAGCCCCGGAGCGCATCGGAGATCGAGCTCTTCGTTGTCTCGTCGCTGATGGGCACGGAAATCCCATATCCGTCGTCCCACACCGACAGCGCGATTGGGACCTGCAGAACGCCCGCCGCGTTGACCGTTTCCCAGAAATGCCCTTCGCTGGTCGCCGCGTCACCGATGGTCCCGAAAGCAACCTCGTTGCCGTTGACCGAGAAGCCGTCCTGCGCGGTGCGGAGCTGCGGGTTGTTGCGATACAGCTTTGAGGCATATGCGAGACCCAGCAAGCGAGGCATCCAGCCCGCAACGTTGGACACGTCCGCTGTGGAGTTGGGCGTGTCGACGGATCGCTTGAACTCGCCCCGATCGTCGAGAAACCGGGTTGCGAAATGGTTTCCCATCTGGCGGCCCGCAGATGCGGGTTCAGCATCGACGTTTGTGTTGCCGTAGAGCTGCGCGAAGAATGCGCGGACGTTCGACATCTCTGTCGCCCACATGAAGGTCTGGTCGCGGTAGTAGCCCGAGCGCCAGTCGCCTGGGCGGAAGGTCTTGGCCATCGCCAGTTGCGCGACCTCTTTGCCGTCGCCGAAGATCCCGAAGGTGGCGTTCCCACGCAGGACCTCGGCGCGCCCGATGATGCTGGCCCGCCGGCTGCTGTAGGCGAGGCGGTAGTCGGCGATGACGGTTTCGGCAGCCAGCGCAGGCTTGGAGTGGCGAAGCGTTTTGGCCATATAGGACGCTGAAGTTACGTTATCAGGCGGGGGACTGCCCGACCACCAAGGCTAGGCTGATCCGGCTCGCTCCGTGGATTGGTGCCCCTTATCCCGAAGCAGGCCGGGCCTGCTCGCCGACAGCGCCTTCTTCATGTGGACGTACGCAGTCTTGAGATCTCCCCGGCGCTCGAGGATCTCCGCATACATGCCGTGGCAGCGGAGCAAGCGCTCTGTCATGCCGTGGACGCTGAGGCCTTTCAGCGCCATCTCGAACTCGCGGTCGACGGCCTCGTCGTCTCCGCGCTGCTCGGCGACCCGGCCGAGCCACATGTGCGCCTCAGCGACCGTTGCCCCTTCCCCCATCTTCTCGGCCAAAGTCAGGCCTTGCTCGGCCAGCTCCGCGGCCGCGTCCACGTTGCCTTCCTGAAGGCTGAGCTCGCTCAGGCTGAGGATCATGCTCGCGCGGCCAAGCTCAAGGTCGGTCTCGTCGGTCAGCTCGAGCGCTCGGTCCATGTGCCGGCGCGCGCCGGCGTTGTCACCTTTCGCCATCATCAACAGGCCCAGCTCGTTTTCGATGCGCGCCAGCGAAACCCGTTCGCGCAGCACCTCGAGCAGCGCCACGGATCGCTGTGCGTACTTCATGGCAGCCTCGGTCTGTCCCATCTCGCGATACGCATAGGAGAGGCCGTGATAGCTCAAGGCCAGGCGACGCAGATCCTGGAGGGACCCGGCGACCTCGATAGCTTCCTTGTAAAGCTCCATTGCTTTTGTCCAGGACCCGGCCGCGAGCTCGGCGGACGCCAGCACCCCCAGAAGCCGCGATTCGGTCGATTCCGGGACCGGCTTGAGGCTGCGGCACAGTGCGAGCGCGCGCTCGGCGATCGCGACGGCTCCGGGCTGCTGGGTCAAGTAGGCGAGCGACGCCTCAGACCCAAGGCACTCGGCCAGCATCAACATATCGCCGACAGATTCGAAATGCGCCGACGCCTGCTTGAGCAGGTCCCGCGCCGGTTCCGGCTTCCCCTGCTGGAGGTATGCGCGGGCGAGGTGGTACCGGATCGGGCCGAGGCGGTGGGCGGATGAACCCAGACTGAGCAGCTTCTGACCAAGCTCGATCGCGTTCTGGTATTGCCCGTGCGCGAGAAGGGACTCGAGCTCGACAAGGCCATCCTTGGCCTCGTCGCTGACGCCGCCCGGATCAGCGAGGAAGAACTCCACGGGCTTACCTGTCCGCTGCGCGATGTGCTCGAGCGTTGGCAGCGACGGCCGCGTGCGCCCGGTCTCGATGAGGAAGATGGCCGGCGCGGTGACGTGCCCCTTGCCGACCTGGGCCAGGCTGAGGCCCGCCTCCTGGCGCGCCTGCTTGACTGAACCGGCCCTCAGGTTTACCCCGGGCAACCGACGACGTTCTACCTTCGGGGGTGCGTCCTCCGCAACTGATGCACCCCGCTGCCGACCCACGAGCGCAGAGCTTAGACCAAATTACTTAATGGGGCTAGATAAGACGAAATGAAGGATCTGTTACTGCCCCGTCACAGCGGCGTGAGGATCAGACCGCCGGGTAGGTCCCGAAGAGCTTGATCTCCGCGGCCGCCTCTTCGAGGTCAGTGAGCGCGGCCTCAGCGGCCGCGGGCGCCCCCGCCTCGCCATTGATCGAAAAGTCGAGATAGAAGCGATACTCGAACGGCCGGCCGAGCATCGGCCTGCTGTCGAGACGGGTCAGGTTTACATTGCGGCGCGCGAAACAATCGAGCGCATGCGCGAGGCTGCCCGGCCGGTGCGCCGCGACGAACGCGAGCGAGCATTTCGAAGCAGCCGTTCCATCACGTGGCCGCCCCGGCTCACCGCGCTCGACGACCACGAACCTCGTTCGGTTTTCCGAATCGTCCTGGATCGACTCGGCCAGCACGTAGATGCCGTAACGCTTCGCAGCGGCTCGGCTCGCTATGGCGGCCGTGCCTGGCTGCCGCTGCTCCGCGACCGCTCGCGCCGCCCCGGCCGTATCGTGAAAGGCAACCGATTTGATCTGGCGCGAGTGCAGGTAACGGCTGCACTGGGCAAGAGCCTGCGGGTGCGAGAGGGCGCGCTCCACCGGTCCGGGCCAGCCGAGCAGGCAGTGCTGCACGGGCAGGATGTGTTCGCGCACGACGCGAAGCCCGGGCAGCTCCCAGAGAAGGTCCGACACCTCCTGCACCACGCCAGCGCTGCTGTTCTCCACGGGTAACACCGCGGAATCGACGGCGCCCATCGAGAGCGCCTCGAACGTCAGACGGAAGGTGGCATAGCCAACCGCATCAGCAGCCGGAAACAGCGCCGACACCGCCTCATCCGAATACGCCCCTGGCTCCCCCTGGTAAGCGATCTTCACCTCCCCACCTCGTGGGGAGGGTGGCTCCGCGCACGCAGCGCGCAGCCGGGTGGGGGCATTCGAGCTGTCAACCAAAAATCATGTGACGCAGGGTGTCGGCGACGTGGTTGTGCTCGTTGGGCGCATCGACCGCGGTCGCGTGACCGTTGCCGTTGGGCTCGCCAACCGCGATCGTCTTCAGGTCGTCGTCCGTCACCTCACGCTTGGTGTCCGCGACCTGCAGGAAGCGCAGCCACGCGGCTTCGCGTTTGCTCTCGGCCAGCTTGATGCCAAGCAGTCCGAGGCGGTGGTGGAACGCGTGCCGGCCGGAGCGCGCGGTCAATACGATGCGCGAGTTGTCGAGGCCGACGTCCTCCGGCTTCATGATCTCGTAGTTCAGCCGATCCTTGAGCACGCCGTCCTGGTGAATACCCGATGCGTGTGCGAATGCGTTGGCGCCGACGACCGCTTTGTTCGGCTGCACGGGAGTGCCTGTCAGCTCCGCGACCATGCGCGAGGTGCGGGTGATCTGGGTCGTATCGATGCCGCATTCCAGCCCGAGCCTTGCCTGCCGGACGCGCAACAGCATCACGATCTCCTCGAGTGACGTATTGCCGGCGCGCTCGCCGATGCCGTTGATCGTGCACTCAACCCGGCGTGCACCGGCTGCTATCGCGGCCAGTGAGTTGGCGGTGGCAAGGCCGAGGTCGTTGTGGCAGTGCACCGAGAAGAGGGCCTTGTCGCTGCCGCGAGCCTCGCTGATCACACGCCGAACGAGGTCGCCGAACTCTGACGGCAAGCAGTAGCCCGTGGTGTCCGGGATGTTGATGACGTTGGCGCCGGCGGCGATCATCGTCTCGACCGTCTCGATCAGGTACTCAGGGTCGGAGCGACCCGCGTCCTCCGGCGAGTACTGGACGTTGTCGCATAGCGAGCGGGCGTATGCGACCATCTCGGCGCCGCGCTTCAGCACCTGCTCGCGCGTCATCCCCAGCTTGCGGTCGATGTGCACGTCGGAGACAGAAAGCACGATGTGGATCTGCGGGGCCTCCGCGTCTTTGATGGCGCCCCATACCGCGTCGATGTCCTCGCGCACGGCTCGCGCCAGCGCGGTGACGGTGGTGCTGCGAATCTCGCGCGCAATCTGGCGGCATGCGTCGAAATCGCCCGGTGAGGAAATCGGAAAGCCCGCTTCGATGACGTCGACGCCAAGCCGCTCGAGCTGCCGAGCGATCTTCAGCTTGGAGTTGGCATCCAGGTGGAACCCGGGGGACTGCTCGCCGTCGCGCAGCGTGGTGTCGAAGATGAATACGCGATCTACGTCTGATTCCTTCATTTCTCTACGGGCTCCAACCAGGTCATCATCGAGCGGAGCTCGCGCCCGACCTTTTCAACTGGGTGTTCGGCATCCTTCCTTCGCATGGCGAGAAACTGCTCGCGTCCGTTTGAGTTCTCGTCCAGCCAGCGCTCGGCGAACGAGCCGTCCTGGATCTCGCGCAAAACCTGGCGCATGTTCTCGCGCACCTGGTTGTCGATCACGCGAGGTCCTGAAACGTAGTCCCCGTACTCGGCTGTGTCCGAGATCGAGTAGCGCATGAACCCAAGGCCGCCTCGGTACATGAGGTCGACGATGAGCTTGAGCTCGTGGAGGACCTCGAAGTATGCCAGCTCGGGCTGATAGCCGGCTTCGACCAAGGTCTCGAAGCCGGTCTTGACGAGTGAGCTGACGCCGCCGCACAGGACGGCCTGCTCGCCGAACAAATCGGTCTCCGTCTCTTCCTTGAACGTCGTCTCGAGCACGCCGGCGCGGCCGGCCCCGATCGCTCGGGCGTAGGCGAGGGCTCGCCGCCATGCATGACCGGTCGCGTCCTGGTGGACGGCGATCAGGGCCGGCACGCCCTGGCCCTGGACGTACGTGCTGCGCACAAGGTGACCCGGACCCTTGGGCGCGATCATCGCCACGTCGATCTCGGCGTCGGGCTTGATCTGCGCGAAGTGGATCGCGAAACCGTGCGCGAACATCAGCATCGAGCGCGGCTGCAGGTGGGCTTCGACCGACTCGCGGAACAGCTTGCCCTGCCCTGCGTCGGGGGTGAGCACCATGACCACTGTCGCCTCGGAGACAGCTTCGGGAACCGGCACCGCGCGCAGCCCGTCCGCTTCGACCCGTTCGATCGATTTGCTGCCCGGATAAAGGCCGACACGGACGTCCTCGCCGCTGTCGCGAAGGTTCAGCGCGTGGGCACGCCCCTGGCTGCCGTAGCCGATCACCGCCACCGGCTCGCCCAGGCTGGGCGGGCAGTCGCTCTCGTAATGGATCTTCATGCGGTTCTCCTCATGACGACAGGTCCCGAACGGACCACGTCCTTGACTCCTCGTCGCTTCAATTCGTCGACGAATTCGCCCACCTCGCCGCCGTCGCCGGCGAACTCGACGGTCGCACCGGACTCTCCCCTGTAAAGCAGCTTGGCGCCCTTCTCCAGCAGCCCGGACAGGTCGGACGCTGCCACGTGGGCAACGACGAGCTCGCGGCTGTGAACGTCGTGGCCGGTGAGGTCTTCGACCTCGACCACCTCGACGAGGCGCTCCAGCTGTTTGCGTACCTGATCGGCCTCTGCATGTCCGTGATCGACCTGCAAGGTCAAGCGCGAATAGCCAGGTTCTGGGCTCGGGCCCACCGTGATGGAGAGCACGTGGAAGCCCCGGCGGCGGATGACTGCTGAAACCTTGCTCAACGTGTTCGGGCCGTCCTCGACCAGCACGGAAAGCACTCGCACTCTGGCCTCCCCACCGTCTGGGGAGGGCGTCCCCGGCTGCGGAGCAGGCGCGGACGGGTGGGGCGAAACACTCATCTATCCGGAGCC
>WNFT01002475.1_pt1 | contig 30173 bp, 25 predicted proteins | sample 5400191 | NCBI WGS metagenome assembly WNFT01 (sample SAMN13153359, study PRJNA577476) | soil metagenome | isolation source: 80 cm saprolite under Madrone tree | place: USA:California | collected 2016-06-14 | reverse complement strand
CATGAGCAGGTGCGCAAGCGCCAGCGCCACGGCGGCACCGCCCATGTCCTTTTTCATGAGGGCCATGCCGGATCCGGTTTTGATGTCCAGGCCCCCGCTGTCGAAGCAGACGCCTTTGCCCACCAAGGTCAAGCGCGGGAGGGATTCACCGGCGCGCGGTGTCCAGCGCAGCTCGACCAGCCGGGGCGCCTCGCTGCTGGCGCGCCCGACCGCGTGAATGGCGGGCAAATTGGCGGCGAGCAAGCCCTCGCCCACCCACTCGTGGTAGGCGGCTTGGTGACGCTCGGCAAGACGGCGCGCCGCAGCGCCAAGTTCCGCGGGTCCTAGGTCGGACGCCGGGGTATTGATCCAGTCGCGCGCCATGCGCAACGACTCGGTCGCCAGAGCGACGTACCGCTCGTCGGCATTCGGCGGCGCCTCGACGCTCGCGGCATCGCTCCTCGCTGCACGGTAGCGGTCGAAGCGATAGCCGCCATAGGCGAACCCAAGGCAGAGCTGCGTGGCCTCTGCGGCGCTGAACTCCTGGACCAGACGGAATCGGCGGCTCGGCAGCCGTTCGACGATTCCCGCCGCATGCCACAGCGACAATTCTCCCAGCCGTTTACCCAAGCCGCCCACCGCGGCCGCGACCCCGCCGGCGGAATCCGGCAGCAGCACCACGCGATGTTTTTCCCCTTTGAAATTTTGCTCGGCGAGCCAGCGCGCAACCAGCGGTGTTTGCTCCGCGCGCCACGCGTCGATTTCGTTCTCGTACAGCAACCACAACGGAACCGAATCATTACTGTCGAGGTTCATCAGATATTCGCCACGAAAACCAGGGCTTTGAGGCCGAGGAGGAAGTGCCGCTCCTTACATTGAATTACCACCGCATTGCTCCTATAGTAACTAGTTGCCGGGGTTCGCGATCACGCGCCGGCACAATTTAAACCAGCGCGAAGTGACGGACCCCGCTCAGGCGAAAGTCTCCAAAGCGGGGTCTTGCATTTTACAGGTACGGATTTTGGTTACAGGAGAATTGCATGCGTTTGTATTCGCAAAAAGACGTCGACAAGAAAGCGCTGCGCGGAGCGCGCATCGCGGTCCTGGGTTACGGCAGCCAGGGCCGCGCGCACGCGCTCAATTTGCACGACAGCGGATATGACGTGGTGGTCGGCGTCCGCAAGGGCGACAGCTGGAACAAGGCCAAGAAGGACGGTCTGAAAGTGATGGAACCCGCGGCAGCCGTCAAGGGCGCGCAGCTGGCGGCGATGCTGGTCCCTGATCTCACCCAAAAGTCCCTGTACACGGAGCTCAAGGACGTCTTCGAAAAAGGCGCGACGCTGCTGTTCGCCCACGGCTTCAATATTCACTTCAAGCAAATCAAGCCGCGCAAGGATCTGGACGTGGTGTTGATCGCGCCGAAAGGCCCGGGAGATTTGGTGCGGCGTCAGTACCAGCAGGGACGCGGCGTGCCCTGCCTGATCGCCGTCGCTCAGAACCCTTCCAAGCGGGCCAAGGCCAAGGCGCTGGCCTACGCGGACGGCATCGGCGGAACGCGCGGCGGCGTGCTGGAAACCACCTTCGGCGAGGAGACCGAGACCGACTTGTTCGGCGAGCAGGCGGTGCTGTGCGGCGGCGCGACCGAGCTCGTGGTCAAGGGGTACGAGACCTTGGTCGAGGCCGGCTACCAGCCCGCGGTCGCCTATTACGAATGTCTGCACGAGCTCAAGCTGATCGTCGACTTGCTGCATGAGGGAGGCATCACGAAAATGCACCGCTTCATCAGCGAGACGGCGAAGTACGGCGATCTGACGCGCGGTCCGCGCATCGTCAACAAGGCCACCAAGAAGGAAATGCGCAAGATTCTGTCCGAGATCCAGCAAGGCAAATTTGCACGCCAATGGATTTCGGAGAACAAGAACGGCCGCCGCAAGTACTCCAAGCTGCTGAAGGCCGATCTCACGCACTCGATCGAAAAGGTCGGAGCGCAACTGCGCGCCCGCATGCCTTGGCTGGAATCCGCGAAGGCCTGACGTTTCAGTTTCATGCGCACACTGTTCGACAAGGTATGGACGGCACACGAGGTCGTCGCTGAAACGCCGGACACGCCGGCGGTGCTGTACATCGATTTGCATCTCATTCACGAGGTCACCTCGCCGCAGGCGTTCAGCGTGCTGAAGAGCCTGGGGCTGCCGGTGCGCCGTCCCGATCGCACTCTCGCGACCATGGACCATTCGACGCCGACCAGCACCGACCAGGTGTTCGGCAAGGTGCCGATCAAGGTCGATGCCGCGGCGAAACAGGTGCGCCAACTCGAGCAGAACGCCGCCGAATTCGGGGTCGAGCTGTTCGGAATGCGCGACGCGCGGCGCGGCATCGTGCACGTCATCAGTCCGGAAATCGGGGCGACGCAACCCGGCATGACCATCGTCTGCGGCGACAGCCACACCAGCACGCACGGGGCGTTCGGTGCGCTGGCCTTCGGAATCGGCACCACGGAAGTCGGACATGTTTTCGCGACCCAGTCGCTGCTGCAGCGCAAGCCCAAAACGTTCGCAGTGAACGTCGAGGGTCGACTGCGTCCCGGCGTGACTGCGAAGGATCTGATCCTCGCCGTCATCGGAAAAATCGGCGTCTCCGGCGGCACCGGCCATGTGTTCGAATATCGGGGGCCGGCTATCAGCGCCCTGTCCATGGATGAACGGATGACCGTGTGCAATATGTCCATCGAAGCCGGCGCGCGCGCCGGGATGATCGCGCCCGACGACACCACCTTCGCCTACCTCGAGAGCAAGCCGCGCGCGCCCAAAGGTTCCGATTGGGACGCGGCGCTCGCCCGATGGCGAACCTTCGTCACCGATCCCGGTGCCGTCTTCGATGCGTCGGTGGACATCGACGCCGTGGGCGTAGAGCCGATGATCACCTACGGCACGAACCCCGGCATGGTGATTCCCATCGGCGCGTCCATCCCCGACAAGGCGGGGGACCCGGTTTTCGACAAGGCGCTGCGTTACATGGGGTTTCACGGGGGCGACGCCATGCTGGGCAAGCCGGTCGACGTGGTATTCATCGGCAGCTGCACCAACGGGCGACTCGCCGATTTGCAGGCGGCCGCGCACATACTCAAAGGCCGCAAAGTCGCGCCCGGGGTGCGCCTGCTCATCGTGCCGGGTTCGCAAGCGGTCAAGCGCGAAGCCGAAGCCGCGGGCTACGCCGACATTTTCAAGGCGGCCGGGGCGGATTGGCGCGAGTCCGGCTGCTCGATGTGCCTGGGGATGAACGGCGACACCGTCGCCGCCGGCCAGTATTCGATCAGCACCAGCAATCGCAACTTCGAGGGCCGCCAGGGCGTGGGAGCGCGAACTCTGTTGGTCAGTCCTTTCACCGCGGCCGCGAGCGCCGTGAAGGGCAGAATTACCGACCCCCGGGAGATGCTGTAGTGGAACGCGGAAAGTTTCCGCGGAAACGTCGGACCCATCATCGCATCGACCATCGCATTGCCTGGCCCACGGAGAAGCTGTCTTGGAACCCTTGAAACGCGTTCGATCCAGAACGCTGGTCATCGCGTCGAGCAATATCGACACCGATCAAATCATTCCGGCGCGCTTTTTGACGACGACCACCAAGGACGGCCTGGGCCGGCAGCTGTTTGCCGATTGGCGCTATCGAGCCGACGGCTCGCCGAATCCGGATTTCATCCTGAACCGCCCTGAAGCGCGCGGCGCCCAGGTGCTGGTCGCCGGCCGAAATTTTGGTTGCGGCTCCTCGCGCGAACATGCGCCCTGGGCGCTGCTCGATTTTGGAATTCGCGCCGTCATCAGCACGGAAATCGCCGACATCTTTCGCGGCAATTCCCTGAAGAATGGACTGCTGCCCGTAACGGTGGACGACGCCACCTCAGGATGGCTGCTCGACAATCCAGGCGCCGAAGTAGACATCGACCTCGAGCGTACCCGTTTGACACTGCCGACCGGCGCATCGGTCTCCTTCCCCCTGGAGGCATTTGCGCGGCACTGTCTATTGAACGGTATCGATGAGCTCGGCTATCTACGCAGCCGATTGAGCGATATCGAACGTTACGAAGCGGCACTCGGGTGAAGGCGCTGATCGCAGTTCTCGCCGGCGATGGCATCGGCGGCGAGGTCACCGACGAGGCCGTGCGCGTGCTCACCGCGGTGGCGGTGCGTTTCGGGCATGCCTTCGAATTCCAGCCGGCATTGCTGGGCGGCGCCGCCATCGACGCGACGGGCCAGGCGCTGCCTGCGGCGACGCTGGCCCTGGCGCGGCGGGCGGATGCGATTTTGTTGGGCGCCGTCGGCGGTCCGAAGTGGTCGGCTCCCGACGCCTTGGTTCGGCCTGAACAGGGCTTGCTGCAGCTTCGGCAGGCGCTCGGCCTCTTCGCCAATTTGCGGCCCGTGGTGCCGCACCCCGCGGTGCTTCATGCCTCGCCGATCAAGGCCGACTTGCTGACCGGCGTGGACATCATGGTGGTGCGCGAACTGACCGGCGGCATCTACTTCGGCGACAAGTCGCGCACGGCGACCGAAGCGGTCGACGTATGCCGCTACACGGTGGAAGAAATCGAGCGCGTCGTACGCCTGGCGGCACGGCTGGCCCTGACCCGCCGCCGCAAGTTGACGTCGATCGACAAGGCCAATGTGCTCGAAACCTCGCGGCTGTGGCGCTCGGTTGTCGAGCGGATCATGCCCCAGGAATTTCCCGGGGTGAGCTTCGAGCATATGCTGGTGGATGCGGCCGCCATGCATCTCCTGAAGCGGCCGCGCGACTTCGATGTGATCGTGACCGAGAATATGTTCGGCGATATTCTCACCGACGAGGCCTCCATGCTGGCGGGCTCCCTCGGCTTGTTGCCGTCCGCGTCGCTTGGGCTAAGCGCACGCGGCGGGCTGTTCGAACCCATCCACGGATCCGCCCCCGACATCGCCGGGCGCGGCATCGCCAATCCTTACGCGGCCATTTTGAGCGCCGCCCTGTTGCTGCGGTATTCGCTGCAACTGGAGGCCGAGGCACGCGCCGTCGAAGCGGCCGTCTCGCGCGCCGTCGAATCCGGCGCGCTGCCGGCGGACCTCGCCGCCGCGGGCAAGAGCGTTACGACGCGTGCCGCCGCAGATGCGGTGCTGGCCGGACTTTAGCGTCCTGAATCACCAACACCGTACTCGCTGCGCCGCGTCTAGTCGCGCCGGGCGGCGTTGCGCCTCCTCGCCATAGTACGCACTATGCCTCGTCGGCGCGCCTTGCCCGGCACGACTATCCGCCGGCGGATCGAGCACGGTATTGGTGATTCAGGACGCTAGCAGCCCGTTCCAGGCCCGCGGCGAGGTCGGCCACCAGATCCGCGGAATCTTCGATTCCGACGGAAACCCGCAATAGCCCCGCTCCGATTCCCGCGCGCAATCGCGCGGATTCTTCCATGCCGGCATGCGTCATGCTCGCAGGATGCGAGATGAGGCTCTCTACTCCGCCCAGCGACTCGGCGAGGGTGAAGCATTCGAGTCCGGAGAGAAAGGCTTCGACCGCCGCCTCGCCGCCATGCAGCTCGAAACTCAACATCGCGCCGAAGCCGCTCTGCTGGCGCCGCGCAATGTCATGGCCGGGATGGTCGGGCAGGCCCGGGTAGTACACCCGCTCGACGCCGGGATGCCGGGCCAGACAATCCACGACCGCCGCCGTGTTCTCGGCGTGAACGCGCATGCGCGCATGCAGCGAGCGCACGCCGCGCAGGGTCATGAAGCTGTCGAACGGCGCGCCGGTGACGCCGATGGCGTTCGCCCACCACGCAAGATTGTCGTGCAGTTCCTTCGTTGCGGCGATGACGGCGCCGCCCACCACGTCACTGTGCCCGTTCAGATACTTGGTGGTCGAGTGCATGACCATGTCGGCGCCCAGCTTGAGCGGCTGCTGCCAGATCGGCGAGAGGAACGTATTGTCGACCACCGCCAGCGCATCGGCCGCATGCGCAGCCTCGGTGATCGCACGGATATCGACCACGCGCAGGAGCGGGTTGCTCGGCGTCTCGATCCAAACCAAGCGGGCCCCCTTGTCGAGGGCGGCGCGCAACGCCGTCGGATCGCCCTGGTCGACGAATTCGACCACGAGATTGCCCTGCGCATGCAGCGCCGCGAGCAATCGATACGTGCCGCCGTAACAATCGTAGGGCGCAATGACCCGCGCGCCGCTGGGGAGGGTCGCCAGGATCAAGGTAATGGCCGACAGCCCGGTGCACGTGACCACCGCGCCGGCCCCGTCCTCGAGATCCGCCAGGGCGTCGCCCAACTGATCGCGGGTCGGATTGCCGGACCGTGTGTAGTCGTACTTGCGCGGCGTGCGGTATTTCTCGAAAGCAAAATTCGTCGACAGGTAGATCGGCGGCACCACGGAGCCGTGCTGCGCATCCGACTCGAGACCGGCGCGAACCGACCTCGTGGCGATGCTCTTCTTGGGTGTCTTGCCTTTGCTCATGTCCGCTGCTCCGCGAGTGCGAGTTTGATGATGGGGGTCAGGGCGGCACCTTCCTTCAGGAAGGCGTCATGCCCGAAAATAGAATTGATTTCGATGAGCTGCCGCGGGCCGTTCAGGCGCGCGGACAGGGCCTGCATGTCGTTGAACGGAACCAGTTGGTCTTCGCGCACCGCGATCAGGGTCGCCGGCGTATGCACCTGCGTCGCATCCATCTGGTGCAGGTCGATCGATTCGCTCAACACGAGGAACGATTCGGCACGATATTTCTGCACGTAGTCATCACCGCGGGCGAACAGGTAGTCCTCGATCGGGAATCGAAAACGATCCTCGTTGCGCGTGGGCGGCGCGCCGAAGCGGAGCTGAAACTCCACGGCGCTGCGGTAGGTGGCCATGGCCAGCGCACGCGCGAGCTTGAGTCCCGACGCGCCGTCGCCTCGGGCGATCGCCTCGCGCACGATCTGGCGCTGTACGCTGCGCCAGGCGGTCGAGAGCACTTGAGACTTGTCGGCGGCGCTCAAGACCACGATGTGATTCACCAATTCCGCATATCGCTCCGCGAAACACAGCGCCACCATGCCCCCGTACGAGGCGCCGACGATGGCGTGCAGCGGCTTCAAGCGCAGATGCCGGACGATGGCGCACAAGGCATCGGCTTGATCGTAGGAACTGAGCGGCGGGAATTTGCCGCCCTTCTCCGGCGTGGAGCTGTCGCCGCGGCCGCCCAGATAGTCCATGCCCAGAACCCGGTAGCTCCTCGTATCCACGCCGAGACCGGGGCCGACGAGCTCCGGCCACCATCCTTCGCCCGCCGAGCCCGCGACGATGCGGTGCGCGGAAATGCCGCCGAGCACGGCAATCACGGGAGCGTCCTCGGGACCGGCCAGCCGGAAGGCCACCTTGGCATCCGGCAATCGATCGCCGTAATGCAGGGTAAAAGGCTCCGTCAGCCGTAAGGTCTGGTCGATTTGGGTCGGAGATTTTTCGGCCACGTTCCGCTCGCTCCTATAGAGGTTTACATAACCCCTGTAGCGCCGGCGCTCGTAGCCCATTGCACGGCCGTGTGAAACCGCGCAATCGACCGCCCATCTACCGGATTCGAGCATTGGCCCGGCTCCGCAGGAGTTGGCACCGTTCCAGAAGGTTCCATGAACCCCCGTGGTGGTTGCCCCGGCTTCTAAGGGCCTTTCCCTCAGCCGGTCTAGATGAGCTGCGCAAATTCTAGGCATTGCCCAAGTTTGCGTCAAGGCATTTTACGCTCGAGTCCGCTTGCGCCTCCTCGAGTAATGTATTAATGTACTAGCGCGTTAATACATTGACCGATCGAGAATTGCGGCCCCATGAAAACCAATCGTCCCGTCACTCTGCGGCAGGAACAGCAGCACGAACGCGCGCTGTGCACGGCCATACTGGCCCTGCGCAGCGTCGAGGAGTGCCGGAGCTTTTTCCGCGATCTATGCACGCCGGCGGAATTGCAGGCGATGGCGGATCGATGGGCCGTGGTCGAACTCCTGGAGCGCGGCCTGCCCTACCGCGAAATCCACAGGCAAACCGGGGTCAGCGTCACCACCATCGGCCGCGTCGCCCGCTATCTCACCTCCGGCAACGGCGGCTACCGGGCGGTCACCGAACGGCTGCGGCTCAATGGCTAGCACATTGAATTCCCCGGACCCCGTGCGCCTGAAAATAGCCGTGCAGAAGAGCGGCCGGCTCACCGAAAGCTCGCTCGATCTCCTGTCCCGCTGCGGCCTCAAGTACAGCCGCGGCAAGGACCAGTTGATGTGCTACGGCGAGAACATGCCGCTCGACGTGCTGTTCGTGCGCGACGACGACATCCCGGATCTGGTGCAGGAGGACGTGTGCGACCTCGGCTTGGTGGGATTGAATGTCGTGCAGGAAAAGCGCCTGGCGTTCGCCGCGCGCGCCATCGCGCCGCTGTTCGAAACGGTGCAGCTGCTCGATTTCGGGCGCTGTAAATTGTGTATCGCGGTGCCGGACGGATTCGACTATCGAGGCGCGCAATCGCTTCAGGGCAAACGCATTGCAACGACCTATCCCCATATCCTGGAGCGTTTTCTGGCGGACCGCGGCATTGCCGCGGAGGTCGTGGTTCTCTCCGGCTCCGTGGAAATTGCGCCGCGGCTTGGGCGAGCGGATTTGATATGCGATCTCGTGTCGACGGGATCGACGCTGGCGGCGAATCATCTGCGCCAGGCAGAGACGGTGCTCGAAAGCCAAGCCGTGCTGATCCGCACACCGGTGCCGATCGCTCCGGAAAAGCAGGAGTGGACCCGGCGCCTGTTGATGCGCATCGACGGCGTCGAGCAGGTCAAGGGCAGCAAGTACATCATGCTGCATGCGCCCCGCTCCGCGCTGCCGGCCATCGCGAAACTCCTGCCGGGCAGCGAGGCGCCGACCGTGATTCCGCTCGAGGGCCGCGGAGACCGCGTGGCGGTGCACGCGGTGTGCCGCGAAAACGTGTTCTGGGAAACTCTCGAAGAGCTCAAGGGCGCGGGCGCGACGTCGGTGCTGGTCCTTCCCGTCGAGAAGATGCTGGCCTAGCGGGAACCATTCATGAACGACTACGCTTCTCATGACTGGAGGCCCATCAGCTTCCGTCGTTCAAGAATAGTTGCGGCTAGGAGCCTGTAACTCCCCTCATGCGCATTCTCGACTGGAAATCACTCACTGCATCAGAACGACACGAAGCCCTGCGGAGGCCTGCGCAACGCGATGCCGCCCATATTGCGGCGGCTGCCCAGGGCATCATCGATACCGTGCGACGCGGCGGCGACGCCGCCGTTCTGGCGCTGACCGAAAAATTCGATGAGGTTCGGCTGGCCTCCATGCGCGTGACGGCGCAGGAGTTCAGCGACGCCGAGCGCGCCTTGAACGCTGAGGAAATCGGCGCGATCGAGCGCGCCATATCGAATGTGCGGCGATTTCATGCCGCGCAAGGAGCGCCGCCGCTGCGCGTGGAGACGGCGCCGGGAGTGGTCTGCGAGCGAATCAGCGTGCCGATCCGCGCGGTCGGGCTGTACGTTCCCGCCGGATCCGCCCCGCTGCCGTCGACCGCCATCATGCTCGCCGTTCCGGCCGCCATCGCCGGCTGTCCGGTGCGCGTGATGTGCACGCCTCCGGCCCGCCACGGCGGCGCTGATCCCGCGGTGCTGGTCGCCGCACGCATGTCGGGGGTCGAACAGGTTTTCAAGGCGGGCGGCGCGCAAGCCATCGCCGCCATGGCGTACGGGACGGCGGCCATACCGAAGTGCGACAAGGTGTTCGGGCCCGGCAATGCCTGGGTCACGGCCGCGAAGCTCCTGGTCGCGCAAGACCCTGCGGGTGCGGCGGCGGACCTGCCGGCCGGCGTCACCGAGGTCATGGTGATCGCGGACGACACCGCGCGCGCCGACTTCGTCGCCGCCGATCTGCTCGCCCAGGCGGAGCATGGTCCCGAAGCGCAGTCGCTGCTGGTCACGACCTCCGTCACCCTCGCCCAGGAAGTCGCGCGGCAGGTGCAGCGCCAGAGCGCACCCTTGTCGCGGGCGGGAATACTGGCGAAGTCCATCGACCACATGCGGCTGTTGATCGTGGACACTCTCGATACCGCCCTCGAGATCGCCAATGAGTATGCACCCGAACACCTGCTGCTCGAGCTGCGCGAGCCGCGCCGCTGGCTGACCCGGGTGAGCGCCGCCGGAGCCGTGTTCCTGGGACACTGGTCGCCGGAATCCATGGGCGACTACTGCAGCGGGCCCAACCATACCTTGCCCACCTATGGCTACGCCAAGGCACACAGCGGCCTATCGCTGGAGGACTTTCAGAAACGCATCACGGTGCAGGAGCTGACGCCCGCCGGCCTCGGCGGTTTGGGGCCGACGGCAGAGATTTTGGCGGGTCTCGAGGGACTCGACGCCCACGCCGCGGCGGTAACCATTCGTCTTGCGGCGCTCGACGCTGCCTCGCGGCCGGGCGGTGCCTCGCAATCCAGCGACGCCGGCGTTCGGGGAGCAGCGGGATGAACGCCGCCGTTTCTCTGGCGCGTCCCGAGATCGCCACGCTCAAACCCTATGCGCACGCCGCATGGCGTCCGTTGCTGACTCGTCTGCATGCCAACGAGGCGCCTTGGCGTCCCGCGGGCGACACCACGACGGCGGGTCTCAATCGTTATCCGGAACCCCAGCCTCGGGCCCTCATCGAGCGCCTGGGCGAGCTCTACGGCGTACCTGCCTCGAGCGTGCTCGCGACGCACGGCAGCGATGAAGGCATCGATCTCTTGTCGCGTATCTATTTGCGTGCCGGCGCCGATGCGATTCTGCAATGCACGCCCACCTTCGGCATGTACCAAGTCGCGGCGCGGATCCAGGGCGCCGGGGTCGTCGAGATTCCGCTCGACCCGGCGCGAGGCTGGGCCGTCGATCCCGAGCGCCTTCTGGCCGCCTGGTTGCCGCACGTCAAGCTCGTGTATCTATGTTCCCCGAATAATCCGACGTCGAACCTGCTCGACGCGGCGGCCCTGGAGGAGATCTGCAAAGCGCTGGATGGGAAAGCCATCGTCGTGATCGACGAGGCCTATATCGAGTGGTCGCGTTCCCTGAGCCTTACCCGCTGGCTGAATCGCTTCTCGACGCTGGCGATTTTGCGCACCCTGTCCAAGGCACACGCCCTGGCGGGCGCCCGGGTCGGCGCACTGTTGGCCAACCCTGAGCTCATCGAATTGGCGAAGCGGGTCATTCCGCCCTACTCCCTGGCGGCGCCTTCGGTGGAGGCTGCCTTGCGCGCGTTGGACCCGTCCGAACTCGCCGCCGCGCACGCGCGGCTCGAAGGGCTATTGGCGGAGCGCGACTACTTGGCCCGGAGACTCGCGGCTTCGCCGCTGGTGGACAGAGTCTGGCCGAGCGACGCCAATTTCCTGCTCATCGATTGCCGCGACGCCGGCCACTTCATCAAGAATACCTTGGCCGGCGGTCTCATCGTCCGCGACCTGCGCGCTCATCCTGCATTGCCCCGCTCGCTGCGCGTCTCGGTGGGCACCCGCGAGCAGAACGATGCGCTGCTTCACTGCGTGGGATCGACATGAACGCGGGCGGGGTCGACATGAACGCCGGTGAGATCGGCATGAACGGGCGGCGAATATTGTTCCTGGATCGCGACGGCACGTTGAACGAAGAGACACCGGACGAGCAAATAGACAGCCTGGAGAAAATTCGGCTCATGCCGGGAGTGGTGCCGGCCTTGCTCGAGCTCAAAGCCGCGGGCTTCGCCCTCGTCATGGTGACCAATCAGGACGGAATCGGGACCCCGAGTTTTCCGCAGGAGAAATTCGACCTCGCTCATCGATTCATCCTGGAGCTGTTCAGTTCGCAGGGAATCGAGTTCGAAGCGGTGTGTATTTGCCCGCATTTCAAGCGCGAGGACTGTGCCTGCCGCAAACCCAAGATCGGCATGGTGCGCGAATTCCTCGCGGCCCATACCATCGACAAGGCGCGCAGCTACATGATCGGCGATCGCGACACGGACATGGAGTTCGCCGTGAATCTGGGCATTCAGGGCTTGCGGATACGCCTGGACGGCGATGCGCGCGAGACCTGGCCGGCCATCGCGCGGAGCATCATCGGGCAGGCGCGGCGCGCGCAAGTGCATCGCAAAACGAAGGAAACCGACATCCGCATCGATCTCGATTTGTCGCGCGACGGCCCGAGCACCATCGCCACCGGCTTGGGATTCTTCGATCACATGCTGGAACAGATCGCGAAGCATGGCGGCTTCGCACTCGACCTGCGATGCGCCGGCGATCTGCACATCGACGAGCATCATACGATCGAGGATTGCGCCCTGGCTCTGGGCGCCGCCCTGCGCGAGGCGCTCGGCGACAAGCGCGGCATCGCCCGCTACGGGTTTTTGCTGGCCATGGATGAGGCCGAGGCTCAGGTCGCTCTCGACCTCTCGGGCCGGCCGTTCTTCGTCTGGGAGGGTCGCTTCAATCGCGAACGGGTGGGAGAATTGCCGACCGAGCTGGTGCCGCATTTTTTTCGCTCGCTCGCGGAGACTCTGGGAGCCGCGCTGCACATCAGCGTGCGCGGCGAGAATACTCACCACATGATCGAGTCCTGCTTCAAGGGTGTGGGCAGGAGTCTCCGTCAAGCCATTCGGCTCGAAGGCGGCGGCTTGCCGAGCACCAAGGGCACTCTGTGAGCGAGCGGCAAATCGTGATCGTGGCCACCGGCGGCGCGAACATCGCGTCGCTGCAATTCGCCTTGCAGCGGCTCGAAGTCGATTCGGTCGTGTCCGCCGACGCGGCACAGATCCGCGCGGCAAGCCACGTCATACTCCCCGGGGTCGGAGCCGCTGCGGACGCCATGTCGCGGCTGCGGCAAAGCCGCCTGGATACCCTGATTCCCACCCTCGAGCAGCCGGTGCTCGGTATCTGTCTGGGGATGCAGCTATTGTACGAGGCGTCGCAGGAGGGCGATGCCCGCTGTCTCGGAATCATTCCCGGCAGCGCCTCGCGCCTCACCGAGGCTCCTGATCGACCGGTGCCGCACATGGGCTGGAACACCCTCGAGATACGGCGCCCCTGCCCGCTGCTGGCGGGTCTCGCCGACGGTGACCATGCGTATTTCGTGCATAGTTATGCGCTCGGCTTGAGCACCGCCACCATCGCGAGCACCGGCTACGGAGCGCCCTTCAGCGCCTGTGTGCAGTGGCGCAATTTCTACGGCGCGCAATTCCACCCCGAGCGCTCCGCCGCCGTGGGCGCCCGCCTGCTCAAGAACTTCCTGGCGTTATGAGCGCCGTCCTTCCCCGCTCTGCAGGGCGAGGTTTGCCGCGCAGCCCGATAAATTGACCATGTGTCACGGCCCCACTACTGAAATACCCTGCCAACGTGCGTAACTACGTCCGTCTCATTCCCGCCATCGATCTCAAAGCCGGACACTGCGTGCGGCTGCTGCACGGCGATTTCGCCGCGGAGACGCGCTACGGCACGGACCCCGAGGCGCTGCTCGAAAAATACCGCGACATGGGCGCGGACTGGCTGCACGTCGTGGATCTCGACGGCGCCAAGGAGGGCAGCCTCGGCAATCGCGAGAGCATCGAGCGGCTTGCCGCGCACAAGGCCGTCAAGCTGCAAGTGGGCGGCGGATTGCGCAATACCGTCGCGGTGAGCCGGATGCTGGATCTGGGCGCCGCACGCGTGGTGATCGGCAGCGCGGCAGTGACTCAGGTAGAAAAGGCACGGACCTGGCTCGAATACTTCGGCCCGGACCGCGTGGCGCTGGCATTCGACGTGCGGCTGGACGATGACGGCACTCCGCGGGTCCAAACCCATGGTTGGCAGCGCCAGTCCGGGCTGTCTCTGTGGAGCGCCGTCGCGAATTTCACCGGCTCGCAGCTCAAGCATGTGCTGTGCACGGATGTAGGGCGCGATGGCGCCTTGACCGGGCCGAATGTCGCTCTGTACCGCGAGGCCGCACGGCGCCATCCACAGATCCAATGGCAGGCCTCCGGCGGCGTCCGCGACGCGCGCGATCTGCACGCGCTCTCCGACGCTGGAGCGGCCGCGGCGATCAGCGGCAAGGCATTGCTCGAAGAACTCATTCCCATCGAGGACTTGCAGCCATTCTTGCCAAACGCATAATCCCCTGCCTGGATGTTCGCGACGGACAGGTGGTCAAGGGCGTGCGTTTTCGCGACCATCGCGTGGTCGGCGACATTCTGGAGCTGGCGGCACGTTATCGCGATGAGGGCGCGGATGAGCTCGTGTTCTACGATATTTCCGCAAGTCCCGAAGGGCGTTCGGTGGATCGCTCCTGGGTCACCCGCGTGGCGCGCACGCTCGATATACCTCTCCGTCAATTCGCCTGCGCTGGCCGACCCGGACTTGATCGACGCCCTGAGCCAGCGCTTCGGCGCCCAATGCGTGGTGGTGGGAGTCGACAGCCAGACCGTAGGCCAAGGCTATCGGGTGCAGCAATTCACCGGCGACGCCGGGCGCAGCCGCGACACCTCGCGCAGCACCGTCGACTGGGTAGTCGAGGCACAGCGGCGCGGCGCGGGCGAGATCGTGCTCAATTGCATGTCGAGCGACGGCGTGCGCCGGGGCTTCGACATCGCCCAGCTGCGCGCGATACGCGACGTGTGCCGCGTGCCGCTGGTCGCCTCGGGCGGCGCCGGCGCAGTGGAACATTTTGCCGAAGTTTTTCAAACCGCCCGCGTGGATGCGGCGCTCGCCGCCAGCGTATTTCATTCGGGCGAGATTGCGATTCCGAATCTGAAGCGCCGCCTGCACGACGCGGGCATCGAGGTACGGCTGTGAGCGCGGAAGGCACGAAGTCGAGTTCGGAAGGTATCGCTTTGACCGCGGATACCACGTCGAGTGCGGGAGGTACCGCTTTGAAGACGGTAATGGAACTCGATTGGGATAAGGGCGGCGGCCTGCTGCCGGCCATCGTTCAGGATGCCGGCAGCGGCGCGGTGCTCATGCTGGGATATATGAATCGGGAGGCGCTCGCCGCGACGCAGGCGTCCGGCCGCGTCACCTTTTGGAGCCGCAGCAAGGGCCGCCTCTGGACCAAGGGCGAGACCTCGGGCCACTTTCTCGAGGTCAGAGAGATCGCTGCCGACTGCGACGGCGACACATTGTTGATAATGGCCGAACCCTCAGGTCCCGCCTGCCATAAGGGCACGCCCACCTGTTGGGGCGAGAGTCCGCCCCAATCGGGCGCGCAGCGCATCGCGTTCCTGGGCCGGCTCGAACAAGTCATCGCCGAGCGAATCGCCGCGCGTCCGCCGGGCAGCTACACCGCCAAACTCCTCGCGGAAGGCACCCGGCGGATCGCGCAAAAAGTCGGCGAGGAAGGCTTGGAGCTGGCGCTGGCCGCCGTCGCACAGTCCGAACCGGAAATCATCGGCGAAGCCGCGGATCTCCTGTACCACATGCTGTTGTTGCTCAAAGTCAAAGGTCTGTCGCTGTCGGAGGTCATCGCTGAACTCGAAACACGTCACACCCAGTCCCGTGCCGGCGCCGCCTGAATATCGGATCCGCGCAGCAAGTATACGATCGAGTTGCGATCGGTACGGCCGTCAGCGTCAATGAATGAGCCGGAGGCTAACCGGCCTTGAGCCGGCTATTGCGCCGCAACGCGTAAACGCCAATCCCCGCCCACACCACATTGAGAGCCACCGACGGCCATGCGCCGTTCCAGGTGCAATTGATGATGAATCCGAGAGCGCCGAGGATGTTCATCCATTGGTAAATCGGCGAGCGCGCCTGAATCTTCCCGAACGACAACAGACTATAACTGCCGAGGATGAGCAGAGCTGCCACCCATCCGGACAAGTCGACAAAGGTCTTGAGCGTCATGCGCCTCCGTGCGGCTAGGAGCCTGTCTGACTAATGATCGCCGTCACGAGGGCGCCCCACAGCGAGCAGATTTCTGCGATCGAAACGCTACGCATAGTGGGTACTATGTGAGTGAAACGATCGCAGAAATATGCCGCTGTGGGGGTGCGACGCATGCGTCGCACGGGTGGCCATGGATGGCCACCCAGGGCTTGCGCGGAGCAGGGACTGCGCAGCGCAATGCCGCAGTAGGCGCATCATTAGTCAGACAGGCTCCTATGGGTCTTCTTCAGTGCCGCCGCATCGCGGGCGAGGGCTTCGATGCCGGCCCAATCGCCGGCGCTGAGCATTGCCTTGGGCGCCACCCACGAGCCGCCCACGCACACCACATTGGGCAGGGCCAGATAGTCCGCCGCGGTCGCGCGCGTGATGCCTCCGGTCGGACAGAACAGGACGTCGGGAAACGGCGCACCCAGCGCCTGCAACATGGCCACACCGCCTGCCTGTTGCGCGGGAAACAGCTTCAGCACGTTGAAACCGGCCGCGCGCGCCGTGATCAATTCGGTCGGGGTCATGACGCCCGGCAGCAGCGGAAATCGAGCGCCGCGCGAAGCGGCGGCAAGCTCCGGCGTCAGTCCCGGCGTCACGCCGAATTGCGCACCCGCACGGTCGGCCGCGGCAAAGTCCACCGCGCGCGTGAGCGTGCCCACTCCGACGATGGCGTCCGGGACCGCTTTGCGCATGGCCTCGATGGCGGCGAGCGCCACCGGCGTGCGCAAGGTGATTTCCAGCACGCGCAAACCGCCCGCGGCCAAGGCGCGCGCCAGCGGTACGGCGTGATCGAGCTCGGTCACGGTCAGCACCGGTATCACCGGCGCCAGTCCCACGATTTCACGGATGTTCACGAAATGATCCTTTGAGGTTCACGTAAACAAGGACAGCGCGCCGGCTTCCGCATCGCCGGCGGCGCGCCGCAGGCTGGCAAACAGCTCGCGCCCGCAGCCGTACTCATTGTGCGCATGATCGATTCCCGGCAGATCTCGCTGTTGCCAGATACTTTCGGGGACCTTCGCCTCCAGCACTCCGGTGTGGCAATCCAATCGGATCACATCACCGTCCCGCACCTTGCCCAACGGACCGCCGTTCAAACACTCGGGTGTGACGTGAATGGCGGCCGGCACACTGCCGGATGCGCCCGACATCCGGCCGTCGGTGACCAGGGCCACGTGGAACCCCTTGCTCTGCAGCGATGCCAGGGACGGCGTCAACTGGTGAAGCTCGGGCATGCCATTGGCGCGCGGTCCTTGAAAACGCACCACGGCCACGAAGTCTCGGGCCAGCTTCCCGGCCTTGAACGCAGCGATGACTTCCTCTTGATCGTTGAACACCAACGCAGGCGCTTCGACGACATGGTGATCGTGCGTCATCGCCGAGGTCTTGATCACGGCTCGTCCGAGATTGCCGGTCAGCAGCCGCAATCCGCCGTGACTGCTGAAGGGATCGGCCACCGGCCGCAACACGTGGAGATCGCCGCTCGTCGCGGGGGCGGCACGCCAGGCCAATCGGCCGCCGTCGAGCCATGGCTCCATCGCGTAGGCGCCCAAACCCCTTCCCACGACGGTCAGGGTGTCGCCGTGCAGGAAACCGCCGTCGAGCAATTCGCGAATCAGGAACGCCATGCCTCCCGCCGTGTGGAAGCGGTTGACGTCGGCACTGCCGTTCGGATAGATGCGGGTCAGCAGCGGCACGACCGCCGACAGATCGCTGAAATCGTCCCAGGTGATCGCGATGCCGGCGCAGCGCGCTATCGCCACCAAGTGCAGCGTATGGTTGGTCGAGCCGCCGGTCGCCAGCAAGCCGACGATGGCATTCACGATGGCCGCTTCATCGACGATGTGCGCGAGCGGCAGATACTCGTCCCCCAGAGCGGTTATCCGCGCCGCGCGGTCCGCGGCGGCCTCGGTGAATGCATCCCGGAGGGGTGTGTTGGGCGGCACGAACGCGGATCCGGGCATGTGCAATCCCATGACTTCCATCAGCATCTGATTGCTGTTGGCCGTGCCGTAAAAAGTGCAGGTGCCCGCGGTGTGATAACTGCCCGCCTCCGATTCGAGCAGCGCGTCGCGGCCGACTTTTCCCTCGGCGTAGAGCTCGCGTATCCGCGCCTTTTCCTTGTTCGGAACGCCGGAGGGCATCGGCCCGCCGGGGACGAAGATCACGGGCAAATGGCCGAAGGCCAGTGCACCCATCAGCATGCCGGGAACGATTTTGTCGCAGATCCCGAGGCACAGCGCCGAGTCGAACATGTTGTGCGCCAGTGCGACTCCGGTGGCCATCGCGATCACATCGCGGCTGAACAGAGATAATTCCATTCCGGGCTGACCCTGTGTCACGCCGTCGCACATGGCGGGCACGCCGCCGGCGAATTGCGCGACCGCGCCGGCTGCGCGCGCCGCCCGCTTGATCAGCGCCGGATAACGCTCCAACGGCTGATGCGCGGACAGCATATCGTTGTACGCCGACACGATGGCGACATTGGGCCAGCGCATGAGCTTGAGCGCCTCCTTATCGGTGGCATCCGAGGCGGCAAAGCCGTGCGCAAGATTGGTGCACGACAACCCCCCGCGCGCGGAGCCGCGCCGGCGCGCCGCGTCCATGCGCGCCAGGTGGTCGGCGCGGCCCGAGCGGCTGCGCTCGCGAATCCGCTCGGTGACTTCGCGTACGCGAACATGAACCTTCTGTAATTCGGCGGGCATGCTTCATTGTGCCATATCTCGGAACCTACTAGACGGGGTCGCGTCGACCCCGTAGATTCGGCGCGACGCGCTTTACGAGAGGATTCTTGACGGTGGCGGTACTTCCGACTTTCGACATGTTGCTTTTCGGCGGCACCGGGGATCTGGTGACGCGCAAATTGTTACCCGCGCTCTATCGGCGCTACGCGGCCGGACAGGTGTCCGCGGAATCGCGCATTTACGGCGTCGCCCGCACGGCGCTGTCGCGTGCCGAATACTTGGCGAAAGCGGAATCCGCGTGCCGCGAATTTCTCGGCAAGGAATTCGACGCACCGCATTGGACGGCGTTCAGCGGCCTGCTCAGCTATCTCAAACTGGATGCGGCAGCCGAATCGGACTACGCGGCGCTCAAATCATTGCTCAAGGGCCGCGACGACACCGTCCGTGTGTTTTTCTTTTCCACCGCATCGAACCTGTTCACCGTGATTTGCAGGAACCTTGCGAAAGCCGCCGTCGTGACGCCGCTCTCGAGGGTGGTGCTGGAGAAGCCGCTGGGACACGACACCCAATCCGCCGACCTCATCAACGCCCAGGTCGGGGAGGTGTTCTCCGAGAAACAGATTTATCGCATCGACCACTACCTCGGCAAGGAGGCGGTGCAAAATCTCATGGCGCTGCGTTTCGGCAATGCATTGTTCGAGCCGCTGTGGCGGCGCGGATTGATCAAACACGTGCAGATCACGGTGGCCGAGGAACTGGGCGTGGAACGCCGCGGCCAGTTCTACGACAAAACCGGGGCATTGCGCGACATGGTGCAGAACCACTTGTTGCAGCTGCTGTGCATCATGGCGATGGAACCGCCGGCCAGCAGCGATCCGGACGCCGTGCGCGACGAGAAGCTCAAGGTGCTGCGCGCACTGCGCCCGTTATGCGACCGCGACGTTCTCACGAAGACGGTGCGCGGCCAGTACAAGGCCGGCGCCGTCCGCGGCGCGCCCGTGCCGGGCTATCTGGAAGAAGCCGACATCGCGCCGGACAGCAGTACGGAGACGTTCGCGGCGCTCAAGGTTGAGATCGATACCTGGCGCTGGGCGGGCGTGCCGTTTTATTTGCGCACCGGCAAACGGCTGCAAGACCGCCTGACGGAACTCGTGGTGACTTTCGACGAAGTGCCGCATCCGATTTTCGAGAACCCGCCCACCTCGCGTACCGCGAACGAGCTGGTGATTCGGCTGCAGCCGGATGAAAGCATCACGATGACCATACTGGCCAAGAACCCGGGCGAAGGGATGCGTTTGAAGCCCGTGAGTCTGTCTCTCGACCTGGGCGAGACATTCAAGACCCGGAGCCTGGATGCCTATGAAAGGCTTTTGATGGACACGGTGAAGGGAAACCTCACCTTGTTCATGCGCAGAGACGAACTCGACGCCGCTTGGGCGTGGATAGATCCCATTCGCGCCGGTTGGGAACAATACGACGAACGGCCCAAGATCTATATTGCCGGCAGCTGGGGGCCGGCGGCCTCCAGCGCGATGATCGGGCGCGACGGATTCGCGTGGCACGACGAACTCTGACTACCATGAACCCTGATCTGCCATGAACTCCGACCTATCAGCGCAGCGCTACGCCGATATCGAAACTCTCTCGCGAGAGCTTGCCACGCTCATTGCCGGAAGTCTCACCGCGGCAATCAGCGCACGAGGACTCGCGAGCCTGGTCGTGTCGGGCGGGCGATCGCCGGTGAGACTGTTCGAGATCCTGCGCACGCAGCCGCTCGATTGGGACCGCGTCTGCATCGCCCTCGCCGACGAGCGCTGGGTGAGTCCGGAAGATCCCGCGAGCAACGAGCGGCTGGTACGCGACTTCCTCTTGAAGGATCATGCCGCTTCCGCGCGCTTCCTCGGCCTCAAGAACGGTGCGCCCACCCCGGATCTCGGCGCCGTATCCGCGTGGGAAACATTTGCACGAGTGCCGCGGCCATTCGATGCAGTGATCCTCGGGATGGGCGACGACGGACACACGGCTTCCTTGTTCCCGGGCTCGCCGAATCTGCCCAGCGCCTTGAATGCGGCGGCGGGATGCGTGGGCATGTGGTCCCCCGTGGCTCCGCACCCCCGTCTCAGCTTGAATTTGACCGCATTGCTCGATTCGCGGCGCATCGCGGTGCTGATCACCGGCGAGTCGAAGTGGCGCACCTATGCCGCCGCCTGCGCCGCGGGCCCCGTGGAAGATATGCCGATACGCGCCGTGCTGCGCCAATCGCGCACACCGGTCGACGTGCTGTGGTCACCGTAGAGAAATCGCCGTGAGTTCACTGCCGCTGGAAGGCCACACTGAGCTCAGTAAGGAAGCACTCAAAAACGGCTTCCTGGACGACTTGTTCTACGTGCAGGGCAAGTTCCCGGCGCTGGCGACCAAGCACGACTATTACATGGCGCTCGCCTTTGCGGTGCGCGACCGCATGCTGCAACGCTGGATCAGCACGGCGGCTGTGTACACCAAGCAGGCATCACGAACCGTCGCGTATCTGTCGGCCGAGTTCCTGATGGGGCCCCACCTGGCCAACAACCTCATCAATCTCGGAATCTTCGATCCGGCCAAGCAATGCATGACTGAACTGGGACTCAATTTCGAGGAATTGCTGCAACAGGAAGAAGAACCCGGGCTCGGCAACGGCGGACTCGGACGGCTGGCCGCGTGCTTCCTCGATTCCTTGGCGACCCTCGAAGTGCCGGCCGTGGGCTACGGCATCCGCTACGAATTCGGCATTTTCCAACAGGAGATCGTGGACGGCTGGCAAGTTGAGAAGACCGACAAGTGGCTGCGCTTCGGCAACCCCTGGGAACTGGTGCGCCCCGAGTGGGCCGTCGAGGTGAAGCTCGGCGGCAGGACGGAACAATACGTCGACGAACGCAATCGCCCGCGCGTGCGCTGGGTGCCGAACATGACCGTCATCGGCGTGCCCTACGACACCCCCATCCTGGGCTATCACACCAATACCGCCAACACCCTCAGGCTTTGGCGGTCGGAAGCTCCGGAGTCTTTCGACTTCGCCATCTTCAACACGGGCGACTACTACGGCGCGGTCAATCAGAAAGTCGCGTCCGAGAACCTGAGCAAGGTGCTCTATCCGAACGATGAGCAGCTGCGCGGCAAGGAACTGCGGCTGGAACAGCAGTATTTCTTCGTGTCGTGTTCCTTGCAGGACATGCTGCGCATCCTGCGTACGCAGAAGCTTCAGCTCGACCAGTTCCACGAGAAGTTTGCCGTGCAGCTCAACGACACGCATCCCGCGATCGCCATCGCGGAATTGATGCGCCTTTTGGTCGACGAGGCTCTGATGCCCTGGGGCGATGCGTGGCAAGTCACGTCCCGGACTTTTGCCTATACCAACCACACCCTCCTGCCGGAGGCGTTGGAGCGCTGGTCGCTGGAGGTGTTCGGCCGGATCTTGCCGCGGCATCTGCAGATCATCCAGGAAATCAACGCGCAATTCCTCGAGGAAGTGCGCATGCGTTTTCTCGGCGACGAGGCGCGCATCGCCCGCATGTCGCTGATAGACGAAACCGGCGAACGCTACGTGCGCATGGCTCACCTCGCCTGCGTCGGCAGCCATGCCATCAACGGAGTCGCCGAACTGCATTCGGAACTGCTCAAACGCGATGTCTTGAAGGACTTCTACGAATTGTGGCCGCAAAAATTCAGCAACAAGACCAATGGCGTGACGCCGCGGCGCTGGATGGTGCTGTCGAATCCGAAACTCTCGGATCTCATTTGCGGGCACATCGGCACGGACTGGATCAAGGATCTGGCGCAGCTCCGCAGATTGGAGCCGCTGGCGGAGAACCCCGAGTTTCGCGCCCGATGGCGCGAGATCAAGCACCACAACAAGCAGGGATTCGCCGCCCTCGCGCTCGAGCGCACCGGCATCGTCACCGATCCGGATTCGATTTTCGACGTTTTGGTGAAGCGCATCCACGAATACAAGCGGCAGCACTTGAAAGTGCTGCACATCGTGTCGCTGTACCACGGCATCAAATCGAATCCGGCAATCGAGGTGCAGCCTCGCACCTTCATTTTCGGCGGCAAGGCGGCCCCCGGCTATCATCTCGCGAAACTCATGATCAAGCTGATCACCGCGGTCGGCGACGTCGTCAATCGAGATCCCGACGTGCGGGGCCGGTTGAAAGTGGTGTTTCTGCCCAACTTCAACGTCACCAACGGACAGCGGGTGTACCCGGCGGCGGATCTCTCGGAGCAGATCTCCACCGCGGGCAAGGAGGCGTCGGGAACCGGCAATATGAAGTTTTCGATGAACGGCGCACTCACCATCGGCACGCTGGACGGCGCCAACATCGAGATCCGCCAGGAAGTCGGCGCCGAGAATTTCTTTCTGTTCGGATTGAGCGCGCCCGAGGTCTATGCCTTGAAGACGAAGGGCTATAGGCCGATGGACTATTACGAGGCCAATCAGGGATTGCGCGACGTGATCGATCTGATCCGCAGCGGCTTCTTTTCGCGCGGCGACACGGAGCTGTTTCGCCCCCTGATCGACGGCTTGCTGTACCAGGATCCCTATCTAGTGCTCGCGGATTTTCAATCCTATCTCGAGTGCCAGGCCGAGGTGTCCAAGACTTACGACGACAGCGAGCGCTGGACGCGCATGTCCATTCTCAACACCGCGCGCAGCGGAACATTCTCATCCGATCGCACCATTAGCGAATACTGCGCGGACATCTGGGGCGTCAAACCCGTGCCGATTCACCTGCTCACACACGCGGAAGCAGGAATCGCATAGTCCTGCGCAGCGGCTCCGCCGCGCCCCATAGCAGCTGGTCGCCCACGGTAAAGGCGGATAGATATTCCCCGCCCATCGCGAGCTTGCGCAAGCGGCCGATGGGGATGTTCAAGCTGCCGCTGACCGCCGCCGGCGAGAGCTCGCGGATCGAGGACTCGCGGTCATTGGGCACCACGCGCACCCACGGGTTGCCCCCGGCAATCAACCGTTCGATCTCGGGAAGCGGCAAATCCCGCTTCAGCTTGATGGTCAGCGCCTGCGAATGGCAGCGCATCGCACTCACCCGCACACAGATGCCTTCCATCGGTATCGGGTGCGCCCCGGTTCCCAGTATTTTGTTCGCCTCGGCGCCCGCCTTCCATTCCTCGCGGCTCTGGCCGTTGCCCAAATCCTTGTCGATCCAGGGGATCAGGCTGGCCGCAAGCGGCACGCCGAATTGCGTCCGGGGAAACTCCGGGCTCGCCAACGCCGCGCTCACGGCGCGGTCGATGTCGAGAATTCCGGAAGCGGGACCGTGCAACAGAGTCGCGGCCGAGCGATGCAATGCGCCCATCTGTTCCAGCAGTTCGCGCATGTGCTTGGCGCCGGCGCCGGACGCCGACTGGTAGGTCATCGCGGTGATCCAATCGACCGCGCCCGCCCGCAGCAATCCGCCCACCGCCATCAGCATCAGCGATACCGTGCAATTGCCGCCGATGAAATCCTTCACGCCGTCGTCGAGCGCCGACTGCATCACGGGCAGGTTCACGGGATCGAGAACGATGACGGCGTTTTCCCGCATGCGCAGGGTGGATGCGGCGTCGATCCAATAGCCCTGCCAGCCCGCGGCGCGCAGGCGAGGATGGATGTCCTCGGTGTAGTCGCCGCCTTGGGCGCTGATGAGCATGGGAAGCTTGGCGAGCGCCGCGATGTCGTTTGCGTCGTGCACCTTGGCGTGCGCGGACTTGGCGTCCTGCGCCGGCGCCGCGCAGCCTAAGTCGGGAGCCGCCACGCCCGCCTGCGAGGTGCTGAAAAACGTCGGCGCGACGTGTTCGAAGTCCTTCTCCTCGCGCATTCTGTCGAGAAGCACCGAGCCCACCATGCCGCGCCAACCGATGATGCCTACCTGTTTCATGTCTCGATCATAAACTCAGCCGCGGGAGGACGCAGATTATAGTGCGAGGCCATGGCATAGCCGTAGGCGCCGCAGGTCGCGATGAGCAGTACGTCTCCTTCCTGGGTTTGCGGCAGCCAGCGATCCGACCCCAACTGGTCCGCGGTCTCGCAGATCGGACCGACCACGTTGACCCGATGGCTCATGGGGTCCTCGAGGCGCGTCAGATTGCGGATATCGTGATGCGCCCCGTAGAGCGCCGGCCTGATCAAGGAATTCATGCCGGTGGCGATGCCCACGTACTGAACGTCGCCCTTGCCCTTGAGCTGGGTCACGACGGCGACCAGCACGCCCGCCTTGGCCACCAGGAACCGGCCGGGCTCCATCCAAAACTCGATGTGCGGAAACCGCCTGGCGAGCTCGGCGACTCCGCGATCCAGCTTCTCCAGGTCGATTTCGCCGTGACCCAGCTGCTCGGGCACTCCGATTCCGCCGCCCAGGTCGATCACCGCGACCTCCGGGAATCGCGCCGCCAGATCCGCGAGCTGTGCGCCCGTCTCGGTCCAATTGGCCACATCGAAGATGCCGCTGCCGGTGTGCGCGTGCAGCCCGGTGACACGCACGCCCGCGTCCTTGGTCAACGCCGCCAATTCGTCGGCCGAGCTCAAGGCCACGCCGAATTTCGAGTGAACTCCGCCCGTACGCACATGACTGTGATGGCCGCGCCCGAATCCCGGATCGATGCGCACAAAAATCTCCCTGCCGCGAAACACGTCCGGCCACATCTTGAGCGGATAGAGATTGTCCACGGTGACGCGCACGCCCAATTCCAAGGCAACTTCGTACTCACTGCGCGCGGCGAAATTAGGGGTGAACAGCACCCGTTCGGGATCGAGACCGGGTACGGAGGCAAACGCATGCTCGAGCTCGCCCTGCGATACGCACTCCAAGGTCAAACCCGCGGCGTATATCCGGCGCAGAATCTGCGCATGCCAATTGGCCTTCATCGCATAGGCCCAGCGCTTCACCGAGCGCACGTTTTGCACCGCCGCGACGGCCTCATCGAGGGTCGCGGTGTCGTATACGAATGCCGCCGACTCGCGCGTGGCTATGTCGATCAGGCGGCGGCGCTTCTCGGGTTCCTCCCACCAGTTCACGGGCGGCGCGGCGGTCTTTTTCTCAGAGAACAACTGCTGCCAGGTGGGTCCCAAGACCTTGTCCGAACCGATGCCCTGCATCAGACGCTCGTGCAGCTGCTGCACCAGACGATCGCCTTGAGATTCGTCGATCACGAAGGTGAAATTCAAATCGTTCGCGGCCTGGGTCACCAGATAAATCTTCTGGTCCTGGAACAATTCGAAGGCCGATCCCAGCTCGTGCAAGATGCCGCGAATGTTGTGTCCCAACAGGCTCAAGGAAGCGCACGGCCCCAGAATCTCGACGCGGCAGAGAACCCCAAGCGCCGACGCCAAACGGTCGAGCGCGCCCGAGTCCAGGGTGTTGGCGGTGGGGTCCAAGGATACGGTGACATTCGTCTCCGACGTGGACACCAAGTCGACCGATAAGCCTTCTTGTTTGAAGATCTGGAATGCATCCGCCAGAAAGCCCACCTGATGCCACATGCCCGGGCTTTCCATCGAGACCAAGGTGATGCCCTTTTTGATCGCGATGGCTTTGACTTGCGCGGCGCTGTCGGCGACATTCGCGGACACGATCGTGCCTTCGAGTCCCGGGGCCTGCGTGGCATAGACGTGCAGCGGAATCTTGTATTGCCGGACGGGCAGGATGCAGCGCGGGTGCAAGACCTTTGCGCCATTGCTGGCAATTTCCTGAGCTTCGTCGTAGTGCAGGGCGCGCAGCAGCCTGGCGGTGGGCACGGCGCGGGGATTGGCGCTGAACATGCCGGGTACGTCGGTCCAAATCTCCAGGCGCGCTGCCTGCAGTTTGGCTGCGAAGTACGAACCGGAGGTGTCCGATCCGCCTCGGCCCAGCAGCACCGTCTCTCCGGCATCGTTCGCCGCAATGAAGCCCTGAGTAATCACGACCTGATCGAGCGCCCGCCAGCGCGACTGCAAGGCGGCGTCCGGCGTGAAATCGCAGGTTGCCGACAGCAGGCTCGCCTTCTGCGTGGCGCTGGGGCGCGTATCGGCGCGCAGGACCTGGCGCGCATCCGCCCACGCGGTGCCGATCCCCTGCGCGTTCAAGAACGTCGCTCCCAAGGTGGTGGCGAGCAGTTCGCCCGTCGCCATCACGCGGGCGCGAAGGCCGTCGCTCGACTCACGGCTGCGCTCGGCCAAATCCGCCATCTGCCGCAGCTCCTGCATGAAGCGCTCGAACTCCGGACCCGGGACGAGCCCTAAGGCCCGTGCAAGATCGCGGTGCCTGGAGTCGATTTGCTCGAGAACGCTTTGGGAAGTCCCGGACGCGACGCCCGCCAACAGGGACTCGAGACGATCGGTGATGCCGGAGAGTGCCGAATGAACGATCACCGGCTTCAAGCCCGCGGCAATGCGGGCGCGGACTACACCCGCGATGTTGTGCCAATTGGCCACGGAGGACACGCTGGTGCCGCCGAACTTGAGCACGACCCAGGCTTGACTATTTTCCGGCACGGCGGTGATCGCACATGTGATTTATTCCGCGTCGCCCAACCGCGTGCTGCCGGCTTGAAAGCGCCACGAGGATGAGCGCCGGTTCTCGGCTAATCGTCTTCGAAAATGTCGCGCAGTTCTTTTTCTAACTGGCGCTCGGCGAGTACGTCTTCCACTCGGCTCCAGGCCGCCTTGCCGCGTTTGCCGACCGCAACGGCCTTGGGGCGCCGCTCGGTGCGCTCCAGGAGGGGATCGAAGTCGTGCGATTCTTCGGCTTCCCCGAGAAACTCATCGTCGATATCAAAATGTTCGTCTTCGCGTTCACTCATTGTTCGAGAAAAGCCCTTGAAATCAATAGGATCGATCAGCCCAACCGGTGAAGCTGCGCACTATAGCCGATTCTGCCCGGCATTCAACTAGCACATCAAAAACTGCCTTTCCGCGCAGCCACGGCTTCAATGCCCCGCTCAGGTGCCGGTCCGAGCCGGGTCGGCGCGTGCCGGCAGCGCCCCTTGGGCAACGGCCCGGTTCACCGCCGAGAAAATCGCCAGCAACGAGGCAGTAATGATATTGGGGTGCATACCGGCCCCAAACAAGGTCCGCCGCGACCGGGTCGTAATCTCTATGTATGACACGGCCTTGGCGGCGCTTCCCTGACCGCGAGAATGCTCTTCATAGGACAGCACGTCGAACGGCAGGGCGATGGCTTTGACCATGGCATCGATGGGCCCGGAGCCCTGGCCGTGCCAGGTCTCGAGCCGCCCGCCGATTTCAACCTGCACCGTGATGCGCTCGCTGTCAGCGCCGTCCGTCGAAGCCGCCAGCTGGTGGGAGCGGTACGTGTAGGGGGTGCGCGAGGTAAGGTATTCGCTGTCGAAAAGATCCCATAACTCTCGTGAAGTCAATTCCTTACCCGTGATATCTGCGGCTGTTTGTACGACCTGGCTGAACTCAATTTGCAGCCGGCGCGGCATGACCAGCTGGTAGTCGCGCTCCAGCAAATACGCCACGCCGCCCTTGCCGGATTGGCTGTTCACTCTAATGATCGAATCATAGGAGCGGCCGAGGTCTGAGGGGTCGATCGGCAGGTAGGGAACGTCCCAGATATCCGACTCGCTTCTCGCGGCAAGACCCTTTTTGATCGCATCCTGATGGGAGCCTGAAAACGCGGTGAACACCAGATCTCCCACATAGGGGTGGCGCGGATGGATGGGCAGTTGATTGCAGGCCTCGGCACAGCGTGCGGCTTCGTTGATGTTCGCAAAATCCAGTTTTGGATCAACGCCTTGCGAATATAGGTTAAGCGCTAACGTTACTACGTCGACATTGCCCGTGCGCTCGCCGTTGCCGAACAAGGTACCCTCGATGCGCTCCGCGCCCGCCATGACGGCGAGTTCCGCGGCGGCCACCGCGGTGCCGCGGTCATTGTGCGGGTGCACGCTCAAGATGAGGGAATCGCGCCGGCCGATGTGCCGCAAGAACCATTCGATCTGGTCGGCATAGACATTGGGCGTGGCCATTTCCACGGTAGCCGGCAGGTTCAAAATCGACCGGTGCTGCGGGGTCGGCTCCCACACGGCGTTGACCGCATCGCAAATCTCAACGGCAAAGTCGAGTTCAGTTCCCGTGAAGCTCTCGGGACTGTATTGAAACACCCACTCCGTATCGCGATTGCGCAGCGCATGCTCGCGCACGGACTCGGCGCCCCGCACGGCGATATCGATGATGCCGGCGCTACTTAAGCGAAAGACCACGCGGCGCTGGGCGACCGAGGTGGAGTTGTACACGTGCATGATGGCGCGGCGCGCGCCCTTCAGGGATTCAAAGGTGCGGGCAATGAGTTCGGGACGGGCCTGCGTCAGCACCTGAATGGTGACATCATCCGGCACCAGGTCCTGCTCGATGATTTCGCGCACGAAATCGAAATCGGTTTGCGAGGCCGCGGGAAATCCGACTTCAATCTCCTTGAAGCCTATTTTCACCAGCATGTCGAACATGCGGCGCTTGCGCGCGCCATCCATGGGTTCGATCAGCGCCTGGTTTCCGTCCCGCAGGTCGACGCTGCACCAGGTCGGCGGCGCAGAAATGACGCGGCTCGGCCAGGTTCTATCCTTAAGGTCGATGGGGGAAAAGGGGCGGTACTTGGTCGACGGATTACGCAACATGCTGCTCTCTCACTCGCGCTATGCGCGGCAACTTTAAGCGCCTACCATTCGAGCGGCGCATTTGAGGGATTATTCCGGTCTTGTTAGCGCCGACCGATGGCGCGGAGAGTGTGGCGCCTAGCGGCGCAGCAGCAGGGGCAGCAGGCTGCGGGAGGCGGCGAATAACTTGCTGGCGGAAGCGCACATTGACCTCGAATCTAGCATTGGTTCCGTGTTCGGCGCAATAGCACGCACGATAGAAATAGCCGAAAATCGACGAAGCAACAGCGAGCCCGCCATGGAACATACTCTTGCCACCCACGCGGTTTTCAACCAGACACCCCCGCTGAAGGACTACAACCTCTTCACCACGGACTTAGGCCTGCAGGAGGCGGTTCAGCGCGAGGGTGCGGGCGCAGCCGTCCCAGAGCTCGCGGGCGCCGGGGCGGCACTCGGCACGGAGACGAACTTCGAACACGCCCGGCTCGCCAACCGCAATCCACCGGTGCTGCATGGCTTCAACATTCAGGGCGAGCGCATCGACTCGATCGAATTCCACCCTTCCTGGCATGCCTTGATGAAGGGCATTGCGGCGCGGGGGTATCACACCGGGCCCTGGGTTAGGGCCGACGGACGCGCCATTCCCGGTGCACATGTGGCGCGAGCCGCCGGCTACCTCATGCAGGCGCAGGTGGAGTGCGGCACGCTCTGCCCGACCACCATGACCTATGGCGCCGTGGCGGCGATGCGCCGGGACGCGTGGCTCAACCGGGACTGGGTGCCGCGGCTTCTCACGCGCGAGTACGACCCGCGCGATATCCCCATCGACCACAAGCGCGGCGGTCTGATCGGCATGGGCATGACCGAAAAACAGGGAGGCTCGGATGTGCGGGCCAATAGTTCGCGTGCGCTTCGATCTGCGGACGGTTCCCATCGCATCACCGGGCACAAGTGGTTTTTCTCGGCACCGCAGTGCGATGCGCACTTGGTGCTCGCGCAGACGGACCGCGGTC
>WNFT01001067.1_pt1 | contig 30255 bp, 25 predicted proteins | sample 5400191 | NCBI WGS metagenome assembly WNFT01 (sample SAMN13153359, study PRJNA577476) | soil metagenome | isolation source: 80 cm saprolite under Madrone tree | place: USA:California | collected 2016-06-14 | reverse complement strand
CGCGCGCCAAGATTCGCTTGAATAAATCGGTGGCGCTGGTGAATGCAAATTTTCGCCTATTCAAAGTGCCGCTGATCTGGATGCCGTACGCGACCGCACCGGCTGGACAGAAGATTCGTCAATCGGGATTCCTGCTACCCGATATCGGCAACAGCTCCACCAAGGGCTACGTCTTCGGCGACGCATACTATTGGGCGCCCACCACCTGGGCTGACGCGACCATCGGCGCGCAAGACTTCACCAAACGCGGTTCGTCGCAGCGTGCCGAAATTCGTTTGCGGCCATTGGAAAATACCACGTTCAGTTACACATATTACGGCGTGGTTGACCGCGGCATCGCCGACGCCAATGGCGTACTGGAATCGCAAGGTGGTCATCAGCAGCGGCTTGAGTTGCAATCGCTGTTACCGCAGGGCTGGCGATTGGTGGCGGACTACAATCAGCTGTCTTCACTCACGTTTCGGCTGGCGTTCGCCGACACCTACGGAGACGCGATCAATTCCGAGGTGAACAGCGCGATTTTTCTAAGCAACAATTTTCGTGGATTCAGCCTGAATTTCGCGGGCGTGAATGACAAAAGCTTTCTCACCATCAGTCCGGAGACCAGCGTGTCGCTCCGCAATATACCCGAAGCCCGGTTCGGCTCGGTGGAACAAGCGCCTTGGCGCAACCTGCCGATTTATTTCAGTTTTGATTCATCCATCGGTGCGCTGCATCGCCAAGACGAAAATTTGACGACGCCTGCCGCCGTGCAGCGTTCGGAGATCGCGCCCAAAGTAACCGTGCCTCTGCATTTCGGTCCTTGGCTCGATGTCACCGCCACTGGCGCGGTGCGCACCACACGTTACGGCGCTTCCCTCGATGCTGCCGGGAACCTCAGCACTCAACCCATCACCCGCAACGACGGCGAATTTACACTCGAGCTGCGCCCACCCGCTTTGGAAAAATATTTCGACCGTGCGAAGTCCAAGCGAAAATACAAGCACACCATCGAACCGGAAGTCACCTACCGCTATGTCACGGGCATCAACGATTTCGAACGCTTCATCCGGTTCGATTCCGACGCCACCCTTTCCGATACCAATGAGGTCGAGTACGGATTCACGCAACGTCTTTACGTAAAAAGCGGCGACCAACAGCCGCTGGAATTCTTGAGCTGGAGCGTGGTGCAGAAACATTATTTCGATCCCACGTTTGGCGGTGCAATCGTAGACGGCGCGCGCAACGTCCTGCAATCATTGAACTCCATCACTCCGTTTGCATTTGCCACCGGCCCGCGCAACTCTTCGCCAATCGTCAGCGACTTCAAAATCACCCCCGGCGGAAAATATGATGCCGAGCAGATCATCGAGTATGACCCGCAATTGAACAAGATCGTGGCCGAAGGAACGCTGTTGAAGGTGAAGCCCTATAGCGAATTTTTCGCTACGGTTGCGCACTTTCACATTCAGGATGACCCGGTCCTGCAGCCGCTCTCAAACCAGATTCGCGCGCTCGTCGGCTACGGAAGTTTCAATCGCAGAGGATTTAATTTTACCGGCGGCGTGAGCTACGACATTCAGAACAGCGCATTGCAAAGCCAGATCGCGCAAGTCACCTACAACGGCAACTGCTGCGGCCTGTCGTTCGAATACCGCCGCATCGCGCTGGGCCAGGTACGCACCGAAAATCAGTTCCGCATCGCCTTCAACATCGCTAACATCGGCACCTTCGGCAACCTCCGCCGCCAGGAAAAAATCTTTTGACCCAACAACCAATGGCGAATCACCTCCATTCTCTTGTCAAAGGGCTTATTCCCGTTACGCTCTTCATAGCCGCTGCAATTTCCACCAAGGCACAAACCGTGTCGAACCCGCTCGCCGAGCAGCTCGGCTATCCGCCGAACACGAAACTTCTGATCGTCCACGCTGACGATCTCGGCGTCACTCACTCCGTCAACGCCGCATCCATCAAAGCTCTCGAATCCGGCGCAGTCAATTCAGCCAGCATCATGGTGCCCTGCCCCTGGTTTCCGGAAATCGCCGAATACGCCAAAACTCATCCCGAAATGGATTTCGGTCTTCATCTCACGCTCACCAGCGAACGCATTTACATCCGCTGGGGCCCGGTGGCCTCCGCTGATAAAGTCCGCAGCCTGCTCGACGAAAATAGTTATTTCCACCATGACTGGACTCCCGCCACGAAAATCGATCCGCACGAGGTTGAAATCGAGCTGCGTGCGCAAATCGAACGCGCCTACGCCATGGGCGTTCGCCCCACGCATCTCGATTCCCATCAATATCGCTTAGAGAGCACCGGTAAGGAACTCTTTGAAGTTGCGCTCCGCCTCGCGCACGAATACAAACTGCCTTTCTTCGTCACCCGCGACTGGTTTGCCGACTTCCCATATCTGGAGAAATCCCTCGCCCCCGAAGATGTAGTGATCGACCACACCATCACCATCGAACCAACCGTCCCGCCGGCAAAATGGCCAGACTTCTATAAGAATGCAATTCGAAATATGCAGCCCGGCGTAACCGAACTCGTCATCCACCTCGCCTACGAAGACGCAGAAATGCACGCCGCCACTCGCGAACGCGACACTTGGGGCGCCGCATGGCGCCAACGCGATTTCGATTTCTTCACCGGCCCCGACTTCCGCCAACTCCTCCAAGACCAACACATCACGCTTGTCACTTGGCGCCGGATTGCCAACCGCAGCCAGCACAAGTGAGTCGTCGTTCTTCGTTATTGCATTTTTTGCAGCGCAGGGTGAAACCTCGGAAAGCGCCAAGACCGCTCTCCGTGAAAATGTTCGAAAGACTCTTCACGAGCGGCTGCGCCTCGGGCGATTCGGAATACGGCCGCTCGGGCCGCAATGACCAATCCGAAAATTCCGGGATCGTGTCGCAACCCGAAAACCCTGTGGAAACTCGGAACAGACGCGTGAGCGTCAAAATCGCACCCGAGCTCGATTATTTGAGCCTTGCCAACAACTCCTTGAAGCGTGGATGGTCGCGCAAGATGTCGTAGTCCGGGTCGTGCTCGACCCAGTCGCGTTTTCCCCAGCCTCGGGCGAAGACTCGCTCGAGTATCTCCAGAGCTTCTTCTTTCTGACCTGCCTTGGCATGCAGACAGGCGGCGTTAACCAGGGTACCCATGTCATCGGGATAGAGTTCGAGCGATCGTTGCGACCATTCCGTAGCGCGCGCTCTCTGTCCATGGTCGAATAGCGCACCCGAACCGAGAGAGAGCGCTCGTCCATCGAGCGGGTTCAGAACCAACGCGTTTTCGGCGCGATGGATACCCTCTCGCTCGGCTTCCCTCGCTTCTTCCATCCGCCCGAGCATGCGCAGCGATTGCGAAAGAAGCATCGGACTTTGATAATCTTCGTGACGAATCTTCGCCGCCATGCGGAACAGCTCCGCAGATCGTTCTATGTCGCCCCGTGCAAAACTGGTTCGCGCGAAATAGTAGTAGGCATCGAAAAAATTGGGATTGATGCGGATCGCCTCCTCGAACTCACGCGCAGCTTCGTCGTAACAGTGGGAGAGCGAAAGTGTGAACCCGCGCGATACGTGTGCCTCCGCGAGGCCGGGTATGAGTTCCATTGCTCTTCGACTGGCCCGTTCCGCGCGGCGCAAATCCTCTTCTCTTGCGCCAAACCACTCGTAAATGGTGGCATATACAGTGGCCAATCCGGCAAACGCTGGACCGTAGTCGGCATCTAGCTCGATTGCGCGCTCGAACATTTCACCACTTCTTTGTAAGTCTGGCTGCGTCAAGCGCGGAAGGTACTGCCTGCCTCGCAGGTAATATTCGTAGGCCGCCGCCCCTGTTTGTGGCCGCAGCAGCGCTTGCTTTTCGTGCCGGCTGAGCACATTGCCGCGCAGCGAAGTCGCCACGCTTTCCGCGATTTCGTCCTGGATTGCAAAAACGTCGTCCAGCTCGCGATCGAAGCGTTGCGACCAGCGGTGGAAGCCGGTCGCGACTTCGATCAGTTGGACCGTGACGCGCAGATGATCGCCGGCTTTGCGAACGCTGCCTTCGAGTAAAGTCCCCACTCCAAGACGTTGCCCGATTGCGCGAACATCTGCGCCGCTGTCGCGAAATTGAAAGGAAGCAGTGCGAGACGCTACCCGAAGTCCATCAATGTATGTGAGGGCGTTAATCAATTCCTCGGCGAGACCTTCGCACAGATAGTCCTGGTCTCGATCGGGACTCATATCAGCGAATGGAAGAACGGCGATGGCGGAGAGGTCATCCGTTGGCAACATTGAATCGGGAACCTTTCCAGCCGGCACAGCGGAGAGCTCTGCAACGAAACGATATCCGGCGCGCGGCACGGTTTCAATGTATTGCCGTCCGCTAGCCTTTTCTCCCAGCGCCTTGCGCACAGCGGAGATGTTGCGGTCCAGGTTGTTTTCCTCCACCGTGGTCTCCGGCCACACGGCGTTCATTAGATCGCTTTTCGAGACCAGCGTTCCATGCCGCTCTACCAGAACGCGCAATGTCTCGAATGCCTTACCGGTAAGTGGAATGGGGCGGCCCTCACGCACCAAACGGTGCTCCCCCACCTCCAGCCGGAAGGGACCGAACTCATAAACGGCGTTAGCGCGCTCCGAGATCACGTTGTCAGAAAAACCCCAGAAAAAAATCAGACCCAGCAAAGGACTCGGGCATCCGTTTCGAGAGTAAATAGGCAGTAACGGGAGCCGTTCCTGAGTTCTTGGGATTGTAACCCACTGGCCACCCGAAGGAGGATACATGCCCGGCCGAGTCACGGCGTTTTTTTACGGTGTCGTTTGTTACCTGGCGTTTTTGGCGATTTTTCTGTATGCGGTTGGCTTTCTCGGAAATTTTGGCGTAGCGAAGTCCATTGACTCCGGGCCACAGTCGCCATTCTGGCAAGCGCTGGCGATCAATACTTTATTGCTGGGATTATTCGCTCTTCAGCATAGCGTCATGGCCAGACCATGGTTCAAGGCCGCGTGGACCCGCATCGTGCCCGCTCTAGTCGAACGCAGTACGTACGTGCTCTTTACCTGTATCGCTTTGTTCCTGTTGTTCTGGAAATGGCAACCCATGGGCGGTGTCGTCTGGAGTGTCGTGAGCGCTCCGGGACGACTGGCTGTGTATGCTCTGTATGCCTGCGGCTGGCTCATTGTCCTCATCACGACCTTCCTCATCAATCATTTCGATCTATTCGGCTTGCGCCAAGTCTGGCTGCATTTGCTCAGTCGCACTTACACCGAGGTCGGTTTTCGCACTCCCGGACCATATCGCTACGTCCGCCACCCTCTCTACGTGGGTTGGCTGCTGGTCTTCTGGTCAGCCCCGGTGATGACCTCTGCGCATCTGGTCTTCGCCATCGCCACCACTGCGTACATTCTCATAGCGATTCAATTCGAGGAACGTGACCTCGTTCGATTCCATCGCGAATACGCCGACTATCGCCGCCAGGTGCCGATGCTCCTGCCAACCGGTTCCTCGCGGCGGCGAGAAAGCGTCCGCCTTCAGCGGGCTGCGGCGAAGCAGGCCAGCTAACGTGTCTGCCCTCCGCGTCATTCGAATTCGCCTCTGCCCATTATCCAACTGGCCGGTTCGCAGAGCATCACGCGATCCGATCCAAACACGTATCCCTGCCGGCCGCGCGCCAGCGCGTCCCGCATATTTTTTGCAGCTACAGCTGCACGGTCCGCCAACGATCCAGCAGAAAGGAGACAGCGTGTGTTCTAGCACGGAAGATGAATTTCATAAACGATTTTTGCGGAGCCGCGGTTTGCTTTGCCTTATAGCATCCCGTGTGCTCGACGGCGGCGCAGGAGTCGACGAAGCCGTGGAAAACTGCTTCCTCACCGCCATTCGTAATCCCCAAGAGTTCGAATCGGAAGGTAGTTTCAGAAGCTGGCTGCTAAGAATTCTCATAGATGAGGCACTGCAAATTCTCCGCCAGAAAAACGCCGCATCGACCGCCTCGCACGAATCGGTCTTTTCGGAACAGCGCTAATGATGAACGATCGACGCAACACAAAAGTGCGCCGCCGTACCCTGACGTTTTGATCGCGCTCACGCGTTGTATTAAATCTCGCTTCTCCGGAAACGCTCGATCAGGCTAGCGCACGCACGCACAGTAACCGCCATCATGGTCAGCGTCGGATTCTGACACCCGGACGACACAAAGCTGGCACCGTCCATCACGAACACATTTTTCACGTCATGTGTCTGGTTGAACGCATCCAGCACTGATTTTTTCGGATCGTTCCCCATTCGCGCCGTCCCCAGCTCATGGATCGCCATCCCTGGCATTTCAACCCGCGTCCGTATCTGAATATCCTTCGCACCAGCGGCTTCCAGCATTTCTGCCGCGCTTGCTCCGGCATCTTCCATTAAAGCCGCCTCGTTGTCCCCGTGAGTCATCGAAATGCGCAACGCAGGAATGCCCCACGCATCTTTCAAATTACTGTCGATCTCGATGCAGTTGTCCCACCGGGCCAGCGACTCTCCGAACGCTCCCAGCGAAGCTCCATACACGCCCTCTTTCACACTTTTCTTCAGTGACGTCCCGTACCCTTCTGCCATGAAATTGAATTCCGGGCCCGCCCCGCCCTGGTAACCGTAGCCACGCAAGAACCGCTCTTTCTTACTCGAAGGCGTATTCCGGAATCGTGGCACATAAATCCCGTTCGGGCGTCGTGGCTCGTTCGCATTGGGAGCGATCTTGAAATCTGGCAGATGCCCCGTGGCTCCTCCGCCCACAACGTGGTCCATCAAGTAACGCCCTAGCGTGCCGCTCGAATTTGCCAATCCATTCGGATATTCCCGCGTAGAGGAATTCAGCAGAATTCGCGTGGACTCCAACGCCTGCGCACATAGAATCACCGTCTTCGCACGCACCTCTTTCACCTTCCGCGTCAGGCGATCCACATACGTCACTCCTCGCGCTTTGTTGGTTCCATTGTCCATGTCCACATGGCTCACCACCGCATTCGTGATCAAGGTACAATTGCCGGACTTTACCGCGTCCTTCACCGTCGTAAATGGGCTGCTGAAATAGGAAAACGTGATGCACCCGCGTTCGCACGGCCCGCAGTAGTGGCACGCCGCTCGCCCATTGTGAACTTGCGTCAACACCGCCGCGCGACCGATCGTCACCGTATGTCCGAGCTTCGCTTTCACACGCTCTCTTAACAAAATTTCTCCGCAGCTCATTTTCATCGGCGGCAAAAACTGTCCATCGGGCAGCATTTCATTCCCTTCCGCTGCTCCGGTGATGCCCACGTACTTCTCAACGATGTCGTAGTAAGGCGCAAGCTCCGCATAGCCGATCGGCCAGTCATCGCCATACCCGTCGCGGCTCGCCGCCTTGAAATCGTTATCGCTCATGCGATAACTCTGGCGGCCCCACACCAGCGACCGTCCGCCCAACACCCGCAGCCGTTGCCACGTAAATGGCTTGTCCGGCGGCGTGCTATAAGGATTTTCCAGATCGTTGACGAACCACTCGTAGTTATATTCCATGCAGGCGTAGCACTGTTTTTGTACCGGCCGCGTGCGCGCAATCTCCGGCGAATGATCGCGGTATTTCAGCTTGTACGCCGGCATGTGCTCGGTAAACTCTTTCGGACTCACCGCGCGTCCCGCTTCCAGCAACGCAACCGTCAGCCCTGCCTCCGCCAGTTGTTTTGCAGCCCAGCCGCCCGTCGCGCCCGATCCTACAACCACCGCGTCGTAGGTTTGTTGCAAAACATCCTGCCCCTGGTAGTTCATGCTCACTTGTGATCCCCCTCAGGATGCTCACAACCCTTAAAGATTCCGTGCGTAAACGCGCCGTCCCAACCGAGTTCCTGCGTGCCAATCTGCGAGCTGTAGTAGGCGGTCATGATGCGCTGCTTTAACGCTTCAAAATGCCCATGCCCCATATCCGGCTTCGCCTCCGCTTCACCCGTCCACTTGCTTCCGCTTCGCGGATACGCCATCCCGTGCAGCAAATCATCCTGATCTTCCCGTGACAGGTACCGGAACGCCGCTTTGAATCGCCGCATACTTTCGCCATCCACATATCCCAGGGAATTCAAAAACGCGCCTTGCGCCTCGCTCTTCTCCGCCGCCAGCACCACATCAATGTAGCGATTCACCAGCGCTTCCTTCGCCCCCGGAGTGTCCGTCGCGGGAATCATCAGGTCGCTCAGCACGATCAGTGTTTCGTTCTGGTGCTCGTCCAGAAAAAGCGGCTTCCATCCCGCTGCCGCCAAATCCTTCGAAGCGTCAACGCCACTCTGCGCCGGCGTCAACTCAGACGACCCCGCCCCACCAGCACCCTGCTGCGCATTCTGCGCCGCACCAAGTGACGGCCGTAGCGCCGCCACCGCACCTGCAATAACCCCACGTCGTATCAATTCCCGTCGTTTCACGCCAACTCCTCCAGCATCATAAAAACTTCTCTAACCGATTGTCATCCCGAGCGAACTGAGCGGGTGCGGGCTCTACTTGGAGCCTGCCAATAAAATTAGCGTGGGCTCTACCTGGAGCTCACCAATAAAATTAGTCCGGGCTCTACTTGGAGCTCGCCAGGAAAAAGGGCCCTGCTTTTTTCTTGCTGTCGATCGAACGAGCCGACTCCCGCCGCTCGCGTGCACCGGAAAGTCTACACCAAAGACAACCAAAGGTAGACGGTTAGCCATCTCCGAGTTTCGCCACCTCGCTTACAAATCGTCTCCACAGCGTATAATCAGCGCCAATCCCGGGCACAAAACTTGGTCCCTACGAAATCCAATACCCGCTAGGAGCCGGCGGGATGGGCGGAATATATCGCGCGCGCGATTTGCGCCTCGAACGCAGCGTCGCAATCAAAGTCTTGCCTGCTCATCACCCTGTGACTCCATCGGTCCGCGCGCGCTTCGAACACGAAGCCAAATCAATTTCGGCGCTGCAACATCCCAATATCTGCGTCGTCCATGACATCGGCTCTCAAGACCTTGTCGACTTCATGGTGATGGAGTACGTCGCCGGAAAAACGCTCGACAAATCGATTCCTGCAAACGGTTTGCCAACCGATGTAGCCCTCAAGTACGCGTCCCAACTTGCCGATGCTCTCGCTTGCGCCCATCGCTCCGGCATCATTCACCGCGACCTTAAGCCTTCGACATCACGGTCGATGACAGCGGCCTTATTAAAAATACTGGACTTCGGTCTCGCAAAATTTCTCGACCTGGCTCGGTCAACGACGAAACCGCGTCCATGCTTACGGCGACCGGTACTGTCGTCGGACCTTGCCCTACATGTCGCCGAAGCAGGCTGAGGGAATGCCAACTCGACGCGCGCAGCGATGTGTTCTCCTTCGGTTCCGTGCTGTACGAGATCCTCAGCGGCAAACGACCCTTTCAGGCGCAGTCCCAGGCCGCACCGCTCTCGGCCAAACTGCGCGACGATCCTAAACCGCTCGGCGAAGTGCGACCCGATATACCTCCAGAGTTGCGTCGCATTGTTACGCACTGCTTGAAGAGGGATCCGCAATCGCGATATCCATCCGTCACCGAACTCGCGGTTGAACTCAAAGATTGCCGCGAACTCCTGTTTCCTGAATCCGGCGCGATTCTCACCCCGGCACGCATCGCCCGCGAAGTAAAGCGTCCTCGAATTCTAATTCCACTCGCTCTTGTACTCATCGCGTTGTTGACTGTCGGCGTGTTCAGGGTCAAGCGTTCGCGCAATATTCACTGGGCAAAAGAAGTGGCGATGCCACAGATTTCGAGTTTCTACCACCAGGGGAAATACGAGGAAGCCTATGCGCTCGCTGAGAAAGCAGAGAAGGCCATTCCGAACCTTAGCCAAACTTTGGCCGCTCATTTCCTATCAGGTCTCGATCGATAGCTCACCCTCCGGCGCCGACGTTTACCGCCGGGCGTATGCCGACGCAAGCGCTCCTTGGGTACGAGTTGCACGAACTCCGCTGAAAGCAGTCATCGTCTCCCAGCCGTTACTGATCTCTGGTCGCTGATCTCTGGTCACTCTTAATCATGATCCGCGAACCAATCAAGTACCCCAACGTCCCAGTCACAATGCCGCCAAAAATATCGGCCACGTAGTGATACCGGCCCCAAATCGTGGAGACGCACATCGCGGCGATCACCGGCAGCATCACCCAGAACAGCCAGCGCCGGAAGCGCCACGCTCCCCACAGCGCCGCAACCGATCCTGCGACATGTTCCGACGGAAACGCCGCGCCGCGCACTCGTCCATAGTGCTCGATAAAATTAATCGTCGCGGTAAACGGACCGCCGTGCAGTTCGCCATGCCACATACCGGCCATCGCGAACCACGGACTCTCAATCGGAAACAGCATCGCGATCACGTAGCCAATGGCGTAGGCCACCGCGGAGTACGTCATCACCGACCAGTAAGCGTGCCACTCTTTTCGGTAATAAAGAATTCCGCCGAGCGCCAGCAGGTAAACGAAATACGTGAGGTAAGCCAGCTGAATAAATTCGTTGCGCAGCGGCGTTGCGAACTGTTCCAGCCACACCGCGGGATGCACGCCAAAGATCCAGTGATCGAACGCAATTAATTTTGCGTCCTGCCAATTCGGATTTACCAAATGAACCAGATACGCGAGCTGTTCAAAACAAAACAGAAAAAACAAATGCGGATACCAGAATCGCCAGAAATGCCAGAATCGAGTCGCCAGTTTCACGCCTTCGTGCTGAGTTCGTCTTACGCCTTCCGCTTGCGCGCGTTCCGCGGCGCGCGCGGCCACGCCGCACAGCAGAAAAATAAACGCAGCCACAATCGCCTGCGCTCCGATCAGTTTCCAGGGATGAAACAGATTCTTGGAGAACACGAAAATCATCGCACTGGAAAGGAGGAAATAGCCGAGCGCAACCCATTCAAACGGGCCAAGCGAGGCCCCCACGCGCGCCAGTTCGCCGCGCCCCGCTTCAACTTCAGAAGCGTCGCTGCCAGCTGATTCGTTGTGGGTCAATCCTTCGCTATCAAGTGGAGCCAAGTGGGCCGGGTCTCCGGTGGAAACGAGCGCCTCCGTATCGCGGCGTTCCAGTTCCCGCATACTCATCGTGCCGCCTCGCGTTTTAGTTTCAAGGATTTTTTCAATCGGTGTTCCCGATTGGTGGTCGGTTGCTCATTGGCGATTCGCTGTTTGCTGGCTGCTCGTCGCTGGCTGGCGGCCCTTTGCTCACTGGCAGCCCTTTGCTCGCTTGCAGTACGCACCGCGCAATGTGTCCAGTGCAGAATCTGCCAGCCACGCAAGCGCGCAAGACGCCGCAATCGCCGCGTGGGATTGACCGCAAAAGCATGGCCCACGGCGGCAAGCATCCAGCGATCCAGCGAAGAATCGCCATACGCGCTGCAGCGCGCCAGCGAAATATTTTGCGCGCGCGCAAATTCTTTAATCGTCAGAGCTTTTTCTTCGCCGAAGATTGCCGCGCCCGCGACCCTGCCGGTCCAACAGCCGTCCGCGGCTTCCGGCTTGGTGGCAATTGAAAATACTTTGCACTCGACGCCGCGCCACAAGAGTTCGCGCTCCAGTGCGAATTGCACAATTTCCGCGAGCGGAGCCAGTGTGCCAGTCACCAGCGCAATCGCATCTCCGCGCAGCGCATGCCACCAGACGCGTTGGATCGCCGCCGGAAAAAATCCCGGCAGCCAACTTTCCGGAAGCGCGCCGCCATGATCAGCGCTGCCCGAAGTTGTGCTAGAAGAAGTTGCGTTGGGAGAAGTCGCGTTGCCAGCATGTGCGCGGGACGGATTTACGCGGGACGGAATCTCCGCGTGCACGCCGCGCAAATAACTCTTGTTCGTCTGAAGTATGGCGCGCAAATCGCGAGGACTGCGCAGGCCGACTCGAAGCGTTTCCGCGAGCCACGCGAAATAATTCCGCGCGGGAATTTCCCCCCGCCGCTGTAGCTCCCAGAAAAATCGCCGTTCCAGCGAAGGCTTGGCCAGCAATGTTCCATCGATGTCGAAGAAGGCCGCGCCGGCTGGGCTGCGCGCCGCCGCGTACGTTACTTCTTCCAGTTCGTCGCTTTCCAGTTCGTGGCTTTCCGATTCTTCGTTCTGGTATTTCAAGCGGCCTCCGCGGAAGATTTCCGTGTGCGCACCGCAGCCGCTTCGCGCGCAAAAAATTTCCAGCCTTCCACCAGCACCGGCAATCCGCGCAGCAGGCAGAACGCTGCGGTGGACCAGGTGAGTATCTGTGCGATGGCCCGTATAGTTAGATGCGTTTCGCTGGCAATGGTGCCGAGCAAGGCCACCGGCCCGCGCGTCAGCGCCAGCTCCAACCCCAGGTAGCAGAAGCACGCGCACTTCAGTGCGGCGTAGAGACCGCGACTCCAACGCGAAGCTACCAGCGCGCGTCCCCACCACGTTTGCAGCATCGCGCTTGCGCCCCACCCGGAGTACCCTGCTTTCAGAGCCAGCCCGCGCAAAAAATCCGTTGCCGCCCCGCGCGCGAAAAACAAAACGGGAAGCCACAGCGAGACCATTCCGGCAACGGCAAAATATGTGAAGAACATATTTTCGATCATACGGTCGCCGAGAATATCAATTTGTGCGCCGAGCGGCGTAGCCATCTGCTTCGAACGCGCGAGATGTCCGTCCAGCGCATCGAGAGCGATTGCCGCGACCGTCAGAACCACGGCCGCCAGATTTGCCCAGGTGCCGTGTCCGAACAGTGCCACCGCAGCAAAGCCAACCAGTACCCGGAGGGCGGTGACTTTGTTGGGTGTCCAATGCATGAGCGACGAATCCTCGAATTTGAAGGGAGCAATCCGTCCGCCAGAATGCAATAGCGCAAATAGCTGATTCCATGCATTTTACGTAGGAGGCGGTTTAGTGGGATGATGAAAAAACGCCAAATTCAGCTTGCAGGTGTCGGCGGCACCGCGCGGCGCAATCGCGCAGTACCATGCAAGAATGTTGACAAGGCGTTTACGCGGACCCGCTGAATTCCATGACACTTCTTGAACTATCGGGCATCGAAGTCTTCTCGGAGCAAAACTTCTCGGAACCGGTCTTTTCGGAGCCACAGTTCGAATGACACCAGACGTATCGCTTGCCGCGGCGTTTCTTGCCGGCCTTGTATCGTTTCTCTCGCCGTGCGTACTGCCATTGGTGCCGGGCTACATTTCCATGCTCAGCGGAATCGGCATGGAGCAGCTGCGGCAGGGCCAACAGCCGAAGGGCAGCCTGTTTTCGTCGGCACTTTCTTTTGTGTTCGGTTTTTCGGTGGTTTTTATTTCGTTCGGGGCTTCGGCGAGCGCGGTCGGATCTTTCTTGCGCGAAAATCGCAACACGCTCGCGCCGATTGCGGGCGCGCTGATCATTTTGTTTGGGTTGCACTTGGTTGGAGCGCTGGCCAAGCTGAATCTGCGATCGGGAATTATTCTCGGCGCTGTTCTGGTGGCGCTGGGCGTGGTTGCGCTAATCCACCACGGGCCGCTGTTTGCGGGACTGGGAGCAGTACACTTTCTCTCGCTTTCGATTATTGGATTTTTCGGGCCGGCGCTGGCGCGCTGGCTGAATCGCGACGTGCATTTGCGGAGTTCGGCGACTCAGCCGGGAATCTGGAGCGGATTCCTGCTGGGGTTCGCGTTTGCGTTTGGCTGGACGCCGTGCATCGGGCCCATCCTGGCAACCGTGCTGGCGCTGGCAGCGGCGAGCGATACAATTGCGCGCGGCGTTCTGCTGCTCGCGGTTTATTCGGCTGGACTGGCGGTTCCCTTCCTGTTGACGGCACTCGGTATCGGACAATTTTTAAAATTTTACCAGCGCTTCCGAAAGTACCTGCACGCCGTCGAACTATTTAGCGGCGCGCTGCTGTTGTTTGTCGGCGGACTGGTGTTTTTGAATAAGTTGACGTGGCTGGCGGGCAAACTGAGTTTTCTGAACAGCATAGCGCTGTGGCTGGAGCGGGCGTTGACGGGCGGAAAGTAGCGGCACGTGGTACATGGCACGTCGCACATAAAATGGGCACGGCGTTATACTGGAATAGTAGCTTTTGAGAGGTTGTGTTGAGGATTCGAGACCAGCATGAAGAAAACGATTCTGATTTTGGCGATTGTGATTGCGGCAACGATTGTGGTGTACGTCGCGGATAAGGCGACGCGCGTTCATACCAGCGCATCGATGCGCCCCGCGATGCTGAAAGCGGGGGAGCCGGCTCCCGATATTTCGGTGAGAGATTTAAACGATAAGGGCGTGACGCTCACGGATTATAAAGGCAAAGTGGTGCTGGTAAATTTCTGGGCGACATGGTGCGATCCGTGCCGCGAGGAAATTCCGTGGCTAATTGAAATGCAGGACAAGTACGGGCCGAAGGGATTCACGGTGCTGGGAATCGCGATGGATGAAGAAGGCAAGCCAGTAGTCGCACCGTTCGTGGCTAAAGAACGTTACGACGTGCAAGGCCAGAAATTGCCGATGAATTATCCCATCGTGATCGGGAACGAAGGTGTCGCGGAGAAATTCGGCGGTCTGCTCGGTTATCCGACCAGCGTCCTGATTTCAAAGGACGGGAAGCAGCTTAAAAAAATTACCGGCATCATTAATGAAGAGGAAATCTCGAAGTTAGTCGAAGGGGCTCTGTAAGTTCATGGCTACCCTGGATGAACATGAGTTCCAGAGGAAGAGTGGGGCTGCATTCGAAGAGTTGAAGCGGCGAATGCTGGATGCGGGCGACGAACATGGATTTGATGTGGAAGGCGAAAGCGGCAAGCTGGAAGTAATTTTCGAAGAGCCGGAGCCGGCCAAGTTCGTGATATCGCCGAACGCGCCGGTGCGCGAGATCTGGATTTCGGCGCTATCCACGAGTTTCAAGCTGGGCTGGTCAGAAACCATGAACTCGTTTGTGCTGGAAAAAACCGGCGAGAATATTTTTGAAGTGATGAGCCGCGTAATTTCACAGCAACTCGGCAGCGAAGTGAAGGTATGACAGCGGAGAAAAGCAAGAGACTTCGGCGCACGAGCAGCGTTGCTCTTTCACTTGCGGCGCTGACGTTCGCTGCGCAAGCGTTTTCGCAGATTCCCGCGGCGCGCGATGTGGTGAAGCCTGCTGCCTACGCTTCTTTCGAACCGGTGGCGCGCGGTAAAGAAATGCAAATTGCAGTAGTGATGAAGATACGCGATGGCTATCACGTTAATGCTCGCGAACCCACCTTTGATTATCTGATTCCAACGGATTTAAAAGCGGATGTGCCAGCGGGATTCAAGACCGGGGCGGTCAGCTACCCGAAGGGCACTCTGCACAAATTCAATTTCACCAAAGACAAGCCGCTGAATGTTTATACCGACACGGTGGTGCTGCGGCTGCCGGTTACGGTGGAAGCGAGTGCTCCGCTGGGCGAACAGCACATCGCGCTGAAGCTGCATTATCAGGCGTGCAGCACAGATGTTTGCCTGCCGCCGACAACGCTGCCGGTGGATGCAGTGATTCATGTATCGGCGCAAGAATCTCACCCTAGCCACGCCGAGTTGTTCCAGAAACAGTAGCGAAGTTCGCAGCAGGTCTGCGAAACTTCCGGAATGCAATTCTCGAAAGCCGGAAAAACCATTGGGATTACAGCGGCCGCCGTATTGTTGTCCATGCTCGTGCTGCTGGGCACGGCATATTTACGCAAACGCGATGCCGAATTAAGGACGCGGGACTGGATCGTGCAACTGCTGTCAGCGAGATTTCAAAGCAAAGTGGACCTGGAAGACTTTCACGTAAATGTTCTTCCGCGAATGCTAGTAAGCGGCGAAGGGCTTTCCATTCACTACCGCAACCGACCGGAAACCACTCCGATGATCCGCATCGAAAAGTTTTCCTTCGAATTGGGATTCTGGGGAATTTTCAGAGTGCCGCATCGAATCCATCACGTTCACATACAGAGGATGGTAATCACGGTCCCGCCCCGCGAGGTGCAAGCCAATAGTCAGCCTTGGGCACTCAACATAAATACCCAGATTCCGCCGGTGACTGTCGCGGAAATCGAATGCGACCGAACAGTGCTGCTGGTTTTCTCCAACAAGCCCGGAAAAGATCCGCTGGATTGGGACATTCATCACCTGGTGCTGACGGAAGTGGGATTGAACAAATCATTTTTCTTTAGCGGGACGCTGACTAATGCCAAGCCGAAAGGTGAAATTGAAACGAGGGGACAGTTCGGCCCGTGGAACGTCGATGTCCCTGGCGATACTCCAGTGCTGGGCAGCTATGGATTCGAAAATGCCGACCTCGGCCCATTTCCCGGTATTGCCGGAATTTTGTCCTCGACCGGAGAGTTCAAGGGGCAGCTGAATCGCCTGGAAGTCAGCGGAGAAACCACCACGCCGGACTTTTCATTAGACAATGTGGGAAAGCCGGTGCCGCTGCGCACGGATTTTTCCGCAACCGTGGACGGCACAAACGGCAACACGCTGCTGCATCCAGTACATGCGCTCCTAGGCGAATCGGTGATCGTCGCGTCCGGCAGCGTGGAAAAAGTGCCGCAAAAGGGTCATGACATTTTGCTGGAGGTGACGACACCGAAGGCGCGCATCGAAGACATTCTGCAACTAGCAATTAATTCCGATAAACCATTTCTGCGCGGGCCGATAAACGTGAAAGCCAAACTCCATCTGCCGCCAGGCACGGAAAAAGTAATCGACAAGATGGCGTTGGACGGGAGTTTCGCGGTAACGAATGCCAGATGGAGTAACTCCGGGATCCGCGAGAAACTGCAGAGCTTTAGCAGACACGCGCAAGGTCAGCCGAGCGACGAGGATGCGGGCAGCGCGGTGACGGATATGAGGGGTGTTTTCGCGCTGAAAAACGACGTGATCCACTTTTCACAATTGACGTTTTCCGTTCCGGGAGCCGACGTGGAGCTTGCGGGCGCTTATGACATTCGCGCTCGCAACATTGACATGCGCGGAAATCTGAGAATGCAGGCCAAGCTTTCGCAGACGGTGACCGGTGCAAAATCTTTTTTCCTGAAAGCGATCGATCCGTTTTTCTCCAAGAACGGCGCAGGCACGGTCTTGCCGATCTCCATTACCGGGACAGAGGACAAACCGGTGATGGGAGTGACGGTGTTCCATAAAAAATTCGAGAAGCAGATGGGAGCGGGGACACAGCAGCTTCGTTGAGCTGCAGCGGCGGGTTAAGAATGGCGAACGTTCTGTGCTACGAAGAGTACGCACATCGCTACGCGTTGCAGCAGTCGGAAAGTTGAGATCGTGGTAGCAAGACGCAACAGTGGATTGGCGCTGTCGATAAACTTCGATTTTTTTGAGAATGCCATTAACTCGTCAAACGGTCTGGGGAGATGGGGTGCAACTGCCACGCTTCGAAACCGCGCAGCACTGAAAGATCGGGATCGATCAAATGCACGCTAAGCGGTCCGGCAGGTCTGCGGTAGATGCGTGATGTCAGTACATGACGTTCATTACAGAAGAACTCCGCGACGGAGGCATCCAACAATAGATGAAAAGTCATTTCGCCCGTCTCCGGCATGGCAAGATCAATTGAACTGCCATTTACTTGCAGCCAGACACGCGAGGCGGATGGCAGAATCTTTATCGACCACCAAGGTCCCGCCGCATCAGCAAGCATCAAAGAAAATAATTCGGGAGCGCTACTCCATCTCAGTTCTCCGGCGAGATCGTAGATTTGGACCGCGCTAATTGCGGCTGTACTCTGTTCCCGCAAGGCTAATGGAGCGAGGTCAATAAGTTTCTTTCCGCGCAAGGATTGCGCTTGAGGGTCTACGCGCATCTCGAGTTCATTCTGCGCATTCAGCGAAAGGCGGCGTGGCAGGGCCATGCAGCCAGCCCAACCCGCCGTGCTGAATTCAGCTTCCGGCCGCGATTCCGGAATCCAGCCCCACAGGATGCGATTGCTTTCCGCATCGAGTTGCGTTTTCTGCGCGTAGTAGGCGCCATGATCCAGCACGCCGGTGCGCTGCGGATGAAAGAGCAATTCCTTGGAATCGAGTTCCCCGGTTTCCCACAAAACTTTCCCCGCCGTGGAATAAAGCAGCACATGCTTCGAACCGAGCGGAAAGAAATCCGGACATTCCCACATTTCCCCGGAATCCACGGGGTTGAAGTTTTCTTTTTCGGTCCAGTGTCCGCTCGCGAGGGGATGCAGATACTCCCATTGCCGCAAATCTTTTGAACGGTAGAGCAGTACCTGGCCGCCCTGCTTGCGCACACCGGAAGCGACACCGAGATACCAGACATCGCGGTCGCGCCACAGAAAAGGATCGCGGAATCCAGTCAGCAACGGATCCGATGGTGGCTCGATGACTGGCGTTTTCCATTTGCTCCAGGTTCGGAGTTGCGGGTCGCTGGAGGTCGCGAGGCACTGCACTTCGCGGAAGTTGTGTGTGCCGTCACGCAGGGTGGCGAATTGCGGCGCGGCGGCTTTCACGCCGGTGTAAAGAATTGTTGCGGTGCCACGATCGTCCACGGCGCTGCCGGTGAAGCAGCCGTCCGCATCGGCCGAGCCAGGAGTGGGCGCGAGCGCAACGGGCAAATGCTTCCAACGAATCATATCCGGGCTGATGGCGTGAGCCCAGTGCATGTCGCCCCACACCGCTGCATTCGGGTTGTACTGGAAAAACATGTGGTACATGCCTTTCCAGAAGATTGGGCCGTTGGGATCGTTCATCCAGTTTTTCGCGGGGAGCAAATGGAACTGCGGGCGAAGCGGATCGGCGGCAAGGCGCGATGTTAAGTCATCGTCACGGGAAAACGTCAATGCCTTGAAGAGTTTCGAATCCGGAATGGTTGCGAGAGGCGCTGCGCACAATTTTTGCAGAAAATCACGACGCGAAGTTGGCGTGCGTGCGATTCTCGATGGCTCAAACATCAGAGAGATTCCTCGCTGCCCTTGGAATGACGATCATTGCGGTTTGCCTGCTGTGAATCGGCGGCCCTCTCAATAAATGTAAGGAGAATCGCTAGCCGAGTTCGGAAACTGCATCACGGAGGCGGTGAACGACTCGTTGCTGGCCGAGGACGACCATTGTATCGAACAATGGCGGGGCAACGGCCTGGCCGACGATGGCGACGCGAATGGCGTTGATCAACAGCCCTGCTTTGACGCCGGCGGCTTCGGCGACGGCGCGGGTGGCGTGGTCGCAGGCATCGTGATTCCATTCCGGGAGCGCAGCGAGTGCGTCCGCAGTTTTCGAAAGCAGGTCTTTGATTTTGGCCGGCTCTTTCCAGAATTTTTCCTTGGCGGCTGGATCACGTGCGAAGTCGTCCGTGAAGAATGCGCGTGACCAGGAAGCAAAGTCCGGCAGCAGGCGCACGCGCGGACGAAGCAAGTCCACCGTTTTTGAGAACCATTCGTGGCCCGCTCCCGAAGCCCACTGGTCTTTCCAGAGTTTGCTGTTTTTCAATTGCGCTTCGACATGCGGCAAAAGCTCTTCAATCGGCAATTTCTGGAGATACTGCGTGTTGAACCATTCGAGCTTGGGGCGATCGAAAACACCGTTGACGCGGCTGACCCCTTCCAGAGAAAACTTTTCGAGCAATTGGCTGGTGCGCAAAAATTCTTCATCGCCGCCGGGAGACCAGCCGAGCAACGCAAGAAAATTGCGAAAGGCTTCGGGAAGAAATCCCTCGCTGCGGTACATGTTGACGTCCGTGGCGCCATGGCGTTTGGAGAGACGCGACTTGTCCGCGCCGAGAATCAGCGGCAGATGCGCGAAAATCGGAATCTCCGCAGCCAACGCGCGGTACAGCAACACTTGTTTGGGCGTATTGGAAATGTGATCGGCGCCACGGATGACGTGGGTGATGCGCATGTCCACATCGTCCACAACAACGCTCATCTGGTACATGGCCTGGCCGAATTCTTCGTCGCCTTTGCCGGAGCGCATCAGGACGAAGTCTTCGATTTCATCGTTGGCAAATTCGCGTTCGCCAAAGACGGCATCGAGAAATTTGGTGGAGCCGCCGACCGGGACTTTGAAGCGCAGCGCCGGTTTGACGTCAGGCGTGGAGGATTTGCCATCGCGGCAAGAGCAGCGGGTCACACGACGAACCTTTTGCGTTTCGACGCCTTCCTCGACATGATCGCCGCCGACATATTTTTCCGCCGCACAGTAGCAAAGAAACGCCGAGCCATTGGCGAGCAATCTCTTAGCTGCTTCCAGATACAAGGAGGAGCGCTGGGACTGGTAAAACGGTCCTTCGTCCCAGTCCAAGCCCAGCCATTGCAGACCTTCGATGATCCCGTTGACCAGTTCCGGCTTGTTGCGCTCGGCGTCAGTGTCTTCAATACGGACAATCATGGTGCCGCGCTTGCTGCGGGCGAAAAGCCAGTTAAAAAGCGCAGTGCGTGCTCCGCCCACGTGCAGGTAGCCGGTGGGAGAAGGAGCGAAACGCACCCGAATTCCGGGGTCGCCAATTCCAGGTTCGCGAATTCCAAGGCTGAGAGTGTCTGCGTTATCGGGCATGTGAGATTTATTGACCTTTTGCGCTTTTTTGCGGAATTGTAATAAAACAGTGTAATGGATGCGTGGAAGAGCGTCCAACCGCCGTCATTCGTGGCGCTGCTGCAATTTCCCCGGGCACCGGGAAGCCCTGCTATCACTTACGCAACCAGTACCGAGGTACGCTTGCACACTTAAATTTCCCTGACTCATAATCGCAAGTACTTTGTTTTGTGCAGGAACGGTCGGGCAACAGCTCACGCCAGTCCTCGGGAAAGTGGCCAGATGCCCGCTTGCTGCACACGCCGGTTCGCGTTGCGATGCGAATCAGGCGCAGCCGTCTGCAAGTTGTGAGACGGAGAAGCGATAGGTCCTTGATCGATTCTGGCCTGATTTCGTTAGCGTTACTGGTGGCCACGGCGCTTGTGGCCGGCTACTTCGCGTATGTGTACAACCTGAAGCGTCAGGCGTATCTCCTGTACTGGACCGCGGGCTGGAGTACTCTGGCGCTGCACTATCTTGGAAGCGGGCTTAGTAGCGGCGCGGGCGCTAACACCGTACAGACCGCGATCAGCCAGGGAATTTTCGCGGGCGCGGGCATTTTCTTTTTTCTTGGCGCACGGCAATACGCTCATCGGTCACTGATGTCTCGCACAGCAATGGGAGTGGGCGCAGCGGTCCTGGTGTGGACCGTTGCCAATGCATTAGGCGTATTTCCCTTTCCGGTTGTGTTTCTGGCTTTTGCGATCTACTCCGCTGTGGGCGTCGAATTCTGGGTGGAAAGCAGGCTGCAGGAAACGCTGGCAGACTGGCTGCTTTCGGTGGTGTTTTTTGCGTGGGCTTCGCTGGGACTGATTTTTTATTTCTTGCAAGCGCGTCTGGACGCCCTGCACGTGGCGTTGGATCCGATTTCCGCGTTGCCCGCAACGTTCGCTGCGATGCTGATGGTCATGGCGTTGTACGAAGAAGAAAAGCGCCGAGTCGAGCGGAACATGCTGGCGCTGTCCAATTTGAATCTTGCGGCGTCGAGTTTCGCGGGCGGCGAAATTCACCGCATGCTGTCGCAAGCGCTGGACCGGGTTCTTGGCGTGGTGCGTTTGCCGGCTGGCGCGTTGTTTCTGAATCACGGCGATCCGCAGGGACCGACTTCGGTGGTTGCCGTCGGATTGAAGGATGAATTCTGCCGGGTCGCGCAGGAAGAAGGCCTGGACGACTATCTGGTCACTCTGGTGTCGCGCCTTGGCGGTTTGATGGGTTTCCGCGATTTGCGGGATGACTCGCTGATGGCGCTGGAGAAAGAAGATAAGATCCGGCGGTTCCGGAAGCTGGCTCTGGATCAGCAACTGCGGAGCGTGGTTGCCATCAGTCTGCAGGCAAAGGAACAGGCTTTCGGCGTTTTGTTGCTAGGTTCGCCGGACGCGCGGCGATTCACTCCCGCCGAATTGCGTCTTCTGTTGGCGCTGGGACATCAGATAGGTATGGCGGTGGAAAATAGCCTGCTAATTCAACAGACGTCGCGACGCTCCGAAGAACTGCACGTCCTGAACGAGATCGGCCGCGCGCTGAGCTCGACGCTGCACAAAGAAGATCTGCTGCGCAAGATTTGGGAGGAATTGCGTCGGTTGATCGATGTAGAAAATTTCTACATCGCATCGCTCGATTCAGTGCGCAATGAAATGCATTTCGATCTGGAAATTATCGATGGCGTCCGCCAAGCCCGGCGAACCAGCCCGGCGGGAAATTTCCTTACTGAATATGTGATCCGCACGCGGCAGCCAATCCTGATTCGCGAGAAGTTCCTGGAGGAAGCGGAAAAGCTGGGTGTGGAACCGATGCGCAAGCAAGGTTGCTTTTGTTGCGTGCCACTGGTGGCGTATGACCGAGCCATCGGCGCCATGGCGGTTTTTTCCGATGAGGACAAAGCCTTCGACGAAGGGCATCTGGAATTGCTGCGAGTGCTGGCGAGCGAGGCGAGTATCGCGATTGAAAATGCGCGGCTGTTTCAGGAGGAGCGCACGAAAGCACGGCACCTGACTTTGCTCAATACGATTTCACGGCATGCCATCGGTACGCTGAATCCGGATGAAATGCTGGCGAAAATGACGGAGGAGCTGGAAACCGGGCTCACCTATGACCACATCGGAATTGCGGTGCTGGAATATTCCACGCGCGAGCTGGTGATTCAGGCGGAGGCCGGAAACCGCCGAGGCGCGCTGGGACAGCGCATTCTGCTTGGCACCGGGCTGGTCGGCAATGTAGCACGCAACGGAAACATGGCTTCGTTCCACGCGACGCAGGCGGCTGATGCCGCATTGAAACCGATGATGGCCGACACTTCGTCCGCGGTGGCTCTGCCGATTTTCTTCGCAGAACAATTGCACGGCGTGTTGTACGTCGAATCGGCGAAAGACATCGACTTCAGCGAGGAGGAGGTTCTGCTTCTCGGCACGTTGGCGGATTTGATTGCCGGCGCTTTGCACAACGCCCTGACCTTCCAGAAAGCGCAAGAGCAGGCCATCACTGACGGATTGACCGGAGTGAAGACACATCGCTTCTTCATGGAAGCGCTGTCCGCGGAATGGAAACGTTCGACGCGCGCTGGTCGCGCTTTTGCGCTGGTGCTGATGGATTTGGACCGCTTCAAGTTCGTGAACGATTTTTACGGCCACCCTGATGTGGTGGCGCGCTATGGCGGCGATGAATTTGTGATCTTGATGCCGGAAACTTCCATGGAACAGGCGCGGCAACTGGCTTCGAAGCTGCGCAGCTGGGTCTGTGCGGATAATTTATTGCGTGAAAAAAATGTTTCGGCGAGCTTCGGCATTGCGTGCTATCCGCTGCACGGATCTTCGCCACAGGAATTGATTCAGGTTGCGGACGCTTCGATGTACTTGTCGAAGCACCAGGGCGGCAACGCCGTTTCGACCGCCGACCATTTCGATCCGGGGGAAGCAAAAAAGTGGAAAAAAGATGTGTTGGAAGCGTATCTCGGCGTGACCCTGAAGCGCTTGTTCGCTACCGGCCCCGAGGCATTCGAAGAAATCTACCAGCGGCTGAAGCAGTTCACCGAATCGCTGGCTGCCACCGAGGCGGGCAACGGAATAACGGTTGCTCCTGAAGTGCCGGAGGACGCCGGGCCGCAGGCATTGCCGCAGGCCGTTCTGGACACCGTCACGTCGCTGGCGTTCGCGATTGACGCGAAGGATCACTACACGCAAGGACATTCGCAGAAAGTGTCGGCCTACGCCGCGTTAATCGCCGAAGCCATGGAGATGAGCGACGCGGAGATCGACGAAATCCGCCTGGGCGCGGTACTGCATGATATCGGTAAGGTGGGAATTCCGGAACAAATTCTGAATAAGTCCGGACCACTGAATCCCGACGAGTGGGAAACCATGAAGTCGCACGTGATCTTTGGAGCGAAAATTCTGGAGCCGCTAACACCTTTGGCCCGGATTCGCGAGATGGTGCTGCACCATCACGAATATTATGATGGCTCGGGCTACCCTGACGCGTTGCGGGGAGAAGGCATTCCCCTTGGCGCGCGCATCGTCGCTGTCGCCGACGCATACGACACCATTACGAGCGACCGCACGTACAAGAAAGGCCGTCCGGCGGAGGAAGCGCTGGCAGAATTGGAACGGTGCGCGAATGCGCAGTTTGACGTGCGCATCGTGGAGATTTTCGTGCGCGTGATGCGGCAGCAAGCCAATCCCATCATCGAAGTTGCATCCCTCACGCAAACCAGAACCAGCTAGGCCAGGCGCCGCCGGCTGCGGATACTGCTATCCTGTTCGTTTCAGACAGGAGCGCCGGAATGCAAACGTCGAAAGTGCAATGGATCGGTGAACAAAAATTCATGGCAATCAGCCCGTCGGGCCATGCTCTGGCGCTGGATTCCGACCGCAGTTCAAATACCGGCCCTGGCGCGATGGAGTTGCTGCTGATGGCGCTGGGCGCCTGTACCGCGACCGATATCGTCATCATCCTGGGAAAAAAGCGCCAGAAACTGGAATCGCTGGAAGTGATTTGCTCGGGTGAACGCGCCGCTGAGCCGCCGCAGGTTTGGAGCAAACTTGAAATTGTCTACCGCTTGCGCGGCAAATTGGAAGAAAGTAGCGTCAAGCGAGCGATTCAACTAAGCGAAGAAAAGTATTGTTCGGTATCGGCAACCCTGAAAAAATCCGCCGAATTGACCTGGCGTTACGAAATCCTGCCGGCACGATATTAATCATAAAGCAACAGTACGACTATATTGTGGCGCGATTTTTCTTTACAAGATATAAGCAATACACCGCATGGGGCCTTGGATCCGAAGTGTTTTGCTGGGGTGGATGGTTTTGTGTTTCGCCGTGGCGGGAGTGGCTCAGAAACCCTCTCCTCCGCAGCCCGGCGGAGCCACAATTCCTTTTGCGCAAATTCCGCGCGTAACCAAACCGCCCAGGCTTGCGGACTTCCTGGAAAACAAGCAGCGCGAAGCAGAACTTGCCGTGGGCGATTTCCGGCAGAACGTTCCGGGAGACGGCACACCGGCCACCGAGAAAACCACCGCCTATCTTTCCTACGACGACAAGAATCTTTACGTGGTTTTCGAGTGCCGCGATGATGGCCAGGTGCGCGCGCATCTTTCCAAACGCGAGGACGTGCTGCAGGACGACGGCGTCGGCGTCTTGCTGGACACTTTTCGCGACCACCATCGAGCTTACGTTTTCTTTTCCAATCCTCTCGGCATCCAGCAAGATTCGATCTACACCGAAGGCCAAAATTACGACTACAGTTTTGACACCCTTTGGAAGAACGAAGGCCGTCTTACGGCGGGCGGCTACATCGTATGGTTCGCGATTCCCTTCAAGAGCCTGCGCTTTTCCCATGCGCCGCAACAGACGTGGGGAGTTGCGCTCTATCGCGTCATTCTGCGCAAAAGCGAATACGATTACTGGCCGTACATCACGCAGCGCGTGGAAGGAATCACGCAACAATTCGAACCGGTCGGTGGCCTGGATCACGTATCGCCCGGCCGCAATGTGCAATTCATTCCTTACGGCCTGCTGGCCGGCGATCACTTCTTGAATCAGCCCACGCTGACCTCCGCCGGCCCGCCACCCGCTTATCAGGATGCATTCGAACACCGCGCAGGTCTCGACGCGAAATTCGTGGCAAAAGACTCGCTCACTTTCGACGTCACACTCAATCCGGATTTCAGCCAGGTGGAAAGCGACGACCCGCAGGTGACTATCAATCAACGCTTCGCGGTTCTATTTCCCGAAAAGCGGCCATTTTTTATCGAAAACGCGGGCTTTTTCCAAACACCCGTGGATTTATTTTTCTCGCGGCAAATCGCGGACCCGCAGTTCGGCGCGCGCATGACGGGAAAAGCGGGAGACTGGACGCTGGGAGCATTGGTGATAGACGATCGGCAGCCGGGGCAAGGACAGACGGTGGGCAGCGAGTATGATACCCGCTCACTCGACGGCGTCGTGCGCATTGCACGCCAATTCGGAACGCAATCCTATATCGGGGCTTTCGCCTCCACGCGCGATTTTGCGGATACCAGCAACCGCATCGTGTCTCTAGACGCGCGCCTTAAACTCTCTCCGCACTGGGTCACCGATTTTCAGGCCACGCACAGTTGGACACGCCAGGACATAAATCTGCCGCAGCTCTGTCAGCAGTTCGAGCCGCCAGTTCAAACTGGCGCTTCGCCCGCAAACGCCTCCTCGCAGCAGGGCAACAGCCTGTACGCGGATGTTTCCTACACCAGCCGCAAGTTTCGTCTCCTCAGCGAATACAGTGATTTCACACCCGGCTTTTGTGCGGAGCTTGGTTTCGTTCCGCGTGTGGATATTCGCCAGAGTTATTCGCTGGCCAGCTATCTCTGGCGGCCCAATTTTCATCCCATCGTGGATTACGGCCCCATCGCCAGCGAGATCATCGATTGGGATCATAACGATGTGCTGCAGGACTGGACCGCCGCGTTGGGCGCACAGTTGGATCTGACGCGCAATTCCACATTTACGGTCAGCCGCGGCGAAGGCTACGAATTATTCGAGAACATTCCATTCCGCAAGCACAGCACCTCAATTTACGGCACTTCCGCTCTGTATAAATGGCTGGCGCTAACCGCTCGCTTCACCAGCGGCACAGGTGAAAATTATTTTCCCGGCGGCGCACTTGATCCCTTTCTCGGAAATGTCAAACGCGTGAACCTTGGATTAACAGTGCGGCCTTCTGCGCGATTCCGCATCGACGAAACTGGAATCTACTATCGCCTGGGGACGCGCGAGGGCTCGACTCCGGCAGGTTTCAGGCCGGGACAAGCGATTTTCAATAATTATTTGCTGCGCACGAAAATAAACTACCAGTTCACCAAGGAATTATCCTTGCGGGTGATCGTTGACTACGACGCAACGCTCGCCAACACCGAACTCCTCAATCTGCAGACCAATCTCGGGAGCTACGCCGGTGGGCCGATTCCTCCCACTAAGCAATTCCCGACCGACGTTTTGCTCACGTATCTGCTGCACCCCGGCACCGCGATCTATCTCGGCTACAACAGCGGCCTCAACAACCTGGCGCTCGATCAAACGATTCCGGCGCCATCGGTTTTCTATCAGGGCAGTCCAACCAACCGCAATAATCAGTTGTTCTTCGTAAAAGTCAGCTATCTGTTTCGCTTCTGAAGTTTTATTTGCAGCCACTCTGCGCGCAACTCTTGTGCCCAATGCGCGGCATCGCATAAACTTCCTTTTCCTTCGTTCCACTCGCGAATCCTGCAAGGGGTGATATGTCGCATCGCATCGCAGCGAAGATTACAGGCGTGGCCGGCTTCCTGCCGCCGAGAGTGATGACCAACGCGGACCTGGAAAAAATTGTGGATACCAATGACGAATGGATCCGCACACGCACCGGCATCCGGCAACGCCACGTCGTGGACAAGGGCATGGCTTCGTCTCATATGGCCACCGAAGCCGCCAAGGAGTTGCTGGCACAGACCAACACCGACCCAGCTGACATCGACATGATTATCGTCGCCAGCGTCACGCCGGACATGCTTTTCCCTGCCACCGCTTGCCTGGTGCAGGACCGCATCGGCGCAAAAAAGGCCTGGGGATTTGATTTATCCGCCGCGTGTTCCGGATTCGCGTACGCATTGACGGTGGGCGCGCAATTCGTCGGCTCCGGCGCGCACAAGAAGGTTCTGGCCATCGGCAGCGATACTATGACTTCGATTCTGAATTATGAGGATCGCGCGACGTGCGTGTTGTTTGGCGACGGTGCTGGCGCCGTTCTGCTTGAGCCCGCGGCTGATGGCGAAGGCATTCTTGATTTCGAACACGATGTGGATGGCTCAGGCGGCCAGTATTTGTACATGCCCGGCGGCGGATCGCTAAATCCGCCCACGCACGAAACCGTCGACAAGAAAATGCATTACGTTCACCAGGAAGGCTCAGCCGTTTTCAAATACGCTGTGCGCCGCATGGCGGAGCTCGCTGCGCACATGGTGGAACGCAACGGCCTGCAGAGCGAGGACATCGCGCTGGTGGTACCTCATCAGGCCAATCTGCGCATCATCCGCGCTATGCAGGAGCGCCTCGGCCTGCCCGACGAGAGAGTAATGGTCAATATCGATCGTTACGGAAACACCACCGGCGGGACGATTCCGCTTGGACTGCGGGATGCGGTCGATCAGCAAAAATTGAAAAAGGGCGATTTGGTCCTGCTGATGGCAGTCGGCGCTGGATACACCACCGGGAGTGTGCTGCTGCGATGGGCTTACTGAGATGAGATGACATCCAGAAAACAGATGATAACTAGCAGGAGCGCATGGACGCCGCAAGCTCCAGGTTAGCCTGCAGACGGCGGTCAATCTGCACCGCCGCGTAATGCGCGCAGAGAACGCGCTCGCTTTCAGCCCATTCGGCGAGTATGTTCGCCGCATAGCGTTCCAGCATCGACATTTGCGGCAGCCAGCACTTGTTCGGAAACCGGCTGCGCGGCAATTCCAACGACGACGGCACGCCAATAAAACGCTCCAAATTGGGCGAGTGCCACGATCGAAATTGCAAGTATGAGTGCCGAGAACATCGTTTGCCTCTGGAAGCATTTTGCCGGCGCCCGCTGTAATGCGCTATAGCTCCGGGGTACTATCGGACTGGTCCTTTGCGGCGTAACCGATTGAGAACAAACGCGCCTGGCGAAGCTGGGCGGGAGGCGAAATGCAAACAAGGTTTGGCGGGTTCGTCGGACTAGCAGTGTTCTTAGCGATGGGACTTGCTACCGTTTGGGACGGCAGCAGTGTCGGCCGGTCGAAAGACACGCTAAACCTAATGGATACAGTTATTTCCAATGATTCTACGGACCAGTCCATCCGTGCGGTTCTGGCGTCCCAACAGGCTGCCTGGAACCGTGGGGATATTCCCGCATTCCTCGAAGGCTATTGGAATTCGCCTGAGCTTACGCTTGCGGGCAGCGACGGAATCGTTCGTGGCTACGACGGAGTTCTTGCTCGATACCGGAAAAGCTACCCTGACAAGAAGACAATGGGGAAATTGGACTTCTCGGGCTTGGAGATCCGGCCATTGGGTCCGCAAGTGGCGCTGGTTCTCGGTCACTGGCACCTAAAGCGCCAGGCTGACGAGCTGGGTGGGGTCTTTAGTCTGGTATTTCAACAATTTCCGGACGGATGGCGCATCGTCCATGACCATACAAGTGCACAAAAGCAGACGCGCTGACTGGCGTACAAGTAGACGGCGTAACCCACTAGTGCGGATGGGTTTAAGTCATTTTGCATGGGTAGTTTGTGGCAGGAAGTCGGAAAAGAGTTACTCACGGCAAGTAGCAGATAGTTCTGTAACTTATTGAAAATAAATTATTTAAATGTGTTCCGATTTGGCAATAGACCTGCCCCGTACACGCCTGCACGAGAGTACAGGTCTCAGTTGCTCCAGTTCCACTCCGCAGGCTGGCCCAACGAGAAGAACTAGAGGAAAGCCATGCGTAAGTTCATTGCGATTGCGGGGTTAATGCTTTTCGCCGCCCTTTTGTTGGTTCAGCCGTCCAAAGCAGACAACTTCGACACGTATACTCTAGTTTCGAGGGGCACAACCATCACCTTTACGCTTCCGGCGACGGTCACGCCATCGAGCGTGGAATGGAACGGAATCATTGATCTTACGAATGTTTCAGCGACCTACGATGGCGCTGCCTATACTTTCGCTACCGTGCAGCTTGGCGCCGCGGGGTATATGGGCGCGACCAATTACGCGGCTACCGGGAGCCTGACCAAGTCTGTTGAGTTGATCGCTCCGGGACTCTTCACCTGGAACTCCGACGGAACTGTGAGCCTGCATACCGGTGTTTTCAATATGGGCGTATTCACGCTGACCGTAGTCGATCCTCCCGGTGCCGTGGGAACTCCGGAACCAGCTTCGCTGATCCTGTTGAGTTTCGGTGGGCTCGCACTCGGTGCGCTTCGCCGTCGCAAAGCTAGCTGAATTTCAGAAAGCGAAGAATCCAGAAGGGCGCTCTCGCAGGTGAGAGCGCCCTTTTTTGTTTAAAACCCGCTGCGCGGTGTCGGCGCTCGTGCTAGCTTGAACTGCGAGCACAGAGGCCGGGCATGACAGCAATTTTGTGGACTTCTTTTTACCGGGCGTGGGTGGCGTCGGAGGTGGTGATTGCGGTAGCGACGCGGACCGGGAAAAGCGGCGGGAAAGTAAGCGACCGCGGGTCGCAGCTGATTTTGTGGATGGTGATCGTAGTTTCGGTGACGGCGTGCGAGTGGATACGCCGAATCATGCCGGCGAATATGTTTGGCGGGGCAGCGTGGCTGAAAACGGTGAGCGCGGTGGTGCTG
>WNFT01000676.1_pt1 | contig 30300 bp, 29 predicted proteins | sample 5400191 | NCBI WGS metagenome assembly WNFT01 (sample SAMN13153359, study PRJNA577476) | soil metagenome | isolation source: 80 cm saprolite under Madrone tree | place: USA:California | collected 2016-06-14 | reverse complement strand
CCAAGGTCGTCAAGTAGGCTGGTGCGGCGCGCTCTCCTCCTGACGGGACTCCTGAGCGCCCTGGCCGTGGAGTCCGTGGCCTGGCCGTCCGCCTTGATGCAGGCGCTGAACCGCGACGCGCGGCGCCTCGTGCCCCGGTCCCTCGCCCGTCTCCTCGGTGAGCGCGAGCGGGAGGTGCTGGAGGAGACGCGGCGCTTCCCCCCCGAGCTGGTGCAGCTGGTGGCGGTCGACCTCTCCGCGGGCCGCCTCCGGCCCGACACGCTGGCGGCGCTCGACGCCGAGGCGGCGGCGGTGGGCGAGATGTTCCGGGAGCAGCGGATCAGCGAGGGGCTTGTGCGGCTGGGCGGCCTCATGCGCATCCCCGCCGACCTGGCCGATCCCGTGCTCTCGGCCGGCCCCGAGGGCTATCCCGCGGGGGTGACGGGCGAGTACTACGCCTTCGTCGTGGCCAGCCTCGACAAGATGCCGGTGGTCCTCGATGACCCTCCCGCCCTGCGGCTGTCCCGTCGGGACCTGCCCGACTACTGGCAGGGGCTTCTCGAACGGAGCCGCGTGCAGTCGTCCCTGATCGGGACGGAGCTGTTCAGGGACGGGCGCCTGGTGGACCACCGGCGGATCGACTATCGCTCGCCCGTCTACGGGGTGGCCTCGCTCGCCTACTCACGGGCGGTGACCGCGATCGCCGCCACCTGGATCGCGGTCTGGCGCGACGCCCGGGGTGACACCACCCGCATGCCCAAGCCGCGCCAGGTGGCACCCCAGGAGGACGCGCTGCCCCTTCCGCCTCCGGGCGACACGCAGCGTCCCCCAGCTCAATCGAGGGGGGTCGATGAATGACTAAGCGAGCCCTGCTCTCCGTGTACCGCAAGGACGGGATCGTCGAACTGGCGCGCGGGCTGGTCGAGCGCGGCTTCGAGATCGTCTCCACCGGAGGCACGGCCGCCGACCTCGGCAAGGCCAAGGTCCCGGTGGTGCCGGTCGCGCGCGTCACCGGGTTCCCCGAGATTCTCGACGGAAGGGTCAAGACCCTGCACCCGGTGATTCACGCCGGGATCCTCGCCCGCCGGGAACGGCCCGAGCATATGAAGGCCCTGTCCCAGCACGACATCGCGCCGGTGGACGTGGTGGTGGCGAACCTCTACCCCTTCGAGGACAAGGTCGCCAAGGGCTCCGCCTTCGAGGAGGCTCTGGAGAACATCGACGTGGGCGGCCCCGCCATGCTCCGCGCGGCGGCCAAGAACTTCCGGCACGTGGCGGCGGTGGTGGATCCCGCCGACTACGCGCTGCTTCTCGAGCAGCTCGACCGGCCGGGAGGGATCGACGCCCCCACCCGCCTCTTCTTCGCCCAGAAGGCGTTCCGCCACACCGCGCACTACGAGGCGGCGATCGCCGCTTATTTCGCGCAGGTCGAGGTTCGGGACGGGGCCTACGGGGTGGCCGACTCCGACGACGTGTTTCCCTATCGCCTCACCCTGAACTACGAGAAGGTCCAGGACCTGCGCTACGGCGAGAACCCCCACCAGCGGGCCGCGTTCTACAGCGACCTCGGCTCCACCCTGTATTCCGTGGCCGCGGCCCGCAAGGTCCAGGGCAAGGAGCTCTCGTTCAACAACATCCTCGATCTGGACGCCGCCTGGCGGCTGGTGACCGAGCTGCCCGAGGCGGCCTGCGTGATCGTCAAGCACACGAACCCCTGCGGCACCGCCGTGGGCTCGGGGACCCGTGAGGCCTACGAGCGGGCGTGGGCTTGCGACCCCGCCTCGGCCTTCGGCGGCATCCTGGCCTTCAACCGGCGGCTGGAGGGACCGACCGCGGAGAAGATCGCGTCGGTCTTCGTGGAGGCGGTGATCGCCCCTGGCCTGGAGCCCGCGGCCAAGAAGGCGCTCGCGAAGAAGCCCAACCTCCGCGTCATGGACATGGACACGACCTCCATCCACAAGGTCTCGGGCTTCGACGTGCGCCGGGTCATGGGCGGCCTGCTCGCCCAGCAGTGGGACCTGCATCGCCTCGAGCGCGACAAGTGCGAGGTCATGACGAAGCGCAAGCCCACGGACGAGGAGTGGAAGGCCATGCTCCTGGCCTGGACGGTGGTCAAGCACGTCAAGTCGAACGCGATCGTCTACGCGAATGCGGTGCAGACGGTCGGAGTGGGGGCGGGGCAGATGAGCCGCGTGGACGCCGCCCGTATCGCCGCCCAGAAGGCCCAGCTCCCGTTGAAGGGCACCGTGGCCGCCTCGGACGCGTTCTTTCCCTTCCGGGATGGCCTGGACGAGATCGCGCGCGCGGGGGCCGTCGCCGTCATCCAGCCCGGTGGCTCCATTAAAGATGATGAGGTGATCGCCGCCGCCGACGAGCACGGCCTGGCCATGGTCTTCACGGGGGTCCGCCACTTCCGGCATTGACGACGAGGCAGGGCTTGCTTTCAACCGATTCGCCCGAAACGCAGTCCAACATAATGGGTGGGGCCTGAGGGAGAGGCGAGGCGATGAAGAAGATCCTGGGAATGACGATGCTGGCGGCAACGGTTGGAGCGGCGAGCCTGGCCTGGGCGGCGGTCGAGGCGGAAGGGCCTGGCCGGCCGGGCCGCGGAGAGGCTCGCTTCCAGCGCATGGCCGAATACCTCGGCTTGTCCGAGGAGCAGCAGGCGACCTGGAAGTCGCTGCACGAGCAGCAGAAGACGGAAATGGAGCCGCTCATGCAGCAAGGCCGGGAGCTGCACCAGCGCCTACGGGCGGCCATGGACGCGCAGAATCCGGACCCGGCGGCGGTCGGGGCGGCGACCCTGGCCCTGAAGCAGCACCGCGAGAAGGTCAAGGCGGCGCATGAGGCCTTCGGAGAGCGCTTGAAGGGCGTGCTGAGCGACGAGCAGAAGGCCAAGTTCGAGGCCTTCAAGACCGCCCATCGGGCAGGCCACGGGCGGCGCGGCGGCTTCAAGGGCCATCGCGGGCCGAAGGGCGGGGGACCGGCCGAGGCGCCGAGCACCCCGGCGGCTCCGACCCGGGGCTGACGACCGGTCAGACCGCCGGGCGCAGGGTCGAGAGGCCGGCCTCGAGCAGGAATCGCGGGCCCGCGCGCAACAGCCGACGCTTCAGCCCGACATACCCCTGCTCGCCTAGCACCAGATCGGCGAGCACCTGCCGGACGGACGCGCTCCGCGCGCAATATCGGATCATCCGAGGGGCGAATCCGGGGCCGTAGAAGCGCTCCCGGATCGCCGCCGCCTTCAGCAGGTCGCGGCCGAAGTCGGCCAGGACCCGCTCGGGATAGCGCGACGGTGCGCCGTCGGCATGCAGCACCTCGGCCAAAAGGACGGCCGACCTCAACGCGTAATGGATCCCCTCGCCGGTAATCGGGTCGGCCAGGGCCGCGGCGTCGCCCACCAGGGCCCACCGCGGGCCGGCGATCTCGGCCAGGCTGCTCGGGTCGGCCGAGGGCGAGGGGATGGTGTGCGCGTAGCGCCCGCCTTCCTCCTCGACGAGGGCGGGGAACGAGCGCAAGACCTCGCGCTCGAGGCGGCCGAGCAGCTGGGGCGTGGGGACGGCAGCCAGGGGCGCGCAGATGCCGACCCCGACGTGGTCGGGGCGGGGGAAGAGCCAGAGGTAGCCGGCCAGGCCCGGGGTGAAGCGGACCAGCATCTCCGAGGTCCCGCGGGCGAACCAGCCGGTGGCCATGGTGAGCCGGGCCGGGGGCGTGGGGGCGAGGAAGGTCCGCCGGACGAGGCTGCCCGCGCCATCGGCCCCCACGATCAGGTCGAACGCCTCGGATCGCCCGGCAGACGTGACGACTCGGCCCGTCGCGTCCACCGCGGTGCCGCGCTCGGCCACGTGAAGCGCGCCGGCGGAAGTGGCCCGGCGGAGCAGCCACGCGTCCAGCTCGCGCCGCGCGCAGACCGCCACCGGCCGTTCCAGGGCGACGTCGACGCGATCGCCCTCCCCCGAGTCGAAGCGGCAGGAGGAGACCCACCGCGCGGGCAGGGGATCGGACGCCGGAGCCGGAGGCAGCAGGGCCAGCGCCTTGCCGGTGACGCCTCCCCCGCAAGGCTTCTCCCGCGGGTGGGACGCGTCGAAGACCGTAGCCCAGGCCCCTTCGCGCGCGAGGTGGTAGGCAAGGAGCGCCCCCGCGGGCCCCGCGCCGACCACCGCGACCCTCACCGCCCGGCCTCGACCGCGGCCAGCAGCTCGTCGGGCGTGGCCTGGGCGGTGCCGAGCTTGCCCACCACCACCCCGGCCGCGTAGTTCGCCAGGACCGCGGCCTCCGCGAAGCCGGCGCCCGCCGACAACGCGAGGGCGAGGGTGGCGATCACCGTGTCCCCGGCGCCCGTCACGTCGAAGACCTCCCGGGCGGCGGTGGGTATGTGGATCGCCCGCCGCGCCCGCTCGAACAGGCTCATGCCGTGCTCGCCGCGGGTGATGAGCGCGGCCTCGCAGCCGAGCATCGACAGGATGCGCCGGCCCGCGGCCAGGAGGTCGTCGGCCGAGCGGATCGCCTGGCCGGTGGCCTGCTCGGCTTCGAGCTGGTTCGGGGTGACCAGGGTGACACGGCGGTAGCGCGCGAAGTGCCGCACCTTCGGGTCCACGAGCACGGGGAGGCGGAGCCGGCGGGCCAGGGGCAACAGCCGCTTCATCAGCCCGGCCGTCACCACGCCCTTCTGGTAGTCGGAGACGACCACCGCCTGGCAGGAGCGCAGGATGCGCCGGGCGCCGTCGAACAGGACGGCCGCGAGGCCGTCCGGGATCTCGTCGGAGCGCTCGCGGTCCGCCCGGACCACCTGCTGGTGGTGGGCGATGATGCGGGTCTTCACCGTGGTGGGCCGTCCGTCCGGGGAGGCGACGAGCAGGGGCTCCACCCCCGCCGCGGCCAGGGCCGAGCGGACGCGCTCCCCCGCGGCGTCCTCGCCGATCACCCCGGCCAGGATGGCCGCGCCCCCCAGCGAGCGCACGTTCGTGGCCACGTTGCCGGCCCCGCCCAGGTGGAAGCTCTGGTCCTCGACCTCCACCACGGGGACCGGCGCTTCAGGGGAGATGCGGGCGACCTTGCCCCAGAGGAACTCGTCGAGCATCACGTCCCCGAGGACGAGCACCCGTCGCGCCCTCATGGCTTTCAGGAGGACCCGGGCGCGGGCGGGCCTCACGCGGGGTCGCCCGCGAGGAGGGCGCGCTGCCGACGCAGGGCGTAGGGGAAGGACGCGGTCAGGAGGACGAACATCAGGACTTCGGAGTCGCCGAAATTGTACTCGAACAGGCCCGCGGCCAACACTGCAACCAGCACCCCGAGCGTGGCCAGGGCGGGCCAGGCGTGCTCGCACACCGCGGAGGCGGAGAGATGTGCCCCCGCCGCGGCTCCCCGCCGAGCCTCGCGCCAGGCGTCCCCCATGGCGGCCGCCATCCACCAGAGCCAGAAGACGAGGCAGGGCAGGCCGCGCTCCGCCGCGATCTGCAGCGCGTTGTCGTGGAGGTGGGGCGCCCGCGGGTTCGGGGCCTCGGGCCAGCGGTAGCTCGGGTAGACGAGGAGGATCATCCCGGGCCCCTGGCCGAACACGGGCTTGTCCTCGATCATGTCGATCCCGGCCTGCCACATGTAGTAGCGGTCACGGCTGCTTTCGTCCTCGAGGGTCAGGCGGTTCATGATCGTGGCCGGCCGGACCGCGAGCACGGCCACCACCGCTGCGGCCAGCAGCCACAAGGTCCGCGGGGCGCGCACCACCGCCACCGTCGCGAGGCCTGCCACCGCCCCCAGCCAGGCGTTGCGGGTCTGCGAGAGGACGAGGGCCAGGCAGCCCATGGGCAGGGCCAGGGCCGCGAGCAGGGTCGCGGTCGAGGGCTCGGGCCAGCGCCCACGGGCGACCGCCAGGGCGCCCCCGGTCAGGGCCAGGCCGATCACGAAGAAGGTCTCCGCCCCGATGCCATGGCGCATGAGCGGCGAGAGGCGGAGGGACGGAATCCCGGCGGCCTGGGTGGCGGAGAGCACCGCCACCGCCACCGCCAGGCCGGCCAGGAGGCGGCCGTCCTTCGGATGCAGACGCGGCCACTCCCGCGCGAGGGCGAGCCGGGCGGCGGCCAGGACGACCACGCCCATGGTGAGACCCGAGGCGGACATGTAGTGGCCCAGCAGGCCACGCGGCCGCAGCCTCAGGGTGTCGAAGCCGAGGAGGAAGTACTGGAGGATCGTGAGGCTCACCAGGGCGAGCCCGCCCAGGAGGGCCGCGGTCAGCACCCGCTCGCGCGCGGATTCGGAGGCCAGGGTGTCGATGGTGAGATAGAAAAGAAGGAAGAGCACCAGCTTGCTGGCGGATTCGAGGGAGAGGGCGGGATTCACGGAAAACGAGGCGGAGAGGAGGGTCCAGAGGCAGAACGCGAGGATGGGGCCGTCCAGGGGCGTCCTCGGGAAACGACCTCGCCGGGAGACCAGGCGCGCCAGGAAGACCAGCAAGGCCAGCCACAGCAGGGTCTGGGTGGCGAAGATCGAGACGAAGACCACGGCCGCCAGGGCGGCCATGAGGGCGAGCTGCTTGCGCTCGAGGGTCAAGGCGCTTCGGCTCCTCTTCCGCTTCCCCCGGGAAGAGCGGGCCTACTCGTCGACGGTGGCCTCTTCGGGAAGCATGATCGGGATGTCGTCCCTCACGGGGTACACGCGCTTGCACTGCGGGCAGCGCAGCCCCGCCCCGTCCTTCACCACCTCGATCGGAACCTTGCAGACCGGGCAGGCCAGGAGCTCGAGCAGGTCCGGATGGATCGGCATGGGCGCGAGTCTAGCGCAAGGGCCGGCCGGCCCGGTAGCGCCGCCGGACCCGGCCTGCCCCCTCCCCGTGCTAGCTTCACCCTGCGCCGCACACGCGCTGACCCCGGGCGGGACGTGCCCGCCCTTTTTACCTGCCGGTCCTCTCTCCCGCCGGCGAGCCTGATTGGAGGAAGAGATGCGTGTGCAGTTCGTGACGAAGGAGAACGCCCCCGAACGCCTCGTGTGCGAGGCGGAGCTCATCTTCGACGACAACCTGGGGCCCCTGACCGGCATGAAGCTGGTGGGGTTCTGCCTGTGGCGAAGCCCCGAGGGTGAGGTGTACGTGACGTTCCCGTCCCGCGCCTTCGGGGCGGGCAACGAGCGCCGGTACTTCGACTATCTGCGATCGGCCGAAGGGAGCCCGGGCGAGGTGAAGAGGGTGAAGACCTGGATCCTCGAGGAGTACAAGACCAGCCAGTACGCGGCCTAGGTCAGACCTCCGGGCATCCCGCCGCGCGTCGGCGCCGCTTCGCAACGCTTCGCCGGCGGGATGCCCCCGTTTCCGTGACGCTGCCCCGCGGCTCCATGAGCATCCGCCCGCTCATCCGCGAGATCCGAGACTTGCGGCACCGTACCATGAGCCCGGGCGTGTGGGCCAGAGGCTGATGCCGTTGGTCGCAGGGATTGCCGCGGTGGAGGTCAAGGAGCTGGCGCAGGAGCTGGCCCTGCCGCGGGCCGAGCGGGAGGATGCGGATCAGGCGTCCTTGGCCGCCGGTTCCGAGGGCAGCAGGAAGCCGGCGGCGAGGTAGAAAGGAACGGACGAAACGAGCAGCACCGTGATGCCCCAGGACATGGAGGCACCCACCGCGACCAGGGGAGCCAGGACGGAGAAGATGCCGTTGATGCCCCAAGCCCAGGGAGCGAAGGCCGGGGCGGCGGCCTTCAAGCGCTCCAGGCCCGTGGGCAGGAAGGTCCCCAGGCACACGCCGACGGGTGCGACCAGCCCGAACACGATGGCCACCCGCGCCGCGAACGGCAACCCGACGAGCCGGGGCAGCCATGGGAACGCCAGCACGTGCTCCAGCGCCAGCACCCCCGCCAGCACATAGCTGACGAAGCGCAGCTCGACCAGGGCAGACAGCAGCGCGCGTGAGAAGAGCGACCCCATGCCCGTGAACAGGAGCAGGGCCGCCAGGACCACGGACAGCGCGTAGTTGGGGTGGCCCAGGAAGAGGCCGAACTTCTGCAGCAGCGCGATCTCCACCGCCATGTATCCGATGGCGATGGTCGCGAAGAAGACGCCGTACCGCGCGGCCCCCGGCGCCCGCCGGCCCTCCGCGGCCACGAGCCGGAGGGGCAGGAACACGCACAGCAGGGCGGCCACGCCGACCACCACCCCCAGCACGACCAGGCTGTACTCCATGAATGGGATGCTGCCGCCGAGGATCGGATCGCGGCGCCACAGGTGCCACCAGAAGGTGCTGCGGAAGAAGAAAGGCCGGTCATCGGTCACGGGCGCGATGTCGAAGGGGTAGGCAGCCACGAAGGCGGCCTCCCGCCGGGGATCGCCCTGCTCCAGGAAGGCCTGATACACGGAGGGCATGGGCAGGGGACCCGGCGCGGCCGAGACCACCATCAGGTCGCTCGACGCGACCCAGCGCGCCAGCCGCGCGCGCTCCTCCGGGGTGAACGGCGAGCGCTTGACCAGGAGCGCGGCGAAGATGCCGTTGCGCGCGCTGATCATGGCCACGTGCGGGGCGGGTGAGCCGACTCCCGCGCGACGCAAGGCGGCCACCGCCGTGGTGAGCGCGCGCAGCATCTCCCGCGGCGGCAGGTGCTCCAGCCGCATCATGTTGAGGATGCCGTGCTCGGTCAGGCGCGACAGGTAGAGGTCGAAAGCCTCGGCCGTGTAGAGGTAGTTCTCGGAGAAGACGTGGGCCGCGGCCGCCGTGCCGCTGTAGGAGTCGACCCCCGAGACCTGGATGACGTCGTAGCGGTCGGGGCGTGTGGCGAGGTGGTGGCGGCCCTCGCCCGCCACGAGCCGCACGTGCGGATCCTCGACCCACCCCCGGAAGTATTCGCGGTAGATGTCGGTGAGGATGCGGACGGTGGCGCCGTTGATCTCCAGCCCAGTGATCTCGGAGGCCCCGAAGTGGAGCGCGGTGAGGATGTCGAAGCCGCCGCCGACACCCACCACCAGTACGCGGGGGTGAGGCTGGGCCTCCGCCTGGTAGGCGGCCGAGTAGATCGTCTCCTCGATCCCCTGCAGCGACTCGAGTCGGCCGTCGTAGTCCAATGCGTAGGTGAACGCGTAGTTGTTCTGGGTGATCAGCTTGCGGAACCGGGCGAGGAAGGCGCGGTTCTCGCCGATGAGGCAGGGGTAGATCATCCGGGCGGGATCGGGCGGGTCCGTACGCGAGACCTCGATCCGCGCGATGGGGTCCCAGGAGACGTGCTCGAGCGTGCCGCTCTCCTCCGAGCCCGAGAGCATCGAACCCGAGGGATAGCGCAGGGAGAAGGCCCGGTCGCGGACGGCCGCCGTCGCGGCCAGCGCGAGCAGGGCGACGAACGCCAGGGCGCGCACGGCGGCCCGGCGCGGGGGCGCGAGGATGGTGACTCCCGCGAGGAGGAGCAGGCTGGAGCCCAGCAGGCTCGCCTCCACCCCGGCCCCGCTGATGGCGGGGATGACCACGAAGGCCCCCACCGCCGAGCCGGCCAGGTCGAGGAAGTACACGCGCCGCGCCGGCAGCTCGGGCAGCGAGAGCAGCGCGCCCAGGGTGAGGCCGCAGAAGGCGAAGGGCACTGCGAACAGAAGCGACAACGGCACCCAGCGCAGGAGGTGGAGAGGAAGCGATCCCGCCAGGCTCGGGAACTGCGGTCCCACGTCGGCCCGGTAGAAGACGATCGAGGTGGCCAGCGCCGTCAGCACGGCCAGCGCCGCGCAGCCGCTGAGGGCGTCCTCGAGGCGCTTCTCGAACACCCGCAACCCACGCGTGAGCGCCACGCCCGAGAACGCGAAGCCCAGCATGGTCAGGGAGATGACCAGGAAAGCGAAATTGTTGAGGAGCTTGGCCGAGACGATCCGGTGAACGAGGACCTGGAGAAAGAGGGTGTAGGCCGCGACGAGGAAGGCCACGCCTCCCGCCCGTGCGGATCGGCTCAGGACCGCTTCCTCACGCTCGCGCCCATGGCCGCGCATTGTATATCCCCAGGCCTCCGCCTTGGCCGCATGCTCGCGGCCAGCACGCGCTTGCCAGGCGGATGGCGCGCGGCGTCACCTCCACCAACTCGTCGTTGTTGATAGACGCGAGGCACACTACGTGGTGGAGGGTCGCTACTTCCCGACCTCGCACCTCTGGGGGGCGGGGTTTCCCTGGGCACCGCGCTCGTGATGCCCGCCGGTCCTTCTTTGACTCCCCCGTGAACGGCGTGTGAGAATCGACCGAAGGGGGTCTTCAGGGAGCTTCATGACGAGCCTCGTCTTCTTCATGCTGCTGACGGCGGCCCAGCGGCCGCCGGCCGCGCCGCCCCGTTCCGTTCCCGAGCTGCGCGATCGCTCGGAGGCCTACTACCATTTCAGCCTCGGGCTGCAGGCGCGTTTCTCGGGGGAAACCCAGACCTCGCTCGAGGAATACCGCAAGGCCCAGAAGCTCGACCCGGGCTCGGCCGCGATCCGAGTCGAAACCGCGCGGCTGCTCCGCGAGGCCGGGAAGATCGACGAAGCGCTCGCCGAGGCCCGGGAGGCCGTCCGGCTCGACAAGGACAGCTCCGACGCGCACCTCGCCCTGGCCCAGCTCTACCAGCTCCAGGCCGCGGGGCCCGGCGGGGACGGATCGCTGCGCAAGGCGGCGGCCGAGTTCGAGGAGGTCATCCGGCTCCAGCCGGCGGATCGCGACACCCTGGTCACCCTGGCCAGCCTCTACGGGCAGCAGCTCCAGGACCACAAGGAGGCGGCCCGGATCTGGCAGCTCTACGTCGGCCTCGACCCCGGCAGCTTCGAAGCCCACATCCAGGTCGGCACCCACCTGCTGGCCGCGGGGCAGCCCGAGAAGGCGGCGGCCGCGCTCAAGGATGCGCTCGAGCTGCAGCCCGGCTCGACCCGCGTCTACCAGACCCTGGGCGACATCTACGCCCAGGCCGAGCAGACCGACCAGGCCGTGCTCCACTACCGCAAGGCCCTCGAGATCGAGCCGGCCAACCTGAGGGTGCGCCTGGGGCTCACGGAGACCCTCTACCGGGCCCGGCGATACAAGGAGGCGCTCGCCGAGGCCCAGACCGTCCTCGTCTCCGATGCGCGCAACCGCTTCGCCCTCAACCTGAAGGGGCAGGCCCTGCGCGACCTTCGCGAGTTCGACGCGGCGGAGGAAGCGGCGGACGCGATCCTCGCCGAAGCGGCGAGCGGCTTCGGCCAGGACCCCGCCGAGCGGCAGGCCGCCTATCTGCAGGGAGCCTACCTCAAGGTCCAGATCGCGGAAGGCCGGCGCGACTTCGCCGCCGCGGCCTCTCAGCTCGAGGCCATCCTGGCCCGCAATCGCTCGGGGGAGGACGCGGCAGACGCGGCGAGCCGGGACCGGGTGTTCCTGATCCACCTCGGCTTCGCCTACCAGCAGCAGTCCAAGTTCACGGACGCGGCGAACGCCTTCGGGCGGGCCAAGCGCGTGGGGGGCGATCCCGACGCGTCCCTCCTCGGCTACCACGCGGAGGCCCTGTACCTGGCGAAGCAGCTGGACCAGGCCCTGACCGAGGTGCGCAGCGCGCGCTCCCGCTTCCCCGACGACCCCGACCTCACCGGTCTCGAGGCCACGGTCCTGCGCGAGAAGGGCGACATGAAGGCGGCGATCGCTCTCGTCGAAAAGCTCCGCCAGGGCTCGCCGAAGGACGTCAAGGTCCTGACCCAGGTGGCCGACTTCTACCGGAGGGCCAAGAAGTTCGCGGAAGCGGAGGCGGCGCTACGCCAGGCCCGGGAGCAGGATCCGAAGAACCTGGGGACGCTCTTCCAGCTCGGGGCGGTGCTCGAGCGCCAGCAGCGACACGACGAGGCCGACCAGGTGTTCCGGGAAGCGCTCAAGGTCGAGCCGAACTCGGCCCCCGTCCTCAACTACGTCGGCTACATGAACGCCGACCGCAACGTCAAGCTCGAGGAGGCGCTCGAGATGATCCAGCGTGCCCTGGCCCTGGAGCCCAACAACTCGGCCTATCTCGACAGCCTGGGCTGGGCGCTCTTCCGGCTGGGCCGCCTGGACGCGGCGGAGGAGTCGGTCAAGAAGGCCCTCGGCCGTCAGGACAAGAACGCGGTGATCCTCGACCACCTGGGCGACATCCTGCAAGGCCGCGGACGGACGGCGGAAGCGGTCGAGTCCTGGCAGAAGGCGCTCCGGGGCGAGGACGACGAGGGTGAGCTGGACCGGGCCCGCGTGGAGCGCAAGATCCGTGACGCCCAGTCGGGCCTGCGCGCGCAGCAGACCCCGTAGGGCGGGCCGGAGCCCGCGGTGCCTGGCGTGGCTGGGTGCATCCCTCGTGGCCGGCTGTGCGAGCGTGCCCCTGCCCCCGCCCGCGAGGGTGGCCGAGCGGGCGAAGGCCGCGGCCACTTACAGCGCCTCCCTGCGCGTCTCCCTCAAGGGCCCGGAGCTCCGCGGCCGCACGCGGGTGCTCCTCGGCTTCCGGCGACCCGACGCCCTGCGGATCGAGATCCCGGGAACGACCGGCCCCCGGCTGGTGGCGGTGACGAAGAACGGCGTCCTCGAGGCCGTCTTCCCCGCGGACCGGGCGATCTTCCGCGGCCGGGCCGACGCGGCCGACCTGGAAGCGCTGCTCGGCGTCGGCCTCGCTCCCGGGGAGCTGATCGACCTGCTGGTCGGCGTTCCCTCGCCGCGCCTGCGCTCCTACCAGGCGCGTTGGGGCGCCGTCCTGCCGCGGGAGATCACGGCCGTGCTCCCGGACGGCAGCCGCCTGCGCGCCACGGTCGACGAGGCGGAGGCGGACCTGCCCTTGCCGGACGCGGCCTTCGTGGCGCCGGGGCACGACGCCTTCCGCGAGGTCGACGCCGCGGAGGCCCGTCGCCTGTGGGGCGGCCGATGACGCGCGCGACCGCAACGCAGTCCCTGCGCCTCCGCAGCTTCGCAAAGATCAACCTGGGGCTCGAGGTGCTCGGGACGCGCGCGGACGGCTACCACGAGCTACGGACGCTCTTCCAGTCCATCGACCTCGCGGACGAGATCGTTCTCCGGCCGCGACCGAAAGGGGCGGACGTCACCGTGGCCTGCGGCCACCCGCTCGTCCCCCAGGACGGGAACAACCTCGCGGTGCGGGCGGCCGAGGCGCTCCGCGCATTCGGGAGGGTGGAGGCGGGTGTACACATCGAGATCCAAAAGCGCATCCCGGTGGGGGGCGGCCTCGGGGGCGGCAGCAGCAACGCCGCGGCCGTCCTGAGGGGACTCGACGTGCTCTGGCGGCTGGGCCTGGGCCCGGAGGGCCTGCACGTGCTGGCCCGCAAGCTGGGCGCCGACGTCCCGTATTTCCTGGTGGGGGGGACCGTCCTGGGCCTGGCCCGGGGCGACGAAGTCTACCCGCTGCAGGTCCAGGTCCGGGCCCACGTGGTCCTGGTGGACGCCGGGCTGCCCGTGTCGACCGCGGCGGTGTTCCGCCGCCTGGACCAATGTTTGACACCCCGGGAAAACAGTAATAGCATCTTCTACTTTGTATCGAGAGACTTGGAGGGGAAGCCGGACCTGCGTCTCCTGACCAACGATCTCGAGCGGGCGGCCCTGGAAGAGGCTCCGGTCCTCAAAGAGCGGGCGGAGCGCATCCGGGGTGTGCTGGTTCAGGCAGGTGCGGAGCTGGCCGCGCTGAGCGGGAGCGGGTCGACGTATTTCGGCCTGTTCTCCGACGCGGGGAGTGCGCGGCGGGCCCGGAGCGCCCTCGTGGCCGCGGGATTCACGGCCATCGGGGCGCGGACGCTCTCCCTGGGCCAGTACCGCAGGGTCTGGGCCCGATCGTTGGGTCGCTAGACGGGTCGCGCGTGGGGCGAGAGGAGCGCACATCATGGAGATCACCGACGTCAAGGTCATCCCGGTGGACGACGAGAAGCTCAAGGCGTTCGTATCGATCGTGTTTGATCAATGCTTCGTCGTGACCGACATCAAGATCATCCACGGTCCCAAGGGCCTGTTCGTGTCCATGCCGAGCAAGAAGCGGAAGGACGGCACGTTCAAGGACATCGCCCACCCGCTCAACAACCAGATGCGGCAGTACCTCGAAGAGAAGGTGCTGGGGGTCTACAAGCAACAGGTCGGGTCGTCCGGAACGTCTCCCGCGGCGCCCGCCTCCTCTGGCTCGCCGGAAGAGGGCGGCCCCCCCGCCGCGAAGGACGCCTCCCAGGGTTAGGGGAGGCGCCGAGATCCCGTTGGGGCGTGGCCAAGTGGTAAGGCGCGGGGCTTTGGACCCCGTATTCGAAGGTTCGAATCCTTCCGCCCCAGCCAACCCGGCCCGGACGTGGCCGTGACGAGGGAAACGGGTCGGGGTCGGATCAGCCGAGAAGACATGAGCCGAGAGCGCGAGCTGAAGATCTTCACCGGGAGCGCGCACCCCGCGCTGGGAGAGGCGATCGCCCGCTGCCTGGGGGTGCCCCTCGGGCGCGCCCACCTGGCGCGCTTCAGCGACGGCGAGGTCTGGTTCCAGATCCAGGACAACGTGCGGGGAGCCGACGTGTTCGTCGTGCAGCCCACCGCCCCCCCCGTGAACGAGAACGTGATGGAGCTGCTCCTCATGCTCGACGCGTTCAAGCGCTCGAGCGCCTCGCGCCTCACCGCGGTGGTCCCCTACTACGGCTACGCGCGGCAGGACCGCAAGGACAAGCCGCGGGTGCCCATCTCGGCCAAGCTGGTGGCGGACCTGCTCTCCGCCGCGGGAAGCGACCGCATCCTCACCATGGACCTCCACGCCTCGCAGATCCAGGGCTTCTTCGACATCCCGGTGGACCACCTGTTCGCGGCCCCCGTCATCATGGACTACGTGTGGAGCCTCGAGCTCCCCGACCTCACGGTGGTCTCCCCCGACGCGGGCGGGGTGGAGCGCGCGCGCGCCTACGCTAAGCGCCTCGAGGCCACCCTCGCCATCGTGGACAAGCGCCGGGAGCAGCCGAACGTGGCCGAGGTCCACCACGTGATCGGCGAGGTGGAGGGCCGCACCGCCCTCATCGTGGACGACATCGTGGACACCGCGGGGACCCTCACCAAGGTCGCCGAGGCCATCAAGGGGGCGGGGGCGCGGGAGGTCTTGGCCTCCAGCTCCCACGCGGTGCTCTCGGGCAACGCCATCGATCGGATCGCGAAGAGCGGGGTCTCCAAGCTCATCGTGACCGACTCCATCCCCCTCGCCCCCGAGAAGCGGATCGACAAGATCGTGGTGCTCTCGATCGCGGACCTCCTCGCCAAGGCCATCCGCAACATCCACGAGGAGACCTCGGTCACGAGCCTGTTCGTGTAATGCCATCATCGGCCTACGGAGTGAAAAATGCCTGAGTACGTGGTCGCGGCCCAGAGCCGGACCGAAAGCGGAAAGAACGCGAACCGGCGCTTGCGCGGCCAGGGCCTCATCCCCGGCGTCCTGTACGGGGCCAGGAAGGAGACGATCCCGGTGGCGGTGTCCCCCAAGGAGATCGTCTCGATCCTGAGGAGCGCCTCCGGGGCGAACACCCTCTTCGACCTCGACCTGGGCGGCCGCAAGCGCAAGGTCATCCTGAAGGAGTGCCAGCGGGAGCCCGTCAAGGGCCAGATCCTGCACGCGGACTTCTACGAGGTGGCCCTGGACAAGACCATCGAGGTGAAGATCCACCTCGAGGTCACCGGGGTCCCCGTCGGGGTGAAGGTCCAGGGCGGCGTCCTCGACTTCGTGACCCGCGAGCTCGAGGTCGAGTGCCTTCCCACGGAGATCCCCGACAAGATCGTGGTGGACGTGTCCAACCTCGAGCTGGGCAAGCACCTGCGCGTCTCGGACCTCACCATCCCCCCCAAGGTCAAGATCCTGACCGACCCGGAGGTCGTGGTGGTCCACGTGGTGGTGCCGCGGGCGGAGGAGGTCGTGGCCCCGGTGGCCGAGGTGGCGGCGGCGGAGGGTGTGGCGGTGGAGCCCGAGGTCATCAAGAAGGGCAAGACCGCCGAGGGTGAGGCGGTCGAGGAGAAGGCCGAGAAGGCCGAGAAGCCCGAGAGACCCGAGCGGCCCGAGAGGAAAGAGCGGGACAAGAAATAGCGGGGCCGGACGCGTCGCCCCTCCCGCTACCGGCGGTGAGCGAAGCGGGATTCATTCCCGCGTAGCGAGCGGGGGGTCTGGGGGACGCGGCGCAGCGTCCCCCAGCTCACGAAGATGCGGCTCGTGGTCGGCCTCGGCAACCCCGGCGACCGCTACCGGCGCACGCGTCACAACGTCGGCTTCATGGTGCTGGACGTGCTGGCGTCCCGGGGCGGCGCCGGCCGGGGACGGGAGGACCACGGAGCCTGGGTGGCCGAGGCCTCGGTCGGCGGCGAGCCCGCTCTTCTCGTCAAGCCCCTCTCCTTCATGAACCGGAGCGGGGGGCCGGTGGCCAGTCTGCTCGCCGCCCATGGCGCGGCGCCGAGCGACCTCGTGGTGATCCTGGACGACATCGCCCTCGAGCTGGGCGTGCTCCGGATCCGCGAGCGCGGCAGCCACGGCGGCCACAACGGCCTGCGATCGATCATCGACGCTCTGGCCACCGAGGACCTCCCGCGCGTGCGATTGGGGGTCCGGAAGGGCGAGCTGCCGGAAGACCTGGCGGAGTACGTGCTCTCCGACTTCCCGGCGGAGGACGTGCTGGTGGTCCAGGAGATGGTCGGCTACGCGGCAGAAGCCGTGGATTGCCTCGCCCGGGAAGGGACGGTCGCGGCCATGAGCCGCTACAACGGGCCGCGAAAGACCTGACAAGGGCCGCCCTTCGTCGTATAATCTCTCTTTCGCGTCGCGCGGTGCGGCGCGCCCAACTGACCCTTGCTCCCGGTAGGGCCTCCTTGGCCCGAAAGGGGCTCTCCGGGAACAGCCACCGGCCCCCGGAGATCCGGAAGGAGATCAAAGCGCCGTGAGCGATCGCACCTACGAGATCCTGTTCATCGCCGACCCCAACCTCGGGGAGCCGGAGGTGGACGCCCTCGCCACCCTCGTCCAGGGCTACGTCGAGAAGGAGGGCGGCCGCATCCAGAAGGTCGAGAAGTGGGGCAAGAAGCGCCTGGCCTACCCGGTGGGCAAGCACCGGGAGGGCTCGTACGTCCTCATCGTCACCGAGGGCGGGCAGACCCTGGTCAAGGAAGTCGAGCGCCGGCTCCGAGTGACGGACGGCGTGGTCCGCTTCCTCACCGTGCGGGTCGACGAGGACCTGCGCAAGGCGGAGCGGCGCAAGGCCAAGCGCACCGCCGAGGAGGAGAAGCGGCGGGGCCGGATGTCCGATCGGACCTCGCCCGTTCACGAGGAGGTGCAGCAGTGAGCTCGGGCGGCTTCGGCAACGGCGGCGGCAGGGGCGGGGGCGGCGGGCGCGGAGGAGCGCGGTCCGCGGGCGGTGGCGCGGGCGGCCGCGGGGGGAAGGACCAGGGCAAGCGCTACTTCTTCCGCCGGCGCAAGGTCTGCAAGTTCTGCGCGGACAAGATCGACTACATCGACTACAAGGACGTGAAGCTCCTGTCCTCGTTCGTCCCCGAGCGCGGCAAGGTGCTCCCCCGGCGGATGTTCGGGACCTGCGCAGAGCACCAGCGCAAGCTGACCCTGGCCATCAAGCGGGCGCGCAACATAGCCCTTCTGCCCTTCGCGGCCGAATAAAGAAGCGGAGCGGAGCATGAAGCAGCGGTTCCCTCCCCCTACGTGGGGAGGGATAGGGTGGGGGGTCGATGAAGGGACGGCCCATGGTTGAGCAGGGACCGGTTTCGGCTCCGGCGCACCCCGGGACGGGCCGACCGCGGACGGGGGTGAGCCCCGAGCCACGGCTCGGCGGCATCCTGGGAGCAGGGGCCGGCTCGGCCGCCCTCTTCTCGGCCTCGCTCCTCGTGCCCCTGCTGTTCCCGCTCGCCCTCCTCTCGCCGTTTCCCCTGATCCTCCAGCGGCTGCGGGGCGGCCTCTCGGGGGCGCTGCTCGCGGGAGCCCTCGCCTCGGCCCTCCTGGCCGCGGTCTTCACCCTCGGGCAGGCCGTGGCCTTCGTCCTGGTGCTCGGCCTCCCCGGCCTTCTGATCGGTGAAGCCATGGCCCGCGGGCGCGGACTCCTGCGGGGCTGCGCGTGGGCCTTCCTGGCGCTCTCCACGGAGATCGCGCTGGCCCTCCTCACCGCCAGCGGCCCCATGTCCGAGAGCTCGCTCGAGCCCCTGGAGCAGTTCCGCTCGCCGCAGTTCATCGCGGAGCTCAAGTCGAGCGGCCTGCCGCCGGAGAAGGTCGCCGAGTGGACCGACCAGGTCGCGACCTTGCGCGAGGCGCTGGCGGTGGTCTTCCCCGCGGTCTACATCATCGGGGGCGGCCTGGTCGTGCTGGTGAACGGGGCCCTGCTCCGGATGTACCTGGCCCGCCGGGACCCCGGATGGCTGGAGGACGGGGAGTTCGAGCGCGTGCGGTTCCCCCTGGTGCTGGCGGTGGCCTTCGTGCTCTCGGGAGCGGCGGTGCTCCTCCCCCCCTTGCGTCCCTTCGCCTACAACGCGCTGCTCGTCGAGGCGTTCTTCTTCGCGCTCCAGGGCCTCGCGGTGGCGGCCTTCTACGCGCGGCGCCTGGCGGGTCCGCCCTTCCTCCGGGTCGCGGTGGTGGTGCTCGTGCTCGTCAACCCCTGGGCCCCGCAGATCCTGGCCCTGCTGGGGCTGTTCGACAACTGGATCGACTTCCGCAAGTGGGCCGAGCCTCCCGAGGCGAGGGGGGCCTGACGGTCCTGCGGCGTCTTGAACGTGTGATTCAATCGAAGGTGATTCCATGGAGCTGATCCTCAGGGAAGACGTCGACAAGCTGGGCCGGCGGGGTGACGTGGTGAAGGTGGCCGACGGCTACGGCCGCAACTTCCTCCTGCCGCGGCGGCTGGCCATGGCCGTGAGCTCGACCAACAAGGCCATGATCGAGAAGGAGAAGAAGGCCAACGAGGCGCGCCTGGCCAAGGAGAAGGCCGAGTTCGAGTCGCTGGCCGGGCGCATCGCCGGGCTGCGCTTCATCGCCCCCCGCAAGGTGGGGGAGAACGAGCAGCTCTACGGCTCGGTGACCGCGGGCGACGTCGGGGAGTTCCTCAGGAGCAAGGGGATCGAGATCGACAAGCGCAAGGTCCAGCTCGAGGAGGCGATCAAGCAGCTGGGTGAGCACGAGGTGAAGATCCGGCTCCACCCCGAGGTGGTCGCGTCCCTGAAGCTGCTGGTCACCAAGGAGGGCTGAGCCGGGCCGGCGCGGAGCCGGCCCCCCGCGGGGGTTCGCGTGGCCACCACCGACGTCACCCAGGAGAAGACGCTCCCCCACAATCTGGAGGCGGAGAGGACCGTCCTGGGGGCGGTGCTCGTGGACAACGCCGCCTTCAGCTCCGCGGCGGAGGTCCTCACCCGGGAGGATTTCTACCGGGAGTCGCACCGGCGCATCTTCGAGGCCATGGCCGTGCTCGCCGAGCGCAGCCAGCCCATCGACCTCGTCACCCTGAAGAACGAGCTGACCCGGGGGGGCGCCCTGGAGGCGGCGGGAGGGGCCGCCTATCTGGGGAGCCTCCTGGACGGCGTCCCCCGGATCACGAACGTCGAGCACTGGTCCCGCATCATCAAGGAGCGGGCCGTGCTCCGGAACCTGATCCACGCCAGCAACCGCATCGTCCAGTCCTGCTTCGAGGGAGAGGACGAAGCGGCGGTCCTGCTCGACCGGGCGGAGAAGGCGATCTTCGACATCGCCGAGCGCCGCATCCGCCAGGGCTTCGTGGGCATCCGGGAGATCGTCAAGGAGAGCTTCCGCACCATCGACCAGCTCTCCCAGTCGAAGGAGATGGTCACCGGCCTCCCCACCGGCTTCGTGGACATCGACGAGATGACGAGCGGGCTGCAGAAGGGCGAGCTGGTGATCGTGGCCGCTCGCCCGGCCATGGGCAAGACCTCCTTCTGCCTCAACGTCGCCCAGCACGCCTCGATGCGGGCGGGGGAGACGGTCGGCATCTTCTCCCTCGAGATGTCGAAGGAGCAGCTCGTCCTGCGCATGCTCTGCTCCGACTCCCGGGTCGACGCCCACAAGCTGCGCACCGGCCGGCTGCAGGAGAAGGACTGGGCGCGCCTGGCCAAGGCCTACGCCGACCTCTCGGCCTCCAAGGTCTTCATCGACGACTCGTCCACCCTGAGCCCCCTGGAGATGCGGGCCAAGTGCCGGCGCCTCCGGGCGGAGCACGGCCTGGGCCTCGTGATCGTGGACTACCTGCAGCTCGTGACCTCCACCGGCCGCGTGGAGAACCGGCAGCAGGAGATCTCCGCGATCAGCCGCTCCCTCAAGGGCCTGGCCAAGGAGCTTTCGGTGCCGGTGGTGGCCCTCTCCCAGCTCTCGCGCGCTCCCGAGGCCCGCACCGACCGGCGTCCCCAGCTCTCGGACCTTCGCGAGAGCGGCGCCCTCGAGCAGGACGCCGACATCGTGATGTTCATCTACCGGGAGGAGGAGTACAAGCCCAGCGACGAGAACCGCGGGATCGCCGAGATCATCATCGGCAAGCAGCGCAACGGCCCCACCGGCACCCGGAAGCTCGCCTTCATCAAGGAGTTCACGCGCTTCGAGAACCTCCAGCCCCAGTGGAAGACCTGAGCCGGTGATCCAGATCGTCTGGGAGTTCCGGGTTCGCGCGGGGACGGCGCGGGCCTTCGAGGAGTTCTACTCAGCGAGGGGCGCCTGGGCCCGGCTGTTCGCGAAGGCCCCCGGCTACGAGCGCACGGTCCTCCTGAAGGACGAGACCGATCCCCGCCGCTACCTGACCATCGACGTCTGGCGGGACGCCGCCTCGCACGAGGCCTTCCGCGACGACTTCGCGGCCGAGTACCAGGCCCTCGACCGAGAGGGCGAGGCCCTCACCGAGTCCGAGCGCTGCCTCGGCCGCTTCGCGGACCTCGCCTGACCGTCGGTCGGGCGATCCTGCTGCCATGAGCAAGGTCCGCGTCCTCTTCGCCTGCCAGGCCTGCGGACTGGAGAGCTCGAAATGGCTCGGGCGCTGCCCGGACTGCGGCGAGTGGAACAGCTTCGTGGAAGAGCGGCGGGAGGACGCACCCGCGGCCCGGGGCCGCCCTGCCATCCTCGCCGAAGGCGCCCAGAGCCGTCCGAAGCCCTACGACCTGATCGACGGGGCGGAGGGAGCCCGCACGCCCTCCGGCATCGGCGAGTTCGACCGGGTGCTGGGAGGCGGCATCGTACCCGGCTCCATGGTCCTCATAGGCGGCGAGCCGGGGATCGGCAAAAGTACCCTCCTGCTCCAGGTGGCGCATCTCCTGGGCCGCACGCACGGGACCGTGCTCTACGTTTCAGCCGAGGAGTCCGAGCGGCAGGTGAAGCTGCGCGGGGAGCGGCTGGGCATCCACGGGGGAGGGCTCTTCCTGCTGGCCGAGACCTCGCTGGAGCGCATCCTGGACCTGGTCGAGGAGCTGAAGCCCGCCGCCCTCGTGGTGGACTCCGTCCAGACCGTCTTCTCCTCCCGCTTTCCCTCCGCCCCGGGCAGCATCAGCCAGGTGCGCGAGGTGGCCACCCAGCTCCTTTTCGTGGCCAAGGGGAAAGGCATCACGACCTTCCTCATCGGCCACGTCACCAAGGACGGCAGCCTGGCCGGACCGAAGTCCCTCGAGCACATCGTCGACACGGTCCTCTATTTCGAGGGCGAGAAGCGCCAGCACCACCGGATCGTCCGGGCGGTGAAGAACCGTTTCGGGGCGGTCTCGGAGATGGGGGTGTTCGAGATGACGGGGGCGGGTCTGAAGCCGGTGGCCAACCCGTCGGCCCTCTTCCTGGCCGAGCGCATCGCGGGCTCGCCCGGCTCCGCGGTGGTGGCGACCATGGAGGGAACGCGGCCCATGCTGGTCGAAGTGCAGGCCCTGGTCTCGCCCACCTCGTTCGGCACCCCGCGCCGCATGTCGCTCGGCATCGACCCCAACCGCACGAACCTGCTCCTGGCGGTGCTCGAGAAGCGGGTGGGCCTGGAGCTGCTCGGGGACGACGTGTTCGTGAGCGTGGCGGGCGGCCTCGAGGTGGACGAGCCGGCGGCCGACCTCGGGGTGGCCGCCGCCATCGCCTCCTCGTTCCGGAACCGGCCGGTCCCCGGGGATACCGTTCTCTTCGGAGAAGTGGGCCTCGCGGGCGAGGTGCGGGGGGCCGGCCAGGCCGGCCTGCGCATCCGGGAGGCCGCCCACATGGGCTTCAAACGCTGCATCCTGCCTGCCCGCAACGTCCCCACGGACGCCGATCACGGCCTCCGCCTGGTGGGGGTGGACACTCTCGGGCAGGCCCTCGACCGGCTCATGGACGACGCCACTTCCCGCTGAGCGGGCGTTTCGCCCTGGGCGACAAAGGTTTATCATTACCGCACTTGAAGGACGCCTTTACATGAAGGTCCTGGTCTCATTGTGCTCCGGGGGCTCCCAGCGGGGGTCCCGAAAGGTTCGCCCATGTGGCTCAGCCTCTTCCGCGTCTTCATGGTCGCCCTCCTCGCCCATGCGGGATACTTCTACACCCCGATGCCCGGCGAGCCCCTGGTGGGGGCCGGGCTCGGCGTCCTGGCGGCCCTTGCGGTCATAACCCTCGAGATCAAGCTCCGCGGCGTCCCGGCCCATCACCTGGTGGGAGCCCTCGTGGGCGGGGTCACCGGTCTCGTGGGGGCCCGCCTGGTGTGGGGGGTCATGGAGGGCCTCGACCTCGTGGCCGAGCACTTCATCCACGCCCTGCTCATCGCCTTCCTGGTCTACATGGGCCTGGTCATCGGCACCCGGAAGGGGGAGTGGTTCGAGCCCGCCCGCATCATCGCCGCCTTCAAGGACTCCACTCGCCTCCACCAGTACAAGGTCCTCGACACCTCGGTCATCATCGACGGGCGCATCGCCGACATCTGCGAGACGGGCTTCCTCGAGGGCACCCTCGTCGTCCCCCAGTTCGTCCTGCGCGAGCTGCAGCAGGTGGCCGATTCCTCCGACTCCCTGAAGCGCAACCGGGGCCGGCGCGGCCTGGACATCCTGCAAAAGGTCCAGAAGATGGGGAGCGTGCAGGTGCAGATCGTGGAGACGGACTTCCCGGAGATCCGCGAGGTCGACCTGAAGCTGATCGAGCTCGCCCGGCGGATGAGCGGCAAGATCGTGACCAACGACTTCAACCTGAACAAGGTCGCGCAGCTCCGCGGGGTGGCGGTGCTGAACATCAACGAGCTCGCGAACTCCCTGAAGCCGGTGGTCCTGCCGGGCGAGGTCCTGCGGGTCTTCATCCTCAAGGAAGGCAAGGAGTCGGGCCAGGGGGTCGCCTACCTCGACGACGGAACCATGGTGGTGGTCGACCAGGGGAAGCGGGCCCTCGGCCGGACGATCGAGGTCACGGTCACGAGCGTGCTGCAGACCACCGCCGGCAAGATGATCTTCTGCCGCTGGCCGGAAGCGGGGCCGGCGGCCGAAGGCGAGGCACGACGCGAACCCAGACCCGGGGAGCGCCGGGACGAGCGCCGCGATTGGCGCAACGGCCGGGACTACCGCGTGGGCGAGCCTCGCCCCGATCCGGATCGGCGGGACTCCGGCGAGCGTACGATGCCGGCCGGCCTCATGACGGATGCGACCGCCTCCGACCCCCGAGGGGCCGACACGGCTCCCCTGGTCACCCCGGGCTCGTCCCCGGTGCCGGCGCCGTCCCTGCCCGCTGCGGTTTCCTCCGGAGACGCCCCCGCCGCCAAGGCCGACTAGGCGGCGGGCGATGTTCCGGGTCCTGCTCGCGGTCCCGCTGATCGCCCTCGACACGCTGGTGTTCGGCGGCGCGGCGGTCCTGGCCGGCCTCCTGGACCGGACGGGCCGGCTCTGCCGGCACCTCGCCCGCGCCTGGGCCCGGGTGCTGCTGCGCGGCCTGGGCGTGCGGGTCGAGGTGACGGGTGGCGCGAACGTCCCTCAGGGCCCCGCGGTCTACGCGGCGAACCACGGCAGTGCCCTCGACATCCCGATCCTCTTCGGCTACCTGCCGGTGGACTTCCGGATCATCCACAAGCGGTCGCTGTACCTGATCCCGCTGGTCGGCTGGACGCTCTACCTCGCGGGCCACGTGGGAATCGACCGCGGCAACGCGTTTCGGGCCCACCGGAGCCTGATGGCGGCGGCCTCGCGCATCCGGGCGGGGACGAGCCTGGCCGTGTTCCCCGAAGGCACGCGCAGCCCGGACGCCCGGGTGCGGCCGTTCAAGCGGGGCAGCTTTGTGCTGGCCCTGGAGGCGCAGGTGCCGGTCGTTCCGCTCTCCCTGGCGGGCGTGAAGCGCGTGGCGCCCCGCGGCCTCCTCACCCTCAGGCCGGGGACCGTGCGCCTGGCCATCCATCCTCCGGTCGCCACCACCGGCCTCGGACCGGAGGCCGCGGAGTCGCTCGCCGAGGACGTGCGGCAGGTTGTGGCCCAGGGCGCGGAGGCGGCGTGAGGCGGCCCGCGACCTCGGCGGGCGTCCGGTGGGCCCTGGCCTGGCTGCTCCTGCTCGCGTCGCATGCCTCGGCCGCTCCCGACGCCCTCCGGCGCACCCTCGAGCGGATCCTGGACCGCCCCGCGTTTGCTCCCGCGTTCTGGGGGATCGAGGTGCGCAGCCTGAAGACCGGCCGCGTGCTCTTCGCCCGGAACGCCGAGAAGAACTTCCGGCCCGCCTCGACCCTCAAGCTCGTGACCACGGCCGCCGTCCTCGACGCGCTCGGTCCCGACGCCCGCCTGCGCACGACCGTCGAGACCACGGGCCGCCTGGATGGCCAGGGCCGGGTACTGGGCGACGTCTTCCTGGTCGGCCGGGGCGACCCGAGCCTCTCGCCCCGGCCCGTCTCCGGCGGCAGCGTCATAGCACCGCTCCAGGAGTTGGCGGAGGCGCTCAAGGCAGCCGGGGTCCGGCGGATCGAAGGGCGGGTGGTCGGCCACGAGGGGGCGTTCACGGGCGACCGGCGCGGGTCCGACTGGGGCTGGGAGGACCTGACCTGGTCCTACGGGGCCGAGGTCTCGGCCCTGTCCTTCAATGACAACTCGGTGGAGCTGAAGCTCGCTCCCGGTGAGCGCCCGGGCGACCCGGCCCTGCTCGAGGCCGATCCCCGATCCTCGTACTACGCCGTAGTCTCGACCGTCGCCACGTCCCCGGCGAGGACGAAGAAGGAGCTGACGCTCGTGCGCGACGGGGGCGCGAACCAGATCCGCCTGGCGGGGACCCTGCCCATCGGCGAGACCTGGGAGGGAAGGGTCGCCCTGGAGGACCCGGCCCGCTACGCGGCCGCCGTTTTCTGCGAGGTACTCGAGGCCGAGGGCATCCGGGTGACGGGTGGGACGGCGAAGTCGTCCGATCCGCGGCCCGTGGAGTCCCGCGTCCTCGCCGCCCACGACAGCCCGCCGCTGTTCGAGCTGCTCAAGGTGGTCAACAAGGAGAGCCAGAACCTCCACACCGAGATGCTGCTGCGGCTGCTCGGGCAGCGCGTGAAGGGCGAGGGCAGCGTGACCGCGGGGCACGAGGCGGCCCGGGCCTTCCTGGCCCGGATGGGCGTCCCTGCCGAGGGCTGGGGCCTGGAGGACGGCTCGGGCCTCTCGCGCTCGGACCTCGTGTCCCCTCGCGGCCTCGTGGCCCTGCTCGTGGCCATGGACCGCCACCCCTACGCGGAGGCGTTCCGTGAGTCGCTCGCAGTGATGGGCGTGGACGGGACCCTGAAGGACCGCCTGAAGGGCACGCCCGTCGAGGGCCGCATCCTGGCCAAGACGGGGACGCTGAAGCGGGCGAACGCCCTCGCGGGCTACGCGACCACCCCGGCGGGGGAGCGGCTCGCTTTCTCGATCGTGGTGAACAACCACACGGTGCCCGGCCGGGAGGCGGCGGCCGCCATCGACGAGATCGGCCGCGCCCTCGTGGGGCGCTGATCGTGGCGATCGACCTCCAGGTCGCCCCCGAGCTTCGCGGCCGCGTCCGCCTCGGGGTGCTCGAGCTCGACGGGGTCGCGGTGCGCGAGCAGGACGAGGCCCTGACGGCCGAGGTCCTGAGCTCCTGCCGTGAGCTCAAGGACCGGTATGGGGAGGGCCGGAGCGCCGAGGTGCCGGGCGCGGCCGACGCGCGCACCCTCTACAAGGCGCTCGGCCTGGACCCCACGAAGACCCGCCCCTCGAACGAGGCCCTCCTGCGCCGGGCCTTGAAGGGCGAGCCCCTCTACAAGATCAACACCCTCGTCGATGGCCTCAACCTCTGCTCGCTCCGGTACCAGCTTCCGTTCGGCCTCTACGATCGGGACAAGCTGCAGCCCCCGGTCCGGCTTCGGCGGGGCGAGCCGGGCGAGTCCTACGAGGGGATCCGCAAGGGCGCGGTCCACGTCGAGGCGCGGCCGGTGCTGGTGGATGCGGCGGGCCCCTTCGGCAACCCCACGTCCGACTCGGCCCGCACCATGATCACGCTCGAGACGCGAAACGCGCTGGTCGTCGTCTACGCCCCCGCGGGCTACAGCCTCGTACGACTCGGCCAGGTTCAGGACGGTACCGCGGAGACCCTCATGCGCTACTGTGGCGGCGGTATCGCAGGTCGAGCCGTTTTGTAGATGCCGGTGAGGCGACCATCGCCCACGCTCATGGTCGTGACCTGCTTCCTGCTCGGGCTCAACTGCGCACGTCCCTCCACGACGTGTGGCCGTCGCATGGGGTTGGCTGGCGGGCGACCATGACCGCCGACCTCCCCGTATCGCGCATCGATCAATGTTGGGTCTCGCATGCGATCAGGCCGGTCGCGGCCTGGGTTCAGAGTGGGCAGTCGGACCATCGGCTGCTCGTCGTGGACATGCAGCTTCCCCGGCGCTGAGCCGGGGCCCTCCGGACCTGTTCCGGCGGGCCGCTGCCCTATGATCGTTCCGTGGCTACCGCCGCGGGCGAGCTCATCGCCGAGGACCGCGTCCTCCATGGCCTCTCCGACGCCCAGCGCGCGGCCGTCCTGCACGGCGACGGGCCGTTGCTCATCATCGCGGGGGCGGGGACCGGCAAGACCACCGTCCTCACCCGGCGCATCGCCCACCTCATCTCCAGCAAGCGGGCGCGGCCCGAGGAGATCCTGGCCCTCACCTTCACCGAGAAGGCGGCCCTCGAGATGGCCGAGCGGGTGGACCAGCTCATCCCCTACGGCTACGCCGAGACGTGGATCTCGACCTTCCACGCCTTCGGCGACCACGTGCTGCGCCAGGCCGCGCTCCAGGCCGGGATCAACCCCGAGTTCCGGGTGCTCACGCGGCCCGAGCAGGTCATCTTCCTGCGGGAGCGGCTGTGGCGGCTCCCCTTGAAGCGCTTCCGCCCCCTGGGGGATCCCACCCAGCACCTGCAGGCCCTGCTGGGACTGGTGAGCCGGGCCAAGGACGAGGACGTGTCGCCGGCAGCCTACCGGGCCTGGGCCGAGACCCAGGCCGCGGCGGCGGCGACCGATGAGGAGAGGGACGCAGCGGACCGGCACCTCGAGCTGGCGGCCTTCTACGCCGCCTGCCAGGACCTGATGGCGGAGGCCGGCCTCGTGGACTTCGGCGACCAGATCCACCGCTCGCTGGAGCTGCTGCGCGCGCGCCCCGCGCTCCTCGCCGGCCTGCGCGAGCGCTTCCGCTACGTGCTGGTGGACGAGTTCCAGGACACGAACCATGCCCAGCTCGAGATGCTGCGCCTGATGGCGGGGGAGGGAGCCCCCAACATCACCGTGGTGGGGGACGACGACCAGGCCATCTACCGCTGGCGGGGGGCGGCGGCCGGGAACCTGCTGGCTTTTCGCGAGCTGTACCCCGAGGCCCGGCAAGTGGTGCTGGCCGAGAACCATCGGTCGACCCAGGTGATCCTCGACGCGGCCTCTCGCCTCGTCGCCTACAACAACCCGTTCCGGCTGGAGGTGCTGGCGGGGATCGACAAGCGCTTGCGCTCCTCACGGCCCGGGGGTCCGCCCGTGCGGCACCATCACTTCGACACCGTCTCGGCCGAGGCGGACGCCGTGGCGGGGATGGTCGAGACCCGGCTCCTCGCGGGTCTCCGGCCCCGGGACCTTGCCCTCCTCGTGCGCAGCAACGGCGACGCCGATCCCTTCCTGCGCGCCCTCAACATGAAGGCGATTCCGCACCGGTTCAGCGGCAGCCGCGGCCTCTACGCGCGCGAGGAGGTGCGCCTGCTGGTGGCCTTCCTGCGCGTGCTCGCGAACCCCGACGACTCGGTCTCCCTCTTCTACCTGCTGGCCTCGGAGCTCTACGCGCTGCCCCCGCCGGACCTCCTGCGCCTCAACCACTACGCGCGGCGCAAGACGCGCCCGCTGCTCGAGGTCGCGCGGGGCCTGCCGGAGAACGAGGAGCTGGCGGGGGTTTCCGGGGCCGCGCGGGAGGGCGCGGCGCGCCTTCTCGCCGACCTCGAGCGGGCGGCGGGAGACCTGCCCCGCCTGCGCACGGGCGAGGTGCTCTATCGGTTCCTGCAGGCCTCGGGCTTCCTGGCCCGGCTGTCGAAGGACGCCAGCGGCGAGGCGGAGGCGAAGGTGAAGAACATCGCCCGCTTCTTCGAGACCGTGAAGGCCTACGGCGACGTGGCCGAGCACGACCGCGTCCCCTCGTTCGTGGCCCACCTCGACCTGCTGCGGGAGGCGGGGGACGACCCGGCGGTGGCCGAGGCCGATCCCGACGACGACGCGGTCCATGTCCTGACCGTCCACAAGGCGCACATGCAGGAGGAGCGCCGGCTCTTCTACGTGGCCATGACCCGCGCCCGGGACGAGCTGGTGATGACCTCGGCCGCCGACTACGGGACCGCCCGGCCGCGCAAGGTCTCCCGCTTCGCGGTGGAGGCGCTCGATCTGCCCTCTCCCTCCCCCGTCCCGAAGAAGAGCCAGGCCCGGGAGGCCCTGGCCCGCCACCAGCCGTCCGCGGAGCCGCCGCCCGTGCCCGCGGCTCCGCTTTCCGACGACGAGGTGCTCCGGCTCTCCTTCGGCCAGATCGACGACTACGAGACCTGCCCTCTCAAGTACCGCTACGTCCACCTCTGGCGGGTGCCCCTCTTGGCCCACCATCGCGTGGTGTACGGCAGCGCGGTGCACAAGGCCGTGCAGCAGCTCTTCAGGGCCCGGGTCGAGGGGCGGCCCTTCGCCGAGGACGATCTCGTGCAGGCCTTCCGGGCGGCCTGGGTCTCCGAAGGCTTCCTGTCCCGCGAGCACGAGGAGGAGCGCCTCCGCACCGGGGAGCAGACCCTGCGCCGCTTCTACCAGGAGGAGGCGAAAGACCCGCTCCGGCCGACGAAGGTCGAGGAGGAGTTCGCCTTCTACGTGGACCGGAACCGCGTGCAGGGCCGCTACGACCTGGTGGTGGAGCGGGGCGGCCAGGTCTCGATCCTCGACTTCAAGACGGGCGCGGTCGACGATCCGAAGAAGGCCCAGCAGAAGGCGAAGGAGAGCCTGCAGCTCGACCTGTATGCCCTGGCCCACCTGCGCACGGCGGGCCGCCTGCCCGACTGGGTAGAGCTGCGCTTCCTCGAGTCGGGCCTTCGGGCGGGGAAGCGGCCCACCGTGGAAGAGGCCGCGGCCACCGAGGAGCGGATCCGCGGGGCGGCCGCCCTCATCCGCCGTCGCGAGTTCCCCCCCACCCCGTCGTATCTGGCCTGCGGGCAGTGCGCCTTCCGCGACATCTGCCCGCACACCGCCTGGGGACCCGAGCCCGAGGCCTGAAACGGCCATCGCGCGATCCCCCAGGCGGTCTACAATCCCGAGGCCATGGGACTCGAGGCGGCGTGTCGTGCCCGGTACGGCAAGAAGGCTTCGGAGGGCAAGGCCCAGCTCGAGACGACCGACCTGCTCTTTCGCGGCGCCTTCCGGCTGCAGATCCCCCTCAAGGACGTCACGTCGGTAGAAGCGCAGAGCGGCGAGCTCGTCGTCGTGTGGCCCGAGGGTGAGGCCGCGTTCGCCCTCGGCAAGGACGCCGAGAAGTGGGCGCTCAAGGTCCGCTACCCGCGCGGCCTGCTGGACAAGCTCGGGGTGAAGCCCGGCGCGCGGGTGGCGGTCGTCGGCGATCTCCCCGGCGACTTCCTGAAGGACCTCGGGGGTCGCTCGGATGACGTGACGCGGGGCCGGCCGAAGAAGGACACCGACCTCGTTTTCGTCGCCATGGCCGAACCGAAAGACCTCGGGCGGCTCGCGGCCCTGCGCGCCGCCATCAAGCCCGAAGGCGGGATCTGGGTCGTGTGGCCGAAGGGCCGGAGGGCGTTTCGCGAGGACGACGTTCGGGCCGCGGGGCCCGGGGCGGGTCTTGTGGACGTGAAGGTGGTGAGCTTCTCGGACACCCTGAGCGGCCTGAAGATGGTGATCCCGGTAGCGCAGAGAAAAGCGCGGAGCCGGACAGGCACCGGCAGTCCCTCCCCCCTACGTGGGGGAGGATAGGAGGGGGGGTCCATGAACGATCGGGATCGG
>WNFT01000593.1_pt1 | contig 30317 bp, 33 predicted proteins | sample 5400191 | NCBI WGS metagenome assembly WNFT01 (sample SAMN13153359, study PRJNA577476) | soil metagenome | isolation source: 80 cm saprolite under Madrone tree | place: USA:California | collected 2016-06-14 | reverse complement strand
AGACCTATAACCAGACACGTGGATCTGCTTGATCACGGTTTTGGAAACAATACCAGACTGAAGCTAACTCGGGTTCGTTTTGGCGTGATGGGAATACGATAAGTTACGTGCTATCAACAAGGGCTGTGGGTTCGACTCCGAACCTGGTAGTCCACAATTACTATGAGCTCGTGACAGTTACAGTTGGAGACCCGATGCCCCACAACGTCGTTTCTGGACGGTGACGGCCATTTGATGGTTCGCCTCCTATTGACACCCTATAGGTAGAGCTATAATATTCCTATAGAAAGACGATAGGAGTCCACATTTGAACTCGGAACCCACAACCCTTTTGCAAGGGACCTTGGACCTGCTCATTCTGAAATCGCTTGTCGCTGGCGAGATGCATGGGTTGGGAGTTTCGCGCAGAATTCAGCAGATCACGGGCGGCACTTTTGTCGTTAAGCCAGGCTCGCTCTTTCCCGCCCCGCACCGAATGGAAGAAGAAGGTTGGATTTCCTCTTTTTGGGGAGAGTCCGAGAACAACCGCCGCGCGAAATACTATCGCTTGACCAAACCCGGAACGAAGCAGCTCGAAGTCGAAACCAAACGATGGGACCGCATTACTGGGGCTATCGCTCAAGCCTTGGAAGCATCGTAGGGACGTGTTCAAAATGCCGCTCTTTGTGAAAGCCCGAAGTCTCCTCCGAAATCTCTTCTTGTCTCGCCGTGCAGAAGTGGACCTGGACCAGGAAGTTCGTTCCCATCTTGAAATGCTGACCGAGGAAAACATTCGTGCAGGCATGCCGCCGAGGGAAGCACAACGCGCCGCCCGAATCGAACTTGGAGGTATTGAACAGGTGAAAGAGCAAGTTCGCGAGGAACGGATTGGCAATTGGTTCCACTCGGTGATGTCGGATTGCCGCTTTGGTGTTCGGCAATTCCGCAAGAATCCCGGCTTCACTTCCGTCGCTATCCTCACCCTGGCCCTCGGCATCGGCGCCAACACTGCGATTTTCAGCTTGATCGATCAGGTCGTGCTGCGCTGGCTGCCGATAAAACACCCCGAGCAGTTGTTCGAACTGAACCAAGACTTTCTCCTTAGCGACTTCGAAAAACTAATCGCCCGGACGCATTCCTTTTCAAGAATCTTCGCCGCAGACGATGGACCGATGATCGCGGGCATCGATGGCGCGTCGCAAAATGTCCGAGGGAAATTTGTGTCCGGGAGCTATCACTCGGTCATGGGCATCGATGCGCTCCTCGGTCGAGTCATTACTCCTCAAGATGACCAGCCTGCTAGTCCTTTGGTCTGCGTTCTTAGCTACAACTTTTGGAAGAACCGATTCGCACTTTCCCCCGAAGTTTTGGGGAGGACAATTACGCTCAAACGAATTCCCTTCACGATAATCGGGGTGGCGCCGGAATTCAGTAGGGAGCCAAGCGCCGACATACTGGTGCCCATGGTGACGCACCCTCAACTCGCCATGAAGGACAACGCCTCTGTGCGTGTCTTCGGCCGTCTGAAACCGGGGCTCAATGAAATGCAGGCTAACGCGGAGCTTACACTGGTTTATCAGCAAATCTTGAACGAGTCTCCCGGAAATCATCTCACACCAGCGCAACAGCGCGTGATCCCGGAAAAGAAGATTCGGTTGAGACCCGCGGGACGCGGTGGCCTTTACCGGTTTTCTACTCAACTGCGCATCGTAGCAGCCGTAGTCGGAATGTTGTTGCTGATCGCCTGCGCCAATGTCGCCAGTCTTCTAGTGGCTCGCGGTACGGCCCGGCAGCGAGAACTTGCCGTCCGCCTGGCTATCGGAGCGGGACGTTGGCGGCTCATTCGGCAATTGTTGACGGAAAATATTTTTCTCGCATTCATGGCGGGCTGCCTGGGCATGTTGCTGGCGTTCTGGCTCGGTCAGCTTTTGTCGGCACTGATTTCCGAGCGACCAACTCCGGTGTCACCGGACATGCGAGTCCTTGGATTTACCGCCGCTGTGTCCCTGCTGACTGGCGTCTTCTTCGGTCTTCTCCCCGCGCTTCGGGCCACTCGGGTGAACCTTAGTCCTGCGTTGAAAGAAGGCGCTTTTGGGGCCGGAAGTTCATCATTGCGACCTGCGCGTTCACACTGGGGATTGGGCAAGAGTTTGGTTGCTGCGCAAATCGGGCTCTCATTGACATTGCTCATCGGCGCAGGGTTGCTCCTGCGAAGTCTTCAGCACCTCAGCAAAGTGGATGTGGGGTTTGACCGCGAAAACGTGCTGGTCATGTGGGTCCTGCCGACAATGGTCGGCTACGACAGTCCGAAGGAATATAGCCTCTACTGGCAGTTGCTGGACAGGCTGAGTGCGCTGCCCGGCGTGCAATCGGCTAGCCTTTCCCGGTTGCAACTCTTTAGTGGATTTTGGTCGCGCACCGTTTCGATTCCCGGATATACGCCTGGGGCGCAGGAAGAGATGCGAGTCTCGTGCAACACAACGGCGCCAAAGTTTTTTGCCACCTTTGGAATCCCGCTATTGCTGGGACGGGACTTTACCCCCGCGGATAGCGCCACTGCTCCTAAAGTAGCCATCATTAGCGAGAGCATGGCTCGGCAGTATTTCCGAGACGAAAATCCAGTGGGTAACCATTTTCGTTTCACGGGCGAAGACGCGACCGGGGACGTTGAGATCGTCGGAGTCGTGAAGGACATCCTGACGGAATTCCGCGATGAAGAGTACAACCGCTCGCCGCGTGCAGCGTATATCCCGTTCACGCAGGCACCTCCGACGATGACTGGGCAGGCCGTCATCGAGGTTCGCACGGCAGCAAGCGCGAGGGAGATGGCTGGCGCCATACGCGAGGCGGCACAAGCGCTCGACAAAAATCTGCCGGTCGGCACTGTCCAGACGCAGGACGAGGTCGTGAGTCGGTCGCTTGGCGAAGCGCGATCACTTTCGGGGTTGACTGCTTTCTTTGGTTTGGCCGCACTGCTGCTGGCGGCTATCGGACTTTATGGAACGATGGCCTACTCGGTCGGGCAGAGAACAAGAGAGATTGGCATCCGCATGGCGTTGGGTGCCAAGCGACAAAGCATTCTGAATATGGTCCTCCGCGAAGGGATGATCCTGGCGGCTGTTGGACTGGGCGTGGGCATGACGATGGGAGCAGCGCTGACAAGGCTCTTGTCGAGCCAACTGTACAATCTCAGCGCGACTGATCCCTGGACGTTTACCGCGGTTTCTATGTTCCTTATGGCTGTCGCCCTCGTCGCCTGCTATATTCCCGCGCGGCGGGCGATGCGGGTGGATCCGATGGAGGCCTTGCGGTACGAGTAGTTCGCGCCGTTGATTGACAAATAACGCAAACGGAACAGGTACAGCTTCGCTTCCCTGGCCCGTTCGGGGAAATCACATCGCCATCGATGATCACCAATGGCCGCCTCGCTAAAATCTCCGCCCTTCGTGGGGGCATTCGCAATACGCGTCTTGGTCATTGGCTTCTTCTTGAAAATCTGGTGGGATACGCGTGCGAGTGCTGACAGCAGCCCTGACAGCTCCAATCCCAAGAAATCAGCCTGACCATACGGACTCACAAAGCTGGCCAATCTTCAACCCTAGTTAGTTATATTACCGGTAACTTTGGTACCGTAACTCCTGCCAAAACGCGGGTACTCCATAGCTAGAAGTTGGAAGAACTGGCTCCAAACGGTCAATGGATGGTATGTTTCCGATTGCGGACAGACCGATGAATATACTCGCCGCTGCGTTGAGCGTTTTAAATGCGAGCATCCTGCTCTCGCTAGCAGTTCACGGCCAACCGCAGACTCCGGAGCAACCCAAATTTCAGATTGAAATTCAGCCACCCTCTCAGGTGGCCGGACCGAGATTTACGGTGACGAATCTCACCAGCAGGACCGTAACAGCTTGTGTCCTGGAACTTTCTTCCTCCTCGGAGAGCAAGGGTCAATCAGTGACTGTGTGGGATGCGGTGGTGTTTGATCAATCGCCAATCGTACCGGGTGCGACCATTTCCCAATATCTCGTTCATGCAGCCGGCAGTCCTCGCCCAGATCACGTCGAAGTGATCGCAGGAATTTGGGATGACGGGGAAACTTTCGGACAAGCAGAGTGGGTCAGCAACATTCTCAAGGGTCGCACTTTGTTGGCCTCCCAGTACGAGCAGGCGGCTTCCTTGCTGCAACAAGGACTGGATCAGAATTGGACTCGCGATGAATTCCTCAAAGCTGTAAGCGACAAGCCAAGCTCAGGTCCTATGTACGAGATCCGATCCACGCTGGCGACAAGTCTGCGGTCCAGTGAAAGACCCCTGCTCATGTGGGGCGCGATGAAGAGGATGTTGGAACGCTTCACCCAGAAGGCCGAACACCTTCGGCAGGCCAAGCCAACTGCCAGCGTTTCCCCCGGTCGCTAGCCGAACATCTTGCTCCCAGTACCCACTCCGATAAGGCGCGTAACCCGAGGTGTGAGGTAACACTTCAATTTTTCGGTTTGTCAGGACCTACGCTGAGTGATGTTTCGATTGCGTCCTCAAGCTGTCGCCACGAATGGCCACATGAATGACATTTCCAACCTCGGCGCTTAAGCGGTATCGGTAAGCCAAGGTATGCACTAATGAAGGCGACACGCTTATTCAATTCCTTAAATGATATGTCGACCGACTGGCACTTTGGGCAGTGAGGCTGCTGGAACTCCCCCACTCCTTCAACGTCGAATTTGTCTGGCGAGCTTTGGTCGATCAAATTCTGAGCTTCGTTAATGTCCTGCTGCCTGACCCACAGTTTGACCCCACCAAGCAAGCCAGACCAAAACCAGTCCATTCGAATCAAGTTCTCGTCAGTCAAGAAACATTCAATGCCATCGAAATCCAGAATGCTTTTGACAACGACGGCCTCGGGCAGGTCCCGATACCGGCGCAGGATGACAAATTCCTTTTGTTCTTTTTCTAGGTTATCGTTTGCCATGTTGAGTCAAATACGCGTAACAAGCGTACTGTTCAAGCATAACAGCGCGAGTTGAAGTTATAGCGCTCACCGATGAAGTGTTGAGAAATGAACACTCGGCTCATCCTGCTCGTGGGCAACCCAGTCAGGTCCTGGTAAGTTCGGGCAATCAAGTGGGCCCTCACTGTCCCAAAACGGGGTTCTTGGAAATGAAGCAATGCGTTGATGCGCTGCCCAGCGACCGACTTTCGTACAATACCGCAGGGATTCGTTCATTCGAGCCATTGGTGCCACCCTTGAGGCTCTTATTGCCGCCTTTTGCCGCCTCGACAAATCGCTAAGTTGTTGTTGGGAAAAAGGATGGTTGGTAGGGGCGGTGGGGATCGAATCCACGTCCGAAGCCTCAAGCGGCCTTCCATTTGAACCAGAGTGGGACCGTACGTACGGTCAATGTCGGGCACCCGGCACCACATTTATAAGTACTATTATAGTAATCATATATGAAGGCCGCGGCAAGAGGAGCGACCCACGTCCGAAATGCGGGAAGCCCGCCGGGCATCTGCTCCTGCCTTCTTGTAGGTTTATCGCACTAATCGCGGCACGAATGTAGGATTATTGCACTTACGGTAGCATAAAATTACAGGAATTCTGGCATGAATGCTTGTCAATCCTTTAGTTCCAGCACTCGCTATTTCACTTGTTGTGGTCCTACACCCTGAGTTCCTGACAAAGGTCCGGCAGGCACTCTTCCTCCCTAAGAACGGGTGCTGCATCCCCTCACCAGAACTCAACACTCTCTACCACGACTCACAAGTTTTGAATGGTACAGTCTTGGTACATGTCGTTCATTGCGCAAACTGCTTGGACCAAATCAATCAGTTGCGAGGGTTGCCGACCCTTTCTGAGCGGCAGGCCGATAATGGGGAAGGACGAGAAAGGCCACCTCAAAAGGCCGGAGGAAATGGCGGTCCACCAAACTCTTCAATTTCAGCGAGGACTTCAAGGCGCCTTGCAGCTCGCCCAAGAGACACCTTTGAACATCTGCCACAAAAATTGAGAATCTGCGTCAACGGAATAGAACTCTGCGAGCAGAGCATCACGGCGGCTCTCAATGAGCTTAGGCTTACTGTCAACTTCGCGGAGAAGGTCACCTTCGTTGAAATCTACAGCGAACTTAGAATCCGCCTCCTCTTCATGGACGTTGAAGCATTTCCCGATGGTCCCATGGAGCAGACGCAGCGTGTGCACCTTAGTGATGGCCGCACCTCAAGGCTGTCTTGAGATTCACTGGTTTGTTGCCGGTCTTGGAAGTCATATATGAAGACCCGGTCCTTGAATCGAAGGTGCCGGACGAAAGCGAAGCTGTTACCCTTCGGCCTATTCTAGTTCCACGCTTTGCGCAAAGCATTGAGTCGGGAGACCTCTTTGCACTGCTGGCCCGTCTTTGCGGATTTGGTCAAAGGCTCAGGGCCGGATGGATGACGGCAGCCACAGCGATCGTATTAGCTATCGCCCTTCTGATATATGAGGTCCGTCCGGATGTTGTTTCCGCGGCTGAGTTGCTTGACCGCTCCATCCGATCTGAACAGGCGAATGCGCCGACTTCCAACTTAGTCCTTCGCAGGTCTCTGAATTTGCAAGAGTTTGCTTATCCGAGTGCGATTCCGATTTCACATCATCGGATTGAAGTTTGGCAAAGTCCTGGTAGACACATTCGAATCCGTCGACTGTTCGACGACAACAACCATATAGTGGCGGAGGAGCGGATTGAAGCGGACGGCACAACCTCCATAGGTCAACAAACGACAGACGCTTTGCTTGGTTTACGAGTAGAGAATCTCTATCGCCTGAGTCACGTCAGCTCCGAACTTGAGAACCAGGTTCGTGTTGAACGAACGCGCGATGGACATATGCGCGTGGTCGGTGAAGTATCCCCAAAGAATTCGATTCACTGAATGGCATTCATCGCGCCCAGTGGGAAGCCATGGTCATTCAATCCCATGCGGATGCCATTGCAATATAGACGCGAACAATTCGGAAAGAGCTCGAACCTGTATTCCTTACATCCCGGGACGACCAATCTGATCGGATAAATGAGAACCGTGATTCCTATTTGGGATCAGGACGATCGGCTGAAACCCTATTCAAAATGATTTCCGAGAACCACGCCGCGATCCTTTCGGCGTTCACGGTCTCGAACAAGAACCCCGCGGTTGCAGTCTCTGAAATACGCAGGCTGCTACAATCTTTCTTAGATTTGGAGGCGGTGGCAACCAAGATTTATAATATTGGGGAGTCGGATTTCCTCTGGAAGCTAGACTTAATGGAATCGAATAGTTCCTCGCTTTGACTCCGCCGTTGTAGTGCGCCCGCGTTGGCTTTCTCTCAGCTCGCTCATTGTCGAAACGTTTTCATCTGGCTGTAAGCAATCCTTCACACTTCTACATCTCGTGCCGTCCATTGGAACGAAAGGAGTTTCTGCAAAGGGGACCTCAAGAAAACAACTATGAAGAGGCTGCTCGCTTCGTTGGCACTCGGATTGATCTTGCCAAGCTTTGTACGTTTGGCTGCGGCGCAATCACTCACGACTGGTGCAATCAGCGGAACGGTGGTGGATCAGAGTGGCGCTGTGATGGCGAGTGTTGTGGTCACAGCAAAGAACGTCGACACAGGCGCGATGAGAGAAACGCAGACCACCGGAAGCGGGAACTTCTTGCTTGCTCAACTCGACCCTGGCCGATACACGGTCACGGCAGAATGCAGCGGGTTCAGCGACGACAGCATAAAACTTTATGGAGGTGCTCCAGGCGTGTTCATGCTCTTTACTCCGGACAGGGTGCTCCTGAATACCTGCACGTATGCGGCGGAAGCGTTCAAGACATTTCTTGAAGGGATGCGCACACAAAACAGAGAGGATATTTATTCTCAGTACGTGACCAAGCACTTCGAGCGCTCTTGGTTTGCGGTCAACGCGGTCCCTCTTAGCGAAGTATGGCGTGGGGCATCGTCGCGATGATCCACAGGATTTCGAAAGGGGGGAATCTGTAGGAGACGGTGAGACAACTTGGAAGGATTGGTCACAGCAGGGTATCCGGTTGCAACTAGTCTATGTCGTAGCGCGGCCGAGCGAGTCGTTCATTGGTGACCCTTCGCGTTTAACCCTTTTTCGTTTTGGAGTCCTAGTCGATGGCAAGTCGTAGGCGAGGGAACTTGGATGCACATTCCGCAAGATGTTGAAGTACGCGTGCCGCAGCTCAGCGCGGAAATGACTATGTGGGCATATCACGCAGTTGGTTCGTTTGCCGCTAGACTCAATTCTCGCGACCGGTTGGAGTTGGCGAAAGATGTGGTTCAAAACACGTGGCTGCAAATTCTTCAAATGAAAGAGCCAGCGGCACCAATCCAAAACTGGGGCGCATACCTTCGCGTTACCCTCCTAGTGAAATGCTTTGAGTCGGGACGGAACGAGTGGCGCTGGCGTCAGTCGGCCGGTGAACCGTCACACCGGACTGATATAGATGAGCTAACCGCAGGGTTGAGCCCTCAAGACATCTTAACCGCTGCTGAAAGTGAGACAACTCTGGATGGCCTCTACTCGATTGTCACCAATGCTGCAAGAGGCTACATATGTGGCCAACTCCAACGTGACGAAGCGACGCTCGAGGCGTTTCTTGAAGTGCTTTCAGTTTTCGTATCGTCGGGCGATGGAACGGGCTTCGATACCGCACGCCAACAGGTGGAAGCATATTGTCCGAAGACACCACCCAAAGCAACATGTGAGCGATGGTGGCTCAACATCCGCATGAGGGTCTCAGCCCAGCTCGCAGAAAGAGGCATATCAATATGAATGTCCAAAGTACTGAAGTGAAGGATATTTGTGAACTGGTTCGGACTTTGCCTACCGGGCAACTCCATGCGCTACTAAGTTCACCGCCCTTGGGGATCGATATTCTGGAGCACGCAGCATTTTGCGAGCAGTGTGGCAGAGTTGTTGAGCGTGCGAGTACCTTCGAATTCAACAACTTATCTGATGAACAAAATGCTAAATTTAGGAAAGTCGGGCTCGAGATAGCTGCCAGTATTCGTTCATCGATGTCGGATACCGATTCCTCTTCTACTGTCAAGGGACTATTAGAGATGCCGACGCTAAGAGCGACGCACACGAGGAGCACCATTCAACTCTCAAGTGTCGTGCATAGGCTGATTTCAGCGTACGAACGACTCCACTGGCGCGGTTCCCCGCGCAGGGTTGCTGCCGTTGTCCTGGGCGCCGCCACTTTTCTTTTTGTGAGCTTAGTCAGGCACCTGCTGATGCATGCTTTTTTGTGGGTCCATGTGTCGGCCCTGGCGATCGCTGTTCTACTTTTGCTGCCAGAGATTCTCGCTCGGCTCGCCGATAGCCCCGAATTCGCGGCCAAGGTTTTCGTGCGGAGATCCAAAGTCATTGGCACCGTGCTGGTCGCGAATCTAGCTTTCGCTGCTCTATTGAGCTTCATTTATCGGCCCTGGCAACACGACGCCTTCACGGTCGTATCTGCAACGCAGTTTTTCTTGCAAGGCGCACTCTTAGGCGTAGTTGTTAGGATGCTCTTCGTCAGGTATCTCGAAAAAGCCCTATGTGGCGTTTCGATCGACACAGTTGAAGCGGCGCTGCTTTTGATGGTGGGTGCTTATCTATGGCTCTTTCCGACGTCAGATGGCTACGTGTTAGCGGCACCCTATTTGGCTGGTATCGCAGCAGGGTTTGTCGTGCATTTCACGTTCCGTGGGCTGGCGCAGCAAGCCGCGCGCGAAGCGCGTTTGCGGGAAAACATATTGGCTACGTTAGGAGGGCCCGACGGCCCTCAGTTGTACCGACGCGAATCTGATGCTGTGTATCTCTACGCGCGTGAAGATTGGCTCCGGTTGCGCGAACTCTTAAAGATCAACCATACGATGATGACGACGCCGTTGGCGATTGTTCAGGCCTCCATGGAGCGATTTCACGGCAACTATCATAAAGCGCTCCAGATCTCGGAGCGTGAGTTACAGCGGTGTGGGCCTGTTGACGAGCTAATGGCATATTTACTTCTGCTGAAGAGTTCTTGCCTGGCTGATTTGGGAACTGACCCCCAAAAAATGTTCGAAGCGCTTGAGCACGCTTTGCGACTAGCCCCTAAGTGCGTGCTCCTGAAGATTACGTGGGCTCTGCGGACTGCCGAGCGGGTTGCTCTTGGCCCGTGCACAAGTTCGGCAGACAAGCGTCTTCTGCTCCGCGCGTACGTGCAAGCACATCAGGCAGTGCGGCAGGCCGAGGCGGATCACCCGACAATATGGGGCTTAGCCGTTGGTAAGTCCGACCGCGTCGCCCGGACGTTCCTGTTTGATGCTTTTGGCTATGTGGCGCTGCGTGCGGGGTACACGAGACTTTCCAAAAGGCTTTTGGACGACTGCGTCAATGACGATCCGAAGTTTGCGTCGCCGTACCTCCACCTCGGAGAGTGGTATATAGCATTGGCTCTTGAATCAAGAACTGATGACGAGAGCACGACCCGCTACAAACGGCTTGCGAGAATGAGTCTCAGCATTGCCGTAGAACTCGAAGGCCGGAGAGAAAGCTTGATCAAACGCCGAGCACAGGGTCTCTTGGCATTGGTCCACCCCGTCCCAGTGGCTTAACCAATAGGTCTCCTCAGGCGGTGTATTGCGCCGTAATGAGCGCACGTGCCTGGAATCGCCGCGCTTGAATGCTTCGGACAACTTCGACGCAGTCTCCTCATCCCGAGCACCAGCACAGGGGATGATCATTATTGGACAGACCAACCGCGCGTCAAATCGTTCATTCAAGGTCCGCGTGATTAGAAAAATGCCTCCCGCGCCCGGCATGCCGCCAGGACCATCGGTCGGCGTGAGAGGAAACAGCAAGCGTCCGTTCGGGCGCAACGCATCGAGCCAGCTACCCCAATGGAGCGGTAGCTCCAGCATTGACGTAGATAGCATCGCAGTCCGGCAGCGATCCTTCTGAGCCCGAACGGTGATGGGCAGCAACATTGGAAAAATCGGCAAGGTTCCGTGCGGCGTCCCTGAGCGAGGTCTTGCTCGATCTCATACGCGGCAACCGAGCCGCTCGGACCTGTGAGCTTTGCGAGCAAGGCCGTGTAGTACCCGGTCCCCGCTCCTATGTGAATAACCGTTTCCCCTTCCTTCACATTAAGAGCTGCAAGGCAAAATGCATGGAGAACCGGCTGGCCATTGTTGATTTTGCGTTCGGGTGCGAGGCCCACCACCACGTCCTGATACAAGAAAGCAGGGTCGGCGGACGGGGTTTCGATGTAGCCAGCCAGAGTAAATACCTTCCATGGCCCCGGGCCTACGATCCGCTCCGCGGGGGTAGATGCAAAGGCAGTGGTGAGCCGACTGTCATTCTTCAGTCCTGCGCTAGCGGTGATTAAGTCCGCAAAAAAAGACCTATGAGCTTCCAATCGCTTCGTGGCTTGTCCTTCAAAATGTGGCGACCTCTAGCCCTTCTGCCCTTTTGGCATCGGTCGCTCATTGTTTTCTTCCATAATCTTTATCAATTGCGCTGACTGCTCAAGGCGACGGCGATCATATTTTTTTGCCCAGCGCTCAAAGATCTCGTAAATTGGCAGAGGGTTGAGAAAGTGGAGTTTCTCCCGTCCGCGCCAACCGACAAGAACAAGCTTTGCCGCCTCAAGGAACGCGATGTGTTGCGTCACTGCCTGACGTGACATATGGAAGGGTTCACATAGCTCGTTCAGAGTCTGGCCGTTGCTTGCGTAGAGGCGATCGAGCAGTTGTCTGCGAGTAGGATCGGCAAGCGCCCTGAATATCTTGTCCACAGAACTGAGAATATGCAAGTAAATGCTTGCATGTCAAGAAATCTGTACTTCCGCAAATTCCCGTCCCTTATTGCGTTATGCGAATATCTTCGTGCAATACGAAGAACTGCGTGTTACTCTTATCGGTGTGACCGCGGCTTCCCCCAAAAGGCAGGTTTTATGTCGACTCAACTTGCAGATGATCTCTGGCCTCGGCCGCTCCAACACTGTGCACGCCCTTTGGTTACCGACGATGACGAGGAAATCACAATCGGGGAAGTTACAAGCGAACCGGTACGCGGATTCACGGGGCACCGAATGCTGTACACGGCCATGGTGTCTCTGAAGGAAGTTGACTCGGTTCTTCGAACGCTGGGCGGCATCGGTCATGGTGTCAGCTCTGACGCCAGGCATCAGGCCTTCGTGACGGACGGTAGTTATTTTCCAGCTTTCTACATCGCCGGCCCCGGCGGGAAGCGTTTTGAAAGTCTCATCCATACATGGCTGAACCACAATAAAACGGTCCTTCTGCCGGACAGTGCTCTATTAATGTCTTACGGCCTGACCCCGCGGATAATGAAGGACGGTGGCCTCTCTTGGGATGATCCGGACAGACTCGTGTATGACGTGGTTCAAGTTACCCCTGTATCGGTTTACTCGATTGAGGGAGGGTCCACAACCGCACGAGTCACAGTTCGGCGCGACTATCTTGAGGACTACCTCAGCATAAAGGGCTGTGCTGCGGTTGCGACGTATTGGGACGAACGCTTTTCGTCCGATGATCTAGAAGTTGCAGCTCTAATCGGTGACCACGGAGCGAAATTTGAACAGCCGGGCCGAGAGTTGTGGTTTATGCCCGCGAAACTCGACTCTGCCAATCAAGTTTCACAAGTGTGGGGGTGCACCCTGTTGTTGTCCCCAAGTGGACAGCCGATTTCCGATCCGGACGAATCCGAATTGACTTGGCCCGACCGGGATTTGCCAATTAGAGGCAGCGGAAGACAGGTATCATTTGGACATTTCGAAGATGCTTACATTCGAGATGAAGTCCTGGCCGAATATGAGAAGCGAGAAGAATTTGAGATCTCGCCGGAATCTGGGTTTGTCAGCTACGACGGTCGCTGGTCTGTCAGCTACTGTAGCCGAGTTGGACGCAATCACATTGAGCTTGAGCTTCGGAAGCTCTATGAAGGCGCACCTTTTGACGTCATAAAACATTTCAACAGGTTTGCCGTGAAGGCCGCTGTCGCAGAAAAAGATCGTGAAACACACGGGGCGCGTCACATCGGCATTCGAGCTAGAGATTTGGTCCAAGCGTTTTTGCGGCTCACGGCAACGCTTGCACAGTTGTCCGAAGCGACGGGCTTGTCTTTTACGCAAGAAGAGATTGGGCAATTCGACTCCGCCGATGTTGAGTACAGGGGCTGGTGGACATTTGCGAGTTTGAAATCATTAGGTCATGTCGTTCCTCTCACCCTCGCACTTCCGGACTTCCTGAGCCGCTGCAAAGAAGTTTTCAAGCTACTTGAGAATTTTCGGCCGGCCCCGCTCCGTCAAATTTTGATTCGATTGGGAGTGAAGAAAGAAGCCATAGCAGAGTTTGCAGGGGTCAAACTACTGGCCACAATTTGTCAATTGGCGACAATCTCGAACGACAATGGTTTCGCTTTGGTTTCTGATTGTGCCCAGGTGTCTGCAACCTGGGACGCCAACCGGATCATTCCAGAACTCCGACCACTCTTCGCTCTGAACGCCCTCCGGACCGCCGAAGCACACAAACTTTCAAAATCGACTCCCGCGAAGATATCGGATGCTCTCGAAGCATTCGCAATTGATCAAGTCGAATGCCGTGCAGGATGGGGAAAGGCACTTGATCTCGTTTATGACCAAACTGCTTCATCTTTGGAGGAGATAGACAAACTCATCAGAGCATTCAAGTAAATCCGCTGATCAGGTTAATGCGTGCAATCGGTTCCATAAACGGAACGATAGCAGGTACGGAGGAGAAAGAAATGAGCACCACCACGACTCAAGATTTAGTTGTTTGGGCGGAGAAGAGCGCATTGCCTGAGGCAAGACACGTCTTCTCTCAACTGGGTGCCCCCGTACAGGCTGTCTCATTAGAATCTCAGAAAAAGATCCCGGACTCGCGAATCGTCATTTTTTATTTGCAAGGACGAGAGCCGCAATCCGAGCTTCATTCAGCCATAAAATTACTCAAGTCTTGGAGGAAGAATCTCGACCTTCTCGTGTTTTACACTCCACATCATTCTCCTAACATCGCTTTTGAGATAGGCATGCTTGTAGGGCAGGAAATAGGCGGTAGTGCTGACTTGGCATTTGACCTTCGTGGTGTGAGACAGTTATTGCGCGCTCGAAATCTCCTCGTCCACACTGAAAAACCCGAGTCCGGTGCTCAGCCCCTGGACATCGCTGCTGTACGCAAGCGTTTAGGCCTGACTCAGGAACAAATGGCGCACGCATTGAATGTGACGACACGTACGCTTCAAAACTGGGAGAAAAAGGTTGGCGTTAGCCAATTGGTGCGGAAGACGCGCGACCTGCGCGAGCTACTGGAACTCATGGATGACTATGTCTCTTCTCCAGAAGAACGAGATTGGTTGAATACCCCGGTTGCGGCTTTTCAGAATCGGAGGCCGGTCGATTTAATTGCTGCGGGTAAGCTGCGAGATTTGATCGTTGAATTTCAGAGACTGCGTGAGGGGCAGCCTCTGTGAGTTTGACGGCCGCCGAATTAGCGGAGCTCAAGCGCTGGATCAAGACCGCACGCCCTTTGAAAGGCATCTACTATCGCAGCGTGGAGTACCGGTTTATGAACCCGGATGAAGTGCTGAATGGCCGGGGTGCGGAGATTTATGGTGGCCGCTTTGCCAACGTCGGCACGAAGGCCGTTTACTTGGCTGAATCGGATGCCACTGCGAGCAATGAAGTGCTAGCCAGGAAGAAGCGTCTGGGAGGCCAATCGCAGATCACGATCGACAAATATCCGAGGGTCGTCTTTGAAGTAGATGTCAATCTTCAACGAGCTTTGAGTTGGCTGCGGCGTCCGCGTTCCATAACCCTGGCAACGGTTCGCCGCGCTTGTCTCGACGAAAATGACTTGGCCCCATCGAAAGAATTAGGTGAAGTTCTGCGGAAGGCAAGCATCCAGGGGCTGCGCTTCCCCAGCGTTGCCGGGAAAGGACGCAACCTGATCGTCTATTGTGCTAATTGCGACGCCGGTGGTTTGAACCTGCGTAATGCTGACCAGCTCAAAAAAAAGATTGCTGAGCTGTCCAAAGGATGAGTCGACCGTATAGCGCGTCCGACTTTGCGACGCTGAGAGCTCCCGAGTTCTTGGCAACCTGCGCGCCTCTTACCTGCCAACAAACTGCTAACAACCGACCCAAACACTCCCTAAGAAAGACAAAGGTGAACAAGCTTGCATCCTTAGTTATCTCGTTAGGTATGTTAGCGATGTTTGGACTACGTTTGACTAGATTGGCGTGACAGGCGATTACGAATCGGCTGCTCCGAAGACGGCAAGTATGAGAGCCACACTGATGATGAAAACAAGTTCAGAAAACTGCTAGAACGAGAGGAGTCTTGAACGTCGGTGGTTTTCGCGTGGATTGCGTCTGTCCCTCGGAGCCTCCCCGAAAGGATCCGCGTGCCAAGCGGTACTGCATTTGGCAACGTTCTGTTGCAACCCGGAATCAACCCGCTGCGGCTGCGAGAAGCGATAGCCACTCGTCGTGGTCATTCAGGACGACGTTGTAATCAGCACCGACGAGTTGGTCCGTAGACGGATTCAGCGCAATTATTTTGACCTTTGGATAGTTCGCTTTGAGCCAACTGACGATTTCCTTTCTTGTTTGTTCGGGTGCCGTGTAATCGACAATAAATAAGTCGACATCTCGAAACGAGCTTAGGGCAATTTTAGCAGCCTCGTTGTGAGTCACCGATATAACTTCGTGACCGAAACGCCGCAGCAGTTCAACCCTCGCGTTCAGTCCTTTCTCCTGATAGCTGACCTGAAACAGTATCCGCTTGGCTGGCGGTCCAATTGAAATCTTTTCGCCTGTTTGTTGGCTGACGATGACGTACTCACCGGGCGAAGATGCCGCGAGCACTTTCACGCGCGCCTTAGCACGTTCCAAGTCTACTGCCAGTTCCATCCAGCGGAGGCCGATGCTTTCCACCTTGAAAATGTCGAATGGCGGGTTCATATACGACCTTTCCTGGGTTATAAGGGGTAGGTTGATTCAATCACAAGGCTGAGTTCGTGTCCATTGAATCCGGCAAATGAATCAAGTTGGCTGGCGTTAGATTCGAGGTAAAGATGAACCAAAACGACTGGCTCCGCATCAAGCACTCTGTGATGGACAACACCGAGGAGCAGCATCAATTCTTGGAGGGCCTAGGAAACGTCCGCCTAGATCTCACAAGTCATTGGGCTAAAGAACTGGCCATCGCGTCTGACGCGATCGCCGCCTTCCAGATGGATCCGGGATTCAAAGCGTTTTTGGCCAACATCGAGCACGTGTCAGACGCGAACGCGAGATTCAGCAAGGAGCTTGCTCGAGCGCTCGCCCCGCTCCAAGGCGGCATCGCAGAGATTCAAAACAATTTCGCGGCGCAACTTGAATTGCTCAGGGCGGCGATGCAAGACGTAAAGCCGGCCGTCGACCGCGGTTGGTTCCGCGAGATGGAGTCCATCACCAAGCAACTCGCTGAGACAGCGCGAATCAATTTTGCGATTCCCGAAATTGCCCTGCTCCACTGGCCCACCAAAACGCTGGCGGATCGTACGCAGATACTTAAGGATTGCGTCCTAAACACGGTAGCGCTGGAGACATTCCATGCCGCAGCTATCCCGGCTGATGCGAAAGTGGCCACGGAACGACTGGCCCTTGCGACTGACTTTGTGTCCGAGCATGCTAACGTCGTGCGCCGATTGCCGCCGCGCCTGCCCGACGCAGAAAGCGGCGAGCAGAAGGTACAAGAACATCGTACGGAGGAGATCGGTACAAAGCTCGAATTAGCTTTGCGCCGCGTCGATCAGCGTCTCGCCGACCTTCGCCAGAAGGCTTGGCGCAACATGGATGGCAGTGTCGCTGGCGCGCGGCTAAGCATGGCAGGCATTCGGGAAGTGTTCGATGAGATTCTCAGGACCTTTGCGCCAGAATCCGATGTAGAAGCGACGCCAGCATGGCAAAATCGAACAAACCGGGATATCACAAAGCCTACTCGCCAAGTTCGTCTTGCGTACGTTCTCGGCGAAGAGAGAGCCGGCGAAGCTGCTGTGGTACTGCAATTCGACAAGAGCATAAGGCACACGCAGAAATTCGTGCACACTTTTGCCGATGATGTCGAACTCGTCCGCGCCCAGATGACGCAATTGGAGATCTGGATTTATCTGATAGTGCATTACGGCGCTCAACGTTCGCTCCCGAATCCGAGTTGAATTCCAGTCCGCGCCGAAAAGGACCTTGCTTGCCTCCACGTTTGAGCATGGAACAGATGATTGCCGCCTTCGGTTCAACTTACCGGGCAATCGACATTCGTACTGCCGCGCTCAAGCAAAAGGATGCGTGGATAAATGCATATACGATCATCCGGCTCACATACGAGGATCCGGGCGAAGCAGAGCGCCGGTTGCGAGAGGTGGAAGCACGCCACGACGCAGTCAAGACCGACTCTTTTCGAGTCCTCTTTGATTGCCGCCCTTTCTCTTCATGGAACGAGCTGTGCACAGAGCTTGCGGCTGACAAGTTGAGCATTGGAGACATGCAGGTTTCGTTTCAACAGCCCGTTTGGGTCAATCTCTCTCGAACGATGGCTTATCTTCAAGAGGATTACGGAGCGATACGCCCGTTCGATTCTCAGTCTTGGCCCGTTGCGCAATTTCTGATCAACGCCTATGGAACGCCAGCACTACCGAGCGAAGCGCTTGTCGCTGAAACGACGAAGCTTGGTTACCCGGACCCTTATGATGCCGTGAATTTGCTTTGCGAACTGAACGTTCAGTCCAATCAGTCACAGGGGCACCAACTTTACATTTCGCTCCCCGCATTTGCTTTCGTTTCGGACCTCCACATATCGCCACGACAAAAGCAGGTGCACGTCGAGATCAAACGACATCACGCACTCCAGTCACTGACGAGCGTCGTGCTGTTCCGAGAACGCGATCATCAGAAATCTAAGCCTTGGAAGCACAGGCTGCCCGTTGCTCTCGAGGTCTCGGGCAACGGCCATTTGGTCACGGCCAGGGGCTCCGTTACGTTGCCAGAAGTGAAGGATGAGGATTCGGCCGAGGCTCAACTCTTGCATTCAGATCTTGGTGAGCTGCACAGGAAGTCCCATTTGGTGCGCTATTTGATTCCTCCGGCGCAGCGGAACATTTTGTTCGAGGCCCTAAAGTTTTTCTGCCACGAAATCGAACTACAGAGCCTTACGATGCGACCATTCGACAACAAGCCACCGAAGCTGAAGGTCAGCGCTGGCTTTGAGTTGCGGATGGCTTGGCTGCTTGGATTAATCGGGCTGTCTACGGTAATTCTCGGAGAATACGAAAACATCATCGCTCCTGCAACGGGAGTCCACCGCGGAAGCGTCGATATCCTAGCCGCATCTCAGCCTGGAGGAGCGCTCGTGCTCGTGGCATGCACGATAGGACCGCCCAAGGATGAGGATTTCAAGAACCTTCTCGCGACTGCGGAGATCCTCGATAGAGAAGTGTTTGCCGATGCGGATGTTCGCATCCTGCCGCTGATGTGTACATGCGCGCCTGGCCAAGGGGAGAACGTGAACGGCATTCCTGTGCTAGATGCGGACCGGCTGGCATTGGCGCTGCGTCTCGTGAAGGTCGGGCGCGAGCGCGACGTTCTCTCCTTCATACAAAATCCGAGCTTTCACGAACTGAGGGATCCTGAGCTGAACGAATGGTGAACCGCTCCGCAATGACAAAGACGCGCGAGAGGTGGTTAGGGAAACCTAGCCAAGCTCTGGATCGAGCAGATGACAGCTTCTGGACGAAACGCCGTGCCAGTTATACTTCCATGGAAGACGCCTATGGCTCCGACTCCAGATCTACTTCGTTCATGGATGCGGAACCGATCTCGTCAAGATCGGCGTCGCGGTCAACGTGGATTGGCGGCTAAGAGAACAGAGTCCCGTATAGCTGGAACTGGATTCTGACTTTGCCGGGAGGCATCTCTCAAGAGAAAGCATTGCATCAGCGATTCAAAGCCGATCAAGCGCACGGAGAGTGGTCCGGCTATCTCCTGACCTGCTCGATTTCATTCGGCAGGAGCGAGCCAAGGAAAAAATTTATGGCATCGTTTGCCCACCACGCCTGATTCCGATCTCAGGCAACTTCGCGTAAGTGCCATAATTCAGTAGGACTTGGGCGTGTAGCTCAGTTGGGAGAGCACCTGCTTTGCACGGGCGGCATCGCTGGTTACGCTTTGACGGCTGCCGCCTGGAAGATTTTGCCGGCAGTCGCTCCCGTGAGTATTCCCCGGCTAGCATCGGCTCGCGCAGACTGGTCCATTCTGGGATTTGCGCTCGTCGTCGCTCTGCTGAATGGCATGTTGTTTGGGATTGCTCCCGCAATCCGGGCTGCGTTTACTCGTGTGATCGCGGTAAACGATTTCGGCGTGCGCGGAGCGTCTGGCAGTGGAAACCGGCTGCGCGGATGGCTTGTAGTCAGCGAGGTGGCAATTACGGTGGTGCTCGTCGTGATCGGGGCGCAACTCGTGGGCAGCTTCATTGAGCTGCTCGGAACCGATCCGGGCTTTGACACAAATCACATTCTTGCCTCGGTCGTGATCCCATCCGGCAGGCGATATCCAACTCCTAAGGATCGAGGAATGGTTTACAGGCGGTTTCTCGACGCAGTTCGTGCTATTCCTGGAGTGGAGAGTGCCGGAACTGTAGATGCGCTGCCTTTCAGCGGGGAGAATCACGGCAGCTTAATCACGAGCAGTGAAGCTGCGGTAATGGAACCGCGCAATCAATTGACGGCAGAAGCGGATGTCGTCAGCCCGGAGTACCTCCAGACAATGCGGGTGCGTCTCATCGCGGGTCGCTGGTTCAGTGAAGCGGATACAAAGGAGTCCAGCGAGACTGCAATTGTCAATGACATCGCGGCTAGCCGTTTGTGGCCCGGAGATGATCCGATTAGCAAGCGGATCTGTCTCTACTGCACACCAGAGAAACCGAATAACTGGAGCGAGTAGTCGGTGTGATTTCGAGCATTCGGCACGCGGCCATGGACGGACCACAGCTGGCAAATGTTTATGTCTCTTCGTCTTCGCTGGAGAAAGCGGTATTCCTGGTCGTAAGGACCGATCGGCCTGCCGGAGAGGTAGAAAAGGACATTCGACGCGCAATTGCGAGCGTCGATCCAAATCAACCGGTCTTTCTCAGTGCGTCGATGCGTACGCTCATTGCGGACTCGCTTGCCGATCGGCGGTTCATCATGAGCTTGCTTGCGACCGTCGGGTTTCTGGCGCTTGTGATGTCCATAGCCGGCGTATATGGCGTAACGTCGTACATCACCTCACGCAGAACTCACGAGATCGGCGTTCGGATGGCGCTCGGCGCTACTCCGGGCAACGTTTTGGCTTTAGTGTTTCGTCAAGGCTTCTTCCATGCTACGACGGGCCTTGCGATTGGGCTTGGTTTCACAATAGTCCTGATACGCGTGCTTCGCGGCGTACTGGTAGGACTCGAATCGGGCGCCTCCGGCCATGTTTCAATTGCCATGAGCTTGGTATCGCTTACCGCTGCGATCGCCTGCTGGTTCCCAGCGCGGCGTGCTGCGAGAGTTGAGCCAATGTCGGCGCTGCGCCAGGATTAGCCGAGAGTTGCAGGAAAACCTGCCACGCTACCTTTCTGAATCGTCGGCGAACCGGAAGGTATCCGGATCCCACGGTGCGGAGGAGGCGCTGGACGCACTGCACATCTGGGTCCCGGTACTCAGCTTTTTGACTTTTGAATATTTGCCTTGATGGAGACAGTTCTAGAACTATTCGACGGCTAGGGCGATGAGGACAGTCCTGGGACTGTTCAGATCCTAGCTCTGCGCGATGGCCACAACTTGTCCGGTAAGCGCGTTGGATCAGGAGCTAGCCGGTCTCCTTGTTCCTTTTCGAGATCATCGTCCAGTTCTTGACCCAGTGCCTCCACGCGTCCCGCACTTCCTGATACAAGTGCGAATTTGGACTCGCCTGGATTTCATTCGGGTCAAGTGCCCCGAGAGAACTGTCCAGCATGCAAAAATCATGGTAGCTCGCGTCGAGGCAGGGGCCCTAGCTCCGGATGCGTTGACGACAAGAAATGGCTTAGATTAGGCCTTAAAACAACACACAGGATTCATCATCGGGGAGTTTGGAGCGGGCGACCGGAATCGAACCCGTGTCCGAAGCTTGGAAAGCTCTAAATAAAACTCTGAGAGCGATTGATCTGGCGGCACTTAGCTTTCCGAGTGACAGCCTTAATTGGAAACTAGATGGAAACTGAAATCAGTTACAGATTGCCGCAGCGTTGAGACAGAATGAAAAGTAGAATTGAGATGTTGAATCGCAGTGCTTCGGAGAGCGCGAGACTTACGAGGGACAGCGCTTCTCTCAGGGTCGAATCCCAACGAGGGAGAAACTCTATGCTTGCCGGCATACTCTTAGCCACCAGCGCCACGATCGCTGTCTTCCTCGGGCTTGCTCATATCTATCTTACATTTTTCACGCGGGCGTTTGCCGCGCGCGACGCGGCCCTCGAAGAAAAGCTCAAGTCGGTGTCACCGCGCATCAGCGACCAAACGACGATGTGGCGAGCCGGGATCGGTTTCCACGCGAGCCATGCTCTGGGCGTTATTTTCTTCGGGCTGGTTTACGGTTACTTGGCCCTGGCCGAGCGCGACTTCCTCATTCGGTCGCCCTTCTTGGTCGTGCTGGGCGCCCTCGTTCTGCTCGGCTATGTCGTCCTGGCGAAGCTCTTCTGGTTCGATCGGCCATTGGTTGGGGTAGGACTCGCGCTAGCCTGCTATGTCGCCGGCGTTGCCGTCGCTTATGCATGACCGCAGAGCGACCGCAATTCGGGCCAAGCACTAATAACGTCGTGACACAACGTCTGGTATTTCAAGCAAATGGGCGAGACGCACCTTAAGCCCAGGCGCGAAGAAGAAGGTTTCGCAAGGTGATTCAGGGCGCGTCGGTTGGTCATTTACCTGTAGCCATGGCCGGGGTCTGCTCGCCAATTTTAGCTGAGTAAAGAATGTATTTGAACGGGTCGGTGTTCTGATATTTTTCCATCAGCTTGAGGTAGACGAGTCGCTCGGCTTTGGCGATCGATTCGGTGTGCCCGAACCTGGCGCTGGACGATTTGAGGAGCGACGCCGCAAGTTCGTATTTGCCATCTGCGGTCATTTTTTCTACCGCCCTCACAAGCTGTTTTTCTGAGAGGCCAAGGTAATCCACCAAGAGTTCCGCGCGGTCCGAATCGCCGAGATGGTCAAGGCCTTCGAGGTCGGCCTGCCAATATCCAACATTCTGGTGATAGAGCCGGTCGATCACGTGCTCGCGCAAGATCAGGTAAGGCAAGAGCGCGTCGGGACGGCCTCTAAGGAGGCCGGGCGGAATGAGATTTGCCTGATGGATCGCAGCGCGCGTGTCACCACGATGGATCGCGGTCAGCACCTGCTCGCGCAGCCAACTGAGGTTTGTTTTCAACTGGGCCAACATGTCGGGAGAGGAGAAGTTCCGTGTCAGCGGTTCATGACCGTGCAGCATATAGCGAGGATTTTTCTGTACCACGATGTCGATCGCGTCGAGCAGGCCCTGAAAGTCGCCCTCCACAACAAACGGCGCACCGAGGTAAGGCATGATGAAATCTCCGACAAAGAGCACCCCCAAATCGGGCAGATGGATGAACATGGCGTTATGCGTTTCTCCCCCGTGAACGGGAATCAACTCAATGCGCGTTCCTCCAATTTTTAGCTCGGTGGGACGGTCTATGGTTGCGTCCGGCTTGAAATTCCGGACATCTTCGAGATTGAAGCGCTCGCCGAAGAAGTGTTTGCCGATGGACTCAGGCGCGTTGATATCGCTGGCTATTTCTTCCTGATAGTTACTTCTGGCATAGAAGCGGGGTTTCGGATTCAGACCGCGAAAATAGGCGTGCCCGCCGATGTGGTCCCAATGCGAATGTGTGACGAAGATGGTGGTGAGCTCAGGCAGATTCGGTGCATAGGCGCGCAGCGCTTCGTATGCCGTTTTGGCGGAGTCGGTCCGGGTTCCCGCGTCGATCCCGATCAACTGCCGTCGATCGTCGGAAACGACGAAATAGTAGTCGGTGAATTCGAAACCCGAGAGCGCATAGACGCGGCCCGGAACAATTTCGGCAATGCGGCGCGCCGCAAAAGCATGACCGAACAATGGGTCTTCTATAAATGGGGTGATGAGTGTGACCGGTTCATCAAAACTCTTGTAACCACTCTGTCGGAGATAGTCCCGGGCTTTGCCTTGGTCACCATCGGCGAGAGCGAACTTTCCCAAGCCAAAGTCCACTTCCCGCAGCCAGCCGATCTGCGGCGCTTTGGCGATGTTCGCGGCACACCATGTCAAATCGTCCTGTGCGGCCTGCTTCTGATGGAAGAAACCCGGGAGTTGGGATCGGACGACGCCGAAAATCCAGTTCACGACAAAGATCTGACCGCCGGAAAGCTGCTTGGCCTGGTCCAATATTGCAATGGTGTCTTTCACGTAACCAATGCGGTGGAGCAGGGAGACCGAGGAGGCATGTTGCGCTCGCAGCAACCCGATGGCGCTTAGGTAGAGCGACTTTTGCGCGTCGGTGAGGCGGGGCCCGAACTCATTCAGCCGCGCGGCGAAGAATTCGGCGCCTTCCGCCTGCTGGTTGGCATTGGCGTATTCGCCCATGAGAAGAAACAGCAATTGGGGATCTTGTGGAGGCGCGGCGCTGTTTACCGCTTTCAGGTATTCGAGTTCCGGGCGGGAAGAACTGGACTGGGCCGGACTCGTGGCCGTCCCGTTCGTTCCCAGGTAAACCAGGGAGCCGACGACGAGCAAAAGTGCCAGCAATAAATAAACGTTCTTTCGCATCATGTGAATCCTTTCCTAGCTGCGTTTCCTTCATAGATGCATATGCATCTATTATGAGTACAAACATTACGCCTCTGTCGCCGCGCCCGTGACTCGTGCAACGGTGGCCTGCATTTGCTTCCAATCCACAGGGCCGAGCGTTTTCCGCAAGCGATGTTCCGCCGCCTGCCAACTTGGCTGAGCTGCCGCGACTTGCCTCTTCCCCGCTTCCGTCAAGCGAAACATTCGCTCGCGCTTATCTTTTCCAGGCCTGACGTGGATCCACCCCTGCTTGCGCAACAGGGCCAACGTACGTGTAAGCGTAGTGCTGTCCATGGCAAAACCGGCACTCAACGCTTTCTGGTTGGCCTCGCCGACAATGGCGAGGGCGGTGAGCAGGCCGAACTGGGTGATTTCGATTCCGGTCTTGCGGAGCTCCTGGTCGTAAATGCGGGTCACAAGTCGGGTGACACGCCGAAGGTTCTGACAGGCGCAAGGGAGCGCAAAGAGCGCGTTCGAGGGATGATTGTCGTGAATCGTCATAACAATAAGATGTATATACATGTTCTCTTGGTTTCTGTCAAGCCCGACTCGCACCGTAGGTGGCGTACGAGGTCAAAAGTCATAGGTTGGCGATTGCTTCCGTGTGGACGACTCGCTCCGAATCGTCGATCAGCTACGCGTCAATGTGGCAGCGAAGGCATTGAAGAGCGCATGGACGAGTATTGCTGGCAAAAGACTACCGCTTCTGTGTCTGAGTTCCCCCGACAATAGCCCCAGCACGAAAGCTGCCGCTGCCGTGATCGGATTTACCTCCATATGGATCAGCCCGAACAAAAGGGCAACGATTATCGCGGCATAGGAAAGCGAAGTACCGAAAAACGAAAGCGTTGCCGGAAACTGCCGAGCCAGGGTGGTCTGCAGGAGACCGCGAAAGATTATTTCCTCCTGAATTGCGGCACCGACGACGAAGTAAAGGAACGTCATCCACGGACGAAATGCCACTTCGGGCGGAGGCAGAGCTGAGCTTAGGTGATTGACAAGGACTGCGAGCGCCCAGCCGACAGGCGCGCCGAACACAATTGCGGCAGCGATGTAGCGATAGTGGCAGAATCGAAACCCAAATTGCGTGAAGCCTCCGGCCTTCCGTGACACCACATAGATAAGGAGGATCGCCACTCCCGAGCTGATCACGATGATTACAGGCACCGCTTTGAAAGGCCGCAGTTTAAGCAGCGCAACAGTCAAAAAGGCCGGGCCGTAAGCGCCCGTGAATAACAGCAGGAGGGTGCCAAGCGCCTTTGCGGACTTGAATTTTGTCAATTTCGTATCCTTGGTGTGGCGCGGCCACCTGGTTCAATGCAACAGCGATCTCAGCGCTTACGTCAGCGAGTCTTGCGATTAACGAACGCGTCAGCCTGCGCCGACCAAAGCCAGGTGCCGACACGTCGCGCGCCCATCGATGCCCATCCATGAAAGCAGAAGCACCCAAGAGGGCGTCTTCCTCGCCTTCGGTGAACAGTACGATGACGTCGTTCTCCAGCGCGCGGCCGACGCGTATGTCGCGCATCGCTTCGAGGATAGCTCCGACGTTGCTATGGATCCGGGCTTATCGTGTAGTCAAATTCGTAGAAGTGCTTGCCGCCCTCGATTTTGATCGTCATCTTGCCGACAACCCCTTTTAGATCACCGGTGCCAGATCCGGGCACAACGGTCACCGACAGCTCGGTCGCGCCTTTGGTCATCGTGCCGAGATGCTGAAGAGCAAATGCGCCGCTGCGATCGCCGAGTTTGCCGACCACTCGCTCGATCGCGACATAGCCACCCGATCCTGATGCAGGCGATCCGGCGCTGAGCATCTCGCCTTTGCTTGATGCCGCGAGGTCGCCGTGGAATTGCTTATCGATGGTCATCCGGGCAAGCGATGGATCGGCCGCTTTGTCTTCCAGCGGGACAGGCGTGATCTTCACATCGAACGTTCCGGCGGCGTGCATTTGCATCGTAGTGGACTTTCCTTTCGGTTTTTCACTCTGCGCAAAGAACAACGTGGAGAGAGCGAGAACAGCGATTAGCGCAAGATTCTTCATGTTAGATCCTGTGGAACGTTTTTAGCATCTCTTTCATTGAGTATTTCAACACCACGGGACGCCCATTTCCGAATCGACCTCTTGAAAGTCTTTCGGGTGCGCTACTCGATATTGGGCATGTCCATATTCGTGTGTGAATGTCTGTAGGATGCTCTCGGGCACCATGCTCTTGTTTATGACAACTAAGTGGGCGTGGATAGGCAACTCCATTCCGGCTCTCGGGCTGGCAGTTGTGCTGAAGGTGACACCAGGAACAATAATAGCGTCACCGGGGGGCGCAAGTGACACCCACAGTGGATATTGAGGGTTTCGTCTATTCCAGTCGTCAACGTACTTCTGGACGATGGGTTGGACTTGTTCGAGAGTCAAAGACATCTGCCTTCCCTTTCCCAAGTTTTGATCGCCGGCCGTCTGCGTATAGTTGAGAAGGAGCAGTAACGTCAATGTGGCGAGTTTCATAAAAATTAAACCTTCAGCTTTTCTTGTTCCGCCAGCATCCGCTCCAATGTGCTCTTCTGGCTCCTGGTATTCCTCATAAAAATGGAAGTCAAGGCGTATGGTGCTTCGCCGTTCTCATGTTCCTTGCTCAGACACTCCTGAATCGCCAATTTTAGATCACGCCAGTTTTCTAAGAGGAAATCGCGTGTATCGAGTTTCTTTGGAAGTTTTGGAAGCTGTGTCGTAAAGAATTCGATCAGAGACTCTTTCGATTCTCCCTGACGGCGGCTCCATAGCTTGAGGAGTATTTTTAATACCTGATAATGGGGTCTTGGATGCTGCTGGAGTGGCATCGGGGAGCAACGAAGATGGGACTGACGCCAGTGCATCCTGGGTAAGCCTGCTAGTGCGTTGGCGACGCTTTGCGGATTGAGAGCATACCTCCCGCTTTGCAGGAAATCGAGCAACTCAGAGGCATACACGTAAGCCTCTTGGTCCATAGATTTCTTGTCCAGGCCGCGTTCCTCGGTTGTAAGCCGATTGATATCAGACTGAAGCTGAGCCAGAGCTTCCTGTCGCCGTGTAATCTCTTCTCGAACGGTGTCCACGTATTCGGGGCCCGCAGTTTTCAATACCGCATCTATTTCGCGTTTGGAGCGCTCTATCTCAGTCAGCTTGGCTTGAACGCGGAGGATTTCTCCTTGTAACTCCCCGAGTCGAACCCTGTTCCTGTAAACTTCCGCTGGTGTTGCGGTTTCAACTGTCTCGCGGTAGAAGGCGTTGGCTAATCCTGAGTTGTAAGGCTTTTCTTTTACGGGCTGAAACGCTTTGCGCACGTCGTCTATCGTACTCGTAGAGCGCTCACGTATCTGTAAGAGCGGCCATCCGATCTCAGGCCAAGACTCTTCCAGAAGAGAAGCCCACTGATTACGTGCGCCGAGAAGGAAATTATCAGGTATTGTACGGCGACCGCGTTTCGGTTTTTCCATCAGCGTCGATGAAAAAGCCGAGATCGGAACCTCGCGGGTCTTTCTCTCTTTTGTGATCCTTTGCTGTCTCATTCCAGTGCGCAAAATCATGTCAAGGGGAATTTCTATGCCGCCAAGAAAATTCTTCGCCAGGTAATTCTCCCCTAATTCCCGGATTTCGCCAGGAAATATCTTGTACGCTTCCTACACTCTCGCCAGGAAATCTTTTCGCCACGGAATATGCTCAAGTGCCATGATTCCAGATGCTTACGAAAACTGGCCTTATTCTATGCGCGGAAACACGCGGAGACCGAACGGGAAGACTAGATGATTCGGCTTCCCGTGCTTGTGTTAAAATGGTTTCGTTGACTTTGGGGTGTCGGCGAGGTCGTCGCTTTATAAGTGACGAACACCGGCTCTCAACCAAAGCGCACTTGTCGGATCCGCGCTGTCCCTGGGAAGCGCGGTGCGTTTGCAAGGAGAGGGGCTCTTCCCTCCGCATTCCACCTCCAGGGAGTGGATAAAACGCGGGAGGATAAGAAGGTGCCCAAACGCCACGGCAGTCGTCGTTCACAAGCCTGTAAATTCCTCCGAGATTTTGTTGCGGTACTTCATGCATTTCGTATAGCGATTGCGGAAGTCGTGTTTACACTCGCCGCTCTGTACGGTGCTTATCATGCATTTCAACTTCTAGTTCACTGAGGTTAGGAATTATGTCGCCAATCGTGCGGGTCGTAACGGACAAAGAGTCAGACGCTGAGGTATTTGTTTCACTTGAACAGGCACTACTAGTTCTGGGCGACGTGCGAGCCACACTTCCTCAACTAAGAGAACAACTACGCCAAAAATGGGATGTGACAAACGTCCAGATTCAAGACCGAATACCGCGACTCAGAAACCCTCTTAACCCTTTGCAAGTTGTAGAAGCGGCCTGCATCGGACTCGTGGTTAGCTTTACTGTGCCAGCTGTCAGAGCGGCCGGCAAGAAAATAGGAGATGCCATAGGAGATGAGATCGCCAAGCATGTTCGGCGATGGATTCGCGCCATTGGCAAACCAAGATCTGCACGGAGTACACGATCAAAGAGAAATCGAAATACTAGATCGCACAAGAAACCGTAGCGAGAAAAGTTCGATGAAGAGAGATACGCTCGGGCAACTTGAGAACTTTTTGCAGCCGAAGGGAAAGGTGACATGAAGATCGGTACATGCCGTTTGTGTCTGCAAGAGAACAAGGAGCTTCAGAATAGCCACTTCTTTGCCGCCGCAATCTATAAGGTCTGCAAAGACTGTGACAAGCAGCCGATCATGGTAGGGGGAGGAACTTCACGCCACACCGGAGGCCAAATAGCTGACGAGTTGCTCTGCCGAGATTGTGAGCAGCGCTTCAGCAAGAACGGCGAAGCTTCGACCATTGCGAACATGGCGCGGCAGGGAGGGTTTCCAATACAAGCGATCTTGGAAAAGACTCAGGCTCTGTCCGCAAACGATCGCCTTGCAGCCTTTGGTCAAGTTGCTGGAGTTAATGTCGATCAACTGGTTTATTTTGCCTTGAGCATCTTTTGGCGAGCATCCGTACATCAATGGCATGACCCCGACACTGATCGAGTAATCGAGACGATAGCGCTTGGGGAATACGAAGAGCCAATACGACAATTCCTAGCGAACGGAGCATCGTGGCCATCGAACGTGGTAGTCCTAGTTTCGGTCTGGCCATACGCAAATCCTCCACTGACGCTGCACACGCCGGTTGCCGCGAAGCGAGACGGATTTGAAACTTTCATGTTTAGCATCCCAGGACTTACGTTTACCTTAGCTACAGGCACCGGAATTTCTGATAATCTGCGACAGATGTGCTCTCACTCTTCACCGCAACAATTCATATATTCGAGCACTGATCAAGCTGCGTTCGCCCTGGAATCCTACGCCGCTAAAATCTTTAAGAGTCCTCCCAAGGGAAAACTAGCCCATGAATTCCCTAACCATCCGGCGAAACCGAAAAACGGATAGCTTTCTTTGATCGCGCGGTGAAGGTCTTCAAGCTGCTTGCCTTACCGACATCTCAGTGAAATAATCCAGCCATGATTATCGGCGACCGCCTCCGCGACATGCGTGAGCAAAAGAAACTCTCCCAGGGCGACATCGAAAAGCGCACCGGCCTGCTTCGCTGCTACATTTCCCGCGTTGAGAATGGGCATACCGTTCCCGCCATTGAAACGTTGGAGAAAATGGCTCGCGCTTTAGAGGTCCCACTTTATCAACTCTTCTACGAAGGCGAGGAGCCGCCTAAGCTGCCTAACCTGCTCAAGAGGAAATCGTCGAACGATATAGCATGGGGAAGTTCGGGCAAGGATGCGCGGTATCTGAGCAAACTTCGCAGGCTGTTGGGCAAGTCGGACGAACAAGATCGGAAGCTCGTGTTGCAGATGGCACAGAAAATGTCCAATCGCTAGCTCCACGGTTCATTGCCTGACAATCAAATTGGCATTGTGTCGTGATGCCGCAGCCTCATCAACCTACCTCAAAGCAGTTGTAACCCAAAATCGATGACGAAGGTACGACAGAAATGGAAATCTTCAATGGTGAGGCTGTTCCAATCACGAGTCCAAATCAAAGTGACTTCATATGCGGTATGCTGCCGCATCGGCGTGATCTCAGAAAATCGCCTGAGTTTAGCAAGGTCAATTCCTAGAATGAGAGAATCCACAGTTTCAGCTACCTTGTGCAGCTTCGATTTCAAACTTTCGGATGCCACGATCTCAAGCGGCCTTCCATTTGAACCAAAGTAGGACCGTACGCACGGTCAATGCCGGGCTCCCGAATTGAACTGTTGCGTGGATTTGGAACGAACTCTAGCCGATTGCCGATCGGGACTTCGGGAATTTGTTTCAGCGACCCAGGTGTCGCTGTCCCCGGACAAAGGTTTCACCCCTAAAATCCTGGCCCCTTCACGGCGCGTGCAGGTCGCGATTCTCTTAT